>JGI24890J29729_1000066_pt1 | contig 91265 bp, 85 predicted proteins | sample FreactcultureFD7_FD_29729 | JGI IMG/M metagenome (IMG submission 29729)
ATGTACATAATCAGGGAGTGTTCTGTATGTTGTACCATCATCAGCAGTCACCATGATAGCCAATCCATCAGCAGGTGAAGGGCTGTCAATCTGGATACGTGGTAATGAAAACTCAACCCCAGGCTTATCACCGGGTTTCAATGGTGTGCCGGTTTCACTTAAGTCTTTCGTAAGCTGGCGAGTAAGGGAAGGGTTGTGCTGGTATAGCTGCTCTTTCAATGGCAAACTTTCAGCAATGTTCCTAAGCCTGTCAGCAGACTGCCTCAATCCCTCAGCAATATGGCTACCTTCAATAGCAGCCCATGGAATGAATTTTACAAAATTCCTGGCATTCTGTAAACCTCCGGTAACGTAATTGTAACGTATCAAGTCTTCAAACAATTCGCGTTTCTTAGCATCTTCACTCTTCAAGCCAGATAACCAGGAACGCTCATTCTCTTCCTGCTCATTTCCATTCATCACTTTAGCTGCAGAGTATTCAATCCTGTCTGGCAGCGCTCCATCAGGGTCAATCAGTGTACTCAACCGTGCGAGCAGGTGGTCATTCTTTCCCCATGTGTTCTTAGCTTCCTGTACACGGATGGCTAAACTCTTAGACGTTTTTTCATTTGAATTCTCTGGCACATGCTCAAAATCAACTTCAAAATAGCCTTTACCAAGTAAGGATGGTTTGCTTCCTATATAACTTACATCCCAGGCTTGTGATTTACTCCAATCAAATGGAGATAATTTTCTTTCTTCGTTTGATTCTTGGTGTACTTTAATAATTTTAATCAAAGTTTTACCATGCCAGCCATTATCATCTTTAGCCCATATATAGGGATTTCCTAATGGATTGCCCTCAGCGTCAATCCCACCTATTTTAGCTTCTATCTTCTTTCGTTCAGTTAAAGTTCTACTTGTAGATGTGCGTTTGCCTTCTTTTATAGCATCAATTAAATTAGAAGCTTTTACATCACTTCTCATTTTAGCGTTACGTGGCATCCAAGGTAAAGGAGTTCTACCTGTTCTTTCAGGGTCAAAGCCGTTCATTTCGATATACTTATTATCAGGTATACTATTATAGATACCTGATGCAGAATCTTGTGAAAATAACAATCTCTTCCTTTCATCCTGAGCATTTTCATACAGGCCCAAGTTGCTGTCAGAGTAGATGAAGCTTTTCAATCCCCTAAACACATCAGCCTTCTGTTTAGGACTCATGTCCACTCCTTTGCGACCAAGCTGTTCTTGTATGTAGTTGTACAGAGGTGCTACCCTGTGGTACGGGAGTATATCATGGAATACGCCAGTGGCCGTGCCTATGGTGCGCTTATAAGTTGTACCTACCTCTGTGTTCTGAAATAAAGAACTGGTATTACCCAACACAATTTCAGATGGGTTGGTTTCCAGTTTTGCAGTTTTCTCAACCACATTCCAGGCATCCAGCATGTTAGCGCCAGCACCACGGGTGTTCTGGCTCATCACACTCTGAAGGGTGATAATCTGTGAACCTATTTCATCAAACTTCCTGAATAGTTCTAAAGCTGCAAGTTGACGGGCGTAGAATTCAGCAGATGGTTTAGCTTTCCTGCCCATGTCTATAGTCTCATACAAGCTGTCAGGGCTGAACACATGCTTGTCAATGATTTCCTGCATTGCAGTTGGGATGACTGCGTCTGCACGTATGCCTAAAGACTCCCTAAGCAGCTTTTCATACTTTTCAGAAAGTCCTTTGAATGTACTTTCCTTAACATTAGCTATGAAATTCTTGCTCAGGGTATCATTGTTCAAGCTCATTTCAGCAGCAAATTCCCTGATTACTGGCTGCATTAGCAACCTGGCATTAAAGCTGAACGGTAAAGCTTGGCCGGGGGTGAAGTCTTCTTTACCTGGTATACCAGTATCAGCACTTTGTAACCGGCTGATAGCATTTGAAGCGGCCCATGTGTCGGGTGTCAGGTTTATCTTGTCAACCACCCTGTTCTTAGCATGGTCAACAGCTTCTGATTGCTGTATCTGAATGCTATCCGCCTTAGAGCGCTTTTCCTTAACTCCAGTTTTAGGATGCACATATTCACTTTCACCATAGCCGGATAGATGAGTGAGGTGTATTTCTTTCCCATTATCCCCAGCCACAACTATCGAAGCATCTATAAATCCTTCAGCAGTCTTAGTTACCAGTGGAATGTTCTTGTTCTGAACCTCAGCGTTGTGTGTTAATGCCAGTGAAGTCTGGCCCACAAGTACCTTGGCGCCTTTCATGGACTGAAAGTCTTTCATCTGGTAGTCAGGTGCAAAGTAATCTACATACCCACCATCCTTGTCTGCTAGTAAGTCTGCCTCAGCTTTAGCATCATCAATATCCAGAGGCTTCATCATACTTTCATACATCTCTGGGTGTGTCAACACACTCCAGTGAACGTCGAAGTAATCATTCATCAGCTTATTGCCAGTAGTACGATTGTAAGTGTACACTTTGTCCACGTCAAAGTCAGAACCCATCTGTTTGGTGATGGCCATTGGCACCATCATGGTATCAGTTGCACTTTCAGGCAAAAAGCCTGCAATCTCAGCTACAAGCATGGAAGAGTGACCCTGGTTAGGAATACGGGCCAGTATCATCTGCATCATTTTCTTCTGATCATCTGTCAGCTCAAGCTTACCATCTTTGATGAAATCCTTGATGTCCTGTCCCATGATACGCTTGAAATGAGCTGAGGAAACAAGTATCTGAGCAGGTATGGTTTCATTGTTGTCACCTTTACGGGCAGTCTGTAACTCACCTGTAACTAGTTCACCAGTCCATATAATACCGCTTCTTTCACCAGTGTCACCTTCAATGGATTTAAACCCGGCAGATGATGCCTGCACAAAGCTGTGGCCAGGTACTTTGATTTTCACAATGTCCCGTACCAGGCTCATCATCTTGGTTTCAAACTTACCTGCACTGGCAGCAAGGAATAACGGCACTGTCAGTTGATTTGTACCTTCTACAAAACTGGATAGCTGAAGCAGGTCATTGTTACCATATCCCGCACCGGTAGCGGCCTCTTGTGCCAGTATGCTATACAGCTTTTTGGGGTCAGTCAGCACTGGATTATGGATGGCATCAAATGTTGCCCCCACTTTGCCCATGAATTTCTCATGGCTTTGTTCAATCAATTGCTGGCGGATAACTTCTTTCTTCTGCCTCAACTCAGCTCCTGATAGCTTTTCACCCTGGAAATCGAAGGTGCTCTTTACAGTGGCAATGTGTTCTACCAGGTTTTTGTTCAGCTGGCTTACAGTGAGTATGTGGTCTTTATCCTCTTCATAAGGCACTTCTTGCTGAATACGGAAGTTGGTACGGTTTAGCAACTGTTTAGACTGTTCCCAAACCGGTGTCTTAAACACATCCTCATCTATGGTACCATCAGATGCAAACAGGGATACTGGTTCTTTTGGAGCACCCGTCTTTTTAGCTGAGGAGTAAGCAAACCTGTCTACGTTCTGCTTTTCCATAGCTTTCCTCAGCTTGTCAATTTCTTTACCGGCAGTCAGTGGTGGGTACAGGGGATAAGCTGAGGATTTGATATAGTCGTACCTCATCACATCTCCCTCACTCACCATCCCGCTAACCACAGGCTTTTGAGGCTGGAACACTACATTCTTCAGGATAGGCTCATTCTCAAATGTATAGTATCCATCCTTAGCATTTGCTATGATATTGAGTGCAGTGTTTTTTTGAACTTCAGTAATCTTACCATCTTTAAACAGATTGACCATGTATTCCTTCATAGTTACCAGCTCCTGAGCATCTGTACCAGGTACACCCTTTTCATACCCAGGCATGCCTTTCATTTCTCTGGCAATCGGTTCATAATCCGCACCAGTCACGGCTGTGTAGTGAGGGGCATCACTCCAGTCAGCATCGCTACCGGGGGCAATGTCTTTAGCCAGCCTTTTGCCATACTCCACCATGGTACTGATAACAGATGCAGATTCTTTACCTGTAACCATCTTACCATCTAATACAGCGCCTTTAACTGGTTTGAATGTGCCAGCAGGATCACCGTAGAAAGTTTGGGCCAAACCGGTATTGAACAGAAATGAGTTGGCTGTGTAGTGCATAGCTGCCATGGTAAGAGCAGTAGTCTTCACTCCTTCACCATCAATCTGGTTGTCAGCACCATCTCTCCAATCCCTGTTGGTAAAGTGTTCTTTGTACTTCTTATCCTTAGGGTTTAGGTTTACATACTGCAGTAGTGACCTGAAGTAAGACTCATTGCCAGGCAGTGTATCCTCTGTCAGTTTACTGTCCTCCCATGCTGTCAGTGTTCTCTCTACAGCTTTATTAAGCTGGGCTTTAATAATCTGTTTAACGTATTTCTCAAAGTTGGGGGTGGATATTGGATTGAGCGTTCCATCTTCTCCCCAAATGGTAGTATAATGCCCTTCAGTAATCTGCTTGTTCTTCAGCCTTTCCTGTAGGTGTTCTTTGTTCAGGATAGGCAACATGTAAAACAGGTTCTTAGCCACATCGTAGTTTTTCAGATTGTGGGCCTGCTGGTTCTGTATACGTTCATACTCAGCCATGAACACATGCTGATACACTGTATCAATGAATTTTGGGTGTAGACTAAAGCTGCCATTTGATACATCTATCACATCACCAAACGGAAGTATAGGAGCATTCAGGAATACAGGAGTCTGGGTTTTGTCTGAGTGTGTCAGGCTCACCATGTGTTTGTTTTGAAACAGGCCCAATACGGTAGCCCACTGTTCCCTGTCACTCATATCTGGTCGGGTAACCCCATCACGGCTGCCGTATTCATTCTTCAAGCCATCCATGTATCCAAGTGTTAACTCCCGGGTTGGGTCAGCTAACAGCCAACTGTGTTTATTGAAGCTTGCTTTGCTGAGTGCTTCTTTAAAAGCTGGGTCAGTATTGAATTGACGGATGGCGTGTGAGAGTGAAGTGTTCAAGCCATAGCTGTAGATAGTTTTACCATCTGCACTTTTCAGTGTGTTACTATGAACTCTGGTCATGTACTTGAGCTGAGTACCAGCCAGGTAACGCATGCTGCTCTTCTCAGTGTACAGCGGGTTGTTGATTTTGAAAGCATCTTCATCAGTAGAATTATCCACTGAATTGTCTGTTTCATCTACCTCTGGTGCATCTTTCAAATACCCGGCCATCCTTCCAATCAAGGCTTCAGCAATACTTTTAGGTTTTCCGGCAGCGTTATAACCTTCACCTATTAAGCCAGACAACCCGAATTTCTTTCCGGTGTCAGTCTTGCTGTTGCCCATGTACTTCTCCTTATTCCTCAGCTCCTGCATAGCTTCATCAGAAAGATAGATGCCGTTGGCTTCAAGTGTACGTTTGAATAAAGCTGAGGAACGCTGCTCCCATTCAGCTGAACTCCTGTCCAGCGGAAGGATAGCCTGCAGCTCATCTGCCAGCTCTTTTACCAGTTTGGTGTTCAGTATCTTTTTACCGGCAGCGTTAGTCTCCCACAAATCAGTGAACATCTTCTGGTTTTCTCTCCAGGTATTGATGATACTGTCAATCTCATTTCCACGGTTACTATCTATAGCACGCATTTTCAGGTAACCATCTTCTCCCCGGGTGGCAAGTACCATCACCATCTTTCTGTACTGGCCGCTAAAAGCTTTGACAAACTGGTTCTGCATGTGTGCAGGTTGGGCTTCTATCTTTTCAGCCACTCGTCTTAGGTTAGGGGTGGGGGCCTCTTTCAGTGCCTTGAGATAAGCTGAGAAAGAAGGTTCTATCCCAGTGAGGTGGCTCATGGTTTCTGTATACAGGCTATTAGCATCAGCCAGGGTAGGTAGCCCAAGGAAGTTTTTCTCTGTGGTAAGTTCAGCAGGCTTGTTAGGGTAGTAGGTAACCTTCATTTTTAGATGGCCTACTTCCGGTTCAAAGCCTTCTTCACGTTTTACCCGTTCTTTCAACTCTGGTGTTAGGTCTGCCTCAGTCAATCTCTTCTCAGCTTCCAGCTTTACAATCCCTTTCAGGTTGCTCATCATGGAATACTGGTTCTTCTGCTCAAGCGGGGTGAGGGATTTATCTACTTCTTCAGGCAGAACAATACCCATTTTCTGGGCATACCTCGGGTTGATATAGAAGTCTTTCTTAGCACCAGAAGCAATATCCCGGGCAGTATTATCGTTATTTAAAGATAGCTGAACAAACCTGAGATTGGCTGTGTCAGTGAACTGGCTATTTTCGATGTTGGCCATAAACATCTTCATGGCTGTAGAAAGAGTGTCTTTCATATCCAGGGTGAAACTGTCCTGAAACCAGTCTTTCAAACCTTCACTGTCCTGTAAGTCAATCTCCTTATCACCAGCTTCAGCATTTACATGCTCCAGTGTTGTACTATCTGGACTTTCCAAAGCTGCCCCACCATTCTTGAATTTGATACCCAGGTTTTCCAGACGTTTCATAGTGAAATGCCAGAAGCCCTTGTCGGTATCAAAGGCATCCAGTATAGCACGGGCAGTAGCTACCCTTTCCGCGCTATGAGCAGATGGTTGTATGTTGGCAATCTTACCCATGTTAGCACTGTTCCAGCCATCATGGAATTTTTGTATATCATTTTTAATCCTCTCCTTAACGTAATCCAATGTAGATTTTCCCTCAGCTTTAAGTTTATCCTGTAAAGCCGGGTCACTGATTGCTTTAGGGAAGAGGTTGAACAGCTTGTACTGGATACTATCTACCACCTGCTCCTGTTTAACAGCTTCCCAATACCCGCCATCGGGAAGTTTAACAGCGGTTAACTCAAGCTGCTTGTTGAGGGCCTCGGGGTTTATATCGAGTGGATTTACTTCAGTTTGAGCAATCTTTCTGAAATCATCAGCAGCGGGTGCAGGGTTAGCGTTTACAATCTCTTCCTGTTTAGGTAAAGCAGCCTCAACCGCAGCTGCTGTAGGTTCACCATTCTCATCTTTTTCAGCAAAATCGTGTTGATGTGCCCATGTCCAAAGCTGGAGAGCACGTTCTTCCCCGTACTTCTGTTCGAGGGAGGCATACAGTAATGAAGGTTTCTCAGTACCAGGTACGGCAACTTTATTGCAATTCATAGGATAGAAGATTTGGATATGGATTAATTCATAAGTGTGGTAATATCTGCTGCTGTGCTATAGGAGTCTTCTGACTCATGTCCTTCCTCCCCATAGTTGTAAACTGTTAAAGATTTAGAACGCCCATATACTTCTGATTTAATATTGAATCTTAAAGTAGCAATATCAGACGTTTTTAAAAGTTCAATTTGCTGTTTAGAGATTAAGTATAATACCTGTGATTCTCCATCAACTGCATCTGTAGCAATTTTAGTAGTTAGGGTGACTGTTTTACCATTTTGAAGTATAATAAATACTGCACCTCCTATTCGTTCTACTTCTACAAAATCAACTTTATAAGCCAAAAATAAGTACTGTACCTTATCTCCTTTTGCAACGCTTACAGAAAGACGTTCCCAGCTTTTTTCCTTAGAAGCAAATTGCCATATATTTGTAGAAGGGTACTGTTTATCTCCGTGGTATACAAATTGAGAGGTAGCTTTGTAGGATAGTAGACTGTATACAAAAGAAACTAATAGAGCTTTTGTTGTATTCATAATAGAGGTTTAACATTTTCTAAACGGATTATACCCTTCAGGTATTGCGGAAAGTCCAGAATTTTGAAGCTGTGCTAAGACTTCTTCAGGTTTAAGGTCTGGTTCCCTTTCCTCCGGGGGTACATCCATTCGTAATTGGTTGACAGTATCCAAAGTTATAGGCTCCCCATCAACTTTCAAAATTCCCTTAACTGGAAGTTTAGAAGCGTTGCTGATTTCATCGTCTCCTAATAGCAGGGCATCTAAGTCAGCTTCAGAATGAAACTCTGGTTCGGGTTGTTTGATTTCCCCGACATCAGCAATGTTACTGGTTGGCACCTCAACAGCTTCTGAGGTAAGACTATCTTCACCAGTTAAGCTATCTTTGTCCAGTATCACCTGGCTGTTAGCCCCATACACGTAATGCTCTTTAACATCTACGGTCACTTTGTTGGTACCATCCACAGATGTACTGGTGTAATTGCGCATGTAATCATCATAGTTTTTGTAAACTTTATGTGATACCTTCCCATCTTCTGAGATGCTCACCATGGTGAATGGCTTGTTACCTTGCTCATTGATACCCCGTACAATGTTTGTTCCATCCCCTAATGCTGGGAAGTTTACAATTCGTTGTCTCTGGGCCAATCCTTTCTCAAACAGTGCAGTAAACTCTGGATTTAGTTTACCATCCGGGCCCAATTTAGCATAAGCATGCTCACCGGAGTATGTTACACCTGCATGAATGTCATTGCCGTTTGACGGAATGTTCATCAGGAACTTGGGAACTTTCTTCCCACTTGCATCAGCCGGAGCGTCAGCATGAGTGTTTAACTTACTGAATGAGGAGCCGTATGTGAAGTACTGCTGCATGAAACTTTCCAGTCCTTTCGGAGCAGAGATGTCTATCCCTGTCAGCTTTTTGATATTATCAATGATACGCTTACCGGCACCATCCAGGTTTCCGCCTTTCACTTCCAGATGGGCCTCAATAGCTTTACGGAGTGTCTTGATGTCTGATGTACGGAGTTTTTCAGTCCTGATAGGAGCTGCATAAAACCTGCCATCAGGCATTGGAAGAAGTACACGTACAGAGCCATTAGCTTCTTTCAATTCTTTAGAATTTACAATTTCCATACCAGTGATAGGTACTTTATTCTTGATTTGAAACTCTCCATCTTGAATTACCCCGTATTTCAAGCCTTCCTGTGGAATAGCTTCTGAAGTCTTTTTGCTCTTGTACTTCACCTTTCCATCAGTACCTACTTCACTCAGCCACAGTACGTTACCACTTGTTCTGTCCTTCACAGTAGTTTTCAACCGGGCTTTTTCAGGATTGAGGTTATACATACGGGCCAGTCTCTGTCTGATTTCCAGGTTATTAGCTATCTGCTTTTCACGATTAGGATTACCACTCTCATCATACTGGGGAATGTTACGTGCCCCATCTTTCAGCCAGTCCTGTGTGTGCAAGTAACCGAGAGTTTCGCCTGAACGGTCATGTACAATCTTTATAGGAATGTTATGATGAGCATTGGTTTGCAGGTCTATCTTACCATCTTTAGTATAGTCTTTAAAAGCTTTGCCTTTCTTATCTACGTAAGCTGTATCAAGTTCCAGGTGTACTGGGTCACCAACCTTGATAGCTCCAGACACCATCCGGGCTTTGCTCACTTTATCATTCAGTTCTGTAGTACCGTCACTCCATTGAGAGTTACGTATACCGCGCACACCTTCTGGTGTCCTTATTTCGTGGTATTCTACATCAGCGCTGGCTACGGCCACTCCCGCGTGCATAGATTTGGCAGTGTCTTCCCAGACTTCTGGCTTCTTTGTTTCCTCAAAAGCTGGAGGATTAGCTATCTCGGGCTGCCCGGTGGATGACTGTGGTGGGTCAATTTTGGTTTTATCCCCTGGTAGCTGTGTTGTAGTTTCAGGTACATCTACCGGTTTAGCATCAATCTTATCCTCAAGTATCTGTTCAACCAAATACTGACGGAGTGATTGGGCAGTGTCCAACGCTACATCCTGAGGTACACCTTCCCCAATCAGTCTTTGAGCTGATATAGAAGTAGTCTCTCTGGCAGCTTTAACTCGAGCCAGTTGTAGTTTGATGGGACTGTCACCTGTGGTTTGTTCAATTTGCTTACGGGCATTTGATTCCATCCTGTCCACTACATCCTGCGCTGCTTTGGAGAGTTTACCTTTCAGCTCCTGGAATTTAGCAGTCATGGTTCCTTCAGTGTAATCAGGTTCCTGAATGGGATGCTCTACCTCTGGTTCTTCTGGTGCTTCCTCCGGTTCTATTTGAGCATTGTCCTCAACAGGCGCTTGTCCACTTTCTGGTGCTTGTACACGGTTCGTGGACGGTTCAGTTTCCTGAACAGGCTCTGGTCTTTCAACTGGAGCAGTCTGGGTAACTTTCTGGGCACGGGCATGTTGTTCTTCGGCCTTTCCTACAGCTTCAGTTGCTTTCTCAAGCTGAGTATCAAGCAGTTTAATCCTTCTGTCCAGGGTGTCCATCCGTCTCTTCTGGCGTACCATTTCAGTCTTCAGCCTAATCTCACCATTCATCCGGGCGAATATGCCTTTCTCCTTCTGAAGTTCTTCCAACTTGGTTTTAGCCTCATTGTACTTCTGAGCAGCCTCATTTCTTTCCTTGGTGTACTGAGCAATCTGCTCCTGAAGCCTGGCCACCTCTTTCTGCTTCTGCTCAACTGTCAGTTTTGTGTATGCCTCATCTTCCATGCGCTTACGGAAGTCTTCAGTATTCTGGGCTTTGATTTTCTCCTGATATTCTTTAACAGCTTTAGCCTGTTGTTCAGCAAACTGTTTGTACAAAGTGTGGCGGCCTTTCTCAGACATCTGCTCTTTCAGGTTTTCAGCATTTACCTTCACCTGCGCTTTGTAAACTTCCAGCGCGGCTTTATCCTCCTGCAATAAGCTGTGAGACATGATGCTTTCCTTGTAATCTCGTAAGCTCTTGCCAGGGTTGGCTTCTTTCCATGCCTGATAGTCAGCGCTATTCTCAAGGTTATCATTGCTGGTTTTGAAGTTATCATTGTGTTCCTGAATGTGCTCTTCCAGTTTGCTGGCCAGTTCACGTATTCCATCAGCTTCGCCAATTCCCTTAGGGGCATACCTGCTGGCAAGGTCTTTCATTATTTCTCCAGCTTTAGCCTTGGCCTGAGGTGTACCCTCATCCAGATGGTCAGCAGCCTTGAGCAACTGTTCCCTGTCACGCTTCAGAGTATCCGCTGTTCTCTCAGCTTTATAGGCATTGTCCAGCCAGGTTTGTGTAACACTGTTAGGTGAAGTGTCTCCTAAGCTGGCTAAGTTTTGCAGACTTTCAAGCTCATCAATCCGGGCTTGTTCCCGTTCTATAGTTTTCTGGTGCAGGTGTATATCAGCCTGGCGGGCAAACAGGTTATCCACTACATCCTTCGTGATAGGCTTAGCCTCGTCATAGAAATGTTTATGGATGGTCTTATACATACTCTGGAAATGGTCAAGAGTGGCAGCAGCCTCAATAGCTTTCTGCTTGTACTCATGGTCATTCATATCACGTGCATACCCGGCCATCATGGCATCAGTCTTTCCGGCCCGTTCTTTCTGAGTGTCCTGAAGCTGTTTGAGAGTAGCCTCAAGCTGAGTAGTGTCCTCACCTTTCTGCTTGGCTTCTTCAATCTTGCCAGATAGCTTATCAATCTGAGGCTGCATAATCTCGCCCAAATCCTTGGTGTTGTCCATGTTGGTTATCTGCCTATACTCTTCTTTCCAGCTATCAGTGGCATGAGTAAGTGTACCATCAGTGGCCACAGCATCTTTAGCATTGATAGCGAAAAGCTGGTTACGAATTTGGTCAGCCGTCAGCTCATCTTTCGATGCCACAGCTTCAGCCAGTTTCTTGTTCAGATCATCTACAGTCTTAATATGGTTCACCACAGCATCCCTGGTAGTCTCAAAGTAAGCCCGGGCGCCACGTTCATTGAATGCCTTAGAGCTTACCCTGTACTGAGTGTACATAGGTTCACCCTTAGCATTATACTGTATTTTTCCATCTGCATCTTTGATTATATGCGTGTTACCCTCAACGTCATAGGCTGTGTGTTTAAAGGGCACCCTGTCTACTACCAGCCCCTGAAGAGGGCCATAAGCCGCACCAAAGATGAAATCATACGCTCCTTTACCAGTAGCAGCATCTTCACCATAATGGTTGAAGTAGTTCTTAACCATACTGGAAACGTCATCATCCTGCTCTTCTCCACTACCAATACGCTCACCTTGTTTAGCAGCCACTCCCATGTTAACCATTTCCAACCCACCCTTCAGGCTTTCACCAAGCATGCTGTTGATGCCGTGACGGGCAGTGAATATCTTAGCTATTTCTGGGTCAGAAGCTTTTAAATCCTGTATACGTTGTAACCAGGCGCCACGGCTTTCTCCCTCAAGCCTTCTACCAGCGCCTTCCATGAATTGCTGCATTTCAGGACTGGCTTGCTTGAATAGAGAGGCCACTGTTCCCAAATTGAGAAGAGTGTTCAAGGCCACGGTCATGTGTACAGTAGCTGCCGCTGCCTCACCAGCTTTATCCTTAGCAGCTTTGTCAGCTTCTTCCTGAGATAAACCAGCAGCCAGGTTGTTCAGGTACTGCTTATGGTAACTATCCTGGTACACTTGTCGGCCAGACATAGCACCCATCAAGTAAGCGTTGGCTGCTGCAGTGCTTAACTGTGCTGCTCCTCTTACAGCTTTAGTAGCCGTGGTTCCCAGCTTAGCTGCATCTGCCAGTGCATTAGCCCCACTTAAACTGAACTCCCCCATACCATACATTAGCAGGCCCAATGAAGCAGCTCCTTCCACTGTGGATTGCAGCCAGTTAGCATACCATGCAAAGTCCCCGGGGTCGACATCTTTGTCAGGATGCTCCCGATATATCTCCCCAAATGGGTTGTGTATACCGGGTTTGTCAAAGAAGTCTACTATCTCATTGGAGTAAGTCTTATCTCCAAACATGGTACCCAGGTAACCGATACCCTGCACAATACCAGTAGCTGTGTTAGCTACGGCATTGCCCACGCCTTTTGCCAGCTGTGAGTACCACTTCTGGTCTTGGGCCCGGAGCAGGTTATTATCAGTGTTGGTCTTGGGTTGGAATTTAAACTCTCCGAAGTCTATACCGGTTTGTCCACCGGGCAATATTCCTGTACCCGTTCCTCCAGGATTATTGTCTATCTTATCTAAGTCAAAACCTCCCGATGTGGAAGGTTTAGAACTTGAAGTGGATTTATCTGACGTGTCTATCTTGTTTAAATCAAAGGGCATGGCTAATGTTTTTGCAAGGATTCGATAATACTGTTTACAGCCCCATCAAGGCTAGGTGCTACCACATCTTTAGTACGGCCTTCATTTCCGTAGTAGGTTATAATGTAGTTGGCTTGAGCTGCATTAGAATAGGAGCTCTTGTCAGAAGGTTTCACCTCCCGCACACTTACCTTCAGGTCTTTACCCAATGGTACCTCAATACTTTTGCTTGGAGACTTATCAATTCCACTTCCAATACTCTGTGCCAAGTACTGCTGTGCTGGAGTAATCTGTCCTTCTTTAACCAGGTTTGAAGTGATACCACTGTAAGCTGGCATCTTAACCAGAATATCCTGGCCCACCTGTTCACCCTTAGCATTGGTCTTGGAAGTACCCACTTTAAAGAACATCTTGTACTGGCCATCTGCATCAATACCTACACCAGCAAACTTACCCTGCCCGATGACTTTCTGGTAATCATCAGATGATAAATCTGTACCAGCTTTGTCTCCACTGGCCCACTGCAATCCCTGAGCACCATACTTCAACCCGGCAGCATCAAGGTTTGTGGATAGGTTGTTGAAAGCATTCTCAACTGCTGTGTTGATTTTCGTATTCTTGAATGTGGTGATGCCGATTGGTACAGAATTGTTCTGTGCATCTTGCTGTAAGTATTTCTCAGCTTCTTTGTAACGTGGATCTTCGGCTATGGTTAAGTCATAAGCATCCTTAGCCTGCTGTTTAATACCAGCCTCTACTTCTGGTGGCATACCGTTCGGGTAGCCTTTCATATCAGTTTGCAGTACAAAATCATAAGCTTTCTGGGCTTGTTTAACTACTTCACCATCAAATTTACCATCTTTAAATCCAGCACGTTGTAAAGCTTCCTTCTGTTTATCCCTTAGCTGTTGAGCAGCAACATTAGCCTGCTGCTGGGCATCAATCATCTTTCTGGCCTCACTTGTTTTCTCGTTACCCTGAGCATCAAACCAACGAGTGTTGGGGTCATACGGACTACCATTAGCTTTCACACCGTTCTTATTGCTCCATGCCAGATACTGCTTGTATTGTTCTACGTTGGCATTATCATGGGTGTCTATGGCTGAGCTCAAGTCTCCCAGAGTTTTGTACTGGCTTCCACTGGTTGGCTGTAAGATGGTAGCTTGGATTGGTATACTGCTGTTTTTGTAATCTTCCACTCCATAAGGGTTGGCCTGTATACCATCACTATGCTCAACATCATGTCTCTTGTACTTAGCGACACCATAATTCTGCATACTTTGCAGCAGGCTACTGCCAATCTTATACTGATGAAGGCTGCGTAGAGCTTCGGGCAGGCTATAGCCTCTGTCCATCATTGCCCTAAGCTGGTCTTGAACAGTGATAGGTATGCCTTTCTTACCGGTTCTGTCATTGAGGTCTTTTCTCAATCCTAACTCTCCAGACGCAATCCCCAAATCCTCAGGATGGATTTTACTGTAATCCTGGTTGTATGTAGCAAGGTCAGCTTTCTGTCTGGCCCATGCCTGGTATTCACTGTCATTGTTAGCGCCTTGCCTGATGATTTCCTGAATTGTACTGGCAGGCATGTCAATTACCTTGTCATTCTGCTTGATAATCCATTTATCACCAGCTTGTTCGTGGCTGTATCCTTGAGTAGATGGCAGGGCTTTATCCAGCCATTCATCCACCTTCTTGTCTGTGTTTATATCCTTCACGTAAGTCTGACCGTTGTAACGACCACGGTACTTACCAGTAAAGGGGTCTTTCTGTATGCCTTGGTAATACTGTTCTGATTGAGCAATTTTGGCTGCACCGGTTTCAGGAGTAATCAGTCCGGCATCCACATCTTTGTTAATCTTGTCGTGGTAGTCCTGCTGCTCTTTAAGCACCTGAGCAAACGGGGCATAGTCAGAAGTAACATTGTTTGCCAGCATTGTGGTTTCCCTCAAGCTGTTCTCTAAGTCTTTCTTACCAGCAATAGCCGCTATCTTATCCTTGTAGTTCTGAGCCATTTCCTGTAATGCAGGTTGGTCTTTGGCATGGGCCTGCATGTTACCGAAAAATTGGCTCATGAAGTCCATTTTATCTAGAGTTTTGTCATACCTGTCCTGAAGCTGTTGAGAGACTTGGACGAGTTCAGGTACAACACTACCCTGGTAAGTCTTTATACCATTTGAATTGGCTAATTGATATGAATCATATAATCCCATAGTAATTCTGTATAGAGGTTAATAAACCGGTTTGCGTTTCAGTTTTCCACCCATGGCCAATCTGTATTTTTCAATCCCAGTCTGGCTGTGCAGAGTGTTGGTACCACCAGTAAACTTGTTACTCCACTCTGTGCCAGGCACTCTGTACATTCCACGGGTGCTATCAGGTTTACCATCAGCCCCCACATACATGAACTCTGCATCCTGAGGAGCAGTTTTAAGCATGCCAGCATCAGCTTGCCCCTGAGAATTGCGCGTGCTGTACCTCATAAATCCAGCAAGATGTTTATCCGGACCGTAAATAGGCTGGCCGGAGAATGCCTGTGCAGGATTGTCTATCAGCTTGGGGGCTGCTACGGATGCAGTAGGAGCCTGCTGTTCAGTGTATACAATATCTTCAGCCGGAGCTTTGTAGAATGGTTGGTACTTGCCAATCTCTTCATTTGATATGTATTTCTTGGCAGCTAGTTCATTCGGGCTTATACCCGCTTGAAGCTGCTGTTGAAGGAACTGCTCGTAGTGGCTGTCATTCCCACGACCACCAGTAGCTGGTGCAAGTGAAGCAGGAGGTTGTACTTTGTTGTAATACTTCCTGCCATTCTCTTCTCCGGCTGGAGTGTATCCTTCAGGTGGAGCATCTACTTTTCTGGCCCTGCTCTTATCTTTCAAATCTCCACCACCAGCAAACACACGCATACGGCCTCCGTAAGCCTGTACGTCTGGTATATTTTCATCTTTAGTTTTCACGCCTTTAATTACACGTTCAGGTACACCAGAATTTTTGAATAATTGGCTATATATTTCCCATCTATCCATGTCTAACTGTCTGGCACTCTTTACATTCTGCTGTCCGATGTATTTATCAGCGGCATTAGCCAGGTTAGCGCTGTCATTACGCTGTTGAGCAATCTGTGCCTCAATCTGCTGCTCTTTGTACTGGTTATTAATAGCAGCATTTTGAGCTGCAATGCCAGCATTAGCCCTGTCAGTTTCCATTTTGAGCTGAGCATTCGTGTTGTTCTCATTCTCATTGATGGAATTCTTAGCCCGTATAGTCTGGGCCAGGTTGGCAGCATGTACAGCACCGGCAGAGTTTTCATCCATGTTCAACTCTGCAGTGCGGTTAGCTCCCCTTGCTTGCCTGTCAGCTTCAGCACTCTCAGCAGAGTAGTTCACCCGTGTACCAGTGATAGAAGATAACAAGTCTGGCTTCAAGGGAGCCGGAACTTTTTTGAAGGAGTTGGCTATGTTTGAGATGTATGGTACAATACTATCCAGTGAGCCATTACCTGCGACCATTTTAGCCTGCTCAAACACATTAGCCCTTCTTCCAGCTGAAGGAGTGAAGGTGGATGTGAGTTTACCAGGATTCACTGTGGCATCAGCAGAGATGGCATCCGGGCCTGTTTTAAATAGGTCGAAGATTGGTTTCCTTCTTGGTCTGCTGTAGTCGTAGTCAGAAGGGCCAATCATTCCCGGAGTTTGGGGGTCATAAGCTGAAGGAAGTTTACCAGTTGTGTACTGAGATGGCCCGATAGTACCACCATCATCATATTTCTTAAAAACCATTAATCTGTTCTTGCGTACCATTATTGTAGGTTTAGCTGTTGTTTAACGAATTCCTGCTGTTGGCGGAGAGTGTTTATCTGTCCTCTTAACAGTTTGAGGCTGGTGATACGTTCAGGGCTCATAGCCTTCTGTTCAATCTTGCCAATGGATTTAGCCAAAGCCTTATGAGGTTTAGCAAATCCCAGTCTGTCTGAGAACACGTACCCATTCTCAGCAGACTCATTACCCTCCACTTCTGCCTCAGCTCCAGGTATCTGTATGCCTCCTTCCTCATGTGATGGGCCGTTGAATTGGCTGGCAGTGGATGATATTGGTTCAGCCTCACCACCCTGCACTGTTTGGCTGGCCACGTTATCCTGGTTCATAAACTTAGAAGCAAGACTGCCTCCAGCTGCATAGTAGCTGGCACCCATGTTTCCATGAAGCAGGTTAGGGTTGGTGGAAAGTTTAGCAGCCAGGTCAGCAGAGTTCTTTCTGGTTTGCTCCAGTCCTTTATCCCTTTCCATCTGTGCTTCCATATCCTTGATGCCGCCTTGAGAGAGTATGGCACCAATGCCTCCGATAAATCCACCTTTCATACTTCCTTTCAGGTAGCTGCCCAATAGGGACTGCTTACCATAAGCATCAGGTTTATCTATTGCATCAATCAGTCCACCACCGATGGAATTGGTTAATCCATAGATGGCTTGTCCACCGGGTACCAATCCAGCAGCCGCAGAAGCAGCTGTACTGCTCAAAGCCTGCATGGTTTCACCAGCACTGTTTGTTGCCCGGTCTACCTGGTCAGGAGACATTTGTCCACCGGGCCAAAATTTCTTTCTATATCTGGATGCAAGGGTCATGTTATCGGGGTGATTTATTTGTGTCAAGGTCAGCTCCGTGCAGTACAAAGTCTTTACCACTGCTGTTATCAAACTCAAGTCTTACAGTGAACCAGTTATCGTGCATCAAATCCTGGTCGTACCATGGCTTTGTAGCATTGATGTTGGTGGAGTCCACAGCAAAGTTCGAGAATATATCTAACAGGAATTTGCTTCCCGTAGTCTTAACCATATCCCTGAACGTACTAAAGCTCCATAAGGCTTGCGTCTTTCTTGCACTGTATTCTAGTTGATTGAACACATCAGTGATAGCAATTCTCCCTGTACACTGTTGGTTATTCCAGATGGTAATGTGTGTGATGGTAGAGAATTCAGTCTCCATTTCACTGCTGAACACTTCACTCAGCCAGTTAACAGCATTGAGTACAGCCTCACCTTCGTATGGAAAGATGCAATCTACAAAGAAGCTGGAAGCTGTACCACCATAGTACACCCCGGGGGCGCCTTTGTGGTGTATGTAGATTTTGTTATCCTTGATACTGTATAGCTGATTACGGGTGGCAAAGTAGAAATCTGCTATGTAATCGTGGAAGAATACCCATTCCTTAGCCTCTAAGCTGTAAGATAGGGTAAGGCTCTTGTCCTTCACAGCTTCAGGAAGTACATCCTTGAGAGCATAGCACACCCCGTTGTACTTCACCAAATAGATACAACTGAAATCTTCAGTGTCCGCACTGGTGTTATAATTCACTGCTGCAGGGTTCATACATCCGGTTATCATATACAGATTCCTTTAGAGTTTGCGTAAGATTGTTTGTTTGTATCCACATCAGACTGAGCATCACCATCAGCTGTAGCCTGGCTGGCGGTTGAAGAGTATGAGCCTGCCGGTACCGTATACTTGATAATACTACCAGTGTACATCGGGTCACAGTTGTTTTTCTGGGCAGTGTCACCTTTTTGTGCAGAAAGGTAAAGATGGACGGTGCCAGAACATTGGTCACTGTTTTCCACTGGCGGATAATATGGTATGGGTACGTCCTGAAATAAAGCTACCGGACTGGATACCTCGTTTGGTACTATCTCAATTGTAGTTGTCCTTTTTACATCTTGGATGGTAACATTGGCCCATTGACAGGTGGTATGAGTGGTAGTTGATGCTTCACTCTCTATCAGCTTGCAGTAGTAACTGTCAGTGCCAGGGTCATATACCAGTACATATCCTGGGTGTGCATCACAGTTGTATAGGCCCACATCACTTTTGTCTCCATCGCTGATACTCCCGTAAGGAGGTGCAGCTGAGGAGAAGATAATGTAGGGTGCCAGATTGGTTGTATTTGTACATGCCTCAAGCTGAGCAGCAGTGGCCTTGTATATCTCACAGCCAACGACACCAATGCTCGTGCCATTCGTTCCTGTAATTCCAATTACATTCACCCCGGCAGTAAGTTCTACCTCATACATGTGCATGTATCGGTATAGGTCTGCCGTAGTTGCCACGCTGGCTCCGTATAGTGTATTGAAGGCACTATTGATATTGGCTAAGTTTTGTGTTACTATGGCTGTACCATTGACATTGATAGTGGCATAGTCGTCCACTCCCACATTGATGAAATACCGGCCAGAAGCTGGTACAGTGAACTGCCTACTGAAGCCCAAAGGGGTTGTGTTGTAAGATTGGTCACCTTGTTTCCATACACCCAGCTGATTTAACCTGCCACAAGTTCCATCATGCAGTGTTCCACCAGTAGGGTTTCCCCATAGGTTACCGCCATAAGACATTTCTCCACCGGGTTTGAATGACCACAATGGTGAGCCAGAGAGTATCAGGCTGGTATTCGGTTTCACAGTAGGGGAGCCGTCAGTATTGTATGTGCCGTAAGGATAGATGATAGTGCCCCATTCTCCATACTGGCTATAGTCATAGTGAGCCAGCAGTGTACTGCTTCCACCAGAGCTGGTAGCTGAAGCTGTAGTCACACGGGTGCAGGTAGTACCATCATCTGATAGTGTCCAGCCTGATGGACAGGTTGGCGTACCTCCTGTACAGCTTGGGCTGGATGGAATAAATGCTATGCTTTCTCTGTCCCATATCACATTCACAGTCAATGTAAAGGGTACAGGGGCATGGTATCTGTCCGATACAGTGAAGTTTAACACCATGGTTGGATATGATGCCGGGTCTATGATGGTATTTGTAAGCAGTATCACTTTACCATCAACTGGCACGTAAGTGAAAGCTCCGGTAATTGTCTGTCCTACAAACACTACCTCCAGAGAGTCATCTTCCATATCCCAGCCTGTGGTGTCAATAGTATACACGGTTGTACCACTGGCAATGCTATCCAGGATGGTGATGGTATCACTCACTGGTACTGGCGGCCTGTTGATATGCAGCACGTTTACAGTGACTGTACCGTAACCTACTGCGCTTGAAGAGTCTGTAACAGATACTCCCAGTCTGTAGATTGGATGCACAAGTCCATTGAGCGTTGACACATCTGCCAGCTTTATCAATCCTGTTGAGTTATTGATAGAAAATACTCCATCTTCATTCCCACTGGTGATTGCATAAGTGAGTGAGCCACCTTCCCTGTCAAAAGCTGCTACATAGGTGACGTCAGTCAGGGTAGCTTCATCGTCATGTATTGTAACCTCCGTATCATGTACCCTTGGTGGTGTGTTCACCAGTGTCAGATGTACTGTAACTGTGAATGTGGCAGTTTGCCCGTTGTCATTCATTGCTACTCCAGACATGATGTATTCATTCTGCACATAGTAGTCCATTGCACCAGATACAAATAGATGCCCTGAGGTATCCAGCCTGAAGGGTGTGCCAGTGGTTGCCAGGTAGAAGTTATTCACATTACTGCCCGTCACTGTGCCTATCTGTACCCCAATGGCCGTGTTCTCATCTATGGTTACAGTGAGGTCATTGGCTGATGGTACTAAATCTGATGGGCAGGAAAAGCCTGTAGCCTCAGGGTCATTCACTCCCAAAAACTTCACCAGTCTGCCGTTGTAGTTCACATAACTGTTATCCGGCAGGGTAGGGAGTATGGTTGGATTGTAGTCATACACATTTTGTCCGCTGGCCGCCAGTGCTTTGTTCTTGATGGTTAGCAGTAGTCTTTTATATGTGGGGTCATAACCAATTGTATAGCCATTTCCCTGAAATACATTTTTATCCTTCAGTCCCAGGTATTTACTGAAGAAGGTAATCATACCTTGGGTGATTAGCTGAAGCTGGCCTTTAAACAGGAAGACTTGCCCGAGAGCACTATCCAGGAAAGCATATCCGAATGGTGTGCGTGTAGTAGCCAGCTCGTGTTGGTTACCTGCATACCCCAGCTTTGAGGACATTCCTTCCTGTGGTTCAAATTGAAAGATGTTACCTGAGCCCAGTGTTACAGAGAGTATATCTGAAGTGTTCAGTTGTGCCTTGTCTTGAGTAATCAACAAAGCATTCTCACAATGTATCAGCAACCGATCATCCATGCCCTCCAACTTGGTAATCCGGCCCATGTTCTTTTGCAGCTCGTAGTAATCCAATGGCAGAAATGTTCTCCAGCTTCTGTTTTTTGTCTGTTTGCTCAGTTTACCTCCACGGTGTATGCGGTATGGATGGCTGGTAAGCTGGTCTGCATAGGTGTCAAAGATGGTGGTACTTATCAAATCATCCAGAGCATTGCTGTCTTTGCTGTACCCAAACTGATTAGGGTCTTGGCTACGTGTCCATGTGGCATCATAATTGTTAGCATCCCCCGGGGATAAAGCACTTTTGGGGTAGTAGTCACTGTATAGGTTACCTGGCGTTTCTGTCCTGCCGTACAGGTTTGATGCACATTCACAAAGAAACCTCCTCACACAATGTGTGCCCAGCTTGAACTGATCTTCTGTCTGTGCCTGGTCACTCACCCACCAGCCATAGGTGTGGAATGTGTAATCACAAATATATGTATCCCCGCCCCAAAGCACCTCCTGTGAAGTAATGTCATTTGAAGTACCGGCCCGCACCAGTGTTTGCCCTGTGAAGGGCACATACAGGTTTGGTAACAGGCTTTTCATGTTGGTCAGGAAAGTGGTTTCCTTGTTAACTCCATGCCGTCTGTTACGTTCTTTCCATACCTGGTTGGTGTCAATATTTCCACTTGAAATCAGATGAGCTGGGTGGGTAAGTTCTCCAGCGTAGCATGTCTCCCCACCTTTGTTCTGCCATTTTCCTACCTGTGTATTGTTAGGTACATATTCAGTGTTCTGTACAGCTTTTAGGACTGTTGAGGGTACGGTAGGTGGTGTGCCTTTCTTCAGGTAGTCAAACAGGAATACAGTAGGCCGTGTCATGGCACCACTGTCGTCTATGAAGTCTTCACTGTTCCTATCTGGTGTGCTGGTTAGCTGGTTCCTGCTATGTTGCAGCTCCAGACTGAGGTAAGCTGGTGATAGAATAGGCTGGTTCAGGAGTATGTCAAAAGCATGAAACCTGAATATTGATTGGTCTACATCCAGTTTCTTGTGGCCGGTAGATGAGAAATTGATTTCACTGTTGAAATTACCACCACTGGTAAAATAGTTTACAGGCCCGTATTCAGGGTCTGCATCCGCCCGGGAGCCGAATAACAGCAAGCTTTGTCCCAGCACTGTGGAATTTGAGGTGTTGCGTTTGGCATACAGTATTTCATATCCGTTAATCTGCCCGGTATAAGCTGAAGGAATAATGATATTCTCAGCTATGATACCCAGTCTGTCGAGACTACCACGGCCATAGTCTGGTGTGCCTGCATACAGGTTAGCCTTACACCATTTAATAGATGGAAATTTATGGTGCCTCACCGGTGCTCCTCTCAAATCTTCTCCACCGTATGGCGCACTGTTGTAATCATCTGTGCTTGGGTATACCTCATCAGAATTCTGCCAGGTTCCACAATATCCTATGCCTGAGGCTGCATCGAAGGAGTTTATCCTGTCTTCCACTTGAAAGCGCTGGGCTGTTAATCCTTCAGCACTGGCCAGTGTGGAGGCATCCAAATCTCCTGAAGCTGGTACAGGGCCGGGGATGTGGTAAGCCGGAGTGAATCCTCCAGTAGTCTTCTTGTATCGTATATAGAAAGCACCCACTTCATCGTGCATGAAGGTTTTCTTGGTGCCACTTTTCATGTCCGGGTTAGCGGGGTCTACCGTAATCAGTTCGCTTTTCCACTTCAGCCTCACCATATTAGCAAATGGCTGAAGCTTCATATCTGGTGTGCTAACCAACCCACCAATGTATAGGGCATCATTCAACTGGCCCATGGTATCTACCTGATCATAGTATGCAGGGGCAATCAGCACTTCTTCAAGTGTGATAGCTTCAGTAAGTTCATTGCCCGTGTATAAGATAGTCGCAGAGCCACTAACAGATGTGGGGTTGAGAAACTGGCTTACAGTGGTTACTCCGTTGGTTTTGTTAATGATGGCAATCTGCACCTGCTCATAGTCTCCATCTAGGTTAGCCAGCTTGATTTCCAGCCCTTGGTCAGTGGCCTGCCCAGTTGTACCTGTGATAATCTGAGGGCTGCTAATAGCCAGATAGGCCGTCTCTGTGCCATCTCTTTTGGCATATTTTACGGCTGCATAGTAAGCACCGGGGAATAGAAGGCCACCTGATACCACACTGGCTGATATATCCGGGTTGATAGCAGATGGAAACAGCAGCATATCTTTTAGCTGTGTGATGTTAGGTGCATCAAAGTTCACATAGAAGGGCTTGAGATATTTGTCTGTAAAAGCGCCTACCAACTCACCCTTGTAGTTTCTCTGTACCACACCGGTAATCCATCTGTCAGTTGAGAAACCCACTTTAAATTCCTGTGCGTTATCGTTGAATATTGGTATGTAGGTATCATTAACTGTGTCATAGTAACCAAAAGCTGAGTAAGTATTGTCAGTAGAGAAGATTACCGGAAACTTATCAGTCTCCAACACTCCTATCACTCTGTATGGAATGGAAGCTGATGAAAGAGCAAAGCCCGGCTCATTGATAGCCGAGCCTTTGAGCCAGTTCTGTATCCCGTTCTTGGCAAACTGGTAAGTCTCCGGGGGTTGCTCCTGTGGCCTTATATCTCTATTCAGCTTGAGAAATCTTTTCATAGTTACCAAACTTTAGTGTCCATAAATGGTTCTGCTCTGTCGTTGCGGAAGAAGTTGTCGTAATACCCATCTGAAGGGATAAACCTAACAAACGTGTATATCCTGTGTTCCATTTGCTCAGGGCTTGGCAGGCGTATTTCAGCACTTGCCCTTGGAGCATATATGTGTTCCCATTGGTCAAAGCATTCCTTGTATGTGAATTGCTTATCTTCCCAGCCAGCACCAATCATCATAGCTCTGCAATACCAGTAGAGGGCCTGTTTGTAGTTCTGATTGTCAGGTATCATTGGGAAACCATCCTCATCTACAGGTACCCGCTTAAAGTATACAGTTACTTTACCTTCCCTGAAGCTGGTGTTGATATACCCCATTTCAGTGTAGTAGTAATCATGCTCCTGTATGGATTGCTGATTGAGTTGCTTGAGCTGTGTGTAGTACAGTTCTGTTGATGGGTCTTGGGGCAGGGGTTGAATTTTCTCAATCTCAGTGCTGAACACCGATGGCTGAAGTTTACCAAATGGTATCCGTTTGGCTTTCTCTGGAGGTCTGCCTGATGGATTCTCTCTCAGCCGTCGGCCACAATGCTCTACTCCTTCAATCTGTACAAGTCCACAAGGCAGTTTGGCCTTATGAAAATGCACATCCAGCTCTTCCCAATCTCCCACAAGCGTGTTCTCCGTCTCCATCATCTCCATGGCTTCATATAGCCACTCGTGAATATCAGCTATGTAAGAGCTATCATTCAGCTTTGTGTTGCGGATTACATTCCCGATTACGCTTCGTAAGCTGCAGTAGGAGTATTGCATGGGTCAGGTTTATGAGGTTTAGCGTTTGTGAATTGATATTTGAACTTTAGTAACGGGTCATTCTTGATGGCCTCTACCAGTTCAGCTTTAAATCCTTTGCCAGTGGTCATATTCTTTTCAGCTGGCATGAATTTGTAGTTCGTCTCGTTGGTTATCATTCTGAATTTCTGCCATTTAATCCGAACGTAGTCATCATCCGTGTAGTACACTTTCTTTAAATGGCCGTCTTCATTCCTGCTATTCAGCTTAAAGGTAGAGCCCCAGTCTATCATCTTGTTAGCAAACGTTCTTTCTACACGGATGGCTTTAATGTTACCCAGCCCTGAACCGAGTTTCAGGGTTTCTCCCTGGATGATGGCTGCCTTGGCCCGGTGATAATATCCTGAAACAATTTCTTTCCATAATGGCCAGCTCATTTTCAACACTGGTTTACCATCTTCCAAAGCGTATATAAAGCACTTCCTTACTTTAAGGCTTTTGGAATACTTAGCCCACCAGGATGGGTTGTTGTTCAGAAGTTTGTCAGCATAACTGTCATAAACTTCCTTCATGGTAAAAGTCTTAGGCTTCTGTATAGGTTTCATAGGAACTATTTTACTACTGGTATCTGTGCAGTTTCTTCCTTGTCCGGCCTGTTGTAGTCTACAGAAAGAATGCTCTGTACAATAAGCTGTAGAATATCACCGCTGATGGGAAACTCCATGTTCCACGTATCACATGGCTGGCCGGTACATGAGCAACTTAGCTCTGTTACAGCAAATGGATCATCAAAGATTCCATCAATCCTGAGTAGTGGTTGGTCAGCTTTTTCCAATCGGATTACTGATTTTCCATTAATCTGGGTGTACTCATAGGTTGGAAACTGATCAACAAACTTGCCGGATATAAAGTTTCCCATTCCGGGAGAAACATACCTGAATGGGCTTTTACCATCAGCTCCACCTACATAATCAAACAGGATTGAGCCTGCCCGTACTGGTAGGGGTATTTCTACTGTGGTAGCTATGGTACTGGAAATAAGTGGTGCAGCAGGAATGTTCAATTCCTGTGACATCTTAACAAATAAGGTTTGAATGAAGAACTTTCTTTGAAGGGGGTTTTTCTGTAGGCTATTAGCCACCAGACGGCTACGCCAATACTTCACTCTTTCAAAAAGTTGTAACCTGAAAGGGACGTCCATTTCCCTGTCAAGGTTCATAGCAATGAGGGTGGTTATTTCGTTGGCTGTCATAGGTGGATATGTTTACAAGATATGAAAAATCCCCAATGTGGAAACATCAGGGATTGTTTTAATGTACAAAGTCGGAAACTATTTACAAGCCCAGTATACCTTTCACCTCAGCTTCAGCATTAGCCGAGCCGTTAGAAGGTATAGCCAGAACAATTGTTCTTTTCTTGAAGTGCTTATCCTTAGGAGTTGGGCTGTACTCACTGGCTTCAAATACAATTACATAAATGCTGTACTGAACACCACTTGCCGCAAACACAGAAGGCTGGCCGTAGTCCTCAGGACGGGCACCTTGCATTGGGTATTGAGTGGTAACACCTTTAAAGGTATCACTTTCAAATTCCAGCCATTTAACCTGGTTGTATGTACCATTGCCATAGAAAGCATTGGCAGTACCACTGCCTGTGTAGGTTGCAGTAGCAGCAAGGTCGGTTAACGCATCAGAACTGAAACCAATCCTGAATGTGGCACCCGGGATGCCTGCTGTGAGAGTGATAGTTGAAGTGCTTACTGAAGCGCTGGTTAATACAGGGTCAGTATCCTTGTTGATAATGTTGGTCTTGTCATTCACTAAAGCTGCAAGAGCAGTAGCAACGGCAGGAGCGTCATCACCAGTTTTAGCTACATAGCTGTAAGTCCATGTAGGGAACTGTTGGTAGCCGGGGGTAGTTTCAGTAATTTTCAGGCTGTAAGTGTGTCCTACAACTGGTGTGCCGGTAAGCACTGCTTTACTGGCCTGAGCCACAGCAGCAGCATAAGGGTTACGGGTTGCTTTGCCGATGGTCAGGTTGAACACGCCTGTTTTTTCTACAGCTCCGTCACGCTTTAAAGCGCCGAAGATATTTACAGTGGCACCTACAGGGGTAACAGCAGCGGGCGAACCACTGGTTGCACCGGAAATCAGTGCCAGGGTATCAGCGTTGAAGAAGGCAAACTCACCTTCAGCTGCGGAAGAAACGAAGGTGGGGAAGTCCGAAATCGAACTTGCACCAGTGCCTGAGTAATCCACCTGTTTGGCTACGAGAACGTCAGCGTTACGGCCCAGCGTGGATTGAAAGAATTTGGTACGGTCTAACATGGGTATTGGATTTTAGGATGTACGGATTATTGGATAGGTGCTGAACGGAGCATGTTGTCTTTGAGTTTCACTTCCCAGTTAGTGTCTGCAGTCATTGCTTTAAAGTATTCTACTGTCAAATCACAAAGGGATTGGTGAAATTCTTCAGGCAGCTCACAATCTTCTCCCAAAGCTAAGCACATCCTTCGGGGTTTGCGTATGTAGTCTATGCGTGCCTTACTTATTATGAAGCTTTCATCCCCATGTACTATCAGTTTATTTCCCCAAAGTTCAGAAATCGGACTCTGGTAGCTGGTAGTTACAAAAGCTGTGTCAAGCATGGTGCTTACCTGGTCGCCGGGAGTTAACCGGTTAGCTCTCCATATATTACTACTGTTTGAGAAATAGCTAAAGTCTATGGTGGATACAGTTCCATTTGTGGTAGTTCCATCTATGGTAATACTTCCAGCATTTTGATTAGGCAGTAAGAAAGTAGATGGTTTGTAAATGTCCATGTACTTCTCCCAGTATACTTCATACCCAGCTTTTCTCAGTTGCCATAACAGGAAATCACGTATGATGTACTTTTCCTGCACAGAAGATAACCCAGTGTAAGATGCTACTTGTGAAGCTATTAAAGTGGAAAGTGTTAACGTGTCCCCATTAATAGTGATAGACACTGTAGCGTAATACGGGCCAGTAGCTGTAGAGTTAGGTAGTGGGATTGCCAGTATGGGTTGTGTTGTTGTACTGGTGATGCCTGTAATTCCATTACACAGTTTGGTTACCCTGCTGTCATCGCTTATCAGGTAGGAGTAGTCTCCAGGTAACTCGCATTCATAACTTTGTTCATTACTGTCATATACTGCTATCAGGTCAGCTGTAGTTAAAAGAGGACGGATAGCGTCTGCATTCAACTGGTCAAGCTGAAAGCCTCCACTACCGTCCTTCTTTGCACGTATCTTGGATTGTATGAACCTTTGCTGATTCTTGTTGAGAAGCCAGTCAATCTCTTCTGGCAGCAGCTTCCTTCTGGTTGATGCTGCAATGTTCTGAGAGGCTTGCTTTACTTCAATGTGCAATTCAGCTATGGTCATACAATTTGATTAAATGTTATTTCTTGCTTTTGGCATTGGGGGCTGGTTTGCTAAGCCCTTCCTGCATACGGGATTTGAGAATGATAAGCCTGTCACTGTTGGCCTTGTCCTTTATCCAGGCTATGGCCTCTTCTGTTTTGTGCCCGAGGGTATCACCTGTTTCAGGGTCAATTATCCTTTCACCAGCTTTAATCAGTACGCCTGTGTTTAACATGCTCTGAAGCTGGTACAAGGTTTCAAAGTGTGTGCCGTTGTAAGTGGTTACAAATGTTTCAGGACTGGTTTCAGCAAGCTGTTTAAGCTTACCTTCTTTCAAAGCCTGTGCATTTTTGCCACCAAACAAGCGTGGGTCAGTGTCTAGTAATGTAAGCAACATGTCAATCTTCTCAGGAGTTTTGATAATCTTGAGGTAAAGTTCAAGTGCTTCATTTTTCGTCTGGTTGGTTTTCACCAGCGCTTCTTCCTGCGCGGCTGGGTCAAATATGTAGAACTCTTTCAGCATATCCCCTTCACTTGCAGTTTTGTCCTTGGCCACCAACGGGTGATTCAATGCGTGCCTGTATGCAATGTAATCAGGCAGGTTGATGGGCAGATTTGTTTTGCTCAGTGGCTGGCTATTGTCAGTCTCTAAGCCGATTTCAAAATCCCGACCTTTCTTAGCTGGTACAATTGTCCGTATGTTACGGAAATAGTCTGCGCATTTTTCCCTGAAAGCCCTGTCCTCAGGTTCGCAATCCACCAGGATGGGCATTAGCAATTTCTGCTCATCAAAATTCAGGCCGGAGCCAATCACTTTTGAATAGCTGTTATCCCAATATGAGCCGAGACTTTTCTTGGCCATCTCTACGAACTCAGGTGCTGTGCCCATCTGAGCGTTCATAATGAAGCTATCCTTACGGTATAGCGTTACAATTCTGCTGTTAGAATGTTTCTTCAATTGTGTCATACTGTTGAGTGTTTCGTTTGTTTATGTATAGAAGATAGAGGTAAAAAGGAAGCCCTTAGAAAAGGGCCTCCGTTAAGAAACCTCTATACAGTAGTTTCTTTGATATGTTGGGGTTGGGTTACTGGCCTGCGATACATTGGAAGTCGAAGCACCTGTTAGCCCTTAGTATCTGAATACCCTTAGAACTGAAGCGTGTGTATGCGCTCTTATCCTGGTCGGTAGACAGTAAGGCTGTACGTGACTCGTTATCAATGTTGAAGCTATTGGTCATTACCTGCAAGCTCTTAGGCATGTTGGTAAGACCCGCAATTACACCATGCTGAAAGGCACGGCCTTTTTGCGCTACGTGCTGGATGTTTGGTTGGCCATCGTAGTCATTGTCGTCAATGAATACCATACGGTAGCTTTCCAGCGGCCAGCCTGTTTCCGGGTGAACATAACCACCAGCCTGTTGTGTCATAGCCACTTGGCCCATGTCAAATAGCGGGTTATGTTTCACTTTTATGTAATAACCATCCATGTGGTAAAAGGCATCGAAGTAACCACCTAATGCCAGGTTGTAACCTGTACCAGATACGAATTTGCTACCCACATCGCTTACGCTGCCAAAGCTCTGGAAGAATGTACCACCAACTTTCTTAATAGCTTTATCAAATGCCCTCATACCGCCACGGCCTGTATGAAGTGTGATGCTGGCACCAGCTGTATCAGAAAGGCCGAACAGAGCGTCACCAATCTGATTGCTCAGGTAGTCATACGTGAGGTCAGAATAAGTGCTCTTGTTCTGTATCTGCTCCAGCAAGCCAGAACCAGTAGGTATCACTTTACCAGTAAGCAAATCTTTCAGTGCAATCTCACCATTGGCAGCACGGTTGTAACGGCTGTACCAGTAGTTGTGTTCGCAAATGCTTAACCACTCCAGTTCATACTGCCACATGGCCCAGTCCATCCAAACGTCAGTTTCACCTTTGTCGGTTTTAACGTTGATTTTCATAACCTTGTTGGCACTGTTACCAGCCCAACTAAAGCCATGGCGAAGGAAGCCCATCTGGTTTTTGTATGAACCCGGCATTACCATCTTACCTTCGGTGGTACGAGATTCACTTTCAGCCACAGCTGTGGTGATAGCTGACCATGCAGCGCCGCTTTGCAATTCAGTCAGCGGACAATAGTCGGTTGGCAGGGCAGCATTGAGGCTTACATTGTATTCATACTCACCGCTGCCATTCAGTTCACCATCAGCATGCACGTAAGCCTGAATGCCACGGGCAGATTGTATGATGAAAAAGCGCTTAATCCAATTGTCCTGGAAACGGATTTTAAACTGTGTATTACCGATACCAGGCTTATCACCAGAGCTGTACGGAGTAGAGCTTACGATGGAAGCTTTGGTGATACGGCCCATTACAGGGTAAGTAAACTGAACGTCATCCAGTTCTACGGCAGCCCTTTTCATAGCATTGCCTTCATAGCCAATGCCGCCTAAGGTCATCAGTGAAATAGGATAGTTCTTTGTGTAGTCACCCATTATATAGGTGAGCTTCTTGGTGAGTTCGGAAGGGTGACCCTGACGCTGGTGGTAGAAGTTCGTCTCATCCAGCATTGATTTGCTGTCAAAGATTGCCTCGGTCACCTGGTATTTAAGGGCCGGCATAGGATTAGCCATAGGTATATTGGGTTTTTAGTGTACGGATATTGGATTATATGTTACAGTTGCCCGAGTCCGATGAAGTTCTTGGAAGGCCCCTCACCCCCGGCAGTCTTAGTTTCTGTTCTTGATTTCTGCAATTGCTTGCCCAGCCTTTGTGTGTTCTGTGTTTTAGCTTCACGGGCAATCAGTTCTTTCAGGTTGCCTTTCTTGTACAGGAAGTATAAACTTTCCATCTGCCTGGCTATGTCTGTATCCACTGGCTGTACGATAACAAACTTGCCATTTTCAACCTGTATCTTTCCTTTCACAAAATCCAGGAAAGGTTGCTTGTCTGTGTCAGGTATAACAAGATTGATACCCTTACCCTCTACAATCAGGTCATTCAGATTGGAGCTTAACTTGCTTACTGAACGCTGGTATTCCTGTTCGTTCTGTACCCGGCGCTGTTCAATTGCTGCAAGCTGGTCTTCCTGTTCCTTCTTTACAGCTTTGTAGGCTGTGTTAGAAACATCAAAGAGCTTGTTGTCTTTAATGGCCTTATCAATTACAAGCTGTATGGTGTCATCATCCAGCCCTTTGGCCCTTAGACTTTCTCTGTAAACTGCTGTCTGTATGTCAACATTCTCTTTGAATGTGTCATACTCAGGCAAGCTAAATGTTTTGTTAGAAAAGAATTCTTCATCGCTACCACCTGCTTGTCTGTGGAGCATGTATGCGTAGCCTCTTGGGTCAGTCTTTTTCAGGTAGGCTTCAAAGTCATCAGCTGCCTTGTTTGCTACTGCTTTCTCCCTGTAGTATACACCTTCAGGACTGAGTGGGTCAACTCCTTCAGGATATTCTACTGTCAATTCCCAGCCATGGCGCTTGTTAACATCCTCCCAGAATGCTGCCGGGTCAATGTCCCCTTCATCACCAGCTTCTGCCGGTTTGAAGTTGGGGTCTTTAACTACCTTACCAGACTCATCTTTGATGTAGCCTTCCTGTAAGGAGCCATCTTCATTTACCCCTTCAGTGGCTGAGGATGAACCTTGAGCTTTGTCGGCTGCTTCCTTGGCTGTCTTTTCAGCGGCGGCTTTCTCTGCTTCAGCTTTTGCCTGTGCTGCTGCCAGGTCTGTTGGATTAGTAGCGCCATCTCCAGCATTTAAGTCTGCGAGAGTGAATGTTCCACCAGTACCACTTCCGGTACCGGTATCATAAAATTTACGTAATAGCTGTTCCATACTGTATAGTTTAGTTCTTAGAAGACTTGTATCTTATAGCCTTAACCTTCTGCTTCTCAATGCGTTCTTTGCTCTTCAGCTTCTCCCTTTCCAGCTGTAGTTTCTGTTGGGCCTGTTGGTGTTGAAGACTGGCTACATGCTCACGGCTACTGATTTCAGCATAAGCCTTACGCTCCTCAGATGCAACCTTGCTGGCTGCTATCACACGTTTGGATATTTCTGAAGCATCAGGTATGCCATTGTTGTTGGCATCACCAGTAGTCATACCAGCGGCTTCAAGAGCATATTCACCAACAATCATCTGGTTTTCATCTTTTCTATCCCACTCTGCATTGATTTCCTCTATCTTGAGCTGTGAAGCAATCTTGAGGAATTGCTCTTTCATGGCCTCAACCTCTTTCTCGTGTTGCTGCTCAGCTTCCTGATTAGCCTGGGCCTGTTGAGTTTCAATGTTTTCAATCTCCTTCAGCTTGGCTTTTAATTCAGCCACATTGTTACTGTGCTGTATTTCAAGAACAGTGGAAAGTTTGATGTCAGGACGTTGAAGCATGGTTTGTGCGCCTTGCTTGTACTCTTGCAATGTTTGTAATTCTGAGGCTGAACCGTTGACAAACAAGCCCAGTTCTGCATTACAGTAGCTGTTGGGGTCAATGTCCAGCAGCTCTTTATCGAAATCATCCTGGTTGTAGATAGCCCGGATGCCGTCTGTGTTTATGAATTTGGAAAAGTCAAGTATACCCTGCAGTTCACGTTCTGTGAATTCCTCATACAGCGTGAATATCATATCTGTAATCACAGAAGACTGATACATCAGGTTTTGCTGTACTCCCAATCCTTCTCCGCTGGGGGCAGTCTGGCCTTTGCGCGGAGCATTGATACCCAGTACATCATCCCAGTCTTTCTTAAAGCTGTCACGCAGCATGATGAGTTTTTCAATCTGGTCAAACAAGCTCATGTCTACCGTGGTATACTGGTTGAAACTTTTGTCTACACCCTGTTGATTTCTATCAATCATGGCATAGCCCAGCGCATCTGCATAATAGAAGAACTTTTCATCATTCCATCCATTCTTCCTTGGGATAACGTTTTGGTCAAAGATGAATATCTTACCCTTGTTCTTAGCTATAGTTTTCTCCAGTGTGAAGTTGGTTATCATGTACATGATGGCATAGGGTACACCCATTTCCATCACGGATATGTTATCACTGTGAACATCGCTGTAATGCCTGCCGTTGTATGGCAGCTTACAGGTGGAGTAGTTGTTCATCTCATTGCGCTGAACAGGCACGGCCCGCATCTTGGCAAAGGTGTTATCTCCTATTCTCCAGCCTTCGAGAGCTTCATTCACCCACTCAGTTTTGGTTATCTTAACACCCATGCCTGCCTGTACGTCCTCATCCACTATCATTTCCTGTATCTTGCCCGTTAGTGGGTCTGTGTATTCAGCATGTTTAATCTCCTTACGGCTTTTCCAGCATACGTGGTACACTGGTATCTTACCGCTGTAGGTGTCGTATTTGGAAAACTCTTCTTGTAAGTAGTTGTACATGGAGAAAGGGGTAACCCAATGGCTTCTCTTCTCCAGTTCTTCGTGGTCTGCATCTTTCAGTTCATCATAAAAGCGGTCTACCACATCTGAAATGGTCATAAGAATACGCCTTACTGTCCATTCACCATCTTCAATGTATTCTATGTTAGGACTTTTGTCAAAGTCAATCTCCAACGGGCTAACACGTTCATATACAAAGTTTCCCAGCTCAATGTTCTTATAGCTATATACCCTGCCGGTAACCAGCCAGTCTCTGAACATCTTGAGCAACTTAGGGCGTATGTAGTACTCCCTTAATGCCCTCTTCATCCAGCGCTGGCCTTGTATAGCCAGGTTATCTTTATAGTTGGCTGTTTTCCGTTCCTTTACGCTTTCAGGTATTTCAATTTCATCATCCTGAGGTATCTCTTGTCCATCCTGTAACTGCCCAGCTTCTTTCATTTTCTGCTGAGCAATAGCCATGAAGTGTTCTTGCAGGTTACTCTCTACAGCTTTATTCATACTTTCCACATAGCTGTTAAATCCTTCTTCACCCATGTTCACCACTTGGAATGAAAATGGCCTCTTAGGGTATTCTCCCATTAAGAGGTCAATGTTCGTCCGTATCATGGTAGTCGGGCGTATCTTGGCAGGGTAGCGTGTGTGCTGTGGGTCAGCTGCATTAAGAGGGTCAGTGAAATGGCTAAACCACTCAAGAGGGAAGTGGTTGTTGTATATCTGGTACAGCATCCTCAAATCTTTACGGGCAGAAGGAGCCGTACCGAAGTTGAAGTTAGATAGATGAATGTAGTAGTCTATGTTCTTCTTGAACCAGTCGTACTTATCAGCAATCTTCTCACTCCAGCTTAAACGTTGCAGAGGTCTGCCGGTAGGCACCTCACGTTTGACTGAGTCTGGTTTATCCCTCTCGTTGATTGAATTGGCCATACTGTTGTAAATTACTACCCCAGCATGCTTGTGCTTCCTGCTCCCTGTGAAGCATAGTTACCCCCAAAGAGTGGTCGGGTGTAAAATCCCTGGTCATCTTCTGTAGTTCTTGATTCCTCTTTATAAGCGTTTTCCTTGAGCATGAACATGGCTAGTCTGCCAGCGGATAGTCGGTCAGCATTCTTTTCAGGGTTATATTTCTTCATCTCCCGTAACATACCGATGTCATAGCAGCGGTGGATATTCAATATAGGCTTACCATCCTCTGTATACCCCCGCACTTTGGTGTGCCAGTTAACCAGATAGGTGATACCTAGCCTGGCTTTTTCTGTACCCATATTCATAAAAATGGCCCGGTTGCGTTGAGAAGCTGTGGAATTGTATTCCTTGTTATTACCCATCATCTCTGGCTCTCTCTCCAGCTTGTGTAAGAGTTTGTTCGTTTTGGCATAATCCACTATACCCTGCCCACCACCAGCTATCTCTGATTGGATGGTACAGTTATAAAGGTCTGATAGCATGAACAGATTGGCGTAAGCTGTATCAAGATTCTGGGGACGGCCCACATACCAGGCTATCGGCAGTTCCTCATCCACCGGGCTAAGCTGGTTGAATTGCTTCCACACTTGCACTACAAACAGGGAAGTGAGGTCTTCACTCTCTTCTTTGTAATATGGGTCAACAACTATCTGGTACATTCCATCTGGAACGTTACCACGCTGATCACGGAATGGTGCGGCAACTATTGTGATACAGCCTTCAAGGTCGTCTTTCTGGTTGTGAGGGTATTGCTCTACTGGCTTAGCTACATCCTTTGGCTGAGGAATGAACATCACACCCAGCTTTTCATCCCTGATGAGATGGCCATACCTTAGCATACCCTGTATAGCCTGTTGGGTTTCAATCCTTCTTATCTGTGCATCTACTTCAGCTACATTGAAAGAGTTCTTTCTCAGCCTCTTGAACGCCTCAGATGGGAACAGTGGATACTCAGCTTTATGTCCGTCAAGTACCTGCGGGTCTTTGGCCTTCTTCTTTTGTACCCGTATCTTTTTCTCACTCTCAATGGCCATGACAATATCCACGTTACCATTCTCATCCATGAATGTGGACTTGGTACGCCACACCGGTACGAAATATCCACATGTAGTATTCTCAAATCCAGGTTCCCACACATTGGGGAAAGCAAGCATATCAAAACTTTCCGGGTCATAAAACATATCTTCCAGCCCTTCAATATCCGGGCCTTCTTCACCACCAGTACCCAGCACTGTTATCTGTCCTACGTATATGTCACCATCCTTCATAGAACCTTGACACACGTTGTAGGCTTTCTTCAGATTGCGGAGTGAACCACTTTCTTCAAAGGTTATCTTGCGACCACGTTTGCCTCTCGTCTTATCAGGGTCATCAACTACTACCCCCATGATTTCAGACATGCTACCACGTTCCACCCCGAATGAATCTACGTAGCTGGCCCTCATGTGCATGAGTGTGTTCTTCTTCTGCCTGTTCTTCTTCCAGTCCGGGCAGTTATCATTCACCCAATCCAGCATTGGTAATACCTTATTCAATATACCATCAGTGGTGAGGTACTGTTCAATACCAGCATAGTAGTAGTTTTTGCTGCCGTCTATGAACACGTAATTGTATACTCCATCAGCAGCTTCCATATAGCTCCATCCTGCACCACGGGCTTTGGCACACACCATGTGCCGGGCCCCGGGGGATTGTATTCCCATAAACTCTCCACCGTGCCAGGCTATATGTTTAAATCTGTTCCACTCATAGCCTATCTCATAGAAACGAGGAAAGCTGAATATCTTTTCAGCCGTAAGCTTGCCTATCTTGCCCTTACCATTCTTAGCTTCATTAAAAGCTTGTATACCAATGTTATCCGGCACTTTCCATATAGGGGCAAAGTTCAGGTAGAAGTAATGCCGACCAGTAATCCATGTATCCCCAATCTTGTATCCTTCTTTACAGCGCTTGGCTTCGATAGCCCAAAACTCTTCCCACTCCCTGCTTCCCACTGGCGCCAAACAATAGCGCCCGCCATTCTTTGAAAAATCACGGGCTGTGTAAGAAAACTGTGCTGTATTTGTAAGGTTATGCCACCCCATCCTTACCTCCTTTGAATTTAAAATACTCTTCTATGTAGTATCTTACTGATAGTTTATTCCACCTGTCCATTAGAAGTTTGTAATCCTGTTCATTGCAGTTTTTCTCAATGTCTTCCAGTAGCTCGTGAAAGAAGTACAGTGGCTCAAATTCATAATTGCTTACGTAGGCTGCTACGTATGCAGTCTCATGGTATCCACCATAAGTGTACGGTTCAGATTCTTCACATACGCCTCTTAGCCTATATCTTATTTCTGATTTACAACTGTTCTCTTTTCCATATCCTATCTCAAGCCCTTCTCCGCTGTCTCCCCACCAGTTGTCAAATCCCAGGTAGCGTACAAGCTTGGCTGTCAAGGGGAGCACTGCAAATTCAAATGGATAGTTCATATATCTTCCTCCTTTTCATCTTCATCATCTATTCCACGTAATAGTTGTCCTATGTCATTGAAACTCACTGAAGCTGCAGCAGGAGCAGCAGTCTCTTCTTTCCACTCACCCATGCCAGCGGTTTCCTTGCGGCCCAGGGTGGCTGTACCACGGATACTGGTTTCACCTTTCAGCTCTTCCTGTACACGTTTGCGGAATTTGTCTACACTGTCATAGGCAGCCCCTATCCGCTGAAGGTTAAGAATGTATTTGGCTGGGTCGTGCAGTATCTCTCCTTTTTTATCTACGGCTGAGAAATCTATGGTGTTGAAGTAATCATCCATGGCATCCAGAGATTTCTCAATCGCCTGTAATGTCTTCAAGCTGCGGGATGACTTGAGAAGGAGTTGATTGTACAAAGCATGCGCTTCCATCACCGGCCCATCAAGGTCAGCTTCTGTGAGCCCAGCGTATCTCATTGCTTCCTGCCGTCTCTCAAAATCTTCCCACTCACGGATCGGGGAGGTGAAGTCTAAATCGAAATATATGAAAGTGAACTCCCGGCGTGCTTTCAGTTTCTTGTCTCCACGGTAGTCTCCGGCTGAGCCTTTGTCCCGTTTAATCAGGAAGCTAAATTCTGGTATCAGGTACAGCCATTCCTTGTTCAAGTCTACCTGGTAACCTTCATCGAGTATGAATAATCTCATGCTTCACCTCCTTCTGCTGCAAACAGCTGGTTGAGTTCAGTCTGTGTAAGCCCTTTCAATACAGCTTTGTCTACCGGCCCTAAGCTGTGGTAGTAGTCCTTGAACTGCTGCTCTCCATGCTTTACCATAATCTTTCCGAGGTATGGGATAAATACTCCTTCCATTCCTCCTGAACGTATGGTGGTAGCAATGAACTCTCCGTAGTGGTGTACTGCATGCTCAACTATCATCAAGGAAACATTCTGCTCCTCAGCTACTTCCTTAGCGATGCGTTTGTTACAGGTTGTATTTGATTGTTTTGGATTCATAGGAACGGAAGTTGAAGCTGGCCATAGACACTGCCTCCTTCTTCAGATAGGGCACGTCATATTTAACCGGCTTAGGATTTGGATTATCAGGTGTCGGATGTGGAAAATGGGTGATGCTCATCTTGCCAGGAAGGAACCCCTGGTACCCCAGCATGAGCATGTATATAGAAAGCTGTAAACAGTAATGCCACCAGTTGCAATCCTGTATGTGAGCAATTGGTGGCTTCATCATTTTACGCCTACCGTCTCTGAACTGGTAGCTTTCAAATGCCAGTTTCTCGTTGGTTTTGTAATCTTCAATGAAAGCGTATCTTTTTACCCTTTCGTAAGGATTGGCATGCTCTATCGGGTATTCTGTAAGCAGTATTACCTTGTCACTCCTACCAGCAATCTTGTACCCGTGGTGCCACAACTTAGCTTCAGTGTACACACCATCAGGCCGGGAAATCCATGGGTCAGTTTCCAGTATCATACCATCATGTACCGGCATCTGTCTGTTTTCATAGAAGTCTATCTGCCTGGATTTCAGTATCAGCTCTTGCTGATCGTGAATGTTGTTACCCCGTATCTTGGATTTCTCGTTTTTAGTGGCCCATTTGTCCTTCCAATATGCAGCAGTCATACCATGCTTACGGGCATAGTTTTCTGCTATGGTGTCTGTGTCAAACTCATTTGTGAATTTCTCCACAAGCTGAGAAGCAGATGTGTATCGTATCCCACCGAGTGAGTACAAGTGGGCTGAGTCGTTGTAGTCTACCGGGGTGTCTTTGGTTAGCATTGTTAGTGCTTTGGGTGTGTAGTGTCTGTAGCAGCTTTATCCTGCATCTGTACCTGAGAGTATATTACTTGCTGAAGCTGAGTGATAACTGTGTGCTCTGCTTCACTTTTGTCAAGCGCGTAGCCTAATGCTTGCACTTGAGCAGGGGTGAGTATCAGATGGTATTGAGTTGGTGGATTGCCAACTTTGAATGCAAGAAGGCTCAAGGATAGCAGAAGGATGGCTCCTTTCAGTAGTTTCATAGTATGGATTTTACGTGGTGGATTATCGGGTTACAGCTTTAACAGCATACATCTGGGCTGTCTCCAGGTTGGTTTTGGCTATGGCTGCCAATCTGTTAATGCTTCCTACTTGTTTAGCTGAAAGCATGGTTGGCCCTGTTAGTTTAACTTTCACCCATTTGTCAATCTCATCATAAGTATCAGCAAATACTTGCTTGATACACTTGACATCTTCCCTCTGGCCCGGGTTGAATGTTACCGACATCTCCTCTTGTCCCTCGGTTATGGTGCGTGTCTGAGCGTTGTGCAGTTCTTTCCAGGTTTTAAAGCTGTCTTCAATTACTGGCTGTCCAAGTGGTAATGTGGTTAGGTACTTACCAAATTCAAGAAGGTCTTGTTCTGTGTAGAGTTTCATAGTAAAGATGGATTGGATTAAGAAGATTAGCAACGGCCTGTCACCGTGTGAGTGACCTATGAAGCCTAAGATACCCTCAAGCTGTGAGATGAGTGGAAGGTTTAACGGAGAGTTAACAATCTATATTTATATACGTTGAAATTCTCATATTTAAACCTTTAAACTCATCCGTAGTTATTAATCTTCCTAAGCATGGGTCATAAATATGGCCAGACATCCAGAGTACCCAATGCCAGTTATTTGTTCTCAGTGTTTTGTTTCTTGATATACACAAGGCTGTGTGATGTGTAGGTTTTTTTGTCTTCTTTCCAAGTTTTATATGTACTGATAGCTCTTTAGTAGTAGTTCCTTTAACATGCCCTATTAACTTGATAGCAGATTCAAGCGATATGTTTAACACAGTAGCAAGACAGCAATGCCCACAAAGACTACTTCCGGTTGGTTGTTGTATCATGGAATGTAAAATACATCCGAGTAAATGTTTTTGTGTACTGTTTACTATACAGCTTGAGTTCTGGTGATAGTGGTAAGTAAAAAGGAGTGAGATGGATTTATAGGACATGTGTGTTGGTGGGGAGAGGTACCACCTCCATCGCCACTCCCCCTCGAAATCTTGGCGGGAAAGGTACCGGGGTGCTTGTGCAAGCAAAGCATTCAGGCTGCTGGAAAAAATTCCCGACCGTAAAAGAATTCTTAACCACAAACTTAAATACAATGAAAACGTCATCTAAAATCGCACTTGCTCTGTTCTTGCTTCTTGCCCCTATCATATTTGTATATGGGGCATACTTCCTTACATTGGAAGCATTTGATTTTAAAGCAGTGTTTCATCATCATCTGTTTCGTATCACAGTTACCCTGTATTATGCAGGATTGGGTATATTCCAATTCTCCAGAATGTTGGGAAAAGCCACATCTTCTTGGTATTAGTTATCAGCCCCTTAACTGGGGCTTTCTTATGTCTTAATTATCCTTAACTATAAAACCTTACGGAGATACAGGGTTAACCGTATTAAGCTATGTCACGCAAAATTGTAATCGGCGACAACGAAATCGAATTGAAAGAAAGTGCTATCAAGTGGACACTTACCACAACACAGGCAGTGTTTAACAAACGCAGGGAGTATTCTGCTGAGCATGCTGGTTCACGCTTTAAGTTTCTGGTAGGTAAAGCAGGTGCTCAAGTTGTACAGGCTATGGCTGTAGTGAATGCCAAGGGTGAAACTGTAATGGCTGCCAATGGCTCTGGTGTATTGCTGAAAAAGATTTACAACCTGGTTGCCAACAGTGCAGAGGCTGTAAGAAGGCTTGAGCCGGTATTGATGGCCGCAGTGGATGCTGAAGAAGGTGGCGACAAAGACCTTGCAGCAGACCTGTACAACTATTACCTGAACCGCACTGCCATCAGCTTCAACGTGTTGAGCACATCCAGCCAGTATGAGCAGGATTTGTGCATGAGCGAGATTGAGGCTGAGCTTCAGGAAGTGAAAACCGAGAATGGCAGTATCCTGACCATTGCTGCTGGTACTATCAAGGTGCTTAAAGCTGAGTATGGTGCTAAGGCTGCTGAGCTTCCAAGCAATCCATTTGCTCGTATTGCTGCACAGCGTAAGGCTGCTACCGGGAAGGATGGTAGTGGTGAGGGTGTGAGAACACATCAGGTGAACATACCTGAAGGTGCTGCACTGACCGTGTAAAGCTGGAGATGAATGAGCTGGAGGGAGGATGGGTGATGCCTGTCCTCTCTTCACAGCTTGAGGAATCTTAATTGTTAACTGTTAGTCAATCTTACTGTATGAAAAGAGTTTGGGTATGGTGTAACAACCAGGGTAAACAGGTGTATCGCCTGCTGGGTACTACCCTTCAGCTACAGGCTGGAGAGGCCATCTTCATCAACGGAGTAGAACACTTCGTGAGAGGGTGAGGGAGATTATGGGGGGGGGGAATGAATAGGAGATTGTGTGATGGATTGTGTGGTAGATGGCAATGTGTGTGTGGGCCTTCCATCCCTGGCTTCGGCTGGGGGTGGAGGGCTTTTTCGTTGAACGCAGGGTCAACTCGTCCCGATTGTGGTCAGTTATCCAACCTCATCGAAGGATTGCCTCGTCCCTCTTGTGGTAGCTGTAGGCTGTACTCCTGGGAGAGTGGATATGTCCATGAGCTTGAGCTGAACCTCGTCCTCTTTGTATCCCAGTTTACGTATGTTATCCATACTCACACGGGAAACTCCTTCCAGTTCTTTGGCTGTGCAAGCAAGGACAGCAGTCTTAGTGCCCTTACGGATGAACTCGGGATTGACGAAGTGAATGCAATGGTCTTCAGTACGAATAATAACACCATTCTCTTTCAACTCCTTGAGGGCCTGGGAGTCAGCAGTGGATTTAGTGGGGTCGAAGTACCAGAGGGCATTGTTCAGGCAGAGACTAGGCATAAGCTGAGTACAGATAATCTTAGTTGCACGGGCGCTCAGCTTGGGGTTAGCCAGGAGAGTGGCATCAATTACAACAATATTTTCAGGAATATATCGAGATTTGTATCCAGTATCCAATTTTTTGTACGAGCTTTGCGTGTATTCCTCAAAGGTTACCCGTTTAACCACTCCTTCATTGCATGCCTTCACGTACATCTGCAGAGAGATGATATAAGCCTTAGATTTCATATTCATACTGATAGTTTACCTGGTTTAAGATTCAACAAAATTAGAACTTTGGAAGGACATTTTCAAGAAATGTTGAACCCAAAATCGCTGAAACCCAATACCAGTAAGGGGTGATGTAGTCTCCCTCTTTATAGATAGGGGTTCACTCACCAGCTTGGGCCAGAATCAGCACAACATGCAGGAATTCTGCAAAAACAGGGGGTTGACTACAAGAAATCTGCATGAATTTGGGTTAGTCGCTCAGGCTCCCCGGAACTCCATCCCCTTTTCCCTCTCCTTCCCTTCCTTTCTCACTCCTTTCTGGAACACTCATTCCTATTCTATCCAGCCATCTCCCACCACTCCTCTCTCCTCAGCTTTTGGATTTTCCCTCTTTCCACCTATCTTCGCCCACACAAGCTGAGTGAAAAACTGGACTCAACTCACACATTTCCCACAAATCTTTAAATCTTTTCACAATGCAAACAGGTGCTCCTCCCTTCTATGTTAATGCAGAGTCTCTTATATTCCTTCACAGGGGTGACATTCTTCCCATATCCAAACAAATAGCAGATAGTCTCAAACGTACAGGTAAATCCGCTAGGAACACACATGACTGGTCAATTACCTTTCAAGTGTACATTCCTGGCTGTAATGACTTATGTGATCTAAGATACTGGGGCAATGGTAAGATACTCATACAATTAGGCTCAGATTTGTAATCTTTAAATCTTTTCACATGTTAATATGTATGAGTGGCGGAATTGGTATACGCAACCAGCTTGAGAGCTCCATTCTGGTTTCAATGCACCTGACTCGTACTCAGGTTAAGCCGGATAACAGTTACCGGTCACTTCCACCAGGCTTTCCGGGGGTGTAGCATAATTCTCTATTGCAGGTTCGATTCCTGTCTCATACACTTTATTCATAATCAAACTTATTCTATGCTGTTAACTGAAATTGAAGCAGCCAGAGAGAAACAAAGGCTTAGACGTACAGCCTGGGATTGGTGGCGGGGTGTACTTACTACTGAACAACGGATACAATTGATGGGTACATATTTTCCTAAATGTAAGCATACCTGGAGACTAAGCTTAGATGATATTACAGACATCCAGCAACGTACAACCATCTTAGGCTTGTCTCAGGAATGGCTCAAGGCTATGTCTGCAGACCAGTGGACTACCATCATTGACCAATGGAAGAAAGTCACCAAAGATTATTCACGCCTGGATTGGTCACCGGCCATGATTGCTACATCAACTATCGCTGTAGAACGTGTTTATAGAGAGATGGTATTGGGAGAGAATTTTAAATAATTCCCTCAAAAAGTTTTGTTAATATCAACTCTATCTGTATCTTAGCATTCTCACATCACCCGACCTATTCTTCGCCCAAGCAGGGGCAAATTACACAATCTTAATTCATCACAACAAACTCATTATCATGCTACAAATATGCCTGATAGGTTACTACGTTACAGTAATCATTGCCTACTTTATAGCCATACGAAACCACGCTCGTAAAAATTATCTTCACGAAGGTGATTGGGCATCGGTTTTCACAGGTTTAGTCCTTTCACATTCTTGGCCTTTTGTACTACTTGCCCTATATTTTACAGAACATCCACCAAAACACAAGCCACCTAAATGGCTATAACCAATCCTCACTCCTATGAATCCAGAACAACTCATCAACAACATTCTTCAAACTTATTTCCTCGTATTGGCAGTATGTAGCGGCACGATTGCATGCTATGGTATTGCCTGTAAGCTGAGGAAGAAAACTTAAATATTATGGAAATTACTCCCAGGTTTCCTGAAGGCACCACTGTGCTCTTTACACTGCATCCTGACAACCCCTCCCCATTAAAAGGGAAGGTTGTAAATTACATTCTTGGATACTACAGCAGATTTGCCCGTATAGAATCTGGTAAAATAGAACATGTGGTTAATGAAACTCAAATCATCGGTCCGTACAACGGCACCCATACTTCATCCTCAGCTGATAGGCCAGAGCAGATTAAGCCTTTTGTTTATAAGAGTGGTGATAAGGTAGTAGTTAAAGCCGATACTACCGGGCATAAGTTTCCAATAGGCACTGTAGCAGAAGTATCTGCATTTGGACGGGATAACACTCTTTTACTTAAAGGCCCAGGATTTTTTGGAATGCTTAAAGCCGATGATGTAGAATTAGCTTGTACCTCTAAACTTCTACACCCTGAAACAACTCCTTCTTACAAAGTTGGAGATAGGGTGAGAATTACTACCAACTCACGTTCTCATTTATTTACACCAGGAGATATTGGAGTTATTACAGCAATTCATAAGAGTGGAACGTATTCAGTAACGGTAGGCACTGTAGACCAGCTTCTTAGGTCTGATAGTATTGAACCGATGGAAGAAAGCCTTTCATACACAGCAGACTTGTCATTACATCTTGCCAACTTCTACCAATGGCTTTGCCCGCACCACAGTAAGGGTCACATCGAGCAGACAGTTAACGAATTTCTAAATTCTCAAACATGAAACGTCCTGTAACACCTGGCCATGTGCTTATCCTGGCCTTCATCCTCAGCTATTGTGTACTGGTTACGATAGTTGTGGTATATAAATGGAAAGATAACCAGATTGAGGTAACACAACAAAACACCAAGCATGTCCAATTACATTAAAACTCTTGCTATTCTACCTCTTACAGTGTTTTGTGCTGGGCCGTAGCCACCTTAACATGGGTAATAGGATTGGTAATAATTACAGCCAGTGTTACTAAGAAGAATTCAAAGAATTGACTAACACATTCAAAAACAACAAGCAATGACAACAACTATACAGGGTGTGACAATCACCCTCACAGATGAGCAGATAGCTGAGATTGAAAAGCAACAGGCTGCTGCTAAACAACCAAAATTCAAAGTGGGGGATAAAGTCCGTATATTAGGTTCTACAAGGGCATGTACCAACAATCAAATTGGGGTAATCATAGGTATTTCAAACGATGGGAGCCTTGAAGTATCTTTTCCACAACCTACTGACTGGTGCCATTACGATCCAAAATGGCTTGAGCTTGTACCTGAAACCATCATGGATAAGGTGAAAAGCTGGGAAGATGCCGGGAAATTGCTTAACCCTTCTTATTGGGTAATGGACAGTGGCAAAATATACAAAGGGAATAACACTTTCAATAAAAGCGAAGATGTAATAAATGTTACTTCTGAGCTTCGTGCTAAATCTATCCGTGCTTATGGGCAGCTTTCAGTGATTGCTGATGCACTAAATGAGGGTAAACTGGGTACAGTCTCAATATACTGGAACGAGCGTAACAGCAAGATTGAGCCCTATAGCTATGCAGCTTCTGCTGGTGTGGTTAAGTTTGCTACGTTTGAATTAGCTAACTATGCTATCCAGCAGTTTGCCCCTCTCTGGTACGATTACTTCATGGTTCCAAACCCCAATCAAGGTTCCGATGACAGCACATGTAATCCATAACATTAACCGGCCTGACCGACTGGCCAATATCATCAAACAAGCTGATGAGCAAGGCTTTGAATTTGAAATACATGCAGCAACCATGGATGAGGACAATCCCGTCCGTGGTTGCCATCTCTCTCACAGAAAGATAGTCCAGAAAGCTAAAGACGAGGGCTGGCCTTGTGTCTGGATTATGGAAGATGATTGTATGTTTACAGGCCCAGGAGCTGTTAAGCATTTCCTTAGGAGTATTCCTATGATTTACAGAATTTATACTGGGGGCAGTTATGGGACTCATAAAACATATCATAAAGATGTTTATTACACTTATCCTCAGTCCATATCTGGTACACATTGTTATATACTAAGAAATTCAGTGTATGGACAGTTTCTTGGTATGGACGAAAATGAGCATTTAGATGTGGTTATAAGCAAAACTTTTGCACTTGAAGACAAGGTAGCTATTGTAATGCCAGCCCAGATAATAGCGTTGCAGATGCCAGGATACAGCGATATTACCAGACAGGAAGTAAATTACAACAACGACAAGTACCTCTGGCAGTACGAGTTGTGGAAAGGAGATGGCGTATGAAAATAGCTGAAAACGGAGCCTGGCTCAACGAGACGAATGAGGGGCATTGCTTTGACAGTAATTTGGCTGGTGGTATTGTACGTTTTATGGGTGAACACAGCCTAGTATCTGTATTAGACTTGGGCTGTGGAAATGGCTTGTATGTAAAATGGTTTAATTCAGCGCCAGAGTTTATAGTGTCATTAGGTGTGGATGGAAATCCACATACAACTGAACTGGGAGGAGTACTTTGTACAACAGCGGATTTAAGTAAACCACTTGATATTAATAATTCCATCCACAGGAGTCTGCCACGAATGCAACATTTCAGCTTAATCCTCAGCTTGGAGGTAGGAGAGCACATCCCAGCAGAATACGAAAGCACATTTCTCGACAATGTAGTCAAGTATGCCAAAGATTGGATTATCCTAAGCTGGGCAATACCTGGGCAGACTGGCGATGGCCATGTAAATTGCAGGCCAAACGGCTACATAGCCGGTGAGATGGAAATGCGTGGCTTTGCATCGCAAATGGGTGAGACTGAAAAGCTTAGAGAAGCTTCAACTCTGCCGTGGTTCAAAGACACATTGATGGTATTTAAACGAATAACATGATACCAAAAGCTAATATCATTGGTAGAGCAAAAGCTAAACATATACCTGAAGGAGCAGAGTATGCATTGCTTAGCCATGACCAGAACTTTGTCCAAATATTCATACGTTTCTTCGCTGAAGCTTACAATGATGGTACAACCATTAAACGCTTGCAGTTTTGGGGAGCCAATCAAAGTTGGGAATACGCTATAGCTGAACAAGAATGGTACACATCTGACAAACGGTACATTCAAATTATAAACTAAACGATTTCAGGGTCAGAGCGGTAACCAATCCGTGTCATTCCCTGGCCCGACGTCTCAGTGATGAGTAGCCGGGAACAAAAGAGGTTCGACTCCTCAATACCAAATCGTACACATGGGTAGTGTGGCGGTGAGGGGTATCAGTGAAAGCCTGACAAGTAAACCATAGCTTACAATGGTAGAGCCTCTGACTAATATCAGAGAGATGTCGGTTCGAATCCGACTGGTTTACCAAGAACAGCAGTATTCATAGGACAACATCTAACGTCTGGGAAGTGGTTCGATGCCATGGGATGGCCAGTTGCTACGACTGGTGTCTGAGTGGATGTAGTTATCCAAAGACCGTATGCGTACTAAAGTTGGGTTGAACTGTACGTGAAAGCGTGTGCCAAGGTATGAAACTTACCAAATAATTACTGTAGCAAGCTGCTGTTCTACTTGAACTGTTGGTGAAATTGGAAGAGACACAGCCTATTAAGGGGTCGGAGTACAATAGCAAAACCCAAGAGGTAAACCGAATAACTCCAATTATGGGTTCAAATCCCATACAGTTCACTTTCAGGTACCGGTTGCGCACACGCTGCAGCCCTGCGCTTTAAAGCCGGTACCTCAACTTCTACTTTGTGGTAATCAAGTTAACCACTGTAAGCTGACGCAGCAAAAGCTATGACCGTCAGCTTACATTTTTTCCTTTCGGGCAGAGGCCCAATTCCAAACACACAATCTTAATTAACAATCCTCAGCTTGTGAGCTGCAGGATACTTATTTCCTAACACTTAAACATTCAGTTATGCTAATGCTAACATTGCTTTCAATCAAATTGCCTTTAATGACATTTACCCTGGGCCTGGTTATAGGCTTAATAGCAGGAATTCTTATAACTATTGGGGCTTTCTATGCTGCTCAACGAATTAATGAAGATGATGACGGCCAGGATGAAATTGATGGGTATGCTGTACCCATGGACAAAACTTATTTCAAACATCCTCAACCCGCAAAGTATGAACACGAAAATGAGAATTGAGGCTGGGCCAGGTACGTGGGAGATTGAATACCATCTTTCTACAAGAACACTACCAGGTACAGTTGTACTGTCTTCAGTACGATATAGGCTTGACTGGTTTACTGATGACATACCAGCTTACAGCGATAACATGCTGCCCTATTTTGGGGCGCGTCTTATAATCAAGTTTCAAGACTTAGTAAAACAACATCACAAAACAATCAAATAACTAACCACCGGGGGTTCTTAGGCGGGAGCAGACACAGTGAACAGGACATGTGAGCACGAAGTCAGTGAGATAAGATAGTGAGGAGCCACCTCAGTCTCCTCCCGGTCGGTTTAAAACTTAATGAAATGGAACAAATAATTAATAATTTAGTACAAAAGTTGATAAGTAAGAACGCTGAAGATAAGCTTAACAAAGACCTTCAGACTATGAGTAATTCAATGAGAAATAACAAACTGATAGGACACTTTTTATCGGATAAAGTTTACCCTGTTGTAAGAACTTTTAAACAGACGCCTAATCAAGAAAATGAATGGATAACCAGATCTTTAAGTGAGGTTTTCAATCCAGACCTTGAAGTTATGCAAGGTTTGAAAGCCTATTGGCTACCCATCTACATTCAAAAAGAGTTGGAAGCCTTCATCCAAAAGGTAGATAGCCTCGCTAACCAAGTTGCTGAACTTCAAAACTTTTAAGATGAGTAACCTTACCAGAGAGAAAAGAATTGCCGCATACAAACAAGTATTAGCAGACCTCGAGAAAAACAGTGTTGCTGAACTTGATAGAGAAGCCAATGGGATTTTTGTGTGTAACAGACTGGCTGCAATCTGTAGTATTGGAGGGATAGACGTAGACTTCCCTGAATTTTATGCTCAGAAACCTAAAGTCCTAATACCTGCATACAATAAAGGCGGTGGATGGTGGAATATGTATCACAAAGCCCCACGTATTGCAGCACTTCAAAAGGCTATCAAATTGGCTGAAAAAGGAGTGTACCCATGAGCAAACTAACAAAACGACAAAGATTGGCTGCTTACAACCGTGTATTACATGAGTTGAAGACATATACTGTAGCACAATTATCTTATAACGGTTCAAGCGGTGTATTTGTATGCAACAGGCTACGTCAAAGTTTTGGGAAAATTGATACAGAGAGAGATTTTCCAGAATTTTTCAAGCAAAGGCCGGTATGTATCAGTCGAAAAGCAGAGCAATGTGGAGGCTGGTGGGCAGAAAACAACAAAGCATCTCGTATCAAAGCTCTGCAAAGGGCTATAAAATTATGTGAGGAAGCTGTAAAATGAGTAAATTAACAGTTGAGCAGCGGTTAGCTGTGTATGAGGAAGTACGCTTATTCTATCTTGAGGGCATCAATATTGCCTTTGTCCCTTTTTAGAGGTGTGTACCCATGCACTTGGATTTGGTGGAAATGGAAGAATACACATCGAAGATTTTCCCGAAGTACTTCAGCAAAAGCCTGAACATGTATCTAAAAGTGAACGATGGTGGCCCCCTTATCCTTTTAATGAATTTGGGCCAGATTTTATAAAGCCTCGATTAGCTGCTGTAGAGATAGCTATTGAGACATGTAAAAATATCAAAGATGATACCGCATGAACATGTATACGATTTCCTGCTTGCAGGAAGGTGTGAGGTGACTTTTCATAACACCTCTACCGGTAACCAGTTTAAAGCTCACATCAACGGTTACCCATCCCGCAAAATATCTAAATCCAATTTACCATTCACCGGGTGGACTGTAAGAAACGCCGGTTTCAGAAAGCTCGGATACATACGTGGTGATGTTTTCATTCCAGAGGGAGAGATAACAGAAGATACACGTCGGTTTAAATGGGTTTGGAACCACATTGTAAACAAAACTATCCCACCTGAGCTTGAGGTGATGCACCACGGCAGATGTTCTTATTGTAACAGACCATTGACAGATGCTGAGAGTATCAAAGTTGGTATTGGGCCTGTATGCAGGAGTAAGCTGGCATTTGGAGAAATCCTGTATGCTAAGTCTTCACCAGCTACTATCGAGGAACCAGTTGAGCCTGCAGAACCCGAAGGAATGTGGGATGGTATTCAAGAATTACCTATCACACCTCATGTTACAGCTGATAGCTATACGTGGGATGAGGTGTTTAAAGACTTTTAATTATGAAACCATACATGATATTCTTCCGTGAAGTAGACCAGGAGCACTTCATCTTCAACGGAGAATGGCCGATAGCTTTTGGCCCTCAGAGCCTGGCTTTTGGAGCAAAGGATAAGAAGACTCCCCCAGACGTGGCTATCAGGAATACAGAGCCTCACATTCCATTGCTGAATGAGGTGCTGCATAATCCCCGTAAGAAGACATTCCTGATTAACAAACAACGTTACCAGGTAATACACCGGGCTAAATTCCTTGCAGAATGAGTAAAGCATACGACCAGTTTAACACGCAGGTTAAAGAAGGAGATACAATAATCTGGGCTCCTTACAAGTATTTGTACATCGGTAAAGTTTTGCATATCACAGAAGGTGGGAATATTAAAGTCCGGATGTACAATAAAGTACTGGGCGAGTTTATCCCTAACGGTGTGTCGCTTATAAGAACCTGGAGGTACATGGTAATACCGATGGAATTGCCAAAATAGTATCTCAGCTCCATAAGCAGTCAGCTGAGTATGGAGAGTTAACCACAATCTTTGACCCATGGAAGCAATAGCAGTTTATAATGCTGATGAAGGTAAGCTGGTAGCTGTGTTTAATTGTATCAATTTTGCAGCTGAATTCATTTGCCAGAAAGGCGGGCATAGCTACAGCCATCACAAATCAACGTATGTCTACAATTGTTTGAATGGTAGCGCTCGCAGGATACTTCCAAAAACTTCTGGATTACCCTTTAAAGCAGCGGTAAGGTACGCCAACAACCAACAGCTTGAGGAATTAGGCACTCAACCTTATATTCTCAAAGACCTCTCATTCAAACAGAAAGTAGAACAGATTTACAAATTCACGTTAAACCGTGTATATCATTGAGTATGGAGCATGATGTGCAGGGAGAACCTGCAATGGCACGGTAGTCCTTTCCAGGAGTAAGCTGATAAGTGAGGTTTTAGACGCAGGAACACTTTTTCCCTCACAGCTTTTGAAACACTCATACTCAACCTCTTAGCTTTAAGCCGTGACCAGCAACGTAAGTTGAAGTCTGGCGGGTGACGTGAGACTCGTTGCCCAATTCGGGGGTGTACTTGGTATTGACAGCAAGTAATAGACTGGTATCACATGCAAGGCTTGGGAGAGCCAAACAACTCCTAAACAACAACTGACACACGTCAAACTGAAGGCGCTGCCATCATCCGTATGGCATTTGCTTCTGAGAAAGCTGTAGCAGCTTAATCAGGTGCCTGACCAGCATTCTATAAGGTTGATAGTTTGTACGTTCTATCGGGCCAAAAATGTACATCAACAGTTTTCAGCTTCTGTCAAAAGCTGATGGTGGAGTCGGCCCGCGGGAAACCAACGGCCCCAATTAGTAATCAGAGTGTTTACGAGGTAGTAACGTAATTAAATATATTACTGGCACACCGCAAGGAACAAATTATAGCCTCAGATTAACCGTGATGGGTAACATCTAAGCATGTAAGAAAGGTATCAGGGTATTCTTGTTTGGACGCCGGTTCGACTCCGGCCACCTCCACAATTATCCAACAACTAAAATCAATTTAATGAAATTTACAGTAGACATTGAAGAGTTTTACCTCGAAGGAGGGGAAGAAACTGAAGTAAGTATAGCTAAAGAGCTGCATAAAGGGATTGTCCGGGATGTTGTATATCAAATCCGTGAGCAAATCAAAACTCTGGTTAACACTACAATTGAAGCAGAAGCCCGTAACCAAATTATCAACACAATGGTTCCTACTATTCAGCTTACGATGGAGGAGTTCATCAAAACTGGTATTGTTAGAGGCCGTTATAGTACAGATCCTCCCAGAACGTATGCTCAGTTTCTTGAAGACTCAGTTGTTAACAGTAACCCTTGGAGAACAATGGAAGCCTACATTAAGAGCTTAGTTCATACCCAGGCTGAAAAGCTTTCCAAAGAGTTCAAAGAGCGCTATGATGTAGCGTTTGCGACAAAGCTGGTGATGAGGCTTGGAGAACAAGGCATGTTGAAAGATAATGTTGCTGAGCTTCTGCTCAAGCAATAAGCGTTTGGTTTTCGCTATTTGCTCATTACCGCCCTGTGTTTCCACATGGGGCTTTTTACTCTAAACTATTAAGTATGAAGGTGATTTATCGTTGTGAGCTATGTTCCAATGATTATTATGTAGCTCAACAAGCAGAGAAATGTGAAGCTCGAGGAGTTTTTGATTTTAGCAAGTTTACAGTGGGAATGATGTTTGAATATTACCATAGTGGTTTTATAGGAATATTTGCTATACCACCAAATACTGGTGAGCCTCATGGTAACAGGCATCTTGGAACTATATCTTACTGGGCATGTAGAACTCCCCAGTACATGGGAGACAGTTTAGGCGAATATTTATGCGGAGGAGATTTAGTTTCAAGTGATAGTGAAGCGCTTGCTAAATATATTCAACATCGCACCGTAGATACTAAACTAAATTGTCCAGAATTTACCCGTATGGTAGATTATTTACGTAGTCAAGGTATAACACCATCTTACTATGACAAAATTGGAGTTAAGCACATTTTATAATTTTCCAGATTTACACACTGCTCACCGCGTATCTGGGCCGGATTGAAGCTTTGAAAGCAGCTTTGATAGAACGTAACAGAGTGAATTTAAAACCTGATGTTATGCGTGATATTAACTGGGACTAAACCCTGCAAGCAAACATTATTTTCCGCTATGGTGTGCCCGTCTCTTAGGAGTAAGAGGCGGGTTTTTAATCTCTTTTTAAGGTAGGGGCATTAGTTACCTGCCTAACTTAGTACAATCATAATCAATGAGTTCAGTATCGACCCTACTCAACATCTACGGTGAAAGCCAGGTTGAGATAGTTTTTAATGACCCAAGCATTTTTGAAGCAGCGAAAGTGCATTTACAGAAAACCATAGAGCCAAAAGTTAGGGCTTATATCGAAAGCTTGAACATTCCCGAACGATTGAAGGAAGTTACAGCACTCGATGTATTGGAAAAAACCGAAGTCAATTTCATGCCTAATGCGCTTAGAGAAGCACTGGCCACTGAGATTGATAGCCTTACTACAGCTTCTGACGTGCAGAAGACATGGTTATTTACCCATTTCCTGTTTACATTCTATGAAGCTTCTGTGCATGCGGTGCAAAAGATATTTGCAAAGCGGGCCCAGGAGATTGCCAATAGCAGCAGGATAATCAAACCTTAGTGTATGGATTCACTCCGTGAATTACTGGATACTTCCATGATGGAGAAGTGTCCAGCTGAAACTACTATGTACAATCTCATAGGAATTTCAAGAGAAGCACAGGAAGCCTGGATTACTGCAGCTTCTGAGTTAATGAAAGAATACCAGGTTGTATTGGATGCTAATGTTCAGCAGATAAGCTATAAAGCAAATGGGGAATATTTACTTATCACACCTTCTATGTATGAAGACTTAGCTAATTTGGCTGATAAGGAATTTCCCGAGCTGGGTATAGCACAAAGAACGATACTCTGGTGGGTTTCAATGAATTGCTGGGTAAATTTTGCTAATAACCAGGCAGCTACCTATGCTTACAAACAACTTATAAAAGACAGGACAAATGGAAACAACGAACAAACCCTTGACACACAAGGAAATTAAAGAGCTGAGCAAAGGTGTGCATGAAACCTCAGGCCCTAACAGGCAGGAGCGCAGAATGGTAAAGCAGGCTATGCCAGGCAACAACCGTAAAGCAACCAAAGGCCGACAGAAGCAGGTAACTGATATTGTGGCACCTGAAATGAAATTCGGCGAAAAGATACTGGTGCCAACAGGTTTTGTAAGGCGTGTCATTCACCGTGTTGTGGAAGCCAAGAAGGATAAGGTACGCTCTAAGGTGCTTACCAAAGTGTATGAGGCCCGTAACCCGGTAACAGATAGCGATACCGCTAATTAATTAACAGCTTAAACAAATCGAATGTTTGGATTTTTGAAACGAAAGAAAGGAATTGCCCCAACAAACAACGGGGATGGATTGGGATTGGAGCATGCTGTTACTACACCTATGGATTTTGACTATGTGATTGATCAGTTCAACCATTTGAGTGACAGGGCCAAAGCCACTTTGCTTTACAGACTGGTTGAAGTGATGCCATACAAAGTTGCACATACATTTCACACTTACTTAAAAGGGAGGCTGTATGGTAACAGTGATGACAGCAGACCGGAAAAGGTTAATTCTACGGGAAGTAAGAAAGCCTCTGCAGCAAGTAAGTCCTAATTGGTACAACAGTCTTTACAAATCCTTATCCAATGTCAGATATGCAGCATATAGCAGGAAAGCAGTTCCTGATATAGAAACCCTGAAACTACAGTTAGAAGCAGACCCTTATATTCACATATACACAATCCTTTCACATTACCCCATATTTTCTCAAGCTGATGAGGAAAACATCAGGTTGGGTAAGCAGTCCCGTGCATTTCTGGAAGACAGCCAGAGGGTACGGATAGGGGATGATTGGTATATAGATGAGTTCGGCTTTTATGTGTATCTGGTGTCAAGATTAGGATATGAACAAGACCAGGACAGGCGGTATGACACCCCTGAACCTGAATTATTTAACCTTGAACATGTAGAACATGATATATGTGATAGGAAACCCGACAGAATGGATTCCCGAATATCAACCGGGTAAGTGGGAAGACTTCGCAAGCTGGTTGGAAAAGCTACCAGAGGTAGAATTTGACATTGAGACTAATCCATCTGACTGGTGGTGTGACAAACAGGTTATCACTGTACAGTTTGGCTGGGCCGGGATTGAGTGGGTACTGCAATGGAGTGAGCTTACAGATGAGCAAAAAGCCTTCATCAAATCTAAACTGGAAGACAAGAAACTATGCAAACTCATTCACAATGCTCAGTTTGAGTGTGTGGTAATGCTATTCCATGGCATCCGTGTTCAGAATGTGTATGATACTATGCTGGCTGAGATGGTTTTACAGGGCGGGGAACATGAAGTCGGTTATGGCCTGGACGATGTATGCTTCCGCTATCTGCTAACCATGTTGGATAAAAGTCAACAGACAGCTTTTGGCGATAACATCCTCACTTCTGAGAAGGTGATATATGCCGCGCAGGATGTGAAACATCTGGCTAACATACGTACAGCTATTCGCCAGCAGGCTATTCAGCTGAACTATGACACCTTCGATAAAGTGGTGGAGCTGGAGAATAATTGTGTACCAGCTTTTGCCGAGATGGTGTATCATGGCATGGAAATCGACCAGCCGTGGTGGCGTAGTCTTCAAGCTGAGGCAGAACCATTGGTAGCAGCAGCTCAGGAGAAACTCAATGAGTGGCTGAAACAAGAGCCGTTTTACAGCAAGGCTATCGAGCTGGGGTATATTTCCATTAAAGACAGGCTTCTGTTAAACTGGAACAGTCCTAAGCAGAAAGACCAGGTGTTTGCTGACATCTACCCAGAACTGCCGGGCACGTCCAAGGCTGTACTCAAACGCTGGCAGAGTGATAAGCTCAAGGCTGGATTACCGGTGCCTTCCTGGCTGCCTTATTACCTCGATGGAGATACTTCAGAAGTAACTAAAGACCTGATGGAGCATCACCGGGATTACCTGATAACTAATCATCAGCTTATACCTGCAGAGACTCCGTCCTTGAATTGGGGCAGCACTGACCAGGTATTGCCGCTTGTTAAGCTTGTTGAGCCTCAGGTTAAGGATTTATCGAAAGAAACTAAGGGCAGGTGTGCGCACCCTATTGTAGCAGACCTTGATGATTATCTTGATACCCTCAAGCTGATAGGGACTTATGGTGAGGCGTTTCTTACAGGCAATCCAAAGGCTAAAGATAGCAAGCCTAAGGTAGAGCCAGATGGTAAAGTTCGTACCTCTTTTACCCAGGTAATGACGACAGGACGGGTTTCGAGTAAAAAGCCGAACATGCAAAACATCCCTGCGAAGGAAACTGTAGGCAATAAATACCGTAACGCTTTCATACCAGAAAAAGGCTGGGTGTTTGTCTCATCAGATTATGTTAGCCAGGAGCTTATCAATATTGCATACCTCTCTAAAGACCCTGTATGGATTGATGCTTTGAGTAAGGGCCAAGACCTGCACAGTGTAGCTGCAGAGCTCGTATACGGTAAGAAATGGCGGGAAGCTGCTGAGCAAGGTTGTGCTTACTATCAGAAGAACAAGCAAAAATGCTCTTGTAAACGGCACAAGTACCTACGCACTGGGGTAAAATCTATCAATTTCGGTTTGGCCTACGGAATGTCCCATTTCAAGCTCGCATCTGAGTTACGTATTACAGTGCCAGAAGCTAAAAAATTGATTGAGGACTACTTCAATGCTTTCCCAGGGTTGAAAAGTTTGCTGGATTACTTTGGTCGGTTTGGTGTCGAGAAAGGATATATACAGACTATTAAACCTCTATATCGCAGGCGCTGGTTCCCAAACCACAAGTTTTACACCCGTTTTATTGACGCTCACCTTCAAGGAGCACAGTATCATGGTGGCCTTGGAGAAATTGAACGGGCGTCAAAAAACATGCCAATACAAGGCACGGCTGCTGACTCGATGAAGGAAGCAGTTATACGGGCCTACAATTACATTCACGATAACCAGCTTCAGGATAAGGTACATATGAAAATGCAGGTGCATGACCAACTTGATTGTGAGGTTGTAGAGGATTTTGCCCAGGAATGGAAAATCATCCAAACCAAACTTCTTGAGGATGCTGCTCTTGTGTTCATACCTACTGGCCTTTTGAAAGCTGAAACAACAATCACTCCCCGGTGGAGCAAGTAATTATGAAGAACAATTTCAAATCTCTCAATGGCTATGTCACAGCTTTAGTAAAGATGCAAAGTGGTAAAACTCCGCTACAACTTCTACTGGAACAAAAGCTGGTGGAGAGACTTAAAAAGCAATCGTCATCCTATGTTGGTAAACCGTAAAACAATTGACCAGGTAGCCCAGACACCATTAATTGTTCATGTACGGGCAGAGCTGGTGTACTTCTCAGCTTCCACAGCTGCAAAGCTGGATATTACAGGAGGGGATTACATACACTTCAACAATGATGAGGAACACTGGACATTCTGGGTGAACAATGACCCGGATGGTTTCCTCTGTACCTCTGAGCACAATGGGTCAGTGAGAGTGTTCTCCAGACCGTTGGCTCAGCTCATACTGAAGTCTGTAAAGAAATCCCCGGTGGCTCAGTTTTATGTGATAGAAACAATGGCCAAGCTGGATGGAAGTAAGGTATTTGAAATCTTAACAAACAAAACCGTGAAAGAAACGGGAAAGGAGACAGTATGATATTTTCAATAAGCGGAAGAGCAGGTGCCGGTAAAGATACAGTAGGCAAGCTCATACAGTGGTATTTCTATAAAGAACGTGCTAAACAGATTCCTACTTTATTAAAAAATCAAGAAGTTTTATTGTCTTTGGATAGCTGGTTAAGTTTAGGTATAGCGGAAGTACAAACTTCTCAATCAGGCTGGAAGATTGTAAAATGGGCCACAGCACTACGTCAGGTAGCAGCTATTCTGCTTGGTATGCCTGAAGAGTTTCTGTACACGGATGAGTTCAAACAAATGGTGTTGCCTGACTGTTGGTCAACAACTTCAGGTAAAGATGGTATTCATACACTATCTGTTGGTATGACTGGCCGTGAATTCCTTCAAAAGCTGGGTACAGATGCAATCAGGAGTGGCCTCCATCCACAGACGTGGGTGAATGCTTTGATGAGCAAGTATAAAACTGTAAGAGGCTGTGGTCAGCGTTGTGCAAGAAGCGAAGAAAACAATTGCTCAGAGGAATGTATATCAGCTGATTGGTGCTACAATGCTGTTTATCCAAGCTGGATTATTACCGACACCCGTTTTCCAAATGAGCTTGAAGCTGTTAAACAGGTAGGCGCTGTAAGCATTCGGGTTAATCGGCCAGCGGTGCATTACCAAAATCATGCAGGCATACTAACACCTTTACACCCTTCTGAGACAGCTTTAGATGATGCAGAATTCGACTTCACGATAGATAATACTGGCTCGATAGACCAGCTTGCAGAGCAGGTGAAGGCCATTGTTCAATCCACACTTAAATCTAACGAAAATGCAAACAGCAGAATTAACTCCGAAGACAACGACACCGAGGCTCCAAGCCGTACAGAAGAATGACCCTGAATGCCGCTGCTGTGGCCGGGGACGTGAAATCATCTGCCCTACCTGTGCCCAGCTTATGGAAGATGGGTACGCCTTTCTTATTGAAGTCAAAGAAGGTGGTACGGCAGAACGTAAAAGCCCCACTGGGTTTGTGATAGCAGTGCATACCGACAATCTGTATGAGAACAAAGATGCAGATTATCCTATGCAGCCACACATCATTTATTTCATCCAGGTCAGTGACCTTAAAAACTTTATGCGTGGAAGATATTTTGAATTTAACAAAACCGCCAGTCACATCCCTACCAGATTTATTGGCCAGCCCTACAGACGTCCAGCTCACGCCCCATCAGCAAGAAAGCCTGAACACGCTGCTTTGCTTCCTCACGGGGAAAGTTAAAGCACCATTTGCCGTGCTTAGAGGGTTTGCTGGTGTTGGTAAAAGCACCGTAACCAATAAGCTGGTGAATGAACTGAAGAAGATAGATGGTGGGCGCATAGGAGTGTGCGCCCCCACTCACAAAGCTATCAAAGTGCTCCGTAAAAATGCCATTCCTGGGATAGACTACAGAACAGTGCATAGCATGCTGGCTCTTAAGGAGTCAGTAGACCACCGCACTGGTAAGAAGTCTTATGTACCTGACCCACGGAAGCTGGCAGAGGAGCCAGTGTCTGATCTCAGCTATCTGTTTGTGGATGAGACGAGCATGCTTAACAAGGCCCTGTTCGATTACCTGGTGCCATGGATTAAGCAAGGCTTGAAAGTGGTGTTCATCGGTGAATAGATTGCCGATATAAAATCCCTTTAATTGCTGGAAAATCTTGAAGGCATATCAACTACAACGTAAGCTGAAAAGCTAAGCGTGAATGTTAAAAAATGATATGTTATAAGACAATCAGCAGCCAAGTCCCTTTTAACTGGGAAAGGTTCAACGACTATCTCGAAAGAGAGTACATAAGCTCTATATTATAGGCTTTTGGAAATGGGGGAATTTGAGAGAAGTAGTCTTTCAAATAAGATATAGTCTGGTCTTACTGGTGACAGTAAGTTAACAAACGGATCCAGCCCAAATAAACCCAGTGGGAGAGAAGGACTCCATCCCATTCCTTCATGCCTCAGCTTGGGGAGCAGTGATAACTGAGCTCACACAGGCAATGCGACAGAAGGATAGCAATCCAATCCTGGAATTTGCTACAGCTATCAGGAATGATTACAAGAGTGGCTCATTCACTCCTGTTAATCATCAGCTTTCCACTGGTGAGGGTATAGCACTGATTGATCATGCCAGCGAAGAAGAACACAGGCTGCTAACAGAGTATTTTGGTAGCGAGGCATTTGCCGCTGACCCAGATTACATGAAAGTGGTAGCCTGGCGAAATGCTACGGTGGACACTTACAACGGCATCATCAGGCGTATCATCTACAAAGATGCTCACTTGTGTGACATTATGAATGATGAAAGGCTGGTGATGGATGCTCCTTTCAGCATGAACGGCAAGGCTATCCTGAATAACAACGAAGAAATTGTTGTTCTCAGCTCACGTACCGGCACCAAAGGAGTGCAATGGCTGGATAACACTGGCCCCCGGTTGGCAAGCTTTAAAGTGTACTATGCCATTGTTCAGTGGGAAGCAGAAGGCCGGACAAAAACTGCCACCCTGCCAATCATCCATGAGGAGAGTAAGACAGACCTGTCCAATACCTTATCCAGCTTGAGGGATATTGCCCTTAAAGCAGATGCCGCTTTCCGTGGTAAAGCATGGAAGCAATTCTTTGAGGTACAGGATGCTTTTGCCTGGGTGAAGTACAACTATGCTATTACGGGCCATTCTTCACAGGGCTCAACATACGACAACTGTTTAGTTCTCAAGTGGGATATTGACTACAATAAGAACATTGAAGAACGAAACAGGATACTGTATACAGCCTGTACCCGTGCAAAACACACATTATTCATTGAAGCTTAAAGCTATGGCAGCAACAACAGACAAAGTATTCATATCCTCCGTGAAGGAGGTAGGAACTTTCTACAATGACTTCTCACAAGACACTATCAAGAAAGAGCCCATGTTTTTCAACGCCAGTGTTGCCTATGCCAAGGAACACGGGGGCGTTGTCACACGCTGCTTTTTAGATGCTCTTCCCGACGGATGGGACACGGCAGTGTTTGACAGCCGGGTACACATGCTGATGCCTGGATGGTACCCAGCCATACCAGGCTGGCACCACGACGACGTACCACGGCCAGCCATCCCACCGGGACAACATTTCATCACGGCTGGGCAGCCTGATTACGATAATCCACGTTACGAGTCTGAGCATATCCTCGGACTGGTGAATGGAGACATCTGCCCTACAAAGTTTGCCCTTGGCCAATGTATCATGCCAGCTATTCCTGAGGGAGAGCTTATCTACCGTAAATGGCATTCTGAGGTAAACAGGTTGATAGCTGAAGGACAGCTTGAGGAATACTCATCTCCAAGCGGTAAGCTGCTATACTTTGACTGGCAAGCATTCCACAGTGGTGTGAAAGCTACCGGCAATGGCTGGAGATGGTTCGGTAGGCTGTCCCGTAACACTGACAGGCAGAACCAGATTACCAACGAAATTAGGAGTCAGGTACAGGTGTACCTCGAGTTTCCTATGGAGGGCTGGTGATGAAACCAGTAAATCAAGTTAAAGATGAAATCCAGCGGCAGGCTCACGCAGTGTGGGTAGCTGCTGGAAGAGTTGGAACTGTGGTTGCAGGTACGGGGTTTGGGAAAAGCAGGTTAGCTGTGATGGAGATAAAAAGACTCTATGAGGATGTAGGAGAACTCAGACACATGAACTTACATGATGAAAGCGCTGTATTACTTGTAACTCCTACTGAAAAGCTAAGAGACGAAAACTGGCCCAAAGAATTTACAGATTGGGGAGAAGAACATCTATTGGGTTTTGTAAAATCTATCTGTTTTGCTTCACTCAAAAAAGAACTCGGCAGCAATCATCACTACAAGTTGGTGATACTTGATGAAATACACCGGCTTACTGAACTTTCTGCTCAAGCCTTCAAGGAAACAGGAAACAATCCTCTTACCAGCTTACTGGCATCTAACCTTGCTGATGCTGTGATGGGCCTTACTGCTACTGTCCCAGACCCTAAACGTGACCCAGACAAAGCCGCTATCATCAATCAGATTGCACCTGTGGTATTTCGCTACACGTTAGACCAGGGTGTGAATGACGGAATGATACGCGACTATGAAATCCGGGTGATACAGACAATCCTGGATGACAGGAAGAAGTGCATACCTGGGGGCACCAAGGATAAACCTTTCCTTACCACTGAGGCTAAGCACTATGAATATCTGGAGAAGCAGATAAAGAAATGGCGCATGTTGGCTAATAAGGAGCCCGTACCGGCGAAGAAAGCCAAGCTTGACAATCTGGCTATGTATGCTACAATGGCCCGTAACCGGTTTCTATATAACTGTGAAACTAAAACAGATTTAGCTGCAAGATGTATCAGACAGATACAGGCTGGCAAGCGAACGTTAGTGTTTTGCGGGAGTATAGAGCAGGCTAACAAGCTATTGGGGGAGAAAGTATACCACAGCAAATCCAGCAATGAAGCTTATACAGCTTTTAACCAGAAAGCAATTGACATTCTTGGAGTGGTTAACGCTGCAAATGAAGGGGTCAACTTTACCGACCTTGACCAGAGCCTTGTGATACAAGTCGATAGCAATGAACGTAACCTCGTGCAACGCACGGGCCGAAACTTACGACTTGGTCTGAGTGGTAAGGCTATCATCTACATCCTGGTTGTGCAAAACACAGCCGATGAAAGATGGCTGGAAAAGAGTCTGGTAGGGTTTGACCCTGAAAAGGTAAAGTATTACTCAGCTAAAAGCGTACCGTTATGACAATTACCTCAAGAGCTCCTAAAACCGGTATTGATTGGTCTTTTGATTTTCCTACAAAACAATTTATAGTTTTCAACTTGTTAAGACCTGATAGGGAGGAATTTGTAACTCTTGTACGTAAATACTTTGATATTGAAATACCTAAGATTCAAAATGTCTGGTTTGCTAAAAACTCTGAGTATACTAACTACATGATGGGGTATAGAGGTATGACAATACTTACTAAAGAACAAGCTTTGTTATTACCACAAATAGGCCCTGTACCAATTATTGAAGCTTACAAAAGCACCTAAACCGTATAATTATGAGTACTAAGATTGGCAATACCACATACCTACGTAACCCTGAATTCTATGGAACAGGAATGTTTAATACTGTAATATCCAATGAACAACCTACAACAAACAGTCCAGTACCTGATGGACAACCAGTACATGGTGTGCATCAAGGGCAAGTACAAGGTGACAGCCAAATTCATGAAGGAAATGACAGGGCTGGAGACAGGAGTACTGATGCTTCCGAGCGGCCCGATAGTTGCGGAACGCCCACTTCCAGCAATAACTCCAACTACTGATTGGGTAGGATTGTACACCAAATTCATACTTGAAGCTCAGGTTCCATCCAGAGGTACGGGCAAAGATGGTGGGTATGACCTAAACAAGTATAGCGAGCAGGCTATGAAGTGTTTCAGGCGAATGGTAGAAAAGGAAGGTGTGAAGTATCCTATACTGGTAAAGAGTACCATGCTCTATTACAAAACCAGGAAAACTTACCCTGTAACTATCACGAAATACATCACTGATGGTGCCTGGCGGAGTGACTACCAAGCCCTTCTATCCTCAGCCGAAGATAACACCATTCAAGAACACATTCAACAGGAAATCGATGCAACAACAGAGTTCAACAGGTTCAAACTGGGCTAAATTAAGATGGCTGTACAGGGTTCCTATACTATCGATTCAGATACCTGTGTTCTGTATCTTTTTTATCCTTTTTGCATTAGTATGGATAATAACACTTGATGATGGATATTGGGAAATGTTTTTTGAGTGGGTAGAACAGGCTTACACTAATTTAAAGAAACTATGACACAACCAAAGCTCATCTGGGAAATTCCAGAGGAGGAGGTGCAGTGGTCAGACTTCGAGAAGCAGTGGGAGGACAGGAAGGATGATAGTTTCGTACAGCTCATCAACCGGGGTAAAGCTGGGCAGAACATAGGGATGAGCAATGGCCTTAATACCATCAACAAGTACATCAACGGAACTCACAAAGGCCGGTACATCTTGATTGGCGCCGACTCTGGTTGTTTCAAAACCACCCTTGTTGACTTCATGTATCTGTATGCCATCTGGAAAGATTGCAAATCGAAAGGCATAAAGCTGTATGTGAAGTACTTCAGTTTTGAGCTTTCCCTGGCAGAGAAGAAGGTGAAGTGGGCCTCTCAGTGGATTAAGGCCATGTACAAGATTGATTTGAGGGCTGATTACATTGCTGGCCGCTCTGGTACTCTATCTGAGGAACACTTCAAGCTGGTACAAAGAGCCTATGCTGTGATTGAGGAAATGATGCTTGACGTAGATGTTATAGACCACATGCTTCACCCTACTGGTATGCTGAATCGGTTGATAGAGGAGCATTATGAAAAGGTCGGTAAAGTGATACGTGCTCCATCAAAGTTAGACAAGCATGGGAAGCCCCGGCCTGGCATGATACTCCGTTATGAGCCTAAAGACCCTCAGGCACTCACTCTCTGCATTGTTGACCACGTATCCCTTATCAATGTGGAAGCAGGAGCAACTACAAGCAAACAGATAATTGACAGATGGTCAATGTATTGTGTACAGCTTAGGAACATCTTTCAAACCACTATCATTAACATTCAGCAGTTCTCAACAGACCTGATGAGTGCTTATCGGGAGCAAAAGAAGAACGAGACAGCTATTGCTCCTCAACGATTGGACTTTTCAGAATCAAAGTTCACTTTCCGGGATGCAGACACTGTATTTGGTTTGGTTAAACCTATCCAGTTCAATCTAAGAACATATCACGGGTATAACATGGAGGAAATCGGGCAATACTTTGTTGCTCTGCACCTGATGAAAAACCGGTATGGTCCAGCTGACAGGGTAATGCCCTTGTTTGTTAACCCCATTGCTGGTTTGTTCTGGGATTTACCTACAAACCCACTTGACCCGGCTATGAAATTTTTCATTGACGAAGCTAAACGCTTAGACACATTATGAGTATACTACCTACACGGGCAAATCCCGTCAAAGCCTCAAGGATTGGGCCGAAAATCCTCATTCTATACAGCTTACCCAAAGTCGGTAAAACAGAGCAGCTTACAGTGCTGGCAAATAAAGCAGATTGCCTGATTGTAGATGCTGAGCTGCCACATGGCACTGACACCTATGAAACCACAGCTATTAAAGTGGATAACATGGCTCAGGTTAAATATGTGCCCACTTTGATTACTCAAGCTGGTGAGAAGCTGAAGGGTAAACAAGGACTGGAGCAGTTCCCTTACACTTTCCTGGCTATTGACACCCTTGATGCTGTGGAGGATATGGCTGAAATATCAGCGACAGAGGTGTACAAAAATTCCACCATCGGCAAAACATTCAAAGGTAAATCTGTGTTGGAACTTCCTCAGGGTGGCGGATATTACTACTTGCGGCAGGAAGTGCAGGAAGTGATTGATGCTTATGCAGCCGTATGCCCGTATCTTATCCTTATTGTCCATGTGAAGGATAAAATCATTGCTGACAAGAAGGGCATGGAGGTGAAAGTAAACGATATTTCCCTAACTGGTAAACTTTCTTCCATTGTATGTGCCAAAGCTGATGCCATTGGGTACATGTACCGCACAGCTAAAGGCGAATTACGGGTGTCGTTTGAGACTTATGATGGTGCTGTAATGGGTGCCCGACAAAAGTATTTGGCTGGTAAAGACATGCCATTCGATTGGGCTACCATTTATCCAGAAGTATTCCCTTCACTTACAACAGAATAACATGGCTATAGAAGCTAAAATCATCGCTGACTCCAAAAACGAATTTGGACAGCGTATCACATCATTCCTGCTCCGATTTCCGCGCATTGTTCTCGCTGAATTCAACACACACAGAATGCTTAGCCGGAACTCTGCCAGCAGTCGGGCCATACCATTTCAGAAGATGCTGAAGATGGTACAGGAAGACCCGTTCATCCCAATTGCCTGGATGAAAGAGCATACGGGTATGCAAGGCAGTGAGTATTTCACAGACTCAGATGTTTGTAGAGATTACAACGAAACAACTCAACGTCATGGATTACATGATGAAAGAGTAGAAGATTTATTAAAGAGGCAATGGCTTTCAGCCAGGGATTTAGCTGTTCAGAAGGCAGAGTTACTGTCATATATCGGCCTTACCAAACAGCTTTGTAACCGTCTACTTGAATGCTTCATGTGGCACACGGTGCTTGTAACAGCTACTGAATGGACGAATTTCTTTGCACTCCGGGCGCATCCTGATGCAGAAATTCACATCCAAGCGCTGGCTTATAAGATGATGGAGGCTTATAACCAGAGTGTACCCAAATTGCTAAAAGCTGGTGAATGGCATGTACCTTTCGGAGATGACATTGACACACTCAAACTATCCAGTGTATTACAAGAATTGCACGGAGGTGTAATGCTTACTAATCACGATAAATATGTAGAGCAAGCCAAACTCGAGGTAGCCACTGCCCGTTGTGCCCGTACCAGTTACACCACATTCGATACCCAGCTTAAACACGATTATGCTGCTGACATCAAGCTGCATGATAAGCTTGCAAACATGGGCCACTGGTCACCTTTTGAGCATTGCGCCAAAGCTATGACCTTACAGGAAATGGATACCTATACATACACAGAACCTTCTAATAGTGAAGATTTTGATGGATATGTAACTCGTGGGGTATGTGGGAATTTCAGAGGATTCATCCAGTACCGCAAGCTTTTCCCAGGTGAGAACAAAACAGATGACCGCGTAATCAAACAAGCATAGCATGGATAACATTTTAAAGTACGGCCCTGAAATCTATGAGACAGCCAAGGCCAAAGGGTTTTGGGAAGATGGTTGGAACCGTAACAAAGGTGAGATGGTAATGTTGATTATCACTGAGCTGTCAGAAGCTGTGGAAGCACATAGGAAAGATAGGAAGTCCCTTACTTCCAGCTTTGAAAATGCAATGTTAGCCTATAAAGATTGGGATAAGGATAGTGAAGGCTATAAAAAGCAATGGCTTCACAATTTTCAACTCTGGGTAAAAGATAGTGTAGAAGACGAAATCGCTGATGCCGTTATCCGTATCCTGGATTATTGCTATGGCTGGAATTATCATATTGCTGGGAGCTGTGACATAAGTGGTACTGGAAATTTTGCAGAAGATGTATTGAGAATATGTGACCACATCCTTTCAGCATACAAAACTGGTCGGCATAGTATTAACACTGGGCAGGATAAGCAATACTTCTGGGGATGTGTATTAGACCACATACTCAAATTCTGTAGTTGGTACAACATCAACCTCGAACAACACGTAGTCTGGAAACTACGCTACAATCAATCCCGCCCACACAAGCACGGCAAAGCTTACTAAACTGCCACAAATAATTCACGTTCAAGTTTTTAATTCCAATTATATGTTAGATTTCTTAGCAACCGCTACCCTGAGTGATGTAGCCGAAAAAGTGCCCGTTAGTCGTAAAGGTGTAACCACAAAGCAACGCAACCCGGAGAGGTTAGCAATCCGCTTATTCCGTGATGGCAGTGTGTATCCTTCTGCCGAGCTGGTAGAGAAGTTCCAGCTTGAATATGCCAATAAAGGTGCTATCACTGGCAATGGCTTTGATGTGATTGACACGGCCCTGTACCCATCTTTCAACGTGGGTAAACGCATTTTGATTATCAACCCGGTACCAAAGGCTTTACCTAAAGTAGACTTATTTGGCAGTACCACTTACAAAGAAGATGGTACACCTAAGAGCAATGTTATGACTCAGGGCGCTAAAACCTATGGTGCTGACGAGCTGATACCAATGGTGGAAGAAATTTACGGCATCACTTTTTACAAACCAGCCGTGGATGCTCAGGACGGTGTTGAAGCTTCAGAGGAAGTGGAAGGTGTTGAATTTGTGGACTTAGCCCTTGTGGTTAACCCGGTAACAAACGAGCCATGGGCTAAAGCTATCACTTACATCCCTAAAAAGGTAAGCCGTGGTAAAGATGCTGGCCAGGTAACTACTCAGCGCAGGGAAAATGCACAGTTCTATGCTTTGCTACCATTAAGCTCCATACAACCCGCTGAAGAAACAGCAAAAGAAACTGGTGCTGAACTGCCTGATAATCAGCAGGAAGCAGAAGATGTGGAGACTGAAGAGCCTGTAATGAACGCATAGTAAGGCAAGCAGTTCAAATGACCTTTTATAGAGTGAGCGGCGGTAATTTAGCCGCTCATTTCTTCTCAAATTTTCAATTCATAAAATCTGAATTATGGCTATTGGTGTTGGTATCAATGAAAACATTGTCCTCAAAAACGCGGAAATTAACGACAAAAAGCGCTTAGTTGTAACGCTTTCTATCGCAGGTAAGAAATCATTATTTGAAGAATCCCTCACAGCTGGTGTGGTAAGTGACAGTTCTGATTTAAGCCTGCAGTTATTTGGGCCGCTTCTGCCTAAGAAAGAAGGCATGACTGAATCCCAGAAAGTAGAGCTGTTAATGGCTGATATTCGTGGGCTGCGTAACAAGCTTACACACATCCTGGAGCAGTTCATGGTGACTGACAGCATTGACCTTGCACAGTATGATGTGCAGTATGCCGGTACCGGTATTGACAATGACAACTTCGCTACACGCCTGTTAGACCAGGATGTGCTTAACAGAATATATGACAACCTGGTTAACCGGTTTGCCATCCTGATTAAACCGTTCCTGAATGACGCTACCACTCCGCTTCGTGTGAAGCTGGTTAGGCAAAGTAAGGACAAGCACTATGCAACAATGCCCGACCCAGGAAGGTATGGTAACACTTTCATGGAACACATGAGTGTGCCTGTTGCCCAAAGCAGCGTGAAATTCACTGAAGCTGAAATTAAAGCTGGCCTGAACGACCCTACGCCAACAGCTTCGTCTACAGCCGAAGTTAAATCACCTACCACCGGCGCTAATGCAGCCGCTGCCGAGGTGAATCCATTCGCTTAATCCAATCCGTCTCTATGGAGCTAATTGATATTGATAATATCCTCGAATTCGTGGATGAGTACACCCTGTACTGTCATTACCTCGAATTTGAACCAGATATTCAGCAAAATTACCTATCTCCATTACGTGAAGACGACCAAACCCCCTCATTTGGAATCTATCCTTCCAAGAAGTACCCTAACAGGGAGTTCTTCTGGAAGGATAGCGGGGGAATGGGAATGAGCGGGGATATAATCAGGCTTATCAAACTGATGTTTGGCTATGTTACGAATTGGGAAGCTGTGGCCCGTATCAAGAGTGACTTCGGGTTAGGTGGGTATTTCGCACCAACAGCTAAAATTGTCCGGCATAAGCCTACATATAATGTATCTGCTGACATCCGTGTGAGGCCTAAGGCTCTTACAAGCACAGATATTAAGTATTGGCAACAGTTCAACATCAGCCAGGATTTATTAAATCAATATCGTGTAAGTCCGTTGTACTGCTACTGGATGAATCCCAGCCAAAAAGCTCCGGTGTTTGCTCCCTCAACATCATACATCTACCGGATTTATGACAGATACCAGCTTTACTTTCCATTGGCACAGAAGGGCAATAAGTTCAGAAATGACCTGAAAGAAAACTATGTAATGGGCATTCAACAGCTTCAGTATAATACTGATACGCTAATCATTACTAAAAGCTATAAAGATGTGATGTGCCTACGTTCTTTCGGGTATGATGCCGTTGCACCGAGAAGTGAAAATACACCCATGCCAGAGCAGTTTTTTACATGGGCAGACAAACACTACCAGAAGAAACTGGTACTGTTTGACAACGATATGAAACATCGTGGAGACTGGTATCCTTATCCGAAAGTGTATGTCCCAACTAACACTGGTAGCAAGGATATATCAGATTTCACACGAGATTATTCACCACAACAAGCTAATGAGCTGTTGAAAACCTTAGTGGAATGATCATTTATTTATCTGGTAAAATATCAGGTTTAGACCCTGCAATTGCGGCTAAAAAGTTTGAGTTTTTTCAACAGGAAATTGAAAAATATGGGCATACAGTAATTAACCCTATGAAGCTGTCGCATACTGATGCAAAACACTGGGAAGATTACCTTTCCAATGACATCATTATTCTGTTTGAGCAAGTAGATGCAATCTTTGCTATTTACGACTGGCAGGACAGTTTGGGAGCCAGATTAGAAATTAAACTATTTGAAAAATTGAAACGGCCTATCTATTATACCTTAAATCCATTTCCAAATGCTGCTATTCCTGACACGACTACAAATTGAGCAAAGACTGGAAAAGGGCCTGCTCAATCAGACTATCTCCTGGGAAGCTCCTGACAGCACTATCAAAACAGGCAAGGTACAGAAGCTGGCTGTTGAAGACAGTCTGAACGGGGAGGTGATGGTTTTATTTCAGCTTAAAGATGGTGAAGCGCTTGTTAGCTATTCGTCAGACTTGAACTACTTTATCGAAAACACAATTTTATATGGCAATACTCAACCAGGAGACGGTAGAAATATCGGGAGGCTTCTCGAAAGAGATTGAAACCGGGTCAATGGGTTTAATGATGAACATTCTCCAGCAGCACCAGTATGCCTACCCGATTAAGAGCACCATACGGGAGCTGGTGAGTAATGGGCTGGATAGCATTGCAGAGAAGAACATTGCTCTGGCCATCCTGTCTGGTGAGGCTAAGGAGGAGGATTTCTTTGTACAGAAAGATGGGGAGATTTACAAGGATAGCAAGTTCAATCCAGATTACTACGACAGGATGTATCTATCAGCCACCAATGAAGTATGGGTTATATACAATGATGGTGGTGAGCTGAGTAAAGACAGTGTTATCATCCGGGATTATGGTGTAGGACTGGGGGGCACAAGGCTGGAAAAGTATTTTAACTTGGGGTATTCAAGCAAGCGCCTGCTCTCTAAGGCTCTGGGTAAGTTCGGCATTGGCGCCAAGTCTCCTCTATCTACTGGTTGCCCCTATTACACTATCACCAGCAGGTATAATGGCTGCCAATTCGTATTCAATGTGTATGCGCACCGTGTGGAGAGCATTGTTCCCAGATGGAACACTGAAACCGGCAAGGAAAATCCCAGCTATACATTCTCAAACGGCTATGTAGCCTACTATACTGAAACGTTTGAAGAGAACATGCTGGAGATTGAAATCGGCACCAAGAAACACCACAAGCAGCAGTACCTCGATGCTGTCACTACTCAGCTTTTGTACTTCAAAAATGTTAGGTTGTTTGTAAATAACCCAACAGGAGTGAGTGTAGAAATTCCTGTTCAGGCCAACATCATGTATGAAGATGATATGATTGTGTTGGCCACAAACAGCAATTATTCCAAGCCTCATTTGCTGCTTAATGGGGTGAACTACGGCTACATCAACTTTCAGGAGTTGGAGTTGGAGGAAAAACTGGGTAACGTGGGTATCAAAGTGAACCCTGACCTGGTTTCAGTTAATCCTTCCCGTGAAAGCCTTATTTGGGATGATAAAACCCGTGGAGTGGTTGTAGATCGCTTTAACGAAGTGGTGTCAATTGCTCAGGGAGTTATCAATCAGGAATTGCAGGAAACTGATTTCCTGAAGTGGATGAAAATCTGTGCTCAGGCTTCGGCAAACAGTCTATGGACTAAAGCTGGTGAGAACACAGTAATAGGCCGTCTGGCTGCCATAATTGACATGTCCAAAGTTCAGTTATCTTACCCCTTAAACAAGGATTTGAAGTTTAACCAATGGCTGCTGGATGGGGTGAAGTGTCAGCGGGTGAGCCTGTCTGTTGAGCGTAAAGGTAGTATTATCAAGAAGAAAGTGGAGTACTCTGGCTGGCGCAGTGCGTTTGCTGAGGGATTACCCTTGCTGATACACAACGGTCAGATTTCAAACCGAAAGAACAAGTACATCCTGCAGCACGTCTACCAGCAAGGCTTCATTCTTCTTCAGCTTGAGTATACTGCAAAAGCTGATGGCACAATACTCACAGCGGAAGATATATCCTATTCTCCGAGAGTGGAGGAGGCTAACAGTCGTACAATGGAAGAAAAATCCATTGCTGCAAATCTCGGAGTTGGACGTTTTGGTTTGGCTAAACAAAAGGTAGCAGACTTGCACAATTACATCTATGCTGCTGATGGTAAGGTTTGGTATGATAGCATTGTAGTTCCTGATGAGTTTAAAGCCAATGAAGAAGAACAGGAGGAGCAGGAAGAGGAAACCAATGACTTTGCTAAGAAATCTGCTGAAGAACGTAGGAAGATAGCTGGTACAACCATTCTTCATACTCCGCGTATAAACGGTGATTACCGCAAATCCGGCAGGGCATACGAGATGCAGAAAATCGAGATGTTCCCTCATCTGGTTGATACATGGACGAATGAAGAAGTGTTCTGGAGTAACCAGGATTGTGAGGCTCTATTACACACAGCTTCTTTGATTTGTCGGCCAGTAAGTGACATAGGGTATGCTGTTGGTAAACCTTTTGAACAGCATATTGCATGGAAAGCTGAAGGGTATGCCGGGCCTAATTCATGGGAATGGGACATATGTGTGAATTTTCACAATGATGCGCCGGTAAGGCTTATCAAAGTGGCACAGAACAATGTCAAATACTACCAGGACTTCAAGCACATCACAAAATTCTTCAAAGAAATCAGAAACAAAACCATCACCATGAGCAATGCACTGATAAGATGGAACACAGCAAGGTTATTACAGGAAAAACTGGATGATTTGAGGTTTCTCAACGGGTTCAATGGTTTAAACCCAGACATTACCTCAAAGTACAGACAACTCCGGCAGTACGTTGATACTTATTGGAGGACATTAAACATTTCTCCGGTAGTTGGCGCTAATGACACCATTTCAGGCCAGCTCATATCTCACATGGATAAGGTGGGCCAGTTTCAATTGTTCGTGCGGGCCAATCCTGATGATAAAGAAGCTATCAGCCAATTGGCAGTAGAGCTGTTTAATCCTCAAGCTGGGGTTGAAATAGCAGATGGTAAAGCCATTGACACAGAACTGTATGATATGTATCTGGAATTGGTAGACTGGTGCCAGCCGGTGAAAACGTTGATGAATGCTGTAAGACCTTTAACAGACAATCAGAACATCAGTCCTGAATTGGAAGAAAAAATCCGTCACTATTTTAAGTATCTAGGTGTAAGTATTTAATCCTTATGAAAACCGGCCTTCCTTAATGAGGGCAGGGAGGGGTCGTAACGATTGGGAACCATAGACCTCTCCCATCTTTTCACTAATTAAACCCACATATATGCTGACAGTAAATCGCGTAGGCGATAGCATTACAGGCTCTTACAATGGTACACCATACGGAGTGCAGTTCAATGAGCAGAAATACCAGGTTATGAAGAACCTGGAAAAGCAAGCTTCTCAGGCTGAGACTATGGATGAGTTGAAAGCCATCATCGAAGAATTCATTCCGCTTACCAAAGAAAACTACAAAGAGATTGTAGAGCATGCACAAGGAGGCCAATTCCTGTATGTGAACAATCACACAGGCAAAACCTATCTGGCTATCAATGGTAAAGTAAGCTCCAAACCACTGCCTAAAAGCTTGGTTGACCGTATCATCCTTTCTGTGGAAAAGAAGATTGACGTATTACCATTGGTGAAATGTTGGGCACGCTTTCTCCGCAATCCATGGTACACTGATGACAAAGCCAAACGCTTTGCTCAGTACATAAACACTACTGTGGTAAACGATGTTCTGAAGAACAAACTGATTACAGAAGGTGGCCTGTCTCCAGCAGTGGCTGAGCAGAGAGCTACCATGTATGACGTGAGCTTCACACAGGAAGGTTTGATTGCCAGCTACAAAGTAGTGAAAGAAATCGACTGGAAATATGTTCCTGATACTGCCGTTGAAGGTGGTGTTAAGAAGATTGACCGGTTTGATTATGTGGTAGACGAATTTACCGGCTTGAAAACTTACCAGAAACCAACATTCCTCGAGCAGCGGGTATTCCAACCTGCAGTTCAGGGTGAACGTGGTGATAAATTCTTCTCCGGTGATTACGAAGGCCATATCATCCGTGTTGGCCAGATAACCTATTTGGATAGCTGGGATAAGGTGAACAAGAATGATAGCACAAGCTGTGCCCCGGGGTTGCACATCGGTAAACTAAAATCTGCCGCTTAGTAAGGTAACTTACTTTGAAAAATCAAGCAAATACGGTGAACACTAAAGTCGGGGAATTATAGTATATTTGTAGTATGGGAAAAGGAAATGCAATATCAATCGAAGAATACCAAAGGCTTCATTTAGAACATGAATCTGGTGTATGTTTGAGAGATTTAGCTACTAAGTACAACTACAGATTAGCTACGTTATTTTACGGATTTAAAAGATTGGGGCTTACAGTACATAAAGCTACAAACGAGCAAAGGAAAACGAATAGAGTTGTTGAAAATTGGTTTAAACAAATTGACACAGAGGTAAAAGCATATTATTTTGGTTTATTGATGGCTGATGGGTATATAAATAAACGTAAACTGTCTAATAAATCTCATCGTGTATGTCTAAAACTTCATAAAGAAGATAGTTATTTAATACAGTTTTTTATAGACCAGGTTCAACCTGGAGCAAAGATGTATAAAGATGGTAATTCTTTAGGGTGTCAAATCAATTCAACACAATTAGTAACAGATTTAGAAAAACATGGACTTGTAGAACGTAAAACTGTAGCTGGGGAACATTTTCCAATGTTAGATAACAGTTTAATGCCACATTTTGTGAGGGGGTATTTTGATGGTGATGGAAGTATTTCTTTAGGGGCTCGTAATAGAAGTACAATTTACATATGCTGTGCTAATTTGGGGGTACTATATGGTTTTCAAGATTATTTTGATAGGCAGGGGATAAAAACTGGATTACACTCCGAACATCGAGAACATATGGGATACAGAACAATGCATACTTTACACATCCGTGACCGTCAAAAATTCTATAAATTAATTTACTCGTTTGCTTCAATTTTTATGATACGTAAAAAATTACAATTCGACCATGTGAATACCGTGCTAACCAGAAAGAACTGGAAGCGTAGAGCGTAGAGACTGAGCGTCAATCAAGCAATAATGTCTCCAAGAGTGTTTGACAACCAAAGTGAATTGGTTGAAAATGTACGCCGAACTTGTAGGAAACTACAAGAAGCTGAGGATAAAAAGCCACAGCGATAACAACTTTGGGATTAAGATACATCAAGAATTACCAGGCTGATGACACCCTTACACTGAATGTGTTTGTTGATCCGGCCCATATTGGCGCCATAGATGGTGAAGGTACTGGTGCCCTGAGAGTACTCAAGTTTTTCCCTCACTCAGCTTTAGAAGGTGTAACTCAGAACCTGTATCACAGCAGCAAGTTTGCCGCTTTGACAGATGAGGAATACACCAAGCTGATTGAAGAAGCTGTAAACCAGCACACGCAGAAGCTGGATGAAATGGATGCCGAACTGGCTGAGAAGCACAACTTGCTGACTGTTTAATACTGCAAGGGACTCAAGGCCGGGAAGGAACCCGTAAGGTGAGTACCGGCCCGCTCCCTTTTTAATCCACTACACCTATGGCAAAGAAAACCAGAGTATCAAGAACCCGGAATGGAGGAACTATGACTGAAGCCCAGTATTGGGGAAAGCTAAGAAGTACATTAAGGAGAGCGTTCATGTTCTGGGTGCCGATGAAGATGGCACTTGATAGAGTTAAGCGGCCTTCCCTCAGTACCAACAAGCGCTTGAAATGGGAATATCAGTGTGAGAAATGTCATTCCTGGCATCCACGAAAGGATGTTGAGGTTGACCACACCATTCCCTGTGGCACACTCCTCAGCTTGGAGGATATAGGCCCATTCATAGCTAATTTAACCCAGGAAAATCCTTCAGCCTACCAGATACTCTGCAAAACTTGCCACAAAAGCAAGACTCTCAATGAAAGAAAACAACGAGTTGCCCATGGGAACAGACAGTAAGTCTCCGGCTGCTTATGCAGCATGGACTAAAGCTGCTCAAATCTTTTCATATATTTCTAAACCGGTTAACCAGTACATCCTCACTTATCTATCTGAGAACAAAGAAGCTACTGCATTGCAGATGACTTGTTCTGAACACTCCTACAAGACTCTGTTGAAAAACTTAGCTGGTATGGAGAAAATCGGACTGGTAAGAAAGGAAAAGCTGGGTAATGACACAAACTGGAAAATCATCTATGCTAAAATCACAACACTCAATTCCGCAGCAGCCAGGCTCCTCTGAAGGTAATACACTGATTATTGACATGGACAGCATTGCCTATATGATAGGTTGGCATCACAGAGAGCACAGGGAAAAAGAGCTTGTGGAGCAGGCCATAGATTCCTGGTTTTCTGAATTCCTTACACTGACAGATGCCACAGACTACCTGGGGGTATTAGGCGCACCAGCTTCACACTGTTTCCGGTATGATACATACAAATTCAAGCCTTACAAGGGCAACCGTATAGGCAAAGAAGACACGGAGGAAACAGAGTGGATACGTTTCTGGGAGCCCATCATTAAGTGGCACCTTATAACAGCACATAAGTTCCTGTTTGCTCCCGCCCATCTGGAAACGGATGATATTGTGGCTGCAGTAGGGTTGCACCTGTTATACGAGAAAGGGCAGGCCCCGATTATATGCTCCCCGGATAAAGACCTCAAACAAATTCCTGGGTTTCATTTAAATTACAAACCATCCAGGAAGAAAGATGAGGAAGCTATTACCGGCTTACTACCTCAGGAGCTGAAGGTGGAAAGAATTACTGCTACCCAGGCGCATTACAACTGGTGTATGCAGATGCTGTGTGGAGATACAGCAGACAATATTGCAGGTGTTGTGGGAATGGGTGAGAAAAAGGCTACAGAATTATTGAAAGGAGTTGATGAGCTGGAGTGGAATTCTACTGTGGAAAGAGCTTACGAAAAACAATTCGGGCCTTACTACGGGAATATCATCCATAAGGAGACGAAGGCTGTAGTCACAATGATGACCCCTGAACACCCATTTTGGGACAAATATGGTGTAGACCTATCTTTGTACCTGAATGGATTTCAAACACGCAACCTATGCACGATTTCGTAGATGCCGTAAACCGGTACAATTTAACAACATTCTATATCCTTCCGCTAACAGGGCTTAGCATCAAAGATTTTGGCAGCGCAAACATTGTGGACACATACATCTACCCGGATGGCACTCATATTGTAGTCCGGGTTCAGGCTATGTACAACTGCAATACACAGGTATCCAATCACTCAGCTTTTGCTGGTAAACTGGTTGATGGTGAGACAGTCTTACTCGTATATGGGATTGAAAAACAATGGCATGAAGATGTGGGAGCATTTCTGAAGGGTAGATACAGTAAGATGAGCGAGAAGGCGAAAGAGGCTATCATGGAAGGCAGTGGACTATCGTATAAAACGAAAAGCACACATACAGCGCAGGAGATTACGGATGCCAGATTACTGGCTTTGTACAACAGTGAAGTGTTGAGGGCTAAGTGGGCTGAGATACTTGATGTGCCTATACAGGAGCTGCCGGAAGAACTGATGGAGGCCCCGAAAGAGGATTGGTATATGGAATTAGAATTTCGTAAAACATTTTAACATGGATGCACCATACGTGAACAATCTCGATTTTGGACAAGCTATCAAAAACCTAAAAGCTGGTAAAAAGGTAGCAAGAGCAGGTTGGAATGGTAAAGGGATGTTTCTTCGATACATAGCAGGAGGAACATTCACTATTGATGAAGAAACTTACCCTGCATTACCCTTTATACAGATGAAAACTGCGCAGGGTGATGTAGTACCCTGGCTGGCTTCGCAGACAGATGTGTTAGCAGAAGACTGGGAAATTGTAGAGTAGGAATTGAGGTGTAAGTTTAAAAGCAAGAGCTAATCCGTACTATATGTACCTTAGCTCTTGCTTTTTTAAACCCATCGGCTATTTTCGGGCAGCCAGGCATTCTTTGATGCTCCAGTAAGGAGTGCTCATTTTCTGATCATGGTGGAGCAACACACAAGGGTATACAGGAGCTGTGTTGAGAGAGAAGAACCGCTTGGCGTACCCAGAGTTAGTCTGAATGGAACCGGTTACAATGGCTGTGTATTCCTTGCCGCGTTCCCAGAACTTACTGATGCCTGGTTCGTGGAAATCCCCCTGCGCGGCGATGTCTCCTTCAGGGTATTCCATCCGTAAATATCTTTCAGGTGCGTGTGTCTTGTTGTACATAGACTTTCCCCTGAAGAAGTGGGTAATGGCCCACTTATACTTAATATCGTTAACAATTGTGTCGAGATGGCAAATTCCATTAGCATATATCGTATGTCTCTCGAATATAGCTGCATAAGTAGAGTAGCCAGCTTGATTTTCTTCCCGAATACAGCTGTGGTTGTCCCATGTAGAAGCTATCACTTTATGTTGTATATCCTTCAACCAACTGTCTAAGAAGTAATATTGTAATTTAGGAGGAATCAGATTATCAGATACCTCTAATACACTACGCATCTTAATAGCCATCTGAAGAATGTCTCCAAGTAAAACTACATACAAGTCTGGTGTGTTGATAATCTCCTCTGTCACACGCATGAACAAGTCATAGTCTGTAGCCCAGCTACCCAGCTGTAAATCTGCTACGGTAGCTACAATGATGGGCCGGTCAGTTTCAATTTTCCATGTAGCCTTTTCCTGATTGCTGGATGCTTTTTTGGAGATGGCTTGAAGCCCTTGCATCAGAGGTACAATATCCTTATAGCTGAAGGATGGTACAGGCTTGTCAGTGGTAATGGGTGCCTCTCCGTACTGGTTCTCATCTCTTTGAGCCCTGCTGATTGGGTTACCACGTACCAGGTGTACCTGTAAGAAAGACCTGAGTTTGTTCTCATTGTCTAAACTCAAGCTGTTGTCTGTAAGAATTTTCCGTGAAGTCTCACGGATACTCAACCCTGTATCGTACAGCTTTTGTGCATCAGGTAGAATTTCATTCCATTTACGATTAATTTGCATTGGGGATAGGTTAAACAAAGACAGCGCCCGAAAGCGCTGCCAGTGAGGGTTAAGAGGATACCCATTTGTTAAGTGGGCAGGTTTCCATAGGTGCGGCTGTTTTTGCGGCGAGGGGACACCCGCAAGAGCCACAGAAGAAGGTAGAGGTTTCTTTATTAATCATCAATACTATCCAGCGGCCTACAGGACTGAGTTGACGCTTCTGAGGGCACTCATCACAGATGGCAAGTCTCTGCTCCATCCGTTGTTTGGTTTCCTCAGAGCCTTGGACGAATTTGGCCCAGGCTTTGGCTATCTCAACCAGCTTTAGGCTTTTTTCCATAGGGTAGAATAAGATGGGTAGAACTTATAAGCTGCATAAGCAAGAGTGAAGGTCAGCAGGTACCAACACCACCGGGGTACATGGTTTGTTGTTTCCCGGATGGTCTTTGTAATGATAGTAGTCTTAGCCTTGATTTTCTCAATAGTCTGCAATTTGAAAGTGAGCTGAGATATGATAGCTTGTAGGCTGTCAGTCTCACATTTCATTGTGGCCTTGCCATTCTTCACCGTAACTGTAGCATCCAGGTATTTGCTATTATCCCGGATGACAGTGTCATGCAGGGTTGTAGGTACTGTTACGAATACACTGTCACCGGGAATGTATGTAGGTACAAATCGTACCACATTGGTGTCCCGTATAATTACAGTGTCCTTTTCATCGGAAGTGGTATCTATGCCAGCTGGGTAACGTTCAGCACAGAGTTTTGCAATGTTACAAGAGCTAAACAGAAGCAGGCTTATCGCCAGCAGAAGTAGTGTTTTCATTTGTTGATGTATTTGGGGTTCCTTTAACTAATGATACAATCTGGGCCACGGTAGCCACTCCGCTCATCACTGAAACGAAAATCATGGCTGAGTGCAGGGTATCTGTAATGAATTGTGGATATTTCAGTACCGTATATATAATGGTAAAACAGATGGTGGCCGATACTGTAACGCTTATCCAGCGTTTATGGCTCACAGCGCCTCCTTCGGAGAGCATTGATGTGAAGAAATTCATAGTGATGGGATTGAATGGCTAAGCTATACTCTATGTGGATAACTTGAAAAGCTGGCTATGGAGCATACATACTACTTTCGTTAACGAAATCGTTAATGATAGAAGGAAAAGTATAGGTTATCAGGAGTTCTTTTGAGAGTTGAGAATGGGGAACAAGTTAAATTCAACTACTTATAATACATTCGCACCCCACAAGCGGAAGTAGCTCAGTTGGTAGAGCATTAGTTTCCCAAACTAAAGGCATTTCAGGTTTTCTCTCTGATAACCAGTGGTTTAGATAACAGACGTTAACGGTATCGTTAAAACCATGCGTAATTTTTTGCCAAATGGCGACTCATATACTCATTTACAGGTTCATCCTGCTAAATGGCAGTCAGCGGCTGCCCCAATGACAAATTGGTATATTCATTACCGCTATCATGCCGTCGGGGATGACGCCGGGAAACTTATAATTGTCAAAGGAATGAACAAATACAAGGTACGTGAGGAAAGACAGCAGGTGACTTTAAGACTTCTGAAAGAGACTGAAGCTGGAATAATAGCCAGAGCCAGACCTCTCAATAAGCTGTTAAGTGAAGCACTGGATATGGCTTGGAAGAAGGTTACCGTAACCAAAGGTACAAGAGCTGGGTTGAAACATGTAGTAGGCCGGGTGAAGCAATCCATCCGAAATCAGGACTTAGACATTCCGGTGAATACAGTTTCCCGTAAACACATTAAACAAATACTTGACGGATGTTATGGCCTCTCAATAAAATTTTCTGATCGGGCCTACAACCAATATAGGACATATCTTTCAATCCTGTTCCGTTATCTGCTTGAGATTGAAATGGTGGAAAACAATCCAGTACATACTGTTGAGCCTAAAAAGACCATCCACAAGCTGAGGCAGGTAATGAGTCTGGAGGAGTGGCATAGAATATCTTCAAAGTTGAAAGAGGATAATTACTCCTTCTACCGGTTTTTGCACATCTTCTTCTGCTCTGGCGCCAGGATAACAGAATTACTGGCTGTACGTAAAGCTCATGTGAATATCCCTGAACAGCTTTTCACTGTCACTATACGTAAGGGCACATACAAGCGAGAAGTAAACAAGGTGATTGCCTGTGATGTCCTCAGCTTATGGAAAGAGCTAATGAACATGGAAGGAGATTACGTGTTTTCAGAAAGACTTGTGCCTGGTAATCATCCTATCAGGTATGAACAGATTAAACGTAGATGGGAAGTGCATGTTCGTGAGAAGCTGGGTGTGAAGTATGACTGTTATAGCCTCAAGCATCTGTATACAGATTTACTTAGTCAAAGGCTGGGTATAGATGTAGCTGCTGCAAATGCTGGTCATACATCATCAGAAGTAACCACTAAGTATTACGCTACCGGGCATGAAAAAAGGCTCCAGGATGCCCTGAAAGCCTTTTCTATAGGGGTGTAGGGATTATTTCTTCTGCACTGTGGGTTCGTCTTCTTTCTTCAGCTGATAGTGTTCAGTGATAGCCGTAAGCTGTGTGCTGTGATTGTCGAGTTCATTCTCGTCATTGGCCTGTTTGGTTTCCATCACACCCATTCTGACTTGTAAACTGGTAAGTGTATCAAGCTTGGCATCAATACTGTCCAGTTTGTTCTTGGCGAAGTAAGCTATCCCTGCTACAAGCAAAGGGGTTACCCAACTGAACAATGTGTGTAGTGGATTGGCGGTAGAAGTAGCGTCTGGTGTTTTTCTAGGGGTTGACATGATTATAGGTGTTTAGAGTTTATGTAAAATAGGTTTCAGCCTTCTTGTACAGGCCCACAATATCTGCTATCTGTCCCGAAGGAGGATTACTGCTGTCTCCCACAACCCATTCATCCCAGTATGCCTTAGCAAATTCTTCTACATTGTCAACATCCATGTTGCTGTATGGATGAACATGTCCGCCAATAAACAGTCCTCTGCTCTGTACCCGGTCAACCAGGAATTCTATCCCTAACTGCCAGCTATTGAATACCAGAAATCTTCTGGGGTTGCCTGTCATACTTTCACACTTTATAGTGGTAGCATACACTACATCATCCCACTGAGAATTCCACCGGCCAACGTCTGCTTGGCCACCAACGTAATTACTATTGATACCACTTCGGCCATGAGCGCTTTCATTAGCGAATATCAGGTAAGTACTAATTTTCACTGCTGGTATCTCCTGAACACTCTTGATGTAATTTATCACCAGCTTTTCGTCAATGGTAGTTTGCTTATATGGTAGTACCTGTAGTTCTGGATATGAGTTTTTAACAAGAAGGTTCAATGTCTGAGGCCCAACATAGCCTACCTGTTCGAGTCCATGGCTTGCCTGAAGCTTACGTATAGCTGTAGAAAAATCATCAGTCAGATTATTATCCAGTGGTAAATCTGCTACACCTAATGCTTTCAGTCTTTTCTTGAAAAAAAGATAGTTTGTATAAATCATAAATTACATTGCTGTTGTTACAGATATTTCATTCCAATTTGTACCATCCCAAACAAAACGGGCGGTAAACACTTTCCCACTTACTGTACCAGTTGTTATTGTACCCATACTTTTAAAACTTGTACCGAAAGTTACAGTGTAGGAGGTAGTACCAGATGTGGTAATGATAAACGTCATTGTAGCACCTGATACCGGGCTACCTGCTGCGTTGTACGTAATGTTGCCGGTGGGGGTTACGGAAATGAAATTACCACCCGTCATGGTTTGGCTTAGCGTGCCAGTAGTACCTGCGCTTGCAACGCTGCCCAATGATTGTGTATTTGTCCATGTTGGCGTACCGGTTCCCGCACTTGTTAGTACCTGTCCACTTATTCCCGCAGCCGTTGCGCTTAAATCCGTACCGTTTCCATAAACTATAACACCACTACTCCAATTAGCATCAGGGCCAAGTAAGAAACGTCTATTTGTACCTAATTTAAACTTAACACCGGATGATGTAACCCAAAAATCTCCATCAACTGTTGTTGTAGGTGTTGACCCTGTTGTTGGAAAATACATGCTAGCCTTAGTAGAAGAACTTGCCGCAAAGTTTATAATAGCACTGTCATTCAAAGATGAGGAACCTACAAATATATCATTTATAAATCTTGCTCCTCCATTTATATCTAAAGATTTAGCGGCAGCACTTGCCCCATTTCCAATGCTTAATCCACTGCCCGATAAGTTCATTTGTTCTGTTAATGTAGTACTATTTATTGGGGTAATTGAAAAAGCTATACGTGTAGGTGTTGATGTCGTTGTTGGTGCTGCAGTAGCTATACCTGCAATGGAAACTTTACTACCTGTTAACGTGTTTGTATTATCCACTACTTTGCCGCGCATAGCAAATAGCTGTGCGCCCGATGGTGTTTGCGTGTTTCCTGGCCCCCAGGCTTCTCCTATTAAATTATTAATTGTACCACTGCCGGGTACTTGGCCTGACAACACTAAATCCTGCTGAAAATAAGAGGGCAAATATGTATTACCGGTACCCTGATTAATTTGCTTTATTGTTGCAAAACCGGGTGCCTTATTAAACGCTATATAAGTATTTGTGCTGGTGTCTATCCTTATAGGGTCTGTTACGTTGCCAGCGCTGTAAAACATTGTATTGTCAAACACACTTATATAACTTGTGTAGCGACCTTTTATAAAATTGGGCGTGCCTACACTATCGCTGCTGAATGATTCAAACATGTTATTAAAAATGTTAACCCGGCTTGCCCCGCTGTCTAACACAATACTGTTGCTATACGTATTAAAACTGTTATTGTCGATATTTACAGGCCCGGCAGAACCGCTTACGCCACCAGTTACCTGAATAGCTACATCCCCCGTTTGAAATTGGTTGTGACTTATTGCAATATTTCTACTACCGGATACGCGTATAGCTTTACTGTTTGGCTTAGATGTTTCAAATTGGTTGTTAATAATCAAATCGCTTCCAAAACCATCAGTTGCGTTAGAAACAAAACCAACGCTATCAACATTGTAAATATCAACTGCGTTTAGAGTTGTTTGTGTAAGCCCACCAAATATGCCCCACTGGCAATTGGAAACCTGACCGCCGGAAATTGTCCAGCTATCTGTACTATCCCTGCCATCGGCAGCAATGTACCAACCATCCCAATATATATTTTCAAACGTTGGCAATCCTGATTTTGTTAGACCGCCACCAATTTTATTGGGGTTTGTTCTTAACAGGGTACCTGTATATTGTTGTGTACTGCCTGTAACGTATGTACCGAAAATGCCAACATTTTTTATCCTTATACCTTGATTGCGATACGTAACAGCTTCGCGCGTTGTTACAAAGCCATTGCTACCCCCGGGTTTCTTAAAAAATATGGCAGATTTATTAAGATAATTTTGCCGATTACCTGCGGTTAGCTGATAAGGGAATAATGTATTGTTACCTATTATAGTTGTTTGCTCCCCCAGCTGGATGCTGTCTAAGGATAGATAAGGGTGGGTTACAATAACAGGGCCATTGCGATGTGGGTAATAGTCTATTGCGTGCTGAAATGCCCTGCGCATATCAACCCCTGTAGTGCTATCTTGTGTTAAAGGGTCAAATACGGGGCTTGCACTTGCACTATTTCTATACCACCAATCAGGATTGTTACCATTAGCTTGTGTAATGTTTCTTACCCAGCAACCTGTGCCTTTACCTGTTGCTTCTATTACGATACCGCTGTCTATAATAGGACAACCTGAACTGTAATAATGGAATTGTCCGCCTGCTACAGTATCGTACACAAAACTGTTTACATAGCTACCGGAATAAGCGACCATAGATTGTATTGTTGCAAATACAGTATCTACTACATTACCAGCAGCTACGGAACCATAAATCACATTTTTACCGGCATCTAAGTATAAACCATAAGCAGGTGTACCAGTTGGAGCATTATAATTAAGGGTATCGTTTAGTTTAGTAGTTTTTTGCACCGTTAACTGATAACCGTTTCGTGTTGGATTTGCCCCTAAATAGACTGTTTTACCTGAATTAAATGCTGTAATTATGGCATCCGTTCCTGTTGTATCTGTTACAACAAAACTTCTATTTGCGTTAAATGTGGTGTCATTACTTATAGAAATTGTATCGCCGTGTATTTTCCCAGTTTCATAAAAATCTTTATCGAATAGAACAGGAAAATTGTTTACCCATAAACTTAAAAAATTGTTACCAGTTGTACCTACTGTTCCAGACAATGTAGGGTTTATTCTAACACCAGCTAATAAATTGTTGTTAGTTGTGGTCGTAATATTGGGAGAGAATAAAGTTCCTGAGGTTGAGGTAGATACCGATAAACTTGGAGAAAAACTTTTTATACCTCTTACAGTTTGTGAAAGTGTAAGAGAGACATAATTATCTCGTGCATCACTTGCCATCAACACTGTATCAATGGTATTCTGTCCATTGAAATACACACCTGTACTTATACCAGTGTTGTACAGCCTGGTTAATGGTGCTGTAAAAGCTGTACTGCGCCAGTAGAAGGCTGCTTCTATCTGACTTGGTGTATTAAAATAATTACCAGCAGGGCTATTGAAGTTAGTTGTTTGTCCTGCAAAAACAGTATTTTGTGCATTTATAAAAAATGTACCCCAGTTATTAACTTTTAAAGTGTCTCCGGTATTTGTACCATTCAACCCTAAATTATGACCATTACCTTGAATATAAGAATTCTGAGAAAGATTGGGATTGTTATTTAATACTTGTTGTATCCCAAAAGCACCTAAAGCCTGGCTTAATTTGGAGAGGTTCACTTGTGCTATCCAATTACCATTTCCGAGGTATAAATACACACTACTGTCAGCAAGGCAGAACACGGCATTGGCTGTAGTATCAACCCCTCCAGTAATTCCAGGTACATGTCCAGTGGGTGGTGTAGCTACTTTAGGCAGATACAAGTCCTTACCGAACATACCCCTTTGTACCAATGATGTCACAGATTGAGGAGATGTTTCACGAACTGGTTGTGCTGCAGCCGATAAGTTAAGCAGTAGAAAAAGGCTTAGGATTGAAAGTAGTTTATTCATAGTCTGTAACTGTTATGTAGAAGTAGTTTGTTCCATCATGTACATCAAATCCGGGGATGGTGATTGTAAACCCACCATCAGAAAGTATACTGATTTCATTTGTAGGGTCAGATGGATTGTTTGCATTGTAAAGCAGGTATCCAAGTCCACGGTGCCATACAAGCACTTTCTTGCCTGCCAGGCTGCTATCCTGGTACACATTTGTGCCAGTGTTGAAGCTATTCCCGGTTAGCAGCTTTGTGATGGTAGAAGCTGAGGAAGAAACATAGAGTCCATCACTGTTGATGGTGGCACGATTATCAGCTGTAGAAGACACACGGAGTGTTGCGCTGAGTTTGTTATTGCTGTAACTCAGGTCTATACTGCTGGTATCCAACACAGTAAATGAAGCTCCACCACTGTTTGCCCCAGTAATTGCAGCTGCATCAACACTGGTGATTGTATCGCTATCCTCATCCTGAGCAGCGACTTTGATAATCTGCTCCATTAGTGCAAACATTTGGTAGGCTGAGAATGGATTTACTGCTCCGGGCCGGTTATTCCATGCTGTAAGTGCTTCAAGCAGCAACTCCAGCTTCTCTCCAGTCTTCAGCTTACGGTAAAGCACACCATACAAATCCCTTCCATACCGGTTATAGGTAATGTTAGTGATGGACTGCAGCGCAGTGTTGTACCGGCTTGTTATATCAGCATTGGATATTAGCATGATGTGCAACCTGCTGGTTTAGAATGTGAGCAATATGAAGCAAGTTTCACAGCCAGGTTGTGGCTATCATAATACATACCCTGACTGAATTTTACATCCCGGGCAATTTTCTGTCGTCTCCGTTCCCAGATACGCTTGAAGTCCCCATCAGGGCAACCTGTGTCAGCCCATGCAGCAATATCCTTAGCCAAACATTTGTCACCAGCTTTAGGAATGAGTAATTTTAAATTGGATTCATACGTAACCTGATATGCCTGAGAGGCTGTTGTATCAGAAAATGCTGCAGTTACGTACCCGCCTGAACCATTAAGTGTGCGTGTACGGTCTATGTAGTAAACGATTGTAGGGTCATTATCAGGCAGTACAAAGCCTGCTGCTGTAGCAAATATGGTAGAAGCCCCTGATAAGGTGAAATGGGTACCACCAGGTGTGATTGTAAGAGAACCCAAGCTGGTGAAGACAACATCGTACTTGATGTCATATACACCATCGGCAAATATGCTGCTAAACCCAAGATTGGAAGCACCTACTGCTAAGCCATCTGTAAACAAATTATAAAACAGGTCAGGGGCATAGCTGTGGTAAGCTGTAAGGTCTGCAAAGTACCCTCCTTGCAGTATCACTGCAGCAATATCTGCAGTTTCAGGATTAGGCGCACCGTACCCTCCAGGATTGGTGCTGGAATAAGCTCCTGTGGTATCTTTTACCACAATGCTACTGGCATCATCTGAGATAGATACCAGGGATAAAACAGGTAGTAGTGCCATAGGACAGTGAAAGTATGCAAGATTACTACCCTCACTGTCCACTGACTATGGAGCCTATATTCTATTGAAGTTGACTGATGTCTTTGGTTACCAGTGTACGTATCCTGTTTACATGGTTCAATCCAGGGAAAGCTTTAGTGAATTTTAATGCCCACTTGCTGAACTCATAGTCATCATCAATTATCACTTTCCCGCTGGCTGTCATCAATGCTCCCCAGTCTTTCAGCACAGCCATAGCCGGTACCGGATTACGGAATACCTGGTCAAATACCCCGGGGGTGTAGTACAGATTAATATCCTGCTGGGTACGGATGAGTGTGTTCATCAGCATCATGTACTGCCACTTCTTATCATCATCCTTTTCATGCAGGTGTTTCAAACCTACAATCATGGTAGTGAGCATGAGTGCAAACCCGGCTTCAGCGAAATTCCTTCTCATGTTGTCCACATCCACAGCACTATTCTCCAGCTTTGTGCGTACCTGATTTCCTTCCTTGTCTACACTACGGATAGTATGGCCAGTAAACGGGTCAACTTTCACACCAGGTATCAAGTTCAAAAGCTGTTTACTAAACACAGAAAGTACCCCACCCAACCCAAGTCCACCCAGTGTTCTGTACCGGCCTTTAACCATCCTGTCAAGGTGGTCATCGTATCGCTCTTCCTGAAAACGGGAGTACCACCCTTCTGGCAGCCAACTCCCACGGAACTGCATGATAAGTCGTCCCAGTATATAACTGTTGAGCATCTTAGGGTTGGCCTTATCCTGGTTACCGTGAATGATAGTGTTTACACGGGTGGCTTTCAGTTGAAACTTAGCCCACTCACTTTCTAAAGCTGGGTCAGAACTATGCCATTCAGGTCTTTCACCATACTTCTCGCTGTCCCAGTATCCTTCCTTATTCAGTGTGTTGTACAAGTTAACAGTTTTCTTCATTCCCCCTTCCTCGACTTCAACTGTATGCTTGAGCATGGTAGCTATTGTGGTAACAGCTTTCATGTAGAAATCACTCTTTCTCATCAGCTCAAATGGGCTGATAGCATGTTTCCAACCGGGTATTTCATCATGGAACTTCTTACGGTTACCATAGCTGCTGTCTACATAGTCTCCTATAATTCCCAGCCTGTCCATCATGTTGGCAATCTTAGCCGTCTCAGCTTTATCAAATCTGGCAGCATGATAGATTTTCAAGGCCTGTCCAAAGTGTGCCCATGAGAAATCAGTTCCACCATTTGCATGGATGGCATTGGAAATCATACCGAATGTAACGTTGGCAAAAGCTGAGAAAGGATTGTAACTCATGGCTTTGAGCTGACCAATCTTGATAAGCTTGTCACCAATTTTACTACCGTAGAACTGATAGCCGGAATATTTATCCAGTTCTTTGTTCACTTCCTCTAAGTCCTTGTTGTATTCCTCATCTGTGTAAGGGTTTTCTGCATCAGCTTCAGCATACCGTTTCTGAATATCCTGACGTTTAAGAAGCAACTCATCTATGGTTTTCCTGATAGCAGCTTGTCTCCATGGAGATATACTGAATTTCTCACCCTGCCCTTCATTGGTTTCAGAATAGATACGGGAGCCAAGTGCACCTTCCAGCTTCTTAGGTTTACGATATAGCACTACATCCTCCAGGTTTTTCAGAGCTGCAATCGTATTTGTCAAAGCATCCCGTACAGTAACCATCCGGCCATTTTGTTCTACCTGTACTAAACCAGCTAACCGGGCCTTGTTCTCCTCGTTCAGAATGGTATTGCCCATATCAACAATAGCTTTAGCTTGGCTGGCGTACTTATAATGTGTGGCCATCATGCTGAACATATCCAATATGCCAATCATGTCTTTACTCCTGTCTGCAATATCTGCTTCACCAGCTTCTACATGCTGGATGGGTATTTTGTTGAATGTGCGATTGTTAGCCCCTTCCTGTCCTTCATTAGCGGTAAGGCTGCGTACTGCTCTTTCCCCCATGGTTCTGAAGTACCCGGGAATATCCAGTGCATCACTCATCATGCTTTCCCGTACTATAGGTAGGAATTCAGGCCCCATCTTCTGCTGTACAGTGGCTGGTAGAAAAGTAGAGAGCTCATTCATGGCTTTCTTGTACCTGTCATAGATGTCCCTCAGTTTAGCATCCTTCTGTACAGCCTGGTATCTCTCGTCCCAGAACTCCTTAGCATCAGCTTTAGGGGCGTAGGTTACGTACTTTTCATAAGCTGCAGAGTGGCTACGGGCAGCACTTTCTGAGAAGAACACATTCGGGCTGTATTTCTCCTTGAAAGAATTTTGTTCAGCCTCATGCTGAGCGTACAGTTCCTTCTTGGCAGCTACCTTAGTAGCCTTTTGCTCTTCCGTGTCTTCAGGCATGCCTTCAACATTCTGTAAGTCTATGGCCAATGTATCATCCAACACTTGTAACCGGTTAGCCCTGTCCTCCACGTATTTCTTGTACTTCCCCTGTGCTTCATTTATCAGCTTGGCAGCCTTATCCTCTCCATATTCACGTACCAGAGTGGCCCGGGCGTTATCAAATTCCTTACCGGTTTTCAGCTCACCGGTTTCAGGTTCAAAGAATTTACGGGTGTCAACAAATAATCCTTTCGCATAAGCATCACTCCAGAAACGTTCCCATACTTTAGCCTTCTGTCTGGCTTTATCAGCATCAGTCAGGCCCTCTTTAGCCTCAATAGCGTTGAGAGCACCATTCCTTTTAGTGCGTATCTCCTGTTGGTAGTTGTCCCAATCCTGGCTGTACTCTGTAACCAAACCCCAAGTGTTAGAGCCTTCTCTCATCAGCTTGGCATACACATCCTTCAGCTTGAGGCCATTTGCTTTTCCATAAGCAATCATATCATCCTTCAGGGTCATGTGTGTGATATGCCTCCTGCGTATTTCCTCATCCTCCCCACGCACGGCAGTCTCAACATACCGGCTAAGCAGTTGTGATACTTTGCTTTTTGCAGATTGGTTGGCACTACGAAGGTTGGCTTCAATAGCGTTAGAGTCTTTCAATTCTCCAGGTGTGAAATCTGCAGTGCTGATAGCACCGGCACCCACCTGAATCAGTCTGTCCTGCATGATGGGTACAATCAGCCTTATCTGACTGTCTGCCCGGCCACTGATGTCAAATGGCACATCCTGAGAATACCTCCACACATTCAACAGCTTTTCAGCAGCATTGAGTTCATTGATAGAAGGAGATGGGTTAGCCAGCACATGGTCTACCCAGTTCAAGTGTTCTCCAGCTACTTTCGGTATGAGTGATAAGTCGTTCTCTTTGTTGAGTTGCTCAATCTGTTGTTCAAGCTTATCTACCCGGCTTTTAAGAGCGCCACTCACTTGTTTGTCTCTTAGGCCAGTCTGGTCACCTATCAGGCTTCTTCTAGTTTCCTCCAGCTTACCTGTCACTTTCCGTATAGGTGTGCTGAGGTTAGTCGGGTTCTTAGCATTGTTCCAAATGTGGGCATTCATTAAGCTGAGGTCAGAAGCAGGACTGTTGAGTATACTGTTAGCCAACTTCTGTTTATAGTTCAGAATATCCAGTGCATGGTAAACAGCCTCTTCCATCTTGCTGCCCTGCTTGGCGCCGAGGGCCTGAGCAATGTGTCCCCATACAGCTTTCAGTGCATCCATGATGCGGGAAAGTATTCCTTTGCTTTCAGTTGTAGCTGGCTGATTGTTCAGGTAATCAATCATCTGCCGGTTAGAAAACAGGTGAGCTATGAATTCAGTCGGAGTGCTTAACCCATAATGAAGGATACCAAATTCTCCTTTGTTCTCAGCCGTCTCAGCTTTCCATCTGTCGTAGCCTATCTTAGCTATTATCTGTTTGTTGAAGTTCTCATAAGCCTCTTTACGCACAGCATCCAGAGTATCGAGTTTAGCTTTAAACTCAGGATTTTCCTCTATCAGCCTACGTACTTTCTCCAGCTTTTCCTTGAGTCCTTCACTGTATCCTCTTTTCTCCCAGCTCTCCCTGCCTTCATAAGCTGCATAGAGAAGGCCGGTGTGGTAGTGCATTGTTTCATGTATGATGTCTTCGGCAGCACCAGTACGATCACTCATGCTACGAAGATTGAAAGTCATCTTGTTACCCACACTGTCAAACCTGGCTCTGTCAGCAGTGCCTAAGTCCTCCAGATGGATGGAGAAGTCTTTACTCAGCTTGAAGATGTCGGAGTAAGCTGTAGACTCTACAGTGTTTCTTTGCAATTTCCTGAGGGAGTTGGCCATGGTTCTCAAATACTCTGGCTGAGTTCTATCCCCAGCTATCGTATCCAAAGAGCGATGTAAGTCTTCAAATGTTCCACCAGCTTCTGGCAACCCTACCTGTGACAGTACGCGCTGGGTAATGCTTTTGTTCTCTATGATTTCAGCTTTAACTTCAGGTACTCTGTTTTTCTCAACGATAGAACGGGCCTCTCCAGTAGGTTGACTTGAATACTCCAGCAGGCCACTCTTACTGTCCCCGAGCGTATCTATCTGTCGGTACACAACCCTGTCTCCCCAATCTACAGCTTTATATAGTTTCACTTCCCTGCCATCTCTGTAATGTACATAATCAGGGAGTGTTCTGTATGTTGTACCATCATCAGCAGTCACCATGATAGCCAATCCATCAGCAGGTGAAGGGCTGT
>JGI24890J29729_1000067_pt1 | contig 90742 bp, 116 predicted proteins | sample FreactcultureFD7_FD_29729 | JGI IMG/M metagenome (IMG submission 29729)
ATCTGTCTCAATTGATTATTGAGCACCCATTTCGCCAATGCCGATTGTACTACGTTCGTTCGATCCAAACTGTATACACTCTCTCGAGTGTAAGTTGGGAGGCAGAGGAGAGGAAGAAGAAGGAGGAAAAAATCCGCACCAATCCATACAATTTGTTCGAACTACCGAAGTTTGTTTAGATTGTGCTTGAGATGAAGTCGTTGAATCATGATAGTAGTACCTGTACGAGCCTTTCGGATCAACATGTAGAAAAGCGAAGTCACAGAGGAATCGAGCGAGGGACTAACGATTGTTTTTGTAATTCTTGATCCAAACCATCGATCAATCCATCGACTCGATCAAACCTCAACCCTTTACACTCGTGATGGAAATCAAAGTAGACGTAGTTCAATCGATCGTTCTTCAAAGCGTCCAAAGCACGTTCGTACGCTTCCTTGACGGGTTTCTCGTACCCTTTTTGATTGACCAAGTTGACGAGGATTTGGGAACCGTACAACGAGATTTGTTGATTGAAATGTCGGTCGAGTGATTCAGTCTAAACGACACGATTCATTATCAGTGATTGTGCAAGCAGTGAGTAGAGTAGTGAAAGGGAGAACTGACAGTTGAAGATAGATCCATGATTTTCAAATCTGGTTTGTACCTCAAATTGTTGATCTCTGCCCAATAAACCGGTACACTCCCCCTAGTCTGAACATAACTGAACCTGACATCTCCCTTCAACTCTCCTCCTCTACTCGTGTCGTTGTTGTCCAAAAGGATCAATTGTTCAGTTTCGTTGAAATTCGAGACGTTGCCGTTTTGATCGATTCCTCGAGAGAAGTAACGAGTTCCAGCTCGGAATCGGTTGCGACGAGAAATGAGGCCGAATAGGAAGGGTCGTCCGTTGATGGTCGTAGGTTTGAATTCGAGGAATCCAAACATGACGGGTAAGATGAATTTACCGTACTGTCAATCAATTGGGTGCAAGCGACATCAGCTTGACGAGGTCTTCAAGTAACAGAGAAACGGATGAACTCACGTCGAGATCTGCACTCGCTGTCGTTGCGTCAATCAAACGTCTGTGCAAATGACGGTTCCAGAAGAATCGATCATCGGCCTGTACATCCGACAACTAGGTCAGTTTGACGAGCGAGAGAGCTAATGAAGCGAATGCAGACGCACAGTTTCCCATAGTGGTTTCTCGAAACTCGCACTGCCTTGTTCCTGCAATCTAGTCGTAACGTTCCAACCTCCATAAGTGAAATAGAAAGGAGCCGAGTACAAGTGACTCTTGATCAATCCCAACAAGTAAGTTTCTTCTGGGTTTGCCGAGATTGACGAGGAAGAGGAAGAGGGTTCGATAGGGAAAACGGCGAAATCGGTTGCCGAATACACTGTCGATGAGAGCAAGCGTGCAATCTTTGTTCGTTTCGTGATCACGATCAAGTAATCAGCTGTACATTGTCGAATACACAGGGAGGGGAGGAAGAGAAAGAGAGAGTGATTAGCGTCATTTCATGCGGGATGCAGATTGAGAGGGAGTTACTCACATTTGATCAATGAGATGATACCGAATAGACCATAGACCTGTAACTCTTGATCTGCTCTGTTTGGTAGGTTCGCACCCGGTTGTAGGTCTAGTTGATTCGTCCTTCTGTTGATGATGAGAGTTTGAGGTTTCTCTGATGATTCACCGATTAAAGTGTATTGATCAGGTGATATGAATAACCTGTACTCTTGATGTACAGACATCATTGTACTGGATGATACAGTTGCTGACTAATCGAGGTCAAAGGTGTGGAGAGAGGGAAGTTCAAGTTACTTTACTCCCTCTCCCTCTCGACAGCTGCATCCTGATTCAAAAAGAAGCTAGTAGATATGGCTTCTACGAGTACTATGCTCGATCCAAATGTCACCTTCTCCCATTTAGAATTCACCATCGAACCTTTCATCAAGAATCAACTCTCGATCAAACTCGACACTGATCAACAACTATGTCCCGACTACTCCCTCTCGACTGCCTGCCCTCGAGGTCCTTCCTGTCCTTACCGTCACTCGACTCCTTCCCCTCTGAACTTCCAACCGATTCCTCCCACTCCGAGTTCAGCACATGCGAGGACGGTTTGCAAGCATTGGTTGAGGGGTTTGTGTAAGAAGGGTAAAGGGTGCGATTTCATGCACGAGTACCATTTGAGAAAGATGCCCGAATGTTGGTTCTTTGCGAAATACGGCTTCTGTTCAAACGGAGACGAGGTACTTCCTACTCCTACTCCTCCTCTTGATCTCTCTTGTTGCTGACTGACCCTCTCCTTTCATGTTAGTGTATGTACTTGCACGTGACGGAAGATATGAGAGTGAGGGAATGTCCAAATTATAGAAAAGGTTTTTGTCCACAAGGTTCGTTCCTCCCCTCTCTCTACTGCCTGATTCCCTTCATCGACTGACTCAATCTCCTCTCTTGATTAGGTCCAGAATGTAAACTCAAGCACGTACGACGAGTAGTCTGTCCAGATTACATAGTCGGGTTTTGTCCCGCTGGTCGAGATTGTCCTTTAGGACAGTAAGTCTCTCTCTCTCTCTCTCCTCTCCTTCCTTGACTCCTCGACTGATCTCTCGTTCGATCAGTCCCAAATTCGATTCCGAACCTGAACCCCCTGCATCCTCCACTCGAATTCCCGACGTTTCAGGAGCTCGTTTCTTACCCGAAGCGACGTTTAGGTTGTACAGGAAAGATTGGTTGGAGTTTGCTAGCGATCCTACAGGGAGAAGTGGGACGGGTGCTACTAATTGGAATAATGGGGGAGGGCAGCAACAACAAGGAGGAGGAGGACAGGGTGGAGGAGGGTATCAGAATAACAATAATAATAATGGTGGAGGAGGAGGTGGAGGGGGAGGAGGGAGAAGGGATCTCAGGTCAGTCGGTATTCTCTCCTTCATGTTCGAAAGAAACTGATTGATTTCGTTTGTTCGCGAATTTCAGTCAAGTCACTTGTTACAAATGTGGTCAAATGGGTCATTTCGCCAACAAGTAAGTTGCTTCATTCTCTCGTTTATCACGTCGTTGATACTGACTCTTGTTGTGTTGCTCTCTAGTTGCCCGAATCCGATGGTCGTAAGTTTACCTCTCGCTTCCCACTCCCTGTCTTTCTTTCTTCCCGAGTACGCTATTCATGAAGGTTACTGACCCTTGATCTCTCCCTATAGCCCGGTCAACGAGCACCACCACGAAACAATCAACAACGACAAAATCAAGGGAATCAAGATCGAGCATTACCTTACTAAGGAAACCAGTCCCTTTCTTCCTCGCAACCATCCTCGTCTCTCCTTCGTACGTTGTTTAGCTATGTCCTGATTCCGCTCGTTCGTTTCTCTATCCTACTTTGTTCTGTTGTACAATTTCGCAAGCTGCAAACCTTCGCGTTTCCTTTTCTATCGCGAATAGATCTCTTGTCTCTCCTGTTTGCTCGCAGAGCTCTGAGAGAGACAACGTGTGTGGACCACTGCGATCGACGCAAGACCAGACCCCTCTTAGTCGGAATGCGGAGAGGGGGAAGAAGCGGCGACATAAGCTCCCGAGCTTTCGTCGCATAGTCAGTCCGATCGTGTGCTAGGTGAGACGATCGATTGAAGTGGAAGAAGGGATGTTTACACACGAGGTAGAAAGGCTAAATCAAGAGAATAGAGGATTGAATGAGAAAGTGAAGAATCGACTATTCGAGTGAGCAAGAGGGATAGAACAAAGACGATTGTCAGAAGGACGAGAGAGGCGGCTCGAGACGGGTTAATCATACAGGTTTTGATGACGGGGAGATAGAGAGCGTTTTCTCTTGCTCGTTTGCCTGTTTCCCGGTACGAATTGGTCACGAAAAGGGGCCAGAAGAGGGCCACTCTGCAGCTGGGGCTATAATGAGGGCAGAATTTTCAGCCACCGAGAATGCGAAAGGAAAAAGAAACCGCGACTCACACGAAAACCTCGTAATTCGTTGGACTCGTGTTCTCCGGGCGCTTGTGATAGAGATGGCAGTGTACGCGGAAGGAGCGGCTAATTCAAACAGTAGTGAGATCAGACCACGGGCAAGACTTAGAGAGAGAAGCTTCGCACCTCGAGGAGCCTGCGAATCTGTTCGAGCGAATCCATGAGGTATTGCTTGAACCCTTGAGCACTCTGGTCGTATCTCGCTCCATTCAATAAATCTCTCCATCTCACATACTCGTAGTAGTGGTGAGAAGCGCTTTCGACCAATCGCTGGCGCTGTTCACGAACATTGACAAAGGCGGCGACGGTGCCTCTCCATTTCGCAAACTCCGGGTGTCTTTGAATTGCTTCGACCTGATGACCTTGCAGTGCAAAGAGCGTAACTCTGCCGTAAGCATCTGTTTGAGTCGGTAGCTTGAGACTTTGACGAGAAGGTGCGAGGAGGACGATCGAGTGTAGAAACAGGGCGAGGGTGGCTTCGATCTCCCCCCGAGGATGAAGGTTCTGTCCTATTTGTGTGTAGTGAGAGTGAATGAGCTCGAGTGCGAGATAAACTCCCTCAGCGACGGCGAAGTCTGTTGGGACGGCTCGCGGCGAAACGGTGAATCGCTGCGTTGTTGAGGGTAGTTCTGCGCCGATACGCTCTTCGAGAACGACCAACCCATTGTCACTGTATGGTAGCGATGAGTCGTCATCGCCTAATCATAGTAATTGAAGACGAATATCTTACAAGAATCGTTTTCCACCAGGAACCAGCGCGTCCACGGGTGCTTGAGCGATTTTGATGTGAAGGGGCTACACATGAGGATATACGATGTCAGATAGCACCTTAGACGAGTGAGAGAGGCATGACTAACGATCGTGAAGGTCGGATATCTGAGTCTCAAGAGAATCAATTGAATAGCATCATCATCTTTGGCTTCTGCAAGAGAGGGTGTCCTAGCATATGCGTGGAAATAGATTGCGTAGATGCCCACTAGCGCCACTTGGAGAATGTCCGGGTAATTCGAGCGAAGATGCTGGTCGAAGTTGCAGTGAACGACTGTGGGGAGATAGTTGAGGATGCTAGCCAGACCTTCGTAGTGAGTGTGAGCGCTCATCGTTCCAGGCTAGACGGGATGGGAACCTGTGGGGATGAGGAAGAGCAAGGGAAAGAAGGGAAACCGGCAAGAGACGAGTCGCTTTGGCGTAAAAGCTCCGCGGCGGTTCGGATACATTTCACTTGGAGATCGAACGATCGACGGTCGACTCATCGAGCGGCGGACAGGAGGTCAGAATGAGGAAGAGTTCGGGAAAGGAGACGTAATAAAAGAAAGGAGAAACCGAAGGGTACCTCGCAGCACACGTGCTGTGCTTGCCGGGTCAGCGCGAAACTGAATCAGAGCTAGCTCAATCACAGAGTAGCCTTTCTGAGCGGGTTCTGCACGATTCGTTGGGGAGAGAAAGGGAGAAATAGGAAATAGGAGGAAGTGAAAACAGCCTTCACAGCGTTAGGGGAGGGGCGGAAATGGCACTACCGGGTGTTGAAGACCTATAGACACAAGCCTGCCTCGATTCTGCGCCTCCTAAGATGAGTCGAGTTCCGAGAGATTTGGTTCAGAAGCAAGAAACGAATTCGCTGTTCTCGTTCGTCCCTACCACTCACACTAGCTTATTCTCAATTCTATACACTCCATGTAAGGCTCAGCTACCGACTCCACGCCTCAAGTCCTTCCCCTATACACTTGTCGCCGTTCTATCGATAGTCCTTCATCTCCTTTTCATCAATCATAATATTTCTCACCACTTCAGCACAAGACTCGAGACTTCAAGATTCCACAAGTGTACAGCTCTTCTCAGGGATAGCAGTCGAGTGAGATAGCAAGGATGGTCAGACGAAATGAAATTAGGTTCTCCTGCTGGTTAAAATAGTTGGATTCCCCTCAAGCCAACTGCACCTTGAGGGATGGACGCGGGCTGCATAGGCTATAATACAGCAGGAGGCAGAATGAGACTCTCAGCTCATCGGACCACCCAGCGTTTCACTGACCTTTGTTCTATTTCTCGTTTCGCAACAGACAGACAATAGAAATGCTTGCTCTCGAAGGCCGACCTGAACACATTGCGACCCTTATCCAAGGTGTCGATCGATACAACCCTTCCAGTATGTTTCTCGTAAATCATCCCATCATTCTTCCCTCGAACTGACTCCATCCTCCTACAGACGTCCACCTTCTCGAGGACTACCTTCAACAACAATTAGCAGATGGACAATACGACTTACTAGCCAACCTCGCTCTTCTCAAGCTCTAGTCCGCTCCCCTTTCTTTTTCCCTCAATTCGCTCATTTAACTGACCCTCCCAGATCCATGCAGCCAATTCAACCCTACATCCCTTTCTCCTTCAGCAGCTCTCTCTATCCTCTTCCTCACCATCGCTCACGGTCCTTTCTCTCCCGATTTCGCTTTGGCTTGGTCCCTCCTCTCCGACTCTTTCGTCAACGGAGCCGCTCTCCCTCCTGTTCACTCCCACGACTCCGATGACGATTCCGACGATGATGAGCCCGCGAAGAAGGTTCCCGCTACCCCAAGAGGAGAGAAGGAAACCGCTCAATTACTCCAATCCCTTTCTTCGACTCTCCAAGGTCGAAAATTCCGTCAGTTCTGGTCTGCGGTCAACAACGTCGAGGGAGGAGATGTCAAGGGACAAATGGACGAGTTGAAGAGAAGTTCAAAGGGATGGGAGAAGGCTATTCGGGAAGAGATCGCTAAGGAGGTCGAATTGAGTTTCAGGAGTGTCAAGAAGGAGATCTTGGTCGGATTCATGGGAACTGAGGGTGAGCTCACATTCTTCCCCAGTATTCCCGCTTCCCAGTCTGATGATCATTGTTGCGCGCAGACTTGAACGAGATCGCTCGATCAAGAAACTGGACCATCAAAGAGTCGGACGTTCAACTACCTCAAAACGACAGCAACACTCCCAAATCTTCCGTCACTCACGAGCGAATTGAAGTTGAGCGTAAGTCGATCTCTGTATGGTACCTGAATTGAGGGAAGGAAGAAACTAATCCCCTTTTTTCTCTGTTCATACAGAACTCGCTCGTCTTCTCGGAAGGAGTCAAGCGTAAGTGTGAAGTTATGTTGGGAGAATGGACGATTAGACGAGAGTCTTGAAAAGGGAACTTGTAATGTCCTAACCTAGATTTCGATTCTCGCTGCACTCGAGCGATTCGTGAGCTTTCAATGAATGGTCGAATGCGTTCTATTTGACAATCTAAAGAATATGAAGATGATAAGAGGGTACAGCTACAACAAATACTACGACAAACGGCCTCACTTCTCCCCCTTCTCGAGGTCTTTCCCTTCCTTCTTCGCCAGTCGCTTCTCCTTCCGAGCTTGCGTTAGATCTTTGCCTTTCTGTTTCAACGCTTCGTCGTCTTTACTCTTGAGGGAATGCTGCTCAATGAACAAAGTTGCCAACACACTACACATCGAACCGCGAAGTCAGCTTTGCGTATCGATCGTTCAAGAAAGCGAGTACGTCGACGCACAAGTTCAGACCTATCAGAGCAGTAAGAACGTGAAACATCGTTCTGAACCCTCGAACGTAGCCTTCGACGATATCCTGCTTCTGTTCAGTTGAAAGAGCGAGGAGATTGACCGTTTGCGAATGATCTGCTCGATTCCTCCAGATTCCGGTTGGGTCATCGATAAGGGCGTCGATGAGCGAAGAAGAGAAGCCGAGTGGTGAGAGATGTGAGCGAAGAGTGTTGTTGCTATTACAAAGGGAAAGGGAAGTGAGCAAAACTGACGCCCATCGTCGAGGAAGAGAAACTTACATGATCGTAGCGGAAACGACCAAGAAGACTGTTCCTCCCAGACTTCGCATGAAATTTCTCGTCGATGTCACGACCGACATCTCTGAACGGGATACAGCCGATTGCGCCGCGACCAAGGTTGACTGCAATGTCTGGCCTTGACCTGCCGCAGTCACCACCATGAAGCCTATGAGCTTCGCCTCCGATGTAGTCGATGTGATTGAAGAGAGTAAGCCGAGTCCGAGTGTCCAGATTGCGTAACCGACGCAGATCGAAGGCTACGACGAATTTATCGGCCAACGATGTCAATCGACAAGGTTCTCGTTGTTGTGAGGCAGTGAGCGAGCTCACTTTGTACAATCCAATTCGGGAAATGAGTTGACCCGTGAAGAAGACAAAAGCGGTGATGAGGCAGAGTAGAGGTAAGATGAGGACACCACTTCGGATTGGGCTGACTCCTCTAGCAACTTGTAAGTATTGTGGAATGTAGTATACTTGACTTAGGATAGTACCTCCGCTGCGAGAGTCAATGTGAATCAAGTAGTAAAGTTGTGAAAGGTAATGAGCAGACGTACGATGAGAACGTATTGAGGAAAATGGTCGAAACCGTTCGTTGGCGGAAGATGAATGCTGCGGATACAGGACTGCGTGATCAGTTCCGTGGCCCGAGACTAGGAAGTCCGGGCGAGAGAGTCGCTGAGCTTACGAGGTACGACAGGGATCTTTGCGAAGCGCCCCTCCCAAAGCACGAAGAGAACGAAGGTGAAAATGCCAGAGATCAGACACCCTAGTACTGGTCCAGAAGCCCAGGGAAACGATGTTCCGCCCCAGTTTAGCGGTAAGATAATCAAGACGCTGTGTAGCGGGAGAAAGTCAGCTCGCCTCAAGGTCAGAGCACTGCCAGGTGAGTTTGTACGACTCACGTTCCTGCCATGCACAAAAGTGATCCTCCATAGTCGATCTGCTTCAGTTTGCTGAAGTGAAGAGACCTCCGAGGCATGAGCTCGGGATCGACACGATAATCGTAAAGTGTGTAGGAGTGAGGCTCACGCTTTAATACTGCCAGTGACTGGCTTGAGCGGAAGATAGAAGAAAATGATAGCTATGGTCGCAGCAGAAAGGGGAAGATTGATCCAGAAAGCTGTGAAGAAGAAATTGTGAGCTTTTTTCCGCGTTTCCAACGAAGCCGACCTGACGACTCACCCCATCTCCAATCCGATTGAGCGAACGCAGCACCTATTAGCGGGCCACACGCATTACCTATCAATATCGTAGCCTCTGTAATCCCCTGATATTTCCCCCTATCTTTGAGAGACACGACGTCGGAGACGATGATTAGGACGAGCCCGAGCAGACCTCCTCCTCCCTACAAGCGAATCTCGATGCTGTCAGCTCACTTGGACCTACTGACACTATTCTCCTGGTAAGGGACGGCCAAGAGGAGGAAGGGAAACGTACCACTCCTTGCAATCCTCGAAAAACAATAAGTTGCAACATCGACTGAGCGACTGCACAAGCGAGCGATCCAATAGCGAAGGCGACAACACACACGATGAGCGTGACCTTTCTGCCAAAGATGTCACTAAGGCGGCCCCAGCTAAAGCACGAGAGAGATCGGTCAAGTACAGGCAGACGAGAAAAGAGAGTGGACTCACATCGGTTGGAGAGCGGTAGAGGTGAGCAGATATGCAGCTGCTACAAAGGAAGCGCTACGACCAGCGTTGAATGACGCTGATATCGTCGGAAGGAGTGTCGAGACGATAGTCTGATCCAGGAAGCTGAGCATGAGGTAGATTGTCAGTTTCGATCGCAAATACAAACGAGGGAAGAGAGCTTACGCAAGGAAAACGACCAGTTGTAGTGATGCAAATACGACGATCAAGCGCTACGAATGCGAGCGCTATGTCAGCTTACGAGCTCGGAAAAGGGATTGTTGCGAAATCTCGAAAGCACACCTTGACCGGTCTGCAACAATCGATATCATCAGCTCCATCGACTTGCAAACGTCAAGATACGAACTCACAGATAAGCAGACTGATCTTGTAATCCGTTCTTGTGATGCGAGTCTAGGACAACCTTCTCCTTCGTTTCTCTCTGACCCTTCTCACCTTTCGCCTCTATCCCTTCTCCCTTGTCACTCAAGGATTCAACACTCGCATTCACACGAGTCCCGCTAGTTGTACTCCGTCGGTCCTCCTCGATTTCTCCTATCAACTGCTCATCCGGTCCTGCTTTTCCGCTAGCTGAAGCGAGAGGCTCCGCTAACGTAGCTTGTATCGGCGCTGATACTTGATCTGGCGGTTCTACTGGCGTCGGTGGTATCATAGCTAGCCTTAGATGGTGAGGAAGAGGGAAGAGCTATTCTTGCGTGCCGATTTCATGAACTGTACGGCCGAAATCGCAGCACCGCATGCTCTCTCATCGTGTGCTACAGTAGAGTCCACTTATCGGAGCGATAGCGAGATGGACTGCGGATGAGGAGGTACGTTCAATTTTCGCAATTTCGTAGGTTTGCTTTCTGATTCTTGTCTGATTCTCTGAACTATTTCTTCGCAGACAAAGGGGACTTGACGACGACGACGACGAATTTAAGGACGAAAACTCACGAGCGGTTAAACTCGATCTAACCGCCGTTGTGGGGAGAACTAGAGGGAGCCGATTCTTGGTCTTGTCCCTTGCTCACAACGCCCATCCCTCTCCAGAACCGAATCGACCGAAGAGGACAGTATCGACAGTACATCATGACCAACCTTCCCTCGACGTATCGAGCAGCCGTAATGAAAGAGATGGGATCGAAATACGAAATCGCAGAGCTTCCTTTGCCTGAACCAGCTGAGGACGAGGTATTGATCAGACTAGAAGCTACCGGTAAGTTGTGATCTTCTTTGCTGAAGAGGGCTGCAATCGCGAACAGCGAGATCATCGGAACTTACTCAGAACTTACCCACTTCTCTCGTTTCGCAGGCATTTGCCATTCCGACCTCGCCGCTCACACTCCTTCGGGACACGAAACCGACATTTCTCCTATGCGACCACTTTGCGGAGGACACGAAGGCTGTGGAAGAGTCGTCAAGATTGGAACCAGAGTCACGAGCAGAAAAGTCGGAGATTATGTTGGACTCGCTTTTATCGCTTCAAATTGTGAAGTATGTGAGGTGAGTCCAAGTCCTTGTGGTTATAGAGGCTCTCGGTATCCATCGGATCTTTCGTGCGAACTGTATGCTCATGGAACGAATCGACTTTGTTTCGCTTCAATTCGCAGGCTTGCATGAAAGGCGGGCTCACGCTTTGTCCTGAAGCGACGTGAGTTGTAGAGTCTCTCATGAGGCGTAATGAGAAGAGTCGTCAAGCTGACTGCTTTTCTTATTGAACAGCTTTCGAGGATTCACTGTCGCTGGAACTTTCGCAGGTTCGTTTTCAGCTTTATCACTTCGACTGTTCGACAGCTGAACTTGACTCATAACATCATCTCCCCCTCGTAGAGTACACTATCTCGAAAGCTGTACACGCTATTCCAGTTCCGGAATCAATACCACCAGAACAAGCTTGCCCGATTCTGTTCGTCTGCTTCACACCCAACGATACGGCCGATTATGCGCTGATCTGCTTCAAACCTCGATAGGTGCGCCGGCGTTACTGTTTTCAAAGCGTTGAAGCTGCTGAGTCCACTGGCAGGAGAATGGGTAACCATTACTGCTTACTTTCCCAAGCGTTGTTGAGATCTGACAAGGTTGCAATACTCAGATTGCGATTCCTGGCGCAGGAGGTGGATTGGGCAAGTGCGTAACTTTCCTTCAACAGTCCTCTCTACGGTGATTGACATTATCCACACGACAATCACAGTCTCGCTGTTCAATATGGTTCGTCAGCCTTTTCTACTTCAATCTCCTTTGCTCACCTTGCGCCCCTTGCAGCCAAAGCTTTCGGTCTTCGGATCGTCGGAATCGATAGCACAGCGAAGGAACAGACCATTCGAGCGAGTGGAGCGGAGGCATTTGTCGATTTCTTGCAAGCAAAGGACGTTATTTCCGAGGTCCTCAAAATCACGCAGGGCGGGGCGCACTACTCAATACTTTGTGTGGCTCATGGTGGTGGATATGCCGATGCCCTTAAATATGCAAGAGTGTTCGGTAAGATAGCTTGCGTCGGTTTAACAGAGTTCTCGTGAGTCTCAATCTTCCCCTCTTATCCCTTGACCGCTCTCGACTCTCACACTCGATCACGCAGGACGCATTCGGCTCTTCTGATCGAGAAGCAACTCACGCTGGTAGGGACTCACGTTGGAACGCCGACGGATGCGATTGAGGCACTAGGGTTCGTTGAACGAGGATTGGTGAAATGCGTAGTGGAGACACGGGAGTTCTCAGGCGAAGTTATTGAGCAGACTTTTGACGATCTCAAGAAGGGAAAGGTAGTCGGGAGAGTAGTGATGCGGTTGTAGCTTGCGAAGGTAGCAGAAATACATTTCGCTCGATTCTGTCGTCGTCCGTCGTCAGAAAGAGTTCTTACTGAACGAGACTACTTTTCAGCTCTCTCTGCATGACTGTAGATGACATATGAAGCTTTTCGTGGCTTGCGAAGATCTGCTCTTTTTTTCAGATGCGACGTTTTGTTGGTCCCTTTGTTCTCCCCGTTCACCGTTTCACGTCGACCGCTGGGATGCTGACTCTTACCATCGCTGGCTACTCATTACCTGGCTGCTTGATCAGCGAAGCTCCCCTCGCTTGCTTCTCTGCGTCTTTCCAGGATTCCAACTCGCTCTACCATCCTCAATCCTTCACCCTGAGAGGCTTTGGATAGCTCCCTTTAGAAGACTCGGAGTGCTCTCAGTGCAACGCACATACCTCTCTCCACCTTTAAGTGAGTTTCCAAGAGCCCTTTCTCTCTCTTTTCATCTTCCAACCTCTCCCCCAATTTCAGTCCGACACCAGCTGACGCGAAAGCCTATAGCATTGACAGCTGTCCCCCAGCATCGCCAATGTCTGCAGAAGTCCTCTCGCAAGGTCTCAACTCTCGACTTCATTCCCCTTCTTCCGCTCAATCCCCTCCTCGAAACTCACAAACTACCGGCTCTTCTCGCTCAAGGCTAGGATTAGGGTCGTCAAAGCTAGTGAGGAAAGCGAGAGAGTCACGTTATTTGGGAGCGGGCGTGGGAGCAGGCGATTCAGTTTTCGAACAAGTCGCTCGTTTCGATCAACACGATGAATCGCTCCGCGAAGTAACGACAATCGAGGAGGAACAAGAGGAGGAGGAGAGCTGGTACAAGACTTATCATCCGTGTGGAGGAATGGAAGCTCAACCTTACGCAAGAGACTTATCGTACTTTCTTTCGTATGCAAATGCGTCTTTGGATTGGTGCGTGCCGCTTCCTTTCTTTACCGTTCACTCGTAGCTGATAGAGAACTGTCCACTGAGTAAATAGGGATTCGATTCAAACTTCGGCACTCGAAGGTGTAGCGGCTGCGAAAGCAGATTCGAATGGAAATCCTGTCCTTCGACATGTACCTCGTAGAGTGTTGGATCTCGGATGTGGCGTACCTCATTGGATTCTGAGTCAAGCTAGTTTGTGGAAGGAAACGGAGTTTGTCGGTAAGCGAAGAATCTGTAGCTAGCAATCTCCCAGAGCTGACTTTTCTTCGATTTTTCAGGTCTCGACGCCGAACCAGCTCGTTACGATGACGATCTCTTGCCGGAAGATCTCGCAGGTCGTATCTCGCATGTCCAACATGACTTCTTGTTATCGCCGCTTCCCTTCGATGACAACTCATTCGATTTCGTTCGAATCTCACGTCTCAACTTTGCTTTACCCGGTACGTCCCAGCAATCGCTACTCCAGCTCCTTGCTTCGTAGCTGATGAGAGTGCTCTCTTCTCAGAGATCAAATGGATTGACGCGATGGAGGAGTGTATTCGAGTTCTTTCACCAGGGTGTCAGTTTCCCCTTCGCCTTTCTCTACTTAAGCTATCGGACCAGCTTGCTGACACCGAATGACTCACAGGCTGCCTCGAGATCGTCGAGGTCGATTTCGCCGTCTATCAAGGGAATCAAGAAGTTCAACAAATCTTCGACAGTATCCTGAATCACCACTTCATCAATCTCAAGCCCCTTACTGTGGTACCGTCGAACCTTACTCTTGCAGCGAGGGAGATGCGATCTACAGGAAAAATCTCAGTTCTTCTACCTTCCTCACCTCAACCTCGCAGCACCGGTATACTCCCTCACGAAGCTGGACTCTCCGCACAGTACCCTCCTCTCTCGAGATACGCCGCCGGATCCGAACCAGTCGTTACTGTTCCGACTTCGACTGCAACTGCGAGAATCGTCCTTCACAGTCAGGCTCAAGCTCTCGCCGCCTCCTCGTACGGTCTCGCAAACGCCGCTCTCGATGCTCGCAAACGAGATCGATCTCAGAGTCGAAGTCAAGGGTCTGGAGGTGAAGAAGGATCGACTGAAGAGAGGAACAGAAGAAAGAAGGACTTGAACGAGGTGATGGGATCAATCAATCTTTGGACCCAGAATTTACGAGAAAGAGCTGGGATGGCACAACTCATCACTTCTCTCGGTTGGGAACCCAACTTTGACAAGCAACTCTCGCAGCAATTGAGCCAGAATCTACCCGTGCTGGAGGATCGACATCGCAATTTTGGATCGGAGAGGAGGAAACGAGATTCATTGTTCGGAGGTCAACCGGATCCAGACCTCGATTTCCGTCATCAACAGGTCGAGTTGGCGAAGAGGGAGTGCGAGCATGAGTTGAAGGCTGTCAAGCGTAGGCTCGAGGGATTTGAGAAGAAGGAGAAAGAGGACGATGTGTTGGGATCGATGGATTTGGAAGTCTTCGTCGCTCGTGCGCCTTGAGTGGTGTCCGTTTGTGCTAGATACTGGATTCTATAGCTTGCATGTTGTCGTACATCGTTTTTACACTCCGCGAAGGATTTGCAACTTTTTCGTTTTCTCTGCTTCCGCTTTTCCGCTCGTTTCGTTCTCGCTTACAACGGTCTTCATAGACCGACGCTCCGTTGCCGAGTACAGGACCCGAGCATCTTTCTAAGTCGAATTGTCCTCCACCCCACTTTCAACGTTGAACGAAAGTCGCTCTTCTTCCACCACCTCACCTATCGCCTCGTCAAGCTGAAGAAGGTAGTTCTATCTCACCAGCTATCTACAAACAGCATACCAATCAACACCTAGTATCGCCTAGTACAGAATCAAGACGATTGATCAGTGACGGGTAGATCTCAGGATTTATCATGTTTGAGCAGGACGTAGCAGGTGAGCTTACTTCCCTGATCAAGGTAAATGCTCACTTGCTGATTAAGCGTATCTACAGGTCTAATCAAGGCTTTGCGAGCGAACAAGAATGATGAGGTTCGAGTGGTTCAGCAAGCCTTGGACGAGTGTCGAAGAGAGATCGCAAACAAGGACATGGATGTTAAAGCTGCTGCAGTACTCAAACTAGTATACGTAAGTCCAGTTCTACACGATCTTGCAAAGTCGAAACCGCTGACCAGATTCCGATTCAGCTGGAAATGTTGGGCTACTCCATCTCGTTCGCTTCGTTCGCAATTGTAGAATGCATGACCAGCTCAAAGTTCCATATCAAGTTCATCGGTTACCTCGCAGCATCGCAGTGTTTCGACAAGGAAACCGAAGTTGCGGTTCTCGTGGTCAACCTCGTCAAAAAGGTAATCTTCGCATTCTCCTGTTCGCTCTTGACATTCAAACTAACTCGATCACAATCCAATAGGATCTTCTCACTCCTCCAACACCCGTCTTCTCTTCTTCAGCAAGCTCAACAACCGTCGCCCATCTCACTTCGACACTTTCTTCAGTCTCTCTCCTCCTCACTCCACCCCTCGCTCGCGATCTTGCTCCCGATATCCTCTCACTACTATCTCACTCTCGTCCGACAGTCAGGAAACAGACAGTATTGCTCTTATGGCGGATATTGCGAAGCTGGCCTGGAGTTAGAGAACTTTCGACGGGAAGAGAAGAGAGAGGGGAAGATCCATGGGTAGAGAGGTTGAGGGAAAGATTAGCTGATGAAGACATGGGAGTGGTAGGAGCGGCAGTCAATGTGGTGTGCGAGGCGGCGAGAAAAGATCCGAGACGATATCTCCCTTTAGCACCTGAACTCTTCGGGCTTTTGACTGGAGGCACGAACAACTGGATGTTGATCAAGATCATCAAGCTGGTACGTCGGCTATTGGTCTCGCAATAAGCGACTCGCTGACGAATGCTTTCCTCCAATCAGTTCGCTGTTTTAACTCCTGAAGAACCTCGTCTCGTCAAGAAATTAGTACCTCCTCTCACCGATCTCATCGAAACTACACCAGCGATGTCACTACTCTACGAGTGCATCCAAACATCGATCGTAGGAGGAATGCTGAATGGTCGAGAAGGGGAGATTCTAGCAACAACGTGCGTCGAGAAACTAGGTAGTTTCCTTGAAGACGTCGATCAGAATCGTCAGTACCTCTCGTCGATCTGCTCGTCTATACATAACTGACATCTCTTCCTCTCCCCCTCAGTCCGTTACATCGCTTTGGTCGCACTCGTCAAAATCGCTCCGACTCATCCTCATCTAATCTCGACTCACCACGACACGATTTTGAACTGTGTCGATGACCCAGATATGTCGATTCGTATGCGAGCACTCGATCTGGTCGAGACTATGGTGAGTCGCTCTCCGCTTTACGCCGTGAATGTCCGCTGACGAATTTGAGCGTTTGTTCGCAGGTCAATCGCCAAAACCTCCAAGCAATCGTAGCACGTCTCATGACCCACCTCAGTTCCTCTTCCTCTACCGCACCTTCAGCGACCGACGCTCTCAAGGCGGCTCAACAAGCTTCGGCTAACGCTGCTGCCGCTTCTTCTTCGACAACTCCCACCTTCTCTGCCTCCTACCGCTCTTCCCTCGTCCTCCTCATTATTCGTATGTCCTCAAGCGGAACCTACGCAAACGTCTCGAACTTTGCTTGGCTCATCGACACACTCGTCGAACTCACCTACATCTCCCTCACGATTCAACCCGATCTCTCAAGCCAGAAAGTCCAGTCAGTCGGATCGAAAATTCGAGACCAGCTCGTCGATGTCGCTGCACGAGTCAAAGCGATTCGTCCATATGCTGCGAAGAAAGCGGCAGCGATGATTCAGGATGAAGATTTATTGGATCAGGGAGATGGAGTCGAAGCTGCAGAGGTTCTCGGCGCAGCCGCTTGGATTTGTGGAGAGTACTGTCGGTGAGTCACCACTCTAGCTCTTTTGTGCCGCTCACAAAGCTGATTTTGCTTCACCTTCGACAGAGATTTGCAAGACCCTCGACCGATTATCGCATCTCTCTTCGGCTCGAGTACCACTTCTTCCCTTCCTCCTCATATCCTGTCACTCTACATTCACAACGGCGTCAAGATCTACGCAAGTTGGCTTTCCGCTCTTTCGCAAGATTGGGACGATTCAAACCTCGACCAAATCCGCTCAATCTCGAATGCTCTCGAAGGTCAGCTCGCTGAATCCGCGCGAAGTACCGACGTTGAATTGCAAGAGCGGGCGGCGGAACTACACGGTTTACTACAGATTGTTCGGAGAGGACTCGACGCTCCTCGACCTATGGTTGAGCGATCGCAATCCGGCGATGGTTTTGAAGATCAGACGAAGGAGGGCGAGGACGGGGAGAATGGATTCTCAGCGTCGACAAGAGCAGCACCATCTTCTCTCACCATGCTCGACTCTCTCTTCTTCCTTTACGAACTCAACCCTGTCAACCCGAAAGCGCAAGGAATGGTCACTATACCTGAAGGACTCGATCTCGAAGCGACTATCAATCCGTTGTGGGGAATGGACAAGGATGGATTAGACGTTAGTGATGCGGAAGAAGTCGATGATTTCGGTAGACCATTGAGAAGGACGGCACGGGAAGAGGAAGTGACAACCAAGAAGAAGAAAGGAAAGGGGACCGCGAAGAAGGGCTCAAGTAAGAGAAGGGGTATCGAAGAAGATCCAGAAGAATTGGAGAGAGTACGCGCTCCGTCTTTCTATCTGCCCACTCTGTTCGCACTGACGTGTACTCCATGACTATTCAGCAACGTCTTGAGCGTATGGAACGGCAGCGAGAAGATCCGTACTACATCGGAGGTTCCTCGGCTCCCTCGTATCAAGAAGAGGAGGAGGAAGACGTCGATTCGATTCCTATAGTCAAGCTCGATCTCAACCTACCTTCTCGAAGAAAACCTACCCCTCCACCGCGAGAGCCAACTCCACCACCGATGCTCGTCGACGTCGACGGTGAGATGCCGTCATTCGTCGCCTCGGCCGCACCTCGGATAGACCCGCTTAACGAGAAGATCGAGGTAGTCGAGTCAGTCACGGAAGATTTGCCAGCGGTCGAGACGAAAGCGGAAGAAGGAGCTGTACTGAAGGTGGTCAAGAAGAAGAAGAAGAAAGACGGGACAACCACGAAAACGAAGACGAAGTCTTCACCTGCCAACGCAGATTGATACCTTTACCTCGTAGACGTCGTACCTATGTTGTAACAAACTGTCGAGCCGTGTCTTCTGAGCTTGTAGCGACTTCGATGAGCAGTCAGAATTGCGAGCTGAAAGTGCGAAACGGAATTTAACGCTCTTTCACAGCAAGCTGAGTTGCTTCGCAGTCCGACATCAAATAGAGCACGGCAGGCTCCATGACCGCGTCGGTGATTGAGTTTTTTTGGGTCCCCTTATTGTTCGCTTTTTCGCTTCGCACTTTTTTCAACAGCACGTGGAGCACTCGCTTTTTTCCGATTCTTGCTTCTCTCCTCCCTCTTCTTGCTTTATACACTACTTTGATCACTATGCCGTCAATCACCATCGACTCGCTTCCGAATGGGTTCACGTTGACTGGAGGCATTCCATCAAAAAATCAGGACCTCGCGGCGTAAGCTCACTTCACTGACCAGATTCTAGCTGCTTCCTTTCACTGATTCGGCTTCGTCTCACCAATGTCGATAGATCCATCATCTTCATCGTCGCGTATATCTGTTTGGTGCCACTCCTCGCGTTGCGAGTCGGTCGCAAGATTTCACGAACTACTCTCCTTATTCGACCTGCGATCTTCATTCTCATCCGCATCGGAACCTTCATCGTCCGTGCCGTTCAAGCCGGAGGAGACGAAAGCGAAGGTCTCTTTATCGCACAACAAGTTTCGTCGAAATTTCATTCACTCTCTACTTTTAATCTTCACTGACGAGCGGACTCTTGTAGATTCTCCTCCTCTGTGGATTCTTCCTCCTCGTTGAGCCTTTGACGGCCCTCGTCAAGTACAACCTATATCGAGACTGGATCCCACAAGGCAAGAAGGATCATTTGTCTGTCGTTTTCAAGCTCATGCGGTGGGCAGTGCTCGGCGCTCTCAGCCTCGGTATCGCCGTGAGCTCAAATTTTCGCGACGCAGGAAGCGTAGATGGCTGACTTTTCTCTTCTCCTTCGCAAAGGTCGGAGCTCGAACCAACGACTCTTTCACGGATTCGGATCTCGCACGAACGCTCAAGCGTTGTCGGTAAGCTTCTTCAAGCTCCATCTCGTCACCATTGAGCTGATATGGTATGATCTACTACAGCTACGCCTCGGCCATACTGGGACTCGTAGTCATCGGGATTTCTCTGTTCCTGGTTCTTTTCGCTCAAATTACCGGCGTCTCTGACTTGAGGAGGACTAGTCATCTTGCGGCTTTATCTATGTGTCTCGTGAGTCGCCTAACTTGCCATCGTCTGCGTCCGAATACCCTTGTATGCGTCCAAGTATCTACTCACACTCTGCTCTACTCTCCTCTCTACAGCTCGTCCCCTCCGTCTACCGCCTAGTCGCTTACGCTGAACCCGCTCACCTCTTCTCTTCCGCCGGGAAAGCCATCTTCTACCTATTCTTTTGCCTCCCCGAGATCCTCGCGACCTTGCTTTACGTCGCCATCAATCTGGAGACTACTTTCGATCTCAAAGAAGGCGCGGCGAAAGACAAGTGGAACACCCAAGCTCAGAAAGGGAAGGTAGCAGGCAGCTATGGGAGCGAGAACGAGCTGGAACGCGATGGAAATCACGAGATGTCGGAGAAGGGATCTGTCTGAAAGATTGGCGATGATTGCCGTTGGAGTGTTTTCTCGCGATGTAGACCGCCTGTTTTGCATTCGACCTCTGTGTATCATGAAGCTTGTGCCAAAGTTGGCTTCGTCTAAGAATCTGAAGGAGCCTACGACGAGTTGATGCGAGAGGCAGCGAAAGGAAAGGTGATCTGCGTCGTCTGAGCGTAGCCTCCCCGCAGCGTCTGTAGGAGTCAGAGCATGATTCATCGAGCGAGCATGTGAGTTAGTGGTTGTCAGAAGTGTGAAGGGGGGTAAGCGAGTTTTGGAGACAGATTGAAACGAGTCGGAGGAATCGAAAAACAAAAACAAAAAGGTCAAAGCGAACCTAGCTGCTTCCTCGCCAGAGACTCTCCTTCTGCGCTAGAATGATAGACAGAAGGTAAGGAGAGGATACTGCTTGTAATCGAAACATGGAGACCCCGGAGACCACTACAAAACGGAAGAAAGGAAAAAGTGAGATGGAAAAGGGGGAGCTCAAACTCATCGATGACAACGACGCTATTCTTCCCGTTCCAGCCACGTTGCGATACACAGTACCTACTCTGCGATCCATACGGCTGCCGCTCCCATTCCCTATATAGCGAAATCAAGGAAGTTTCGAAGTTTTTCGTCAGCTCAAGTTTTGGCGATCGAGTGAAAAGGTCAAAAAATGCACTAAACCAATGCACATACTCGAGACTAGCACCTTCCCACCCCTTCGGCGAAGCTCGTGAAGACCGGTAGCGACTTGTCGAGCTCCGGTACACTTGAAATTCGTAAAAACAGAATAAAATCAGTATTTTCGCTCAACGTGACATACCTAGTACATAAGAGAGACCTGGTACTCACTCCGAGAGGGTGACCGAGAGCGATAGCTCCTCCGTTGACATTGGTTCGATCGAGAGGTAAACCGAAGACGTCGATCATGTACGAGTACATGCTAGCAAAAGCCTCGTTGACCTCCCAGAGATCGACGTCATCCTTGGTGATACCAGCACGAGCGAGAACCTTGGGGATAGCGACAGATGGTCCCTGCGAAATGGAGAAAGTGCGGAAGTCAGCGAAAGTTCTGGGAGACGAAGGAAACTCATACATCGACAGATCGAGCTCCATACTGAAGTAGTAAGAAGTAGTGTAGACTCACGATACCCATGATACGAGGAGGAAGACCAGCGACACTCGTGCAAACGTGTTTACCGAGAATCTCGAGTCCCAGCTCTTCAGCCTTTCTTCGGGTCATTAACAAGACACCAGCGACACCGTCGGTGATCTGAGAAGCGTTTCCACCGGTAGTAGCACCGTTACCCCATTGAGGGAACGCCGACTTGATCTTGGAAAGTTTCTCCTTTGTCGTTCCAGGTCGGATACCATCGTCTTTAGTGACGGTGACCTTGACACGAGAGGGAGGAGGTCCACCGGAAGCGGCGGGAGTAGCGGTAGGGAGAACGAGGGCATCGATAGGAAGGATCTCAGTATCGAAGAGGCCGGTAGTTTGAGCTTTCTCGGCACGTTGTTGCGAAAGAGCGGCGAGTTCGTCCATGCGCTCACGAGTGATGTTGAAGTCTGCGAGAAGACAGATGCGGAAGAGAGTGAGCATTAGATTCCGACCTCTACGTTTCTGAATGATCAGCTCACCCTTCGAAACGTTCTCCGAAGTCCATCCCATAGGGTATTGAGTATCCTTGGCGACAGGGTGAGCAAGTACGTCGGCAGCGAAAGCATCGGCACCCTACAGAGAGAACAAGCTTGAGTCAGTCTCCGGCGAATCGTCGAATAACCGAAATCGACAAACCCTGTCAGGACTGTTTCGACAACGTTCTGGGTCAGTCTCCGTAGTTCACAGTCCATGACAAGCAATGAACGACCTACGTAGCACTCATACTTTCGAATCCAACAGCCAAACCAACCTCGATTTCACCATTCCTGATTTGGTTCGAGATATTTTGAACGGCCATCAATCCAGAAGAGCAGAAACTATTCACAACGTCGATTCTTAGTCGTCAGCTTTCGAAAGTCGGCTACGAAAAGGGTAGGGAACGTACCGGTTGATGATTTGAAGGGGAACAGTGTCGGGAATTCCGGCAGCGAGGGCAGCGGCACGAGCATCGTAAGGAGCCTTGGGAGGAAGAACGGTACCTGCACAAGGAGCAGATTTGGTTAGCGAGCAGTTTTTAGAGTGGTTGTGGGGAAAAATTGCAGACGAACCGACACAGATATCTCCAATCAAAGCGGGATCAATCTTCATTTCGGGGATAGATTTCTACACAACCCAACGACCTAGATAAGCTACCGTTCGAGCGGGAGAAGTGTGAGAAGGACCTACGCGGAAATACTCCAACAAGAGTTCTTGTACGCTCATATCCTTGTATTGACCCTTCCTTGCACGCTGAAGAGGAGTGCGGCGAGCAAAGGTGACGACGACTATAGATAGGAACGAGTGAGTATGAAGCTTGAGGTTGAGTAGAATGGGAGGAACTGACCATCGTCGGGAGATTTACGGAGCAACTTGCTCTTGCCGGTACCACGAATAGAGTCGACAGCGGAAGAGATGAGTCCAGACATAGCGAGTTGTGTTTTCGAGTTCGAGCGAGAGTGAAAGTGAAGGAGAGTGGAGAGAAAGCAAGGAACGGCATCGTCGGCTCGAGTCTTCAAAAAACTCCGGTTACTCGGGCAAGAAAATGCCTCAACTTTGTTCGCTTGAACCTTTCTGCCGCAAAAGAACAACCTCTCTTTCGAAGCAGTATAACCGAGGAAACACGTAACTACAATTTCAATAACACGAGGGGAGGGGGAAGAGCTTTATATCCAACATTTTCTAATCAGTCGCAGATCCGAAGATTGCGAATCGTCGAACGAGTGAAGGACCTGTGAAGCATCGGTTCTTGATCAGCATGAGGAAAGCACAGACTAGAGAGTGGTAGAACGACGTACCATATTCTTGGTAGGCAGCACGATCGTGACAGTACGAGTAGAACTCGGGAGTCGAGGCGAGTAGAGATCCTCCGAACCAGACAGCGTATCTGCGGAAACGAATACCCCGAGTCAGTCAAGCTCACATGTGGAANCATGAAGGGATCACTCACCTTTGCTTCTTGTGCGAGATAACGTTGACGTCGACTCCAGAAGACTGTTTTCACGAGAATCATTTCATTAGCAACGACATCGCGAGTTCACACGAAATGAGGATGAACGTACCTTCATAAGACTACCACTCTTTGTTTCACTCGACAAAATCCTCTCATCGACGATCCCCTTCAAATCCCTCTGCAACCTCCTTCCGAAATGATCAAACATGGTCGAACCTCCAGAAAGGACAATGTTCTGATACAACCCACGACGAACATCGATGGGAGAGGTCTGAATCACTTGATCGACGACTTGCGGGAGAGGGGTGAGGAAATCGGAAGAGTAGATTTCGGGGTTGAAGAAGATTTCGGGGGCGAGGAATCGTTCGTATCCTACGTCGAGGGAGTATTTCTGTAATCAGAAGCGACTGTCAGCTTGTACGCATCGAACACGCACAGAGAACGTAGCTTACTCGACCAGTGACTGAATGTTCTCCATCGTATTTCGCAAAGAACTTCTCAGGTTCCCGATCGTACTTGCCAAACTCTTTCACCATATCTCCACACACGTAACTGTAGTCTTCCTTGATCTTTTCTGCGACTCGTAGGGAATCTTCGGGAGGGATTCCGGTTTCTCCTCGGTCTCGCAAGAGTTGTTGGACGAACGAAGAAATGTCTCGTCCTGCGATGGGGATGTGTCGGATAGCGGATCCGATAACGTAACCCTCAGCCTGTATGATTTCTCGTCAGCCACGTACATCAACAAAACTTATAGAGAGAGTGAAGACCCACGACTGGGATAACGTGAGTTACACCATCTCCCGAATCAATGACGGTACCCGTAAGGGTACGATGTTGAACTGATTTACTGGTCCAACTAGCTGCGAGGGCCAATACGGCTTGTACAGCGATGTAGAGTCCCGAAACGTTGAATGATTCGAACATGATTTCTGCCGTTGCTTCTCGGTTCTCGGGAGGGTTGAGAGGAGGTTCGGTCTACACAAAAGGTATCAGTTGACTGGTACGCGATAGAGTGAAGTAAGGGGGTAACTTACGAGCAGGAAATGATGATCTTCTGGTTCCGCTCTCAAGTACTTGAAAATACATTGTTCCCAATATCTCTCCATTTGATCCCAATCCTCAATCTGACCATGCTTGATTGGGTAATTCAAGTTGTAAGTCTTGGAATTTGCGAGTGCCTCATCACCGATGTAGAAGTCGAGGTCGTCGATGCCTCGTTTCGAAGACAAGTGACCTGATGAACCTAATCCAGAAGGTTTCGAAGGTACGGCGGGACCTCTCGATCCGGATGCGCCAGAGTTGCGGGAAGCGATACAGGTGGGAATGACGAAGGAAGGGTCAGAGTTTCCAGCGAAACTATGGAGAGGGAACAAGAGAGCGTCAGTACAAAGGGAGTGAGCGAAGTAGTGTGAGTTGACTGTACCCCATTTTTGTGTAACCAGTACCATTATCGAGTACTACGGGAGCTAAGCGCGACATTGTTCAGTAGTACGAGGTGGAGAGAGATTTGGACCGAAGAGCTGCGGGGGTAATGGGCAAAATCAGTAGTTGGAAGCCGAGAGGCATAGTGAATGAGCTTACGACTGCTATGATAAGCTCTGGGAAGTACCAGAGTAGCTGTACGAGACGAGAGAGGTGATTGAGATTTGCGGATGATGACGATCAATTCGGGTTGATCAAGAGTGAGTGGATCACTGGCTGGACCGCTGTAGGCTGTACTCGAGGCAGTAGTATATCTAGCACGGTGTATAGCCTAATCAAGTGATTCCGAGGTGTCGTTGAAGAGCAAGAGTTGCGAGTGGTGCTTCCCTCTTGTCCTCCCCCTCGTCACTTCGATCATTCAGTAAGCATCCCTACTACCTTGAGAGTGCTTGTAGCTAGCTCATCAGACCCCTGTGGACAGTCATGACTGGATTAGCCTGGATCCTCAACAAAGTCATTCTCCTTGCAACTTCAGTGTTAATTGGCGCATTCTTCCCTCACTGGGTGACAGACTATGCTCTCATATGGCAAGGTCCAGAAGTATCCCCTCACGCAGTAGCAACTTCACTCGGTCAGTCTTCAAGATCCTCAACTTCGATTCTCCCCCTCCCCACTAAATCAATCTCTCCCCTCTCTCTATCAAAGGTTACTACTCGCATATCTACCACGCACCTTATTTCTACGTCGCAACTTTGTCAACTCTCGCAGGATTGGCTCTCGTTTCAGCGGGAATTAGACTCGTATTGAATCCAGTCAGCGGTTTATTATTCGACGGTGCAACATTCCGTAAGCCTCTCCTTACCCCTCCTTTGTGCACTCCTACTCACCTTGTACTCTACCCCTACCCAATAGTGCTCCTCGTCTCGGCCCTTTCGGTCTACGTATCGAACGTTCTCGCAGCTTTACGATACCTACCTCTATCCCAAGCACCTCCCTTCACCTCTTCCTCCCTCTCCCTCGATCAACTAGGTCAAGTGCGCCTCACAGAAGCATTACAAAGTGTAGCTGGCTCTCATATGATCATCGCCGTGAGTTGTACTCCTTTCATCTGCCCGAGAACGAAGTTACTAATCCGAAATGAGTTTCAAATAGGTCTCTCTGACGGGCGTCTTGATGCTTCAAGCTGCACAAGGATACGCTGATCGTCCTACCTCAGTCGACAAACCCGTCTTGCCAGCAACAGGCGCCGTGCCGCCGACTTCGACTGCCCCGATCCCTTTCAAAGGGGAGAAGAATCCTGAGAAGGGTTTACATTGAGGGGGCCAAGCCATTAGGAACGATGGATCAGTAGTAACAATTATACCCATATCAATAAAGGAATGGAAATGGAATAGGCAATTCGATGAGCTCAATTCCTCGATTCTCGGAACTGTCTCGATTACTTGAGATGGCTCTTTCACGTAGAAGCTTTCGAAAGGGTCTCTTCAGTCTACTTTCGGATTCTCTCGCGTTCCTAACAGTTGTTCGGGAAGATGAAGCGGGACAGCAAAGTAGTCAATTACGATTGGAAAATCTATGAACATGAAAAGGACGAAGCAAAACAAAGGAGAGGTGGAGTGGTACAGCTTATCGCTCACCACAGCGAGCTAGAAGTATGAGGTTGAAACATCGGTAAAGTCAACGATTCGAAGGCATTCGCATCAGGCAGAAAACAGTGCGAAAAGTCGTTTTTGGCAGGTTCTATCGAGGGCGAGAAAGGAGGTGAAGGAGGAACAGAGGAATCCGAATGGTAGAATGTAAGCTCGTCGGCTAGTGCGAAGGGGTGGTCGAGGGGATCGAAGGAGGCGAGGGAAGATGGATAGCTTGAGGATGAGGATGATATTGAGGACGGCGAGGATAGGAAAGTGTCTTTCTGCTGATATGGGAACGGAGTGTCGAAGTCTTGGCGTGGTATGAGAAGCTGCGCTGGGGAGACTTTCGAAGGCGACAAGGGAAGAGCGGAATAGAAAGAGGGAGTTTCGAAGAGAGTGGTATTCGCGAGCGGATAGTATTCTGAGGAGGAGAGAGGAAGAGGGTTCGAGTAGAGGTCTGGAAGGTCGAGTGGGAAGCTGAAGTCGTCTATCGGTGAGATTGAAGCCGGCGCAGGTGAACCGTAGGAAGGGAAAAATTGCGAAGAGCTTGACTCCGGTGATTCTAGGCACGCGGACGGTGGAAGCGGTGTTGCCCATGTAAATCGGTTCGTTGAATCGACTGAGACAGCGACAAGAAGAGAAGATCGTTTGAGACAAGGAACTGAGGCGATGGAGGCAAGAGAAACGTCTGACTCACCATCACTCGACGATAACGAAGGAGATATCGACCTCGATGGGTATGACGACTCGGTAGAGCCCATCAGATCCTCCTCATCACTGATAGGTGATGCTACTGCCTTGCCCTTACCCTTTCGTTTCTCATTCCTTTCCTTCGCAAGTCCATCTTCACGTTTCACCGATCTTCGAGTCGTCGTGTAACAGCATTCAACCTCTTCTGGATTCTCGTGTCTGAACCTAGCGGATCTCCTGCAAGCTGTACAAGCAGGGCGAATAGCATCTATTGGTAGAAGGGAGCGCGTCAGTCATTGTTTTCGCGAAACTGGTCAAGTAGCGAGGTCCTCCTCTTCAACATCGGACCCCCGTCGGAGCTTGCGGAGAGTGATAAAGAGCAAGAGATACGTACCACACCGAACTTTACGCGCCTTGCCTGGTTGAAGCGAAGCGAGCAAGTCAGCCGAAAGGGTCTGCGAAGAGAGATCTCATGATGAGAGTCTTACAAGTCGAACAGCTGCTGCCCTTGGGAAGGATTGTCTTCGTCATTCTAATCGAGCTTGTTGTGACGGGGTTTGGTAGGCAGTAGTGTAGAGTCAAAGTGGAGGAGAGAAGCAAAGTTGATTGATTATAAACTCCCGACTCCGAAAAAGTCGACCGCCCGAGCGGAGGCGCTCGACTCAGAATGCTGACCAAACTCTGCTTCGGCAGAAAGCCTCCTTTGGAGACGTCAATTATTGAATCATCCCGATGCGAGTGGCCGAGCACAGTACGATCAGATTCTGACAAGGAGGAATCGATCAAAGCAGATCCACGAGATATCGAAAGACTTGAAACCTTCTCTATTGACAGACGAAGAGCAGTTCGGCAGAAAGGTAAAGGGGAGCAACGAGGGTATCTAATCGATAGTACAAATTTGGGGGTATCTAGAAATGCGAGGCTCGTCGCCGATGACAGCTCTTATCCTTCGAAAAGATCCCTTTCGAGTCCTGTTTCGACAGCTTGCCAATCCACACTCTTGCAATTGTAGGTTGATTCGTAAGCTGCGAGACTGACCGTTGCGAAGAAGGGTTCGAGTTCCGAAATCGTCGACAATTTGCGAGCTGCGAGTAGAGGTTTGCGAGCTGTTGGATTCCGCAAAGTTGCTTCTGTCGGAGACGGCGGAGTGTTGCTGAGATTAGGAGATGAAAAGATGGCAGGAAGAGTCGGAGCGGCGGCAGAGGCGTGTTGAGGATCCGAAAGGATTTCACCTAAGCGGTCCATGATCGCTTGAGGTAACCAGGAATCGGGAGGATAGATAGCATCAACAGTATCCGTGACGAACATCCACTCGTGACTATAAAAGAATGAACAGTCAGTCGAGTCATCGGAGAATACCCAATTCAATCGAGAAACAACTCACATTTGGAAATCTTCAGTTTGTAGGACGAGAGTGAGATCCAAGAACTTGCAAGCGGAGAGGATGAGCTGAAGGAGGTCCGAGCCATCGGGTACTTTGCGGTCGACGAGGGATTCGAATAGTCGAAGCTGCAGTGTCAGAAAAGGTTAGAAAGTGTTTTTTCGACGATGAATGGCAAAGAAACGGGCGTACCAATTCGGTGAGAATCACAGGCCAGAGACCTGCGAGATGTTGGTTGCCAATACGACAGAAGAGTACTCGAAGACAAAGGTAGACCTGCGAGCAATACTCAAGTAAGCGAAAGAGAACTCAATAACCCAGATTTACGAAGAAAAGAGACTAACCTCGGCGTGAACCATATCTCCTACACTCGAACGCAACAGGTCGACGAGCTTCTCTTGAATGACAGGGAGCTGTGTGAGGAATCGATCTCGTTCGCAAGTGTAGAGCGTGTACGTGAGTCGTCTCAGACTGAGCGCTCTCGAAAGACTTTCGAGCTCTCGATTCGTGAAGATGTTGGCTGAAGAGGCGGTCGAGATCTTGCCTATGGATGCGAAACGAGCCTCAGCAGTACACTCGTGATCGGAAAAGCTATAAAGCTTACCGATGAGATCCGGCAATCGCTCTTTATCGGAAGTCATTAACGCTGAAACAAGGGGTTTCCACTGTGCGTTTGAAGCGGGTGTAGCATTGAAGAAGCGGTTGTCGGCGAATCCATCTGATACTGTCGATCTCCATGCTTTCGAAGCTTGTGCGGTCTTGACCATTGCGTGAAGTAGTTCGAAAATCGCTGGATCAATGTCGAAAGATCTGCTTAAACTGTCGCGGTCAGTACGAGAAGAGGAAGGATAGCAAGCAGTAAACCTACTTTGTACGAGTCTTGAACGCTGGCGCGACAATGTAGTATACCATGTTCGAACAAGCCGTGACGGTCTTGTCGGCGTCGACATGGAAACGTCGGAAATCGCCAACAACCCGCTGAGAGAGGAAGAGAGTGATCTAGGGGAAAGGATCTGTTAGTACGTTATTATCAAGAGCTGAGAAGACAGAACTGACCTCGCGAGCGATATTCTTGGTCGTTGGCGGGAGCTTCTTCTCGGTTTCGGTTGCAATTGAAGCGGTCTCGTCTTTCGTCTTCTCCGACAATACACTGTCGCTCTCCCCTACTGACAACACTAAGGTCAGCTCTATGTCACGTCCGAGGTTTTCGGCTTTACGCACCATTCAACGATCGGTCGCCGTTGTTTCGCTTGAGCCATACTCCCGATTCGACAGCTCGACCAGCAAGCTGCACTGATGCGTCTACGAGTCGAATGAACGTCTCTTGCAGATCTCGTCGCATTCGTCGATCCTCGAGAGCGCTTGTCTGAGAGACTTTCTCCGACAGCCCGGTAAAGCACCTGAGTCGGGAGTCAATGTCAGCCTCAGAGTCGCAAAGTCGAAGGGCTGAATGACATACCTGAGGCTGGGGAAGACGAGAGGTCGATTCGCGGTGAGGTTGTTGAGGACCTCTCGAACGAATGTGAGGAAGGTGCTCCAGACTTGAACCGCCATGGCACCTTCGAGACGGTCGAAGTACGCCTCGAGGAAGGCGAGAGCCATTTCATTCGAACTACATTCGGGTTACATCAACGAGTGCTCCGAAGTCTGGAGCGGAAGGGTGACATACGCAGCGAAGGGACTCTTGTTCTTGTCGACGACTGACGCCTGCTTCGGATTCAGTTTGTCGCAGAGCATCGTCACTACCGTGCGAGGGGACGGTGCGAGAGTTTGTATGATCGTGAAGACTCTCGATGTCTAAAAGAGGAACGCTGTTGAGTCAGCACTTGAGTTGAAACACTGACGGTGTGCGAGAGGATAGAGCTTACCTCATCTTCGGAAGCTTGTCGCCAGTAAACAATGATCGCATTGAGAGTATCCGGAGTCGCGCTCTTGTAGACTCGCTCTAGAGCTCGACGAGCCCTCAACTTGGCTCGGGCAGAGAAGTGACCTTGCGAAGAATCGCGATCGTCTCCAGCCGCTGCGTCGAGAACGCTTGTCGTGTCCCATGAGAGTAGGAGCAGATTGACGACATCCCGCACTCGCTCGAGAATGCTATGCTTTGTCTACAAACAGGACGAGAAAACTTGATCAGCCCAGAGCAATCTGACACTTTCAAAGGAATTCTGACTTACCTTGGTCTCCTCCGATAACTCAGTTGATTCCATCTCGCTATGACTCAGAACGTTACTCATGTAGCCCAGTAACCCGCCTCCTCCTCCGCTTGAACTGCCTTCGCTCGGTACTCGTTCCGACGATTTCGAATCGTCATCTCCTGAAGCAGTAGATGGATCCGCTAGAGCCATAACAAGGAGACGTTCGAGTGCGTTGACGAGGACCGTGAATTCGGCATCGGTTGAAGCGAAGGAGGTCGCAGGAGATTCCAAATTGTTGTAGGTTCGCTTGAAGTCGGTAACGAGGGCGTGAAGACGGATAACGAAGGTATCGATGAGAGGTAAGAGGATGGTTTGGAGCGACTGTCGATAAAGAGGAATGGTCATGAGGAGGAAATCGACCCAATGATGGATGATTGCGTTGTTGTTCTGGACAGAGACGGCGTTCGACAGGACACGAACGAAGAACTCGTCGTGGGTGAGGTCTGGGGGCTGAGCGAGGTTCTCTTCTGTAGTAGTCTCCGTTTCAGGAACGCTCGAAGGCGGCGAGGATCGTCGAGCTTGACCAGCGTTTGCGTGAATAACAGAATGTAGAACGTGAAGGAGCTTGTTCTGCAGGTCGAGATCGCCACGGTGGACGCAAAGATATAGCCGAGACAGGAGAGCTGATTCGATTGAAGGGAGAGAAGCGATTTCGGATTCGCCTCGAGAAATGATGACTTGGAGAATTTCGGCGACGACGGCGTGAAGGTGCTGAGTGAGGGGGGCGAGAGTTGAGGACAACGATGATTTTGGATCGGCTCGAAGGAAGCTGTCGCAACGGGAAACTTCAGTTGACATTCCGATGCGATTGGTGAGAGCGGGAAACGAACCGTGACAAAATGACGATCAAACCGTCGAGATAAGTCAAATTGTCCACTCCAGCTGCAGTCGAGAAGGACGGCATCAGTCGAGAATCGCTGTGTTGGTTCTGTGAGAAACAGACTTACAGCTCATAACCCTCTCCCTCAACGCTGGATCCAGAGTGTGTTTCAACCAAGATCCTTTCGCTATTCGGATGAAGCCTTGCCCACCAAATCGAGCGAGGGCGAGGAGGTTCTCCAAGACATGCTGTACTCGAGACTGATCGAAAGAGCGTTGGTAAAGCAAAGTAGGTATCCGGGTTTCCGAAACTTTGATGATTTGCGATTCGAAAGAGATTGCGGGGTCGAGGAGCACGAAGAGAAGCGGATCCAAGATACTATGTCATAGAGAGATGTGAGTGTGTAATCCCAGTGCAGAGACAGACTAGAGATCGAACCGGATGTAGGATTTTAAACTGCATCTCATCCAAGCTTCTGCAGCTCTTCTTGTCGATAGATCATCAGCTTTGAGGCTGTCGAGCATCTTGAACATCGGTACCCTCAGCGAAACGCCAGGAAGTTGGTTATCCTCTGTTCGTTCGGATAGTAGTGATAATCTCAGTACTCTTTCTCCAATTAGACCGAGATAAAAAGAACGAACCGGTGAAGCGCCAGAGATTGCCGAATGCTTCGAATGTCGCGACCTGGACGTCTCGATCCGAGGAAGACAGTCGCTGCGATATCATCGATTCGAGATGGCGACTTTCCGAGAGAGCATCGACAGCCCAGAGTAGTTGAACAGCTTCGACGTGATATGGCGAACAAGCTGGATGCAGATAGTCGAGTAACTGGACATTCCACAGCTAGGGGATCAGTTTGAGAGTCCTCGAGAAAGGACGAGCAGTGACTAACCTTTGCCGAGAGTGCTTCGATCATCTTTCGGCCGCCTTTCATCGTAGGACGTAAGGTAGTTGATTTGGTCAAGGCCAGGACAGTTGATACGATGGCGGCGTGTAGCGGGAAGCCGGAAACCGAAGTTGGCGTGTCCTCGAGACCTTTGACGAGTGAATCGACCCACTTTTCAGGAGACCAGGAGATTCGAAGTTCGCGGTTGAGAGGTGCACCGGTAGCTTGAAGGAGTAGATCGAGTACGTTGACAGCCGCAAGTAGTAATGGTGTAGCGCCGGACTGAGAGGAGAGAACTCCAGCGACTCTTTCGACGATTCGTAGGGCGCTCGCGATACCTCCAGCGAGAAGCTCGCGTCCTTCTATCTCCGGAAGGGAAGCAGACTTGACATCTGGTGCTTCATAAAGCGCTTCCGCGAGTGACTGGCCGAATTGAGGAGGCGGAGGTTGAGCGACGTGATCACTTTGCTGGGAGAAGAAAGTTTGGGGAATCTCGTGAAGTAGATCTGAGACGAGAACGAGAGCTTGAGTCGGTAGCGAAAGAAGAAGGGATGTTCCATCGTTCGACGCGAGAGTCGACTGTTATCGAAAGCGAATGCTCAGCTTTGCTCTGCGAATGAGCTAGAATCGAACGATTTCGGGCTCACCTCTGTTCGGTCGAGAATTGCGAACGCAGCGAAAGGAGCGTGCAGCTTCTGAACCTCCTCGTCGTGTAGACGGAATGTTCGAATGATGAAACGAGTGAGCTCGAGGGTCTATCGGTACGAAACGGTAAGTAAATTGGCTTTCGAAGAGAAGGGACGGTGACGAACCTCAACAGCACCGCTCTCGGACGACATGGTTTTCTTGATGGAGAGGTAGATCTGCTTCCAAAGCAGGAACGGATCAAGGATTTCGAAAAGCATGTTTCCGGTTAAAAGTAACTGGCAAGTCGACAGAGGATGAGTTTCAAGCAAAGGAGTGGGGCACGAGCTATAACGTACCTCATCGTGATCGTCTTCAGGACGCAGGTTCTTGTGTAGAGCTCCGAATGCGTCGAGGACGAGTACCTCAGTCAGGACTGCTCCAATCTCCCACTTGTCTAAAAGGGAGATGAAGATCTTGAACGGTCTCTGTCGCTCAATCGTTTCTGATCCGCCATGTTGAGCGTCCATCTCCGTCTTGAGAGCGAGACGTAGGAGTTCGAGTCCGTAATCTCGGAGATGTTGGACTTGGGCTTCGGAAGAATCGCTCGAGCCAAGTAGCCAAGTGTAGAGCCGTCGAGAGAGCGACAGATCACGTCGAAGAACAACTCCTATAGCTGCTCGCATCAGGAGAACCTTATCTTCTGGCCTCGTGCTGTATCCGAGAAGGGGATCGTTAGCTTTGGTTTCTGAGCGATCGAAGGTCGACTGGAGGTTCTCAACGCACTTTCTGAATCCAGCGCTGTCTAGTCTCAAAGTTGTGATGAGGAGCTCGAGGATGCCCCTTTGGACGAGAATTTGCGGATCTTCGAGAGCGGCAGCGAAACCTCTAACCATCAATCCGACATCTTGACCAACCACCTCGGTGAGACCTATTCGACCTGGATGAGCTACCTTCGGGCATCGATGAGAGCTCAGATCACTCACTTTCATCCGATTCTAGCTTTGGTAATCGTCGAGCAAGGTAATTGAGAGCGGGAATTCGAGAATTTGGCGCAGTGATGAGGACGAGCCAAAGGTTTTGGAAGAAGAAGCTCGGAGAGACTGTTCCGGACATTCTATCAAGTAACTCGGCGACCTGCGTCGATTGAGAGGTCAGGAGAGTCTGGATCGTCGGGAAAGAAACTCGAGATGCCAACCTTTTCGAAGAATTCGCCTGTTTCCTCTTCGAGTCCAGGTAGAAGTGCGAGGATGAAAGCTTTCGTCGCCGGTCGTAATGAAGCTTGTAAAGGGAGGTAGAATCGCTCGTAAAGGTTGAGGACAATCGGCTGGAGTACATTTGAAAGTTCAGTACATTTCGCAAGAATCGGAAAGCAGGCATCTGTACCTTGACCGATGTAGCTGCATACTGGAAGAAAGGGAAAAGACCACTCGACCATGCCGGAAGATCTCTTCGAAGGTTTTCAGGCTGTGAGAAGACCGACGCGTGAGCGGTGTAATTTCGTTCTGTATAAACTGGCTCAAACTCACTCCGATTGCCGTCAGGATATGAGTATAGACGTCGAGAGCTCGCTGATGTACACCAGTCGGCAAAGCTGGATTCAAACACTGCGACAGCCGTTTCGCTACGATCAATTTGTGAGGAATGACTGGAAATTGAGGATAACCTTGAAGACACTGCATCAAATCGAATCGTTCTCGCCTGTCAGCATTCGGCCCTAGATCAAGAATCAGACAGTAGATCTCACCTTGAGTAGCTTTGCGAGGAAAGTGATGAAATCGGCCCATTCATTGACTTGATCGAAGGATTGTAACGTCTTGTCAACTGCTTGAGAGTATTTCCGGTACTTTGAGTCACTCATGAGAGCTATGCGAACACAAGCAGCAAGTCATCGTCAGCTTGTCTGCCTTGTTGAAGGGATGGGAGGATCCTTCAACCACCACATCAATCTCGTACAAGATCAACGTGGCTTCGCTCAAGAAGGTAGAGAACAGGATCAGGCAATAGTGTATGGATAACTCACCTTTCTCTTGAGCTGCCATCGCGTTGAATGAGTCCTTCACTCTTCCGAGAGAGGAGCGCCTACTCATTATCTCAGCGACTGCTTGTGCATCGGTTGTGAGAGCTGGAGGGGCCGCTGTTCCGCTTGATGTTGAAGCTATCGGCGACATACACAACTCTGAAGAGGGTGAGGGAGAGTCGGGCGCAAGTGGATCAAGGTTCAACTTGAACTTGCAGGTCGCTGATTGCAATGGCACGAGCTGTTAGATTGTGACTGTGGATAGTTGGTTGAGCGAGTGGGAGGAGGTAGTCGAGATGGGAGCGTTACGAGAGTCCAGAGAGACACCAAGATTTGCATTTCGCAGAGTTGCGAAATCTCGAGACTCTAAAAACTAACGAATTCAGGACCTCCACTCTCATGATGGTCTGCTCGACACGTCAACGACACGAGGAAAGCTTATTCGGAAGAGAGGGGAGGTATTGCAAATCTACTAAACAAACGAAATTGATGGAAACGACGAAACTATAACAAACGACCACGTGAAGCCCGAATCAAGCGACTGTTACCATTCGAACTCTTCAGTGTGTAGTTCAATCTCCCCTACTCCCTTACTCTCCGAGGCGAAAGCGATCTGTTTCTGCCTCGCCGCGACAGCTCGACGAACATCGGTCGTGAGGGACGAAGGACCGCAGGAAGCGATCCCGATCGAGGAGCAACAAGAACCAGCGTCGAAGTGCTCTTGTAGAAGAGATGAGATAGTTGGTCGTCGGTTCTCGATAAACCAAGGTACCGGAGTCGAGGACGACAAGCTGAAAAGAGAGACGAGATAATTGTCAGACTTGTCGCGGCACGGGATAGTGGTGTAGGGACTTACCTAGAGTTTGACGACTCGACCTCCTGCTCGAGCTTGTCGAGCTTCTCGTTATGAGTTGCGCTTGTTTCGGTGACGAAGAGACGGAAAGTGATGAAATCTTGAGGCATGATGTCGACGATAGCAGCGAGCTGTTCTTCGACCCAGCTCTTCGCGTCTGCGGTATACGAGCAAACTTAGCGTTCTATTGCTCCGCAAGATGGATTGTTGCCAGAGGAAAAGAAACGAACCTTCGTTCTTGACCGCCCAAAGGACCTCGATCTTTTTCGTCTTGACACCTTCTTCATGACGACGTACGCGAGCACAGATTTCTTCGAGGATGGACGTGCTGAGTGTGATTCCTGCTCCACCGGCGATAAGAATCAACGAGCGATGACGACCAAAGTCACGATTTTGCGATTCAAGTCCTCCATAAGGGCCGTCGAGAAGAACGGGAGTTGAGGGTATACTTGACGAGGCGAGACGAAGAAGTCGAGGACCGAGGCCAGAAAGAGGATTGATGCGAAAAACGAGAACAAGGCGATCGGGAGCAGCCTGTATTCCGACATTAGAAACAGGTTAAGAGAGCCTCAACGAATCCGAAGTTCTCGCAAGGTCACGTACACTTGAGCTCGGATCGTTGTAAGGAGCGTTGGAGATTGTATAAGGGTGAGACTCGAGGGCGCGAACTTTGAAGAAGTTGACGAAGAAGTGTTGACCTGCCGTCCAGCGGTGACCAGCAGATCGATGCAAGCTGATCGTAACTCGAACTGCGTTGTCGGAGAGTGCTTCGACGTGACCCTTGGCGATGTGACGGCCGTTACGGGTGAAGAGAAGACCGAAACGAACGACGACAGAGGTCAAGTAAACAGCGGCAGCGGCGAAGATGTAATGCCTGCACAGGAGACTTCGGTCAATCTCTGGAGAGAGAAGTGATCGGGTGAAAGAGCGGAGAAGACATACCAGGAAGTGAGAAGCTGTTCAAGATAGAAAACGACCAAGTCAATACGAGTACGGAAATGTCGCGTCGAAGGACGAGACTTACGTTGTTGCAGTGGATGTAGAAGAACGCCGAGAACAAGATAGCTGAAACGATGTGCATCCATTTAAAGATCTCGTATGAATAGTTCCTGATCGGAGTGATACTCGCCCAGCACAACCAGGCTAAGGGCACGAGAGCAGCGATTCCACTCCAGTAATCTGTTGCATGGATAATCGCATCAGTGTTTGAACGATAATCGGCTGGACTAGCGAGAGGTACTTACAAACTTTGTGACTGACGTGCCAAGAATAGTAGAGTTGGGAGTAGCCATGAGGATTGAGTCCATCGACATTCGGACGAATCTCGTGAGTTCCTTGAACAACGAAGGGGAATGTGTGAAGGAGTGAAAGGATCACTGAGTCGAGACAGGAATCGTCAGCTCGAGGTGAACAGGTGAGCATTAGAATCCAGAGGAATCAGCACGCACAGAAGAGATGCGACAACCATTGATGGAAGACTTGAAGCTTCTCGTGAGAGCAGCCGACGATGAAGCCGATCAAGTTCCATTTGGCACCGAAAGCGAGGATGAAGGGAAAGAGGGCGACGGCGAAGAGACCTGTTCTCATTGCGAGAGGAGGGCTGCCCACGTTCCATCGGGAGCGATAGTAGGGGGTTTGAGCGAAGGTCCATACTGTGGTCATGAAAGGATATTGTCAGCTCCCAGTCGGTGCGGAACTGAATTGTTTCACTCACTCCCAATGAAAAGCCAGAAAACAGTGATCAAAGAGATGACGCCGACGGTAGGAAAGTGTATCCATCCGATCGCTTTGGGCTGACTGCTTTCGATCCAGCGATAAGCGGCGAGCTTGCGACGATAAAGTTTTGAGCGAGTGATCCGAGAACCAGCTCTGATCAAACTTGACTGGATCAGTTGGGCAACTCCGGGAAACTAGATAGCATGGACTCACTTGGTACGTAAGATGACAGAGAAGAAGTTGATCAATCCGAAGATAGCGATACCAGAACAAAGGAAGATCAAGGCAGCTTTGGCATCTAACCGAATCTCGCCGAGAAAAGGGGATCAGTTCGGGGTCCATTCGACATAACAAGAGAGGATACGTACACTTGGGAGTGTCCTCGTAAGGATCAATGAGCATCTCAGCCTTTTCAGCAGGAGTGTAGGTCGAATGATCATGTCGAGGGAGGAGCAAGTGTCGCGTTGCCTCGGCAAATACCTGTGCCATTTCGAACCTTGGAGAGCTTCGGGTACGATATTCGAGTTGCTGGAACGGTCAAGATGGCGTGGACAACCGATTTGAGCGAGATTGCGAGGTTGACTTTTGAGAGGTGAAAGTGAAGAGAAGGAAAGAAAGAGTAGTTTTGACGGCGGGAGCTCTTCCCATTCAGTTTGTCTTGGTTTATTGAGCGTTTACAAACCTCTGCTGGGGGCTCTGAACGGCTGCTAGAAGCGCCCGTGACACCATAGCTGATCTCAAGGCATTCGAAAATCTGACAGATCGAGTTGACGATGTGAGGTGAGTAGCACGTTTGAGGGCAGAAGCAGTCGGTGAGGGCTAGATGATCGAGTTATCTACTGATCGAGGTGAAGTTTGGTTAGACTGAGAGTGTTGTCGGTGAGAGAGAGATGAAATGAGATGAGAGAAATGGGACTCTGTGAAATCTGAATATTCAGTCATTGCTTGCCTTCTTCGACAAAAATCACGCACTGCCAGTATGCGGGATTTTTGCGTCGGGGGAGCGAAACGGGAGGAGGAAGGAGAGAGAGGGGAAAGAAGAAAGGGAGGGAACAGAGTGCGAGGGAGGGGGAGGCAAGCGAGGAGGACGAAGAAATTTGTTTCGCAACCATTAAAAACCTGGATTTTTCGAAGCCTGCGAAGCTAGCTAGCTCCTGAGGGCTTTCGACTCGCTCCTTGTGTGACTAGAGACTAGTGAGTAGGGTAGTACCGCAAAGCTCAGCATAGATCTAGTCACTTGTGCAAGAAATTGGTGACTTCGATTGAGCAGTGACTTCGAATTTTGGGACCTTGTCCTGCCCGTCTGCCTTTCCTGCTTTTCGTTCTGACTCAGTCTCTCTCTTTGCCTGCTCAGAGTACTACCAGGCTATCCTCGATGAGCCATAAGAAGGATAACGACCGTACGATCAAAAGAATTCTGGTTTGTCTGCAGCTCTCTCCCAAATCATAGCCTTACCTCTCAAGAAGCTCATGCATTGCCCCCTTTCCATCAGGAGCTTACCCTACCGCATCTCGTTGCGCTAACCCCGATTGAGGTTCTCTCGCAATTGCCCTCAAGGATTTCGCTGGAAATGTTCGAAACGCTTGTTTTACTCGAGGAGCTCGCTGGTTTTATCTGTAGAAAAGAGATACTGTTGGAGCAAAAGCGAGCATGGGATCAAGAAGTGGAGCAAGCCGTGGGAGATCGGCTGCGAGACGAAGCTGAATATGAACGAACGAAAAGGTGTGGGAAGATTGTCTAAACGTAACGGATGACCTAGACAGTTTGTTGTATCGCTTCATAAATCTCGGTATAGCAGAACAATTCCTCAGCCGCCTATAGCGTATCTTCCCGCTTGAAGCAAGCTTGACTCGATGTCGGCCTGCTTCTCAATCGAATGAGAGAAACTTCGATAGATCAATGAGAGATAGTGAAAAGCTGAGTTAGCAGTGAATAAAAGTAGTGTTGCACCTAAAACAGGTTAAGGGTATCCCATCTTTGTCCAATCATGCAACTTTTTCCCCCTTCTCCTCTCCCTCCTTAATCCATTTCCATCTCCCTCGCTACCTTCCTCATCCCCTTCCATCTCCCTCGCCAGCTCGTATCCTTCCTCCCACTCTTCCCTCGTCATTTCCTCTCCTCCGAGCTTGAGTGCACCCGCGAGAGATCCTCCGACCCAGGCATAGAGCGAAGGATGAAACGCTGGAGCCGAACCTTCTGATGCCGGTGCCGGGGGATCGAGAGTAGGTGAAGGGTTGTTCAAGATTGAGAGGGATGAAGAGAGGGGTACGAGGGGAGCGTAACGAGGCGAATGCCGTAAATTGTGAAGTCGTTGAGAGAGTCGAGTTTTGCGTAATCTCGCTGCTGGATCCAAAGGCGTCGAGGGAGGCGGAGGAGATGGAGGCGGTGAAGGTGGATGTGATTCGCGAAGTTGGGTCAAGAGGGAAGCTTTCAATCTCGGGATGAATCCTGGTAAACTGGCAGTTCCGCCTGTCACCAGCAAGTTCGCGATCATGGGTTTCCTCAAGTCGATCGGTAGCTTGAGGACACATTCGAGGATTGTACTTTGTATTGAGAGGGAATCTTGAGTTTCGAGGGTCGAGTCGAATAGGATCTCGGCAGATCGTTCTCGAACCCAAGACGGGATGAGGAGGTGTCCCTTTCCAACTCCAGAGGGTGGCGCAGGAGAAGATAGGTGAGGTAATCGAAATGAGAGGGAAGTGGTCGAGGTTGCAGTGCGAGAGTAACGCTTGTAGAGGTATTTGACGAGAGGTAGATCGGGGTCGAAAGGGTCTTCTGAAGTCGAGGTCGAGTCAAGATCCATCGCTGAAGAGGATGAGGTCACTGTTGATGACTCCCTTCGTATCCGCTCATTCAGAGCCTCGTCGTATTCCTTCAGTAATCTTTCATCCTCCCTAATCTCATCTCCAACGAAACAACACCTCGTTTTGATCTCTTCTATCAGTTCCTCCGTCAACACTTTCCGTGGTACTTGAGTCGGCTGAGGTATTGTCATCGAGTTGAGTGAGGTCGGTGGCGGAGCGTAGGAAGCGTAAGAAAGGAGGAGAGACCGAAGTCGAGAATTGAGGCGAGAGCCAGCGATAGGAGTCGAAGTGAGGTAGGAGAAGAGGGGCCGAGAGTGATATACCTACGTGAATAGGCGGGTGAGCAATTATACAAGAGTAGAGAATAGGATCAAGCGGAGACGAACAGGTAGAACCGTCGTTTCGAGATGACCAACATCGACGACGAGACCGGTCACTGCACCAGCAGTCATCAGCGAGAGTAGAGGAGCTGAAGCAAAGTTGATGGCTGGCACCTATGAAAAGTTCAATTCTAATCAGTTGTCATCGCGAAGACAAAGCGAATGTCGAGAAGCGTACTTGTAGATTATCGAACAGAACTCTGGCGATCATATCTTTGACCTGGGTTGGCAGTAGAAGATTCTCGATTACTAGTAGTTTGCGAGTTTTCGGATCTGTCATGAGATGACTGCAGGAACAGACAAGCGAAAGCGAAATCGTCAATTTATGTTTCTCTCTGTCAGATCTGTCTTCAGGCAAGTTCGGCCCCCTGATGCCCTGCACCGGTACGTGACATCATTTTTGACCATATACGCCCAAGCGTGCAGTATCTCGAGGCGAGGTGAAGAGGTGAAGAGGGGAAGTTGAGAGAACTTACTCGAACCAAACGTCTCGCAACCCTCGTTTCAATCTCTCTTCCCTGATCAGCCACTCCTCCTCATCTCTCTGTCCTTTGTCCAGTCCCCACAGTTCCTGATCCAATTCCCCTTCATCCTTTCTACCATTGAATCCGAATTGGTTCCTTTCCTTTGCGAGTAACTTCTCTACTCCGACACAACACCTCGGTTGAGTTTCCCCACTGAATCCAATCTTCCATACTCTGCTACCCAAATCGAGCACTACACGGTCTTCTGTGCCATAGAGAGAGTGTCGGGATCTGGTTGAAGTTGAGTAATGAGGAGAAGAAACGAGAGCTGCTGGTGGAGGTTGAGAGGGGAGTGCTGGAGTTGGAGGTACAGCTGATGCAGACGTCGAGGAGGTCCGTTGTGCAGCAGAGGAGAGAGAAGAGTGAGAGGATCGGCGGGAGAGGGAACGCGTTCTTGGGGTTGGGGAGACTGGAGCGAATGAAGCTGCTCGAGGTGGTGAGCTCATCTCAGCATCAGCGAGAGCGTTTCCGAGTTGCTTGAGTTTACTTGAAGTTGATTGAAGGAGGGAAAGTTAGAAATTCATCTCTCTCGCACTTCTCACTTTCGCTTGCTTCTAAATACTGTACCTTTCTTTCTCCTCAATCAACACAGGGCAACAAAGTGAAATGAGAATTGTACAAGGTTTTTTTCTTTTGGTATTGCGGGAGAGAAAGTTCCAAACCTCGCGAGAGAAAAACGACTGAATACTACAAAAACCCTCGTTTTGTCCATCACTACCTCGCTCTAGCTTAACGCCTGATAGTCGGTCTTTGTCCACCACGTGTTGCGCCCCCCCTCCTCGATTGCGCACGCATGATGGTAGCCCTTCCTCGTGCTGTTCCGATACCTCGTCCCTTCATTCCAGTAGGTCCAGCTCGTTTGAACCTGCATTCGCTCGAACGCTCTCATTAGTTGAGCAGCTTAATCAGGAAAGTAAGATGTACGTACATAGGTGCTTGAGCAAGCATATCGGGCACAACATAGAATCGAACAGACGCTCCTCGAATGTAAACCTATACTCGACACTTGGATCAGTCGGGAGTCGTTGAAAGGATGAGTAGAGATGACTAACTTGATCCAATTGAGTTACTCGACCATCACGGTGGGTGACAGTACAGTTTGTGAGCGAGATTGAAAGTGAATCTTCGGCTGTTTCATTCGAATCTTACGCAAGGTCAGTACAGGGTCTAACTCTCTCATGATACGATGCAGTAGATAACAACAGGCTAGAGAGAGAGAGAACGAGAGTGAGAGTGACTTACCATCAAACAGTTTACCTCTGTAAACTTGACCCGCCTTGAGTTCTACCGTGATGACATGCCCTAAGCTCTCATGTAATAGCTTTGTTGGAATACCCTACATTCAATCAAGCGAGAGAGTTGTCAGTGATTCGAGATTGAGATGAGATGAAACATGGATTGGGGAGATGCAAGCCTACGATGTTAGCCATATCTGTAGAGGGGGTGTAGATAGTCAGTAGGTTTCTAATGAAGGTATAGCTAGACTCCACTCACTAGTCAAGTGATGTTACGAGTCCAAGTTATCTAACCTTTCAGAATCTCGTTTCGCTTCTTGCCTTCGAACCCTTCACTTCTCGTTTCACAAACTCGCTTTAGATTGGCTCTGACAATGTCCAAATAGCCTGTGCTCGCCACGGCTTATGCTCCCGTCATGCTCCTTGTCTAAATTGTTTTCTCTCGCTTGTTTCGCTTCGAATCACTTCTCCGCTTCCTCGACGGCCTACTATCGCTGCTCTCTTCGCCTCTCCCATATGCACGCTACAGGATTGTCGCCTCTTTCGGAGCTTCGTCCACGAACTCGATATGCTAGAGTGAAAAAAGGCGAAAGTACGAAGTTTTATAAAATTCACCTTTCGGCAAGAAACGCTGCACTAGCTTGGATTGCTCCGAGATCTCGTCGAGGCAGTATCAGCTCAGTGGCCGAGATTGCTGGAGAGCGTTGGTTGGGATCGCAGACTGCGTCCACGAAGGCGAAACGAAACTTTTCGAAGTTTGCTGCTCTTGACCAGCGATTCGTGGGAAACGCTGCTCTCGTCTCCCTCAGCAGCCGTCGTGTCGTCGTTCGGCGAGGGAGCTTGCGTCGACATCGAATCAGACATCTTATCGACAGCAAGTAGGAAGAGCTGGTGAAATCGTTCGCGAAATTCGGCGTATCTTAACTCTGTCATCAGCTAGCTCTCTCATTTCTCGACGACGACGGAAACAGCAGACGTGGGCTTTTTGGGAGAACCGTTGAGGTACATGCATATTACAGGAGTTCGTGCAACAAAGCATGCTTTCATTTTTAAATGCGAAGTGAGGAGATTGGGTATTGGAGGGTGGTAAAGGGGGGTAAGATGCCAGTTGAGGGCCATTGGGTGGTAACGAATGATCAAAAAGTAAGAGATGAAAGAACGAAAGAAAAGGGGAGAGGAGAGAAAAGAGAAGGGAAAGGGACAATCTAGTATCGGTAGTGGCTGTTTCCAAACGAGTGCGTCAGCGAGGAACGATGTGAAAAGAAGACTGTGACAAGCGAACTCAGGTTTGTAGGGGCCGGCGGCTGGTAGTCCGAGGTAGTCGGCTTGTTTAGGCGTGAGAGTCGACAAGCGGACGTTCAAACTAGCGAGATGAGCGCGAGCAACCTCTTCGTCGAGCGACTTAGGGAGAACGTGGACACCGAGAGGGTAGTCGGCGACTTGAGTCCAAAGGGCGATTTGGGCGAGAACTTGGTTGGTGAAGGAGCACGACATGACCCATGAAGGGTGACCAGTAGCGCAACCTAAGTTGACGAGACGACCCTCAGCGAGGAGGATAACGTGTCGGCCAGACTTGAGGGTGTATCGGTCAACTTGGGGCTTGATGTTCGAGTGCTCGGTAGCGTTGGCCTTGAGCCAGGCGACGTCGATCTCAATGTCGAAGTGACCAATGTTGCAGACGATGGCATCCTCGGGCATGGCGTCGAAGTGTTCACCGACAATGATGTCTCGGCATCCGGTGGTGGTAACGAAGATGTTTCCTTGAGGAGCAGCATCCTCCATGGTGGTAACCTCGAAACCGGCCATAGCAGCTTGGAGAGCATTGATGGGGTCGATTTCGGTGATGATGACACGGGAACCGTAGGATCGGAGAGACTCGGCGCACTAATTAAAGGGAGCGAAAAAGGTGAGTATCGCAGAAATTCAGAGTGAAGTTGAGAACTCGACTCACTCCCTTTCCGACGTCACCGTAACCGGCAACAACAGCGACCTTACCAGCGAGCATGACATCGGTAGCACGCTTGATACCGTCGACGAGGGACTCTCGGCATCCGTAAAGGTTGTCGAACTTGGACTTGGTAACGGCGTCGTTGACGTTGATGGCGGGGATCTTGAGCTTGCCCTCCTTGTGGAGCTTGTAGAGGTGGTGAACACCGGTGGTGGTCTCCTCGGAGACACCGTTGACGCCTATTGAGTGAATTTGACATCTATCAATTTCGAGAAACGAGCAAGGGATCGAGAAAATAGCTCACCCTCGAGAAGGTCGGCGTACTTGTCGTGGACAAGAGCGGTAAGATCTCCTCCGTCATCGAGGATCATGTTGAGGGGCTTGCCATCCTTGAATCCCTTGATGGTTTGCTCCATGCACCTAGATTTCAGCGATTTTCGATCAGCACAACTTCATTCGTACGAATCCGCGAGGAGAGAGACTCACCAGACGTATTCCTCCTCGGTCTCACCCTTCCAGGCGAAAACGGGAACACCGGTAGCGGCGATAGCAGCAGCGGCTTGATCTTGGGTAGAGAAGATCTGCAAGAGACGAAACAGTATGAGCATCTCTTTCGTCCGACGATGCGAGGGAATGTGAGCTCACGTTGCACGAAGACCAGGTAACCTCAGCACCGAGAGCGGTGAGGGTCTCGATGAGAACAGCGCTATAAAAATTGTAGGAATCGTCAACTTTGATTGTTCGAAACGGCCCGAGAGACGGCCCGAGAGGGGTAACTCACGTTTGAATGGTCATGTGGAGGCATCCAGCAACTAAAGAAAGTGAAAGTTAGACATGTTAGCGAGATTTATGCAACTTCGAGTAATTGGACACTCACTACGAGCGCCTTTGAGGGGTTGTCCGGGACCGTACTTCTCACGAAGGTACCTACGCAGAGGAAGGATAGAGTCAGCCGATGAGCAGAAGAGAGACCACGGCCGATTTGTGGCGCTCAAGAAAGAGGGAGGGACTAGTTAGAGAGTCAACTCACATAAGTCCGGGCATCTCGTGTTCAGCGAGAACGATTTCCTTGCGACCCCATGCGGCGAGGGAGCTAATGAGCGGTAACGAGAAAGGTCAAGCGGAAGATCAGTTTCTGCGCTAGCAACGTGGAGAAACAGAGAAGGTGAAGTTGTTGGAACGTAGGCTCACATGTCGGCGCTGTCAAGGTAGGAGAGTCAGCCGAAGCTCTCAAAAAATGTAGTGAGAGGTACTTACACCTTGTTAACCATTGTGAAGAGTGAGGGGAGAAGTTGGGAGCTGAACGAGAAAAAAAGTTGGAGAACAGCGAGTACAGAGAGGGAAGGACAAGGGATTGTCAGTCGGCCTCTATCGTAGGATACGCATTCAAACGATGCTACTAGCTTACGAGAAGTGTGTTTAGGGAGAGTGGGAGGGGGAGGAAGAAGAAACGAACGATTTCCTCGCGCCTTTCTCCCAACAATCCTCATTTGCCACGTTGCAGACACTCTCTAATGGCACACCAGGATCACTTGGACCGAAACGCGGAATATTATCAAGTGAGCAACTCTCGAGATCGATTCTCCTCGCACTTTCTTACTAATTCTGTTCCTGTAGACCGCTCAATACACTTGTTTGTACAATGCGAGGGATGGATCCGTCGCGTGTAAACCCTTCGTCAGAACTTTCATTAAGACCGCTCAAACTATGAGCGAAATCACTCCCGTCGTGAATCGAGGAGGTCGATTACCAAAGACTTCGCATCTTCAGGTCAAAGAGAATCGAGACACACAGTGCGTTCCACTCAACCCAGTACAGCGGTATGACTGACGAGATCGATAAAGTAGATCGGTCGACTTCAACGCGCGCTGAGGCGATTCGACGATTCCTTGACGAACGTTCTTGTGCTATCAAGTTTTCAATTCGTTCCTCGGAATGTACCAGGTGTGCCATTTCCTCTCCACTACCTCGAACCGCATTCGAGAGATTGACAGCGCTCGGCGAAAAGATCCTCTCATCCGAGAACTGGACAGACGTCGTCAACACCGTTCTGTCCTCGGAAAAAGGCAGACTACAGATCGTTCTCGCTGCCGTCTTCCTCTGCGCATGGATGTTCTTCGGCTAGTATGTGTCGTCTTTCTCTTTGGCAGTGACTCGAAAACTGACGATCGATTGTCGCGTTCACAGCTTCGTCCTCCCCAATCTTTTCATCGCGGTAATTAATCCCGCGACGCTTCGACAACGGCCGCGCCCTGTTCCGGCTCCACGATACTCCCAACCCAGAGGCAATCACCTTGGTTCCTCTGATTCGGCCTCCAACCATACTTTGACCGGGGGAGTTCGCTCAAATTCCTCTTCGACTCGTCCCTCTTCGCCTCGTCCACGCTAGTGACCTCAATCAACGACGAGTGAGCTTCACCCGATTGTCGGCTGCACATACCGCACATGTACCGGATCTGATTTGGGTCACGATGCGAGAGCTATCAATCGGAGACAAAGCTGTTGGACCTGCTGGAGCTTTCGTCGGGAGAGCTACGGATGATCAGATGGAGTCGAGGTATGATCTGGGGAGAATAGGGAAAAGGAGCGATTACAAGCTGCTGAAAGCGAGGGAGCGACTTCAGAAACTTAGAATTTGACGATCCATATCTTTTCTATCTATAGTTTCTTTCCCATCGTTTGCCGTGCAACTCCCCCGACGTCGGTAGTATCTTCCTTGCCCAAGACTGCGCGGGAGATAAGAGTAACGGGTTTGAGCTTCCTTCGAAAGTCGTCGTCTCAGAATTTCGAAAAGCGGTGCCCTCTTCATTTCCTTCACTTCACAATGGCTTCACCTACGCAAGCGGAGAGCAACTTTCTCAAATGGTTCACATCGAATGGAGGCAAGGTTAATTCGGCAGTCGGATTCAAACAATTTGATGGCATGGGAAGAGGCGGAGTAGCACTACATGATATCGAGGCGAGTGCCTCTCATACGTAGACAAAGTATTTAGATAGCTTACTAGAGCTACTGAGTAGGCCGACACACTCCTCTTCTCTATCCCTCGGTCCATTCTTCTCACTACTTCAACATCAGCTCTCCCATCTCTCCTCCCCTCAGAAGAATGGCAAGAATTATCTGGATGGACTCCATTGATCCTCAGTATGATGTATGAGCGACTACGAACCTCTACATGGACTCCCTACTTCGAACTCTTGCCAGAGGAAGGATCGTTCAACTCGTTAATGTTCTGGACAGAAGAGGAATTGAAGGAATTGACGGGGAGCACAGTGCTGAGTAAGATTGGAAAGGAGGATGCAGATCAAGCATTCGTGGAAACGGTCAAACCTTTTATCGAGAAACATGAGAAAGTGTTCGGAAAGGTCGAAGATTACTCGCTTGAGCTGTTCCATTACATGGGCAGTCTCGTGCTGAGTCGATCGTTCCACGTTGATCACAAGGCGAAGGAAGAACAAGAGGGAGAAGACGAGGACAGCGATGATGAGGAGGAGGAAGAACGAGAAGATGTTGCGGATGTCGCTGCTGTTCCTTTCGCAGACTTGCTGAATGCCAAATCGGGATGCGATAACGTGAGTCCTCTCATTATGCTATAGTCTGAGAATAAAGCTCATATCAATAGATTGCAGGCTCGATTATTCTACGAACCTCAATCTCTCAACATGATGTCGACCTCGAGAATACCGGCCGGCTCCCAAATCTTCAACACTTACGCAGACCCACCAAATTCTGATCTCCTGAGACGATATGGCCATGTCGACGAAGTGAACGAAGCTGATTTGGTTGAAATTGGGTTGGAGGAAGTTGCGGAATTGGTTGGCGAGGGAAGTGGTCTCAAGGAAGAAGAGATTGAGAAGCGTGCAGAGTTCTTACTGGATGTCGGTATTGACGAGTGAGCTGCTTCCTTCCCGGTTTCTTCGATCTGAACTGACGGTGTTCGGCAATTTTACAGTGTCTTCGCGATCGAATCCAACAATACCCTTCCCGATGAGCTCGTCTCGGCTATCCGCACCTTCCTCCTCACTTCCGACGAACTCGCAAAGTCTCAGAAGAAGGAATCACCACCGAAACCGAAACTTGAGGCGAGTATTGCTGAATGGGCGAAGAAACTTATCGAGAAACGGGAAGGGGATTACGAGAGTACGATAGAGGTACGCTTTACACAAACTTTCCACTCTGTTCCGTTCCGTCGCCTCCGTTTATCGGACTTGATTCCTGCCGTTTTATCCGGTGTCATTCCTTTTGTTCCTTTCGCAGTCGAAACTGACCCACTCCTCCTTTCGCACAGGACGATGAGAGGTCGCTACAAGACTCAGCGCTACCGCCGAGGAAGCGAATGGCGATCATCGTTCGACTCGGAGAGAAACGAATTCTCCGAGCGACTCGATTACAGCTCGAAAGCGAATTCCCCGCTGGTTCTTCTGCTACGCCTCAAGATGCGAAGAAGGACAAGAAGAGGTCGAGAGAGGAACGGAAGGAGGGACGAGAGGAGGGAAAGAAGGTGAAGGTTCGAAAGTAGATTNATGGTTTTCGACCCTGCTNAATNCGACGGCGAGCCCGTTCTTTTCGCATCCCACTCGTCCCTGACCTTATCTGTTGCTCTGAATAGTGTNTGAAACCCTCTCGAGCTCAGTGATAGGCGATATGGCCGGATCTTTTCGANTTTCCGACGAGAGNAGTCAGCCGCTTGCTCGTCCGCTTTCACTTCGGATCGACCGAGTCTCGTATCTTCCCCCCCTCGATTGACCGTTCGGAGACGATAAGCGAGTGCAGGGACCTCGAGATCACTCAGAAAGGTGCTAGAGGACTCCTAGAAGTCAGATAAGTTGCTCAGGGAGGTCGACTAGGTGAGCGTATGCTCTGTGTGATCATTGCTGAAAAAAACAGTCAAGGAATCTCAAGAAGATGTGGAGATTTTTTTCCTTATCGTCGGTTCTAGAGCCTTTTTGAAGTTCACGCTACCGCGCTTCTCACTCTCTTCCTTCTTACTCATCCCCTGCTCGCTCCTGTGGCAGTTTACAACTTCTTTCAGACATGTCGGCAAAACTACAAGCAGCCAAGGAAGACCTCAAGTCGAAGAGAAAGATTGAAGGATGGGTTTTACCGAAGCCAGAATCAGCCGTTAGTTTCTCTCACTCGTGTGACCTGTCGAATGATGGACTCGGGAATGGCGGGAAGCTAGATTGATGCTGATTGTTCCTCATATTAACTTGATGTGAGATTAGTTCACTCCTCCCTCGCATTGGAGCAATGCAGATATGTAGGTCACATTTCTCTTGCCGCTCCTCAGGCGCTCTCGCACTCGACAGAGCTGACAGAGGCTGCTCTGAAATGCTCTTGATTATATGTAGGGAGCCTGTTCGACCTGAGGACTGCACCTGGACGACAACTACTTTCTTGCTTTACTGGATGTCTGATCTCATCAACGCTGGTAGTTGGAGTCAGGTACGCTTCCCTGCTGCACTTCTCTGAAAAGCTTCGGCTGACGCATGCTATTGCTCTGAATCCGCTGCTTCATCTCCGATCGTCTCCTTCCCTCGCTTCGCTCGATTCGCTCGTAACAGGTCAGCAGGTGTGTTGCGCTTCCCCTGACCGCTGCGTCTACTCGCACGCTGATTCACTTTCATTGCTGTCTCTCAAAAGTTTCGTCTCGCTGGGTTTGACTTGGTGGGAAGGAGTGATTTGTACTTTTGTTGGAGGTTTCTTCATCTCTTGCTTGGTTCGTTTCTTCGACCTCTCTGCTCCTCCAGTCCCGGAGCTGATCGTCTTCCATCAATGTAGATCTCGGCGAACGGTATCATCGGTACGCTTTACACCTCGAACGCGATATCGTCGTTCCTTCTCCTCGGAAAACTTCGCTTGCGCCTTTGCTTACACCTTGCTGCGATACAATAGGTGCTCGCCTACATGTGCCCTTCGCTATCTCAGCTCGTGCTGCATAGTGAGCCGAATCGTCTATCTCGTTGATTCGGAGTTCGAGCTGAACTTGTCTTTATCCTCTTTTCTCGCAGCGGATACTGGTTCTCTCGTTTCGCCGTCGTTTCCCGTGCCGTCATCGCTATGTTCTGGTTAAGTGTCAACAGTTACCGTACGTTCTCCATAGCTCGCTCGTCCAAGGAATCGGAATCGGCTGACACGCGAACGGTTCACCTTTGATCCTCTCAACAGAGGGAGGAACCGGAATTCGCATCTGCCTTACCGCTATCTGGCCTTCGTTCGCAAGATTCCCTAACCACCTCCCCGAATCCTCTGGAACTACCTCCGCCGCCTTCCTCTGTTTCTTCCTCTTCTGGTTATTCCAATTCCCGCTCTGTCTCATCCACCCTCGCAAACTTCGTCCCCTCTTCATCCTCAAGGGAGTCACGTTACCAGTCGTAGCCGTAGGTATGACAATCTGGTGTATCGTCAAAGCCGGAGATCAAGCCTCTGCCGTCCTCCGAGAGTCCCCTCGCTTGTCCGGCCTTGAGCACTGGTTCGCCGTCATGACTGCCATCAACTCTTGCATGTCTACTTGGTCTACCCTATCGCTCAACGTGAGTCAAATGCCTCGTACTATTTTCCTTCCCCATCTTTCCTCGCCCATCTCCCTTCTGCTCGCCCTTACGCCGTTCTCTCGCCTTTGAGGAGGACCCGTCGCTGACATGCTATCTATCCTCGTAGATCGGAGATATGAGTCGTTACTCGAAGAAACCCACTTCAGCTGCGATGCAACTCGCCATCATTCCCTCCCTTTGGACTATCTGCGCTATCTTTGGTTCAATTTCAGCCAAGTGAGTACTCCCTTGTGGTGTTCTTGTACTCTGCTGAACTGTTGCTCTCTAGCATGACCACCGTCATCCCGATTTACGCCGGAAAGTCAATTTACCAACCTTTCGACATTATCGAGAACGGAGGATGGCTCGACACTTCGGGTGGGCGTGCTGCTGCCTTCTTCTGTAGCATGGCTTGGGCAATAGGTAATATGTATGTTTCCGACTCCGTTACCGTTCGAGAGTGTTCTGTGTTACTGACGATGATCGGGAAACAGGACAACTGTGCGCTTTTCCCTCTCTACCGTTTCCTGATTCTCGACTACGGAACTGACCTCTGTCGGCGCGACTCACAGAACATCACCGCCAACTCGATCTCAGCTGCAAACGATCTTGCCTCTCTTTTCCCCAAATGGGTTGACATTCGACGAGGACAAATCTTTGTTCTTATTGTCGGCTGTTTCGCGTTCGCGTTCGTTCATTCTATTTCTCACTCTGTTGATGAGCTCGATCTGACCTTTCACACATCGACAGTCCCTGGAAGGTATTGGCCTCAGCGTCGGCTTTCTTGTCTTTCATGGCTTCTTATGCCATCGTTTTGACTCCTCGTAAGCTTGCTTTCGATGCTTCCTACCGATCGGCTCCCGTGAAGCTGACCCTTCTCCTCTCTCTCAGTTGCTGCTATTCTCTCTGCCGACTACTTCTTCGTCAAGAAGCGAAAGTACAACGTCCCTGAACTTTACGACTTCTCTGGAATTTACGGATACAAAAAGGGTTTCAACCTTGCTGCTATCGCTGCTCTCCTCATCTCCATTCCTCCCAATGGTACGTCTCGCCGTCTCTTCCTCTTCCTCTTCCGACAAGCCTTAGCTAATACCGTCACCCTTCTCGCAGTTCCGGGAATGATCAACAGTTTGAACTCGGACATCTCGATCGGAAACGCAAAATACATCTAGTGAGTCCTCGCTCTTGACACGGTTACATTCTATCGTGTGCTGATGTATCTACTGTTCTCAGCTGCATGGCTTGTATCTACGGTATCTCGACTTCGATGGCTACCCTCGTTCTCTTCAGCCGACTCTTCCCCGATCACAACTCGCTCATCGCCGAGGCGGTCGACGCCCACGATGTACTCGACGGCCTCGTCCCTGGATACGAGCATCTCTCGAGGAAGGAAGTCGGTACCAACAGTCTCACTTCGACCGAGAAGAAGCTCGAAGAAGCAGAGACCGATATCATCGCACTCTAGTTTGAACTTTCGTCTCTTCTTCTCATGTCATATTATAGATTGGTCGCGTGGATCTCATATAGATAGTTTCCGTGTTCTCCCTTCTTGTGTAACGTTAGTAGCTTTCAGTAAAACGGTTCGAAATTTGTTGGGCTCTCTTCGTTGTCGTATTCTTCCTTAGGTCTTTTGTCGAAATGAAATCACGTTTAGTAGCATCCGACCGTCAAGTCCGTTTGCCCGAAGCTGCCCTTGCTTGTAAGTGCTCGTCGCAAGGCGTGACGAAGTTGCCATGAGGTTGCGACAAGTCGCGGAAGAGAAGCAACAGCTCAGCCTCGTTCGAGTTATGAACCTCTCCTCTTCGCCTGCCTCCTTCTCGATCGCCTGTCAAGTCGCCGTGACGTCCTTTGAAGAGACTTCCTTCGAACGTTTCGCCGTCGTTACGAGCGGTCGGACAATCCCCATTGAGAACCAAACGAGCGCTTTTTCTCCTCTCATCATCTGATTCTCGGAAGACAGGGCGAAGGACAGGACGAAGGTCAAACTTATCGATTACTGCATTGGATATCAAAAGGACTACGTAGGAATAAGAACCGCTCGTCTACAACTTTGATCGCTCGTTCTCCTTCTTTACTCGAACAACCGCTTTACCCCAAGTCTCTCGAGCACCGAGCGCCTTCAAGCCGGAAGGCACACTCTCCAAGCCTCTGTCAATGACAAGTCCAGCGGTCAACAGGCGATCAAAGAGAGCAGAGATCAAGTGGACGTACTCGAAGATCTTCTCGAACGCGACACCCCTAACCTTTTTCTGTTCGAACAGATCAAGAAGTGCTCCCCAGACACCGGGGATAGCTTCAGGCTCTTTTCCGATGTAGGCGCCCCTATTTGAGACAGGAGACATTGTCAGCATGCTCAACCGAGACGCAAAATTGCTTTCGAAAGCGGGAGGTGGAAGCCTACCAGTGCACACCCATTGCAGTACAGTTCTTCAGCAAGAGTAAGTTTGCAGGGATCTGCGTGAGTAGAGGAACAGGTTAGCTCGGAACGATAGAAACCGGAATAGTGCCAACGAAACCAACCTTTTCGATTGTTCCTCCTGCAAAACCAACGATCACGATACGACCATTCCAAGCGATGCACTTCAACGACGGGACGACAAGTCCAACAGGGTCGTAAATACTGTATCAACTCGGAAAACTTTCGTCAGTTTCGATTCATCTCGCGAGTGTCGAAGTTTTCTTCGACTTACATATCTGCTCCGTGACCATCGGTGATCTTCTGTACCTCCTTCTGCCATCCCTCTTTCGTGTAGTCGACGAGGTGATCCGCGCCGTAACGTTTGCACACATCCAGTTTCGCTTTCGATCCAGCGGTTGCGATAACATTGGCACCCATAGCCTTGGCGATCTGTACAGCGGCGAGTCCAACTATGGCGATGAGTGGAGTCAGTAATCTACGCGGAGTTTCAAGAAGCGAGATGGAGAGAGACTCACCACCTCCGGCAGCGGCCTACGAATCGAGGAAGAAGCTTAGAGTCAGCCTCGAATTTCCGGTATCAATCCAGCACAAACTCGGAACGATAAAGTACAGAAGAGCAAACTAGAAGGGTTTGAGACTCACGTGAACAAGGACCCAATCTCCTTCCTTGACATTCGCACGATTCACTAACCCAGCGTAACTGGTCGGCATAGTGACATACAATCCAGCAGCCTCTTCCATTCCCATGTTATGAGGGATCTCGATCAGCTTGCGGTAGTCGACAGCGATCTTCTCAGCGTAAGCTCCTTGACCTGCTCCGAAAACTCGAGTCTTGCCAGGAATGTAATCGCATCCGTCGGGGATCGGGGAGGAGGCACTGATGACTCCGGAGAATTCGGCACCTAGATAGAGGAAGCGAATGGAGTGCGAAGTAAGGGAAAGGGGGAGGAGTCGAAAGACAATCGAGATCGTGCGAATGGAGAGGAAAAGATTGCGAAATGATCAGATCAGCTTCTATCGCTTTCGGTTCGTAGATAGGACGATCCCGAATGATAAGGGATAGTCTGAACTCACCAGCGACGTAAGGGAAAGGAGGTTTGTGTTGATACTTGCCCTGCGAAAAGAGCGAAACCAGCGTCAACGATTTCCCTCTTCTTCAAGTAGAGCCGGAACCACTCACCTCGATCTGAAGCAAGTCAAAGAAGTTCAATCCGGCACAGTAAACGTCAACGATAACCTCGTCCTCTCCCGCTTTCGGATCTGGACAGTCTTTCAACCTCGCCTCGAGCTCTTCAAACTTGATGTTCTTTTCGATTTGGTATCCGCGCATGCTGTAGTGTGTGCTGTATAGTGTGAGAAGAGTCGGAAGTGAAGTGGAGAAGCGCAAGAGACGAGAGACAACTTTCTCGGTTCTTCGGTTACTCGTTTACCTTCTCCAACAACCTCGAGATTGCGGAGACTGATCAGTAATCTAACAGCGAACTACATCGCAACCTCAATGTGCTACCCGACACTCTTCAACTAGCTTCCTCGTTCATCTTTGATTCTTCCTTCTCCTCCTCAGAATGAACTCACCATGGATGCGATCCTCGACAACGGAGTATGCGTTACCGGGATGGAGGGAACCAAAGACTAGGTATAAGATAATGGGTTCGTACTGCGCTCATACGGTCAATAAATATCGCAGTCGCTGGAAATGATCAAATTCCGAACTTATTTGGCTGCTTCTGTTTGCTGCTTTGCTTCTCTGCCTCCTCGTTTCTCTCGGTACGGAACTGTGTAGGCGAATCTCAGGTTCGCGCTCTTCTTCTCGTGAACGCGACTTCCGTTGCTGATTCCGATTCGACTCTCGTTCTCGCAGTTCTTCGTCGAGACTTCGAACATTGCCAGCGGACATCCGCAATCGACATGAAGGCGACAACCATATCGATCTTTGTAGCCAGCCTTGGTACGTACGGATGCGGTCCTCAGTCTCGCTCAATGGTTTGAACGGCAGCTCACCTCTGTTGGCGTTATCTACTCTCGCAGCTCTCCTCGCTTCATCAGCTCAAGCAGTCCCCTTCGATGCGCCTGTATCCAACATCCTTGATCCGAGGCGTGGTCGTGGCGTGGACGCAGCTTCAAGTCTCGATCAGCACATCCCTTCGACTGGCGAAAAGGTCGCTACTCTCCGCCAAGTGTCAACCAAGTTCCACCTAGGCACAAAGGTTGATGACAGAGAAACGCGTCCGAAGGCAGTGCGAACAAACTCGGAGGAGGAGGAGACGGAAGACAGCTACTCGGACACCTTGTTCCGCTCAAATGCTCAACCTCAACGACCTTTCAACCGAGATCTCGTCCGCAGTAATAACCGTGACAAGCCATCGGACAAAGGCCTTCGCTCACCTCCTCCAGGAAGGCGTCCAGGTCCCGAAACGTTCCCTCGTCGGCTCCGTAAGGGAGAACCTCGTCGCATTCGAGGTCGCAACCGTCCCCCTCCTCACTCTCAGAATGAGTATGAAGATCACTCACAACTACCTCCACCTCCTTCCGCTTCGCCACCCCAACCTTTGTATCCTGGAGTTGGTCGTCCTCCTTTCGAATCGATCCCTCCTCGTCGTACTAACCCTACTTCTCGCTCGCCTCCCGACGAACATCGGCATCACGCCCATCATACATGTCACGATCGACACCACCCTTCTCACTACCTCGATTCTCCTGTTATTCGCCGGTTCCTCCGATTCTCCCACCATCCCATCTTTCACATGTACCTTGCCCTAACTCAACTCATACTCGGTGTCTTCGTCGTTCGGAAGTTGTGGAGGAGTGGGAAGGAATGGAGAAACTCCAGAGAAGGCAAGATCAGACTCGATGAGGCAGAAGCGGATGAAGAGAAGGATTCAAAGGACAGGAGTGTGACTGAAACTGTGGCAGAGGCGGAGGCGACAGAGGAGGCCTGAAGCTGAGGAAGGGTGCTCGCCTTGGTCGGCTTCAGTGATGCTGTCGTTCCTCGCGACAGACTACCCTTCGTCAACGTTTGGGTCCGGAACCTTTCTTTCTTTCTGTACCTTTCATTTCTAGATATTTCTTGCTTTCAACCGCATGATCAATGGACACTACGGATTGCAGCTAGTATATGCCGTCGAGAGAACGAATGAGAGAAAGTCATCGCTGTGACAAAGTTGCGAAATTCGAAAAAAAGGTTGCGAGTCTCATCCACCAACTATTCACTCAACACTCGATATGGCGAAAGGCAAAACAGGAGTAATCAGCGGTAAACCCAATGTAGCTAGTGGAGGTCGATTCGATGCTCGTGAGTCTTCTCATCTCTCGTTATCACTTTGAAAGGGAAACTTTGTAGCGTCATGCACTTCAACTGCATCAACAACAACAGAGGATGAGCTGGAAGTGGGATCAAAGACTGTAGTGGAATAGAGTGTTATTGTCCGGCTATTCAACGGGGCAAGGGAGATTAGAGATGCAAGATAAAACACTCTCGCATGAAATTACTTCGGCCTACAATTTACAACTCTCACAGCTAGAGACAGATCACTGATATCCTTGATTCCTGTATTATCACAGTCGCACTACACGCTGGATCAGACTCCGAAGATGAACGATCTCAACCCGCAACTTCGAATTCAAACTCTGCTACAAACTCTCTCACTCCCTCAAAGAAAGCACTAGCACGCCAACGAGCTAAACTTCGCAAAAAGTCATCCTCAAACCTCAATGGAAACAACGATGGAGAAGAAGACAGTGAAGCATCTTCAATCGGGCCCGCTTCTTCAAGTATCCCTCCAGTTCCGACTCTCCCTTCAAAACTACAAACGAACGGAGGAGGAGGAGGAGTACAGAAGGTCGCACAACACACATTCCAAGCAAAGGAGAAGGTAGTCGAACAGATCAAAGAAGTCATCCCAACGAAAATCGCCGACCCAGTCCCTCCTTCTTCCTCCGTTTCAGAAACCGACGTTGAGTCTCAAGCTGGATATGACGACGAAGAAGATGAAGATGACGATGACACTATTCCTATCCCTGCCGCCTCCCTCAAGACCTCGAACGACAACCTCAGTAGTCCAAACACTCCTACTCCCGCTTCCCCTCGTCCCAATTCTCCTTCTACCGCCCTCTCCTCCTCCTCTTCCGCTACACCTGCACCGAAAGGAGCTTATACCGGAGCAGATCACGACCCAAACAAGAAATTGAAAGCGATTATTCAACGAACAGTAGCTGGTTTAGCGATGGCTTCTGGGTTCTTGGGATTCGTAGCGATGGGTCACGTTTACGTCGTCGCTCTCGTATTCATTATTCAAGCGATCGTGTTCAGGGAATTGACGGGGTTGTTCGATGCGGGTTATTCGGGAGCTCATGTTGGAGAAGAAGGAAAGGTTGTGAGATCACCAGAGAAGGAAGCAAAGAGAAAGGGAAGGAAGGAGGAGCGAGAACGATGGAGTAGGAGAATGGCTTGGTACGAACTGCTCTTACTCTTCCATCTCTATGACTTGCGACTGACAAGACCGTTTAATGGAAATAGGTACTTCTTCGCCGCAACTAATTATTACCTCTACGGCGAATCCCTCATTTACTACTTCAAGCATATCCTCACTTTACAAGCTTCTTTCCTTCCTACCGCCTACTCTTTCGCTCAACATCACCGACTGATCAGTTTCGGATTATATGTTATCGGTAAGTTTAAAATCGTTTCTTATTTCTCCTATATCCTTGACTGAATCGACGATCTGCCTCAGGATTCGTTGGATTCGTTGCCAATCTCTCGAGGGCGAACTTGAGAAGACAATTCGGTCTCTTCGGATGGATTCACATGTCTCTGTTACTCATCGTAGTCAGCAGTCATTTCATCGTCAACAATATCCTCGAGGTGCGTCCACTCTCTCTGATACTATCCATCTACATTTGCTGATAATCGACGGGGTTGGTCCACAGGGTATGATCTGGTTCTGGCTCCCCGCTTCTTTAGTCATCATGAACGATATCGCTGCCTACGTCTGTGGTAAGTCGCATCTCTCCTCAATCTCGCATTTGACAAGGAGACTGACATGCCTTCTTGCCTGGTTGTAGGTATGCTCTTCGGTCGACACCAGCTCATCAAGTTGAGTCCGAAGAAGACTGTCGAAGGTTTCGTTGGAGCTTTCTTCGTTACTGTTATCTTCGCCGTAGCAGTAAGTACTCCTTCTATCTCCCTTATGAGCCTATACTGATGCCGAACTTCGAGAACAGTGGGCTACCCTCTTCATGCGTTACAATTTCATGATTTGCCCAGTTCAAGACCTCTCGACGAACGCTTTCTCCAACATTCAGTGCACACCCAATCACGTTTTCGAATGGAAGAGCTTCCGCCTTCCCAGCTCCGTTATCGCCGCTATTGAACCCATCGTAAGCCTCTCATCTCACACTTTTCCCTTTTCACGCGAAATTGACTTGGAGCGAACTCTCTTCAATAGACTCGCGGTAAACTCACGTCGATCCCTTGGGCTCCTTTTCAACTCCACTCGATCGTTCTCGCCACTTTCGCTTCCCTTGTCGCACCCTTCGGAGGTTTCTTCGCGTCTGGTTTCAAACGTGCGTTCAACATCAAAGATTTCGGTGATTCGATTCCCGGTCACGGTGGAATGACGGATCGAATGGATTGTCAATTCTTAATGGGATTGTTCTCTTACGTGTACGTCTTGTCTGTTTCGCTGAGTAAAGGTAGAAAGCTGATGAGATTCGACGGAACAGTTACTATGCCTCGTTGATTCGGGAAACTCACGTTACTCCTCAATCGGTTCTTGCTGTCGCCATGACTCACTTGACTACTGAACAACAAGTTGAACTCGTCAAGGCTTTGGGAACCCTCCTTTCTCAAAAGGGAATCAACCCAAGAGCTTTATGGTAGAGAATGAGCAGGACGAGAGACAAATGCGAGTAGGGAGAGAAGGACGGAGGGGCAGGAGATGTAGATAGGAAGGGATGTGGAGGCGAGTAGGACGCGAGGGGAGAAAAAGGAGGAGCTTTTGCATTTTAATGAAACTGTTTTGTTTGGAATTGATACCTTGTTACGCTACACTTCCTTGTGTGTCTCTCGCTATCAGAGTTGTGTGTAGTATCTTATATCATATCTTCTAGAATCAAAATCAACAACATCTATTCTACCTGCGTTGAGTGTTCTAAGCTTTTCCTCAAATTCGATAAACCTTTCTACAATTCTCCCTGGCGACTTGCAATACCTTGACCGTATCCCACCCTTCAGTACCCTCCTCAACCTTGTCCGCCCCTCCGTTAAAGATCTTGGCGATGAATTCAGCGGTCCAAGGCAGAGTTCCGCTATGATTAAAGGGGAACTTCTGTTTGCTGGTCATTCCCAACGCACTGTTCGGTCCCAGGTTTGACGGCGGCATGTATGGTGCATCCGTTTCTAACAGGAAACGAGGTCTTCCTTCTTCCCCTTGCCGAAGGAGCATGTTTCGCAAGACTTCTGGAGTGTTGAGGTTCGAAGAGAAGGTAACGACTCCTGTTACTCCGATGTAGAGATTTGGGAAGAAGTCGAGAAGTTTGGTGGCGAGGGCGGGAGAGTCGGTGAAGCAGTGAACGTGGATTCGAGTCGAGGGAGGGAGTTCGGATGTCAGGATTTCGTAGATGTCTTCATCTGCTTCTCGGGTATGTATCGTAATCTACCGCAGAGGGTCAGATCAGTCTCGCTTGGAGTGAAGTGGGAGGAGTCGATCCACGCACTGCTTTGTCGAGGCCGGTTTTTAAAGAGGCCCGCAGTTGTCGTCGCAAGACGTCTTTTTGAATCTCCCTAGGCGAGTTATCATAGTGATAGTCGAGTCCGATCTCTCCCCATCCTACACACTCTGATCTTGCGTGAGCTTGAATGAACGCCGTCTCGAGTTCGTCCGTGTACTTTTCAGCCTCGTGAGGATGAGCCCCTGAACACGCCTATCGATCAGCTCCGACCAACAGATCCGAGGGAATGGAGCATACCGATCACGTAATGATAATCGAGTCCTTCAAGTCCCGTCAGACTGTCCACAGTCTCGTTCCATTCGTCTCGCTTTCTGGGATCGCTTGCCTCACACCAAACATCGACAACTCGCTTGACTTCATTGGATCCGGGAGTGCATAAGGTCGCCTTGACGAATTCCGCGACTTTAGTATGTTTTCCTTGAGGGTATTTCTCTCGGTCTATTCGGACAACGAGTTACTTTTCTATTAGTTTGACATTGGCGTAGATATTTGATTTGAGTGTCGAAATTTCAACTTGATCCCCCCCAACGATGAGCGAATTCAAAAATCGAAAAGTCGAATTCAAACGTACAAGCTTGAAATGTTGACCAGATGTGAGTATGAGTATCTATAATCTCCACTTCATCCGCCCTGTCCTTTAATGCGTTGTGTCGAGGGAGAATCAATCGTTCTTCAAGTGGGAGAGATTTCGAAGATTTCGAAGAGCGGGAATTCTTTGCTGGTGGTGGAGGAGTGTTGGATGTCGAAGGAGGGTTACACATGATTGATCTTGCTAAGAGGCGAGTCGAGCCAATTCGCATGCAATTTGGAACGATGTGGGAAGAGGAAAGAACCAAAACGAGTTGATTGATTTGCTACACTCACCACCACAACGCACACACCTCGGAACGGCTCAATAGAGCTTGTATGCCTGGTTCAGGAGAGCAGCCGAACTCTCACAGTCAACAGTCAATCCCACCTTCGGAAACTCCTGATTCGACCTCATCTCGACAAGGCCAGCCCTCCGCTTCTACCTCCTCAAATAGTACTGCTAGGCCATCCTTCACAGATCAACATAGACCACCACCGATCCGTACTGCGAATCTAGGCATCACCACAGCTCACGAGAGACCAACTTCTCCAATCTCTATCGACACTTTATCAGACTCGGATACAGGCGGATTACACAGAAGGAGCTCGAGTAGAAGGAGAAGTACAGATGGGGACGACTACATAGGAGATCTGATGCAGAGAGACAGGAGAGGGAGTGAAAATTCGCAAAATGGAGACGACGAGGCGATGCAAAGAAAGGGAAAGGGGAAAGAGAAGGACAGAAGTCAGCAAGGATGGGCACAGGTTATGGGGTCGCCCACGAAGAGTCCGACGAAGCGAGTACCGAGACGGAGAGCTTCGACAGTAGCTCTCGCAGACGGTTCTTTCGTTCGACAACTTCCTCCAACTCCCTCTTCTTCCTCTCGACAAGACTCTATCCCTCAAATGAGTCCGACAATCCCTTCTTTCCCTTATCCAACCTATTCAGCCGACGATCCTTTCTCTACCCCGACCTTCCAATCCTCTTTCAACCCAGTCACTTTCGATTCGAATTATCGACCTTCCCTTTCTCGAACCCATTCTCACCCTCTCTCCTTCGACGGGTCCAGTATGGCCGCTGCTTCATCATCGGATGAAGACGAAGAGTCTCGTAATTTGACTCCACGAGCTCGAACACGACGTTTCGACAATCTGGAAAGAAGAGAGTCGGAAGATCACGAGTTTCGTTCTCCTCTTCGACCAACAGACTCGACTCCGGATAGACAACGACCTCGCCTCTCCCTCAAGACTCCTCGGATGACCCCGAATCTCGGAGGCTTGTCTCCTTCGCGAGCTTCAGCCCAGAGATTGTCGCCCATCTTGACCTCGAACGGCGATCTGAGGAATGCCGGTCATAGAGCGGACGACGAAGGAGGTTGGCAAGAGCTGTCACCTACGAAAGCCTCGGCGCAAAGTCCAGGGCTTTCGCGAAGGCAGACCTTGACCGCTGCGATCGGAGGATTCCGAAGAGCTTCGGTACGAGTCGTCAACATTGCTGGGGTTCACTCGGAGCCGATTGAGAACGAAGGAAGACGGCCACCCATCAACAGGTCACCATCTCTCCGCCGGCGGAGTCAAACTACGATCCAATCCTTTCGAACGGAAACTCCCCAGCTTGAGGTCGTCAAGCCTGCAGAGGATATAGATGAGGACGAGGAAGCAGTAGAGAAGGAAGCAGAATGGGAGCAGGAGCATCAACAGAACGACAAGTCATTCAGAAGATTGCGAGGGAAGACACTTTACATCTTCGGACCAGAGAGCCATTTTCGGAGAGCTTGTGCAAGAGTGCTGACTGCCCAGTACGTGTCTACCGCTTCGTACTGGCAGAAGCGACATAAGCTGATCTTTTCCCATGTTGCACAGATGGACAGAACCAATCATTCTTGTACTGATCATCTTCTCGGTCGTCCTTCAAACGATTCAATCCTCTTACAACGTCTACGAATACCCTCGACCGACATCCGGGTTCTTCCACTCCTGGGAGGATTACGCACTCTTCTCCGTCTTCATCTGTTTCTCGCTCGAAATCATCGCTCGAATCATCGTTACTGGTCTCGTCTTCAACCCTCCTCGACCTCCAGCTCCTCTCCGTCCCGCTTTCAAGAGCTACGAAAACTCTGTCAAGCGTACTCCGTCACTTGCTAGTCGAGTCGAAGAGCGCTTCTCCCCTCTGCCTTCACCACTTCGCTCTTCTCCACCTCTCCTTCCGACTCAACTCAAAGGCACAGACGCTTACCCTCCCCATTCATCTCACCTCCCGGAAGATTCGACCGATATCACCTCTGTCCTTCGTTCTCATCCTTACGATCAAAGAAACGCTTCATCGACTGCACTCATGCGAGACAACTCTCAACTTCGACCTCCAACTTCGAGGGAACCCGATGGAGTCGGACTGGGGTTGATCGATTCTAATCAAGCATCAAATCAAGCTGGACCCGGTTATTCGACGATTACAGCCGGATTAGCGAGTTCTTTACCAGCCGCATCCGCTGCCGCTATGGTTCCCAGCACGACCGCCGCTTCCGCTCCTTATGTCCTCGCAATCCGGAAACAACGAGCGACTTACCAACAAGCGTTCCTTCGTCATTCGTGGAATCGAATCGATGTCGTCGCAGTCACTTCGTTCTGGATCTCGTTCATTCTCGCATTGTCGGGCAAGGAAGCGAGTGAGAATTTGTGGTTCTTTCGAGCGTTGAGCGTTCTCAGAGCTACGCGACTACTAGCTGTTACTTCCGGTACTCAGGTCCGTTCTCTCTCTGGTTACTTGATCTTAATCAAGCAAATCTCACACTTTCGACTGTACCTCTAGACTATTCTCCAATCTCTCAAGAAAGCGAGTCCACTCCTTGTCAAGACTACATTCTTCATCGCTTTCGCAATCATTCTCTTCGGGTGAGTTCCGACAGTCTAATTTCGGAAAGCTCTGTGGGAACTTACTGTTGGACTTCAAAAGTATCATCGGTCTACAATCGTTTCGAGGTTCTTTCCGTCGATATTGTCAATGGAGAGGTAAGCTTGATGTTCACTGTGCTAGATCGATCGAGAACTTTCGCACTGACGCCCTTCGCTCTTCGCTGGAAATGTCAGATCCCGACGGCGTGCTCTCCGATGTCACCTCGGAACAGAATTGTGGAGGATACTACAATTCGACAGGTCAACAAGTCAGCTATCTTACTGGAGGCGGGTTCACCGCTCCGGAAGATCCGAAAGGGTTCATTTGTTCCGCTCCGAGTATTTGCATCGTTCGTCTCGAGTTCCTACACTTCTGATTCATTTGGCTAATCATCCATTCGACTCGCAGGAACTAGAGAACGGATGGGGAGGAGCTCGGTCTTTCGACAATATCTTTGCATCGTTATTGCAAGTCGTCGTAGTTGCTTCTGGTAAGTCTCCCTCGCCTGCTTGACGCCGTTCTCGCGATCTAATGCCTGCGGGTTCTTCCCTAGCCAACACGTGGACGGATACGATGTATGCGATGATGGATGCCGATTACTTCGTTTCTTGTCTCTATTTCATCGTTGGGTTGGTGATTATCAACTACTGGTTCGTCCACTTGCATTTTTCTCCGTTACTAGCCATGAAACTGACCCGTAGCAGAAACGTACAGGCTCATCAATCTGTTCACGGCCGTCATCACCTCAACTTTTGCAGACATCCGAGATGAAACGAAACACTCAGCTTTCGCCGCTACTGCGTGAGTCGTTCCCCTGTACACTGACTAGCATAATATCGCTCATCATCTTTCGAGGAGATACAGTGCAAATCCTCGACTTGATCAATTCGACGACGACCGCAAGCTGAGACGAGGTTTCACAAGAAGTACAAACTTCGTTCGATTGGCATATCAGAAAACGCATCTCATTTGGGTCGCAGTCGTCGTTCTCTCCGTGGCCGTTCTCGCCGCGAAACAGTCGAATCTATCTCCTCGAGTTATCCACGTCCTCGACTCGATCGAGATTGGGTGTATTATTGCATTCGACGCCGAAATTGCGATTCGAATCTTCGCTTGCCTACCCGATTGGAGGAGTTTCTTCGCTGGACCCGCAAATTCAACGGATACTGTACTAGCCCTCGTCTCGACCATTATCCTCGTCCCAGTCATTCGAGACTCTCCAGCTTACCCATGGTTGACCGTCTTCGCAATCGCTCGATTCTATCGATTCATCATCGCTATCCCTCGGATGCGTCGACTCCTGGTGAGCGCCATATCTACTTGTGGTCCAAATACCGTGTACTGATGCTCTTTGGGTGATGCAGACCAAAGTTCTCGGTACCTTTGCGGGTTTGGTCAACATGATCATTTTCCTCTTTCTCATGACTTTCCTCGCGGCTCTCATTGTGGGTTCTCTGCCTCCTATTCTCGGTACCCGTCTCATTGTGCCATCATTTTCCTGCAGGCTGTCCAAATGTTTCAAGGGATACCCGATCCTGATTCCGACGACACTGGACTCATGAATTTCTATCAAGTTTTCAATTCGTTCCTCGGAATGTACCAGGTGAGCCATTACCTCTCCACTACCTCGAACCGCATTCGAGAGATTGACAGCGCTCATCGGCGGAAGATCCTCTCATCCGAGAACTGGACAGACGTCGTCAACACCGTCCTATCCTCAGAAAAAGGCAGACTACAGATCGTTCTCGCTGCCGTCTTCCTCTGCGCATGGATGTTCTTCGGCTAGTATGTCGTCTTTCTCTTCGGCAGTGACTCGAAAACTGACGATCGATTGTCACAGCTTCGTTCTTCTCAATCTTTTCATTGCCGTTATCAATGAGAACTTCGCAATCGCTGAGGAGGAGAAGAAAGCCCGTCAACTGGAGAGTTTTATCAATCGAACTGTCGTACCTGGTCACAACGTTACCTCAACTTGGCTCCGTCGTTTCGACCCATACAATTACGCCAGTGCCCGATCAAAGTCGACAATGCAACGAAACAACGAGTCGGAACAGGTTGAAGAAGGAGAACTGGTCTTGTCGCCAGATGCGATGCAAACTGAATTTGGATTCGATGATGAAAAGGTTAGCTAGTCTTTCCTCTTCCGATCGTTACCACGCTAAAGTGGACTCATTTGCGATTTGTTCAGAAGGAGCCGTCTCCCGAAGCCAGTACGATGGCGTCAAGCTCAAAGAAAACTTTGCGATTCCGCTCGGGACTCGGTAGTCTTTCCATGGGACGCTCAAAGACACCATCTATCGACATATTGAGCTATCATCATCGACAGGAAACTTCAACGACTCTTCCTCCTCCTCCACTCATTCCCCGAAACCGAGAAGCTACGATTCAAGAACACGCTCGATTCGAGACCGTCTTGGAAGAACGCAAGAACACGATCCGAGACTTCATCACCGATAACCCAGGATACGACAAGACTCTCTACCTCTTCTCGCAGGATTCGAAGATCCGCCAGCTCTGTCAACGATTCGTCGAGCCCTCGTATGGCGAGGAGCGAATCAAAGGGAGACCAGCTTCGAAACGATGCAAGTACGCATTCAACGCGGTGGTACTGGTGGCTATCATTGTCAGTATCACAGTCGCTGCTGTCGCAAGTCCTCTATATCGTCGAAAAATGTTCATCACCGATGGAGATCTCCGATGGAACTGGCCCAACCTCGTCGAAGTGGCAGTCGGTTTCGTCTTCGTTGTCGAATTTCTCGTCAAGATAGTCGCCGATGGATTCCTCTTCTCCCCAAACGCCTACCTTCTCTCACTTTGGAACGACATCGATTTCCTCGTCCTCCTCACTTTACTCGTCAATATCATCACCTCTCTCACTGGAGGATCTGGCAGCAATCGCTTCACTCGGTCTCTCAAGGCGTTCCGTGCTCTCAGGCTCATCAACTTGTGGCCAACTATGCGAATTACCTTTTACAATGTGAGTCCCTCTTCACTTCTCTCTTCACAGAGCTTTCGTTACTGATATCAGCCGATTGTAGGTCCTCATCCTCGGTTTCACTCGCATTCTCGACGCGTCGATCCTCGCCTTACTCTATATCGTTCCTTTCGCCGTTTGGGGAATGCAGATCTTCAGCGGACTCCTCTACTCCTGCAACGATCCGACCGTCTCGACGAAAGCACAATGTGTCGGAGAATACGCTGCCTCCGCCGTGGACGACTGGTCTTTCATGGTTCCTCGAATTTGGTCAAATCCCTACGTTTGGTCGTTCGACAGCTTCAGATCATCTATCCTGATTCTTTTCGAGGTCATCTCGCTTGAAGGTTGGGTGGATGTTATGCAGTCCGTCATGAGGATCAACGGTCGAGATCAGCAACCCGAAGAAAACGCCTCGCAATTCAACGCTCTTTTCTTCGTCTTGTACAATGTGATCGGAGCAACTTTCATGTACGTCACGCATTCGCTTGATACACTGCAGGAATGAGAGCTGACCGTATATATCGAAATCAAGCTTGACGATCTTCCTCTCCGTCATCATTGACAATTTGCATCGTCGTTCGGCAACCGCACTCTTGACAACGGAACAGCGACAATGGCTCGACCTGAGGCGTCTCATCTCTCGACAACGTCCCTCAAAGCGACCACCTCGTCGGCCGTCATCGAGTTGGAGGTCTTGGTGTTTCGACCGAGCTGCGAACAAGCATGGATGGTGGACGAGAACGTTGACCGGTCTCTACATCTTCAATATCGTCGTTCTCATGACCGAAGCCTCGACCACAGTAGCAGCGGATCGACCTCGAGGTAAATGAGACTCAACTTCTCGCTTGCCTTTTCGTACTGACAATTTCCGGAATTCAGATTGGATCTATCTCGCCTTGACGATTCTTTACGCTACCGACATCGTGGTTCGGATCACCGGATTCGGATGGATCGTGTTCACCCAGAATCATTGGAACATTTACGATGTTGTCGTGGTCAGCGGAACTCTCGCAACAACTATCCCTCTTCTTCTCGGGACTCAAAATCAAGTCGCGCTCCAACTCCAGAAACTCTTCCTCGTGTCGATCGTCTTCAAACTGGTTCAGCGAAGCGATAGTCTCAATCAACTTCAAAAGACCGCCGTGTGAGTGGGATCGCTTCTCTCGAGGAGAATCGAACTAATCCGGCCTTGGCTGAACAGAGCGAGTCTCCCAGCGATTCTCAACATCTTCGCACTCTGGGGCGTTCTGTTCCTCGTCTTCGCTATCTTCTACATCGAGGTGTTCGGCCTAGTACGGTGGCAAACTCAAGAAACCCACAACGCGAATTACTATTCATTCGGCAACACTTTGGTCCTGCTTGTTCTCCAGTCTACGGGGTACGTGTTCTTCGTTTCGTTTCCTGAAAAAGCTTTCGCTGACTCCTTCCCTGCTTCCAATAGAGAGGGATGGAATCAATTCATGCATGATTACGCTATGACTGAATTCCCTCGCTGCACCGAGTCGCCAAACTATCTCGAATCTGATTGCGGCTCAAGCGCTTGGGCGTATGCTCTCTTTATCATCTGGAACGTCCTCTCGATGTGTACGTTCCGAAAGTAGCTCGCTTCTCCAGCCAAAGACAGCACTGATTTCATTGCTGGATTACAGATCTCTTCGTCAACTTGGTACTCGGAGCTGTCATCGAGAACTTCTCGTTTGTCTTCCAGGATTACGGAAAGGTCAAAAACATCAGCCGACATCAAATGCGTTCGTTCAAGAAAATTTGGTCCGATTTCGATCCAGAACGAACTGGGTATCTTCAACAGCAACATGTCCCGCGCTTCCTCTCTGTACGCTGCCTTGTCTATATCACCCTTCCTCGGAATCACTGCTGATCTCGTCTCGTGTTACCAGCGCCTGAGTGGTGTATTCGACGTTCGAATCTACCGAGAAGAATGGTCAATTCACTCTCTCCTCGGTGTGGCTCGCAAAGATCCGACCACTCAACATAACTCTCCCTCATTCTACCACTACCTACAAGACAGAGACGCGCTTTCGCTTCGGAAGCTTGATCTCGGACGTCTTCGCTCGGCTCTTTCGACAATCGATCCAGACGAAGTCGATAGGAGGAAGGCAGACTACAACCTACTCTATCACGAGGCAATGATGGATGCCGAGGCATCAGGAAAAGGGGTATCTTTCGGAGGAATGCTTCGACTACTCGCTCACTACCGATTGATTGACGATGATAACGATCTGCAGTAAGTTCTCGTTGATCCGTTGTTCCCGTTCGACCTTAGCTGAAGCTCTGATCGTTCCCGCAGAATTGATGAGCTCATTCGCAGACGCTCAAAGTTGCAACACGTCTATACTCGAGTACGTCAAGATCGACTGGATTCGTTCTTCGCAATGATAATCGCTAGACGAAGGTTCCTTCTTGCGAGACAAGCTCAACGCAGGGATGAGATGGGAGGAGTGCCAGCGATCCAAGTGGAGGATGGAGATAGGAATGAGCCTGAGAGCGACGAAAGTCAAGATGGAGATGACAAATCAGCGAAGGATGCAGGAGGTGGAGCTGGAGGAGCGAGGATGGCTCCTAAGCGAGGGGTTACTAGAGGTAGATCTGGTTCGTTTGTCGAACAGACAATTTAGAGAAGTTCAGCGCGATTTGTTTTTTGGTTTTTGGTTTTTGGGTAGAAAGGGATACAATCGGCGTTTTATGATAATAGACACTCTTTCGTGTACTGCTTACAATGACGCGAGATTGCCCTTGGTGAGAATTTTCAAAAAAAAGCTACTTGGAAATTTTAACAGTTGAGGGACGGGAGGTTTGTTCTCTCTTCACCACTAGGAACAACCCCAGCTTTGCACATCAGCATCAAGAAGCTCCAGATAGTATCGCAAGGGAGCTATGGGGTCTCGGTGAGCTCTCTATTACTTGTCAACCAGTTCTCCCACCTCGGGATCTACTAAACTCGCTAACAAGACGCTGATCTTCTCATACTTAGATTGGACCGCTTGATCACGCTACTAGATACCGGTACAACATCCTCTGTGCGTCTCACAGCAGCTCGTCAGCTAGGGCAACTCGCAGGAACTCGAGTCTCGCACCCTTCGTCTACAGACCATTACTCGAGCGAGATCAAGGTAGAAGGAGATGTCAAAGGTGTCGAGAAGAACGATGGGATATGGTCAGGCGTAGATGGAGAGTGGAATGATGTATTACAGCTTGTTGCAAGGGTAAGTTTCGAATTTACTCGCTTCTTCCCCTTTCTCCTGCTGATGAAGCTCGAGTCATTCTGTCACTGCATTAGGTTCTACCGCATCTTCAATCTCGATCGTCAGATACTCGTCAGGCAGCGGCTTCAGCTCTAGCTCATATTAGTCGAGCAGTCGGAATCTGGGACCCTTCTTCGACATTCGCTTCTTCCACTTCCGATGAACCACCATCCTCTATCCCCTCAACGTCCTCTCCACAGCTCTCGGTGCATGACCTCGACCTCTCTCGACTACTTTCAGAAGGAACTGTACTCTTGAGCAGCTCAGGGAAGGAGTTCTCAAACATCTCTCATCTTTCGGCACAAGAACTCGCACAGGCTCAGAAGGAAGCGATGGGAAAGCTGGGGTTGAGCTTTGGAGGGAACGGAGCGGATGATATCGGGATGGATGTTGGAGCTGAATTGGCTGCTGGCGCCGGAACCGACAACAACGGAGAATCTACCTCTGCCTCAGTACCCCTCGCATCGGCATCTACATCTTCGTCTCTCCCTCCCCCACGATTCAAGTCTAGCGCAAGTTCGACTTCAGTTCCACCTCCAAGCCAGTCTGCTTCTCCAGCTCCAGCTCCAGCTCCAGCTCCCCAACCCGACGAATCCGCAGATCCTTATGCCGGATTATCTGCTCGAGAACGTAACAAGCTAAAACGGAAACGAAAAGCTGAGGGGAAAGCAGGTGCACCCCCTCCTTCGACTACTTCTGCTCCCGTCACAAAGAAAGCAAAGTTGGAACCTATAGCTAAAGTGAAGAAGGAGGTGAAGGACGAGGACGAGGATGTCAACTTGAAGACTGAAGATGGAGATGGAGGAGGAAAAGTGGTCATCGATCCGGGGGCGAAAGCGAAAGAGAGAGCGAGACTAGCGGCGTCGGGAGGAGGAGAGATACAGGTTTCGGAGAATGGGACCTCAACGAACTCATTGTCGATTACACCGGGAGAATGGCCTTGGCATACGACAGTTTCGAGGCTATCTCTAGGACTCGTTTCGCCTGCATGGGAAGTTCGACATGGATCGGCACTCGGTTTGAGGGAAGTCTTACGGCTACAAGGTCGATGTGGTGGTATGTTGGAAGGTCTNACAAAGGAGAGGAATCAGNAACTGCATCAAGAATGGGCNGGAGATGTCGCTGCGAGGTTGAGTTGCGTTTTGGCTCTCGACAGATTCGGAGATTACGTTTCGGATCAGGTGAGGACTTTCGCTTTCTCCTCTTCTTCGGCGGTATATCTGACTAGGATATCGGTGATAGGTCATTGCACCCGTTCGAGAAACTGCCGCTCAAGCTTTAGCCGTCCTCCTTCCTCACATGTCACCAACTTCCTCTTCACAAGTTCTCCGAATCCTCGTCGACATGGTCGAACAACGTCACGCCTCTCCCGACGGCGTCAAGTACGCCTGGCAAGTCCGTCATTCAGGATTGCTGGGACTCAAGTATTTCGTCGCAGTCAAGCGAGGACTACTTCTCGGGGAGGAGGAACTGCTCGACGTGGCGACGAAGGTGGAGATGGAGTCAGAAGACATCAAACCTGTCATTCCCGATCAACTCCCGCTCCTGAAATCGGTCGTTTCCGCTTCTCTCGTCGGTCTTCGAGATCGAGACGACGATGTTCGATCAGCAGGTGCCTCTACTCTCCTACCACTGGCCGATGTTCTCGTAGAGCGGCTACCTGAAGAGATGAAAGAGGTTGTTGAAGTACTGTGGGAATGTTTAGGGGATCTCAAGGACGATCTCGCGAGTTCAGTTGGAGGAGTAATGGATCTTCTAGCAAACCTGTTGGGATTCCCTGCAGTCATCGATCTACTTCAGTCTTCTCAAATGCAGTAAGCCTGTCCCTGAGTCTCTCGCGACCCGCTCTCCCAACTCATGAATCGATTTTCAACAGTACTCCTCTTCCCGAACTTATTCCTCGACTCTTCCCGTTCTTCCGTCACACCATCACTTCAGTCCGTCACTCTGTTCTCAACACCGTCGCCGTCTTCCTCGAGCTGCCTACCCTGGATCCTTCGACCTGGGTCGACTCTCGTCTATATCGTTTACTCTTCCAAAATATTCTACTCGAACAACGTCCAGAAATACGACGGGCCTCACAAGAAGCGTTCCACAAGACTCTCTCACTGGCAACGCGATCCCCTTCAGCGCTCGAATCCCTGACTCGCGACGTCTCCCCTTCGTTATCGACTTGGTTCACCTTACTTCGCTCTCCAATTGGAACGCCCCTCAACGCAGCGCTCTTCTGGTCTGCAAGAGAAAGTCTCGCTGGAAATGGAGTCGGAATTGTACACAATGTCGACAAGCCGATGCTCAATCAAGATCTCGCTCTCGTCAGCACCGAATCAGTTTTGAAGGGTAAAGTCGAAGCGGCGAAGGCAGTAGGAAATCTCATGACAGTCTGGCCGAAAGTGGTGCGTCTTTGTGGCTCTCTTCTCCGTCCATCAGTTGATAGCCAACTCACGACATCTCGTTGCCCTAGCTTTTCGAATCAAGCTTCTCAGGGTTCATCGAGCAAGAGCTGTCCGCTCCTGCAGCTCTTCAGCGCTTACTGGTCGCCACACTCGTCGAAGAATGGGCTTCAATGTCATCACACACCATCGACCACTCTTCCCCCTTCGTAAACCGTCTCATTTCGACCTTTCATAACCTTATCGCTTCCGGACTTCCCTCGAACATGCTGGAGCTTCAACCCATTACCAACCGACTACGCGCAGATTGCGTTTCTCTCTACACTGCTTTCGCTCAGCAAGGCAAGGTTCCTCCCGCCAAGCTCCCAACTATTCCCGACCTCAACGAGTTCAGTTTCTCATCCGCCCAGCAAGTCGAAGCCTCCTACTCCGCTCTACTACCTCACATCAACTTGAAGCCGGCGGCGAAGAAGACAGTCTTACCTCAGCTCGAGGAGAGATACAGAACTATCGAGAATGGAATCGCTTATTTCGAAACGACGAAGACGAAACATGAACGAATGGTGTTGGCGGCGATGGGTGGTGCAGTAATCGCTATGAAAGCGATTCCGGCGAAGATGACTCCGTTGATTCGAAGCGTTACAAACAGTATCAAGGTAAGTTTGTGACAGTCAATTTTCGGGGAACATCGCTGGAACTGACGATCACCTTGTCTTTGAACAGTCAGAAGAGAATTTGGACCTTCAAGCTCGTTCAGCTCACGCAATCGCTGCCTTCATCGATTACTGTTCTTCGCCCGCTTCGACCCTTCGCGCCAATCCTTCGGACAAACTCGTTAAGAACCTCTGCACCTTCCTTTGTCAAGATGTGACCCGCACTCCCATATTCGCCTCTGCCAAGTCCTCAAAGTCTGGAATCCTTACTCTAGAGTATCAACCTGCTCGCGGGCTCGCGCCAACAGCGAAGGAACTCAAGGAGAAACAACAACGCGAGGATTCAGAAGATCACAAAACAGCGAAGTTAGTGTTCAGAGGTGCTGAGCTCGCTTTGAAGGAGTTGTCGGCAAGGTTCAACTCGTCTCTGATCGAAAGAGTGCCGAAACTCTGGTCTTGCATGACGGAAGCGTTGTTCGAGGTGTTCGCTTCAGGTAAGTTTCCGCCCCTCTCAACCATACAAAGTGTCGATCCTGACAATTTGTCGCAGGCGATACTGCCCAAGCGGATGCTCTGCTCGTCGATGATGCGAGAGGACAAGATCTGCTCGACAATCTCACCGTCCTCCCTCTCGCAGCACTCCACTTGTCTCCGTCTCTTCATCAACATCTCTTTACGGTACTTCCGCCACTGGCACTCGCTACTCGCAGCAAGTTCGCCGTTGTTCGCTTCGCCGTCGCCAAATGTTTCGCAACTCTCTGTGATATCGTCCCAGAGCAAGGCATGAAACACGTGATCGAAAGCGTCGTGCCAAACCTTTCAGATCCCCTCAATATCAACAACCGGCGTGGTGCTATCGAGCTTATCTCTCGTGCGTTCTCTCCGATCCACTTTCTACCAATGAGACTTGGAACGCTAATCTTTGCTGCGTTCTCGACAGACATTGTCGAACTCCTTGACATCAAGATCTTACCTTACGTGATCTTCCTCGTCGTCCCCGTGCTCGGTAGAATGAGTGATCCAGATGACGAAGTTCGTCTCGTCGCGACGAACACTTTCGCAACCCTAGTCAAGCTTGTGCCGCTCGAGGTAAGTCGATCGTCTTTACTGTCTTCTAAGAAGAGAGTCATGAACTCAACTCACTCTCTCACTTTCTGCAGGCTGGTCTACCCAATCCTCCTGGTTTCTCCCCTCAACTTCTCGCCAAAAGGGAAACGGAGCGTGAATTCCTCATGCAGCTTCTCGACGGTAGCAAAGTAGCAGAATACAAGATTCCTGTCGATATCGGTATCGAGTTACGCAAATACCAGCGTGATGGAGTCAGCTGGCTCGCCTTTCTCGCTCGTTATCAGCTTCACGGTCTACTTTGCGATGGTCCGTCGACTTTTCTCTTGCTTTCTCGCTCCAGGACTGACTGGCTCATCATTCGATCCTGTAGATATGGGTCTCGGCAAGACGCTCCAGTCCATCTGCATCCTCGCCAGCATGCATCACGAGCGCGCTCAACGACACGAAGCGACAAAATCTCCTGACACCGTCCATCTCCCTTCTGTCATCATCTGCCCTCCTACTCTCACCGGCCATTGGAAGCAAGAGATCAACACTTACGCCAAAGCCCTTCGCTGCGTCATCTACACCGGTCCACGAATTGATCGAGAACGACTCGTCCGAAGTTTCAAGAAGTATGATGCCGTTATCACCTCTTACGATATCGCTCGAAACGACGTCGAAGCTCTATCGAAGATCGACTGGCACTACTGCATCCTCGATGAAGGTCACATCATCAAGAACGGAAAGACGAAGTTGACGAAAGCGGTCAAATCCCTCAAATCGATTCATCGTCTCATCCTCTCTGGCACACCCATCCAGAACAACGTTCTCGAACTATGGTCGCTCTTCGACTTCCTCATGCCCGGATTCCTCGGTTCGGAGAAGGCGTTCAACGAGCGATTCGGCAAACCAATCGCAGCCAGTCGAGATGCGAAGAGTTCGTCAAAGGAGCAAGAAGCAGGTGCAGCAGCGCTCGAAGCTCTACACAAGCAAGTCCTCCCGTTCCTCCTTCGTCGACTCAAAGAAGACGTTCTCGACGACCTCCCTCCGAAGATCATTCAAGACTACTATGTCGAACTCTCTCCCCTTCAGAAACAACTTTACGACGATTTCTCGACATCTCAGATCGGAGACGCTGTCAAGGGAGAAGTTAGTAGCACGTCGGGCGATTCGAAACCTCAGCACGTCTTCCAGGCCCTCCAATACCTCCGCAAACTCGTTAATCATCCTCTCCTCGTCTACAAACCCGAAGTTCCGCAACATCAAGCCGCCCTGCTCAAAGTATCGACCAATGCGCCAGATATTCGAAGTGTTCAGCATGCACCAAAGTTGACGGCGTTACGGTGCGTTCTCCTTTTTTCCGCGTTTCTCTACAAACTTCGTCGACTGAAGATTCCCCTTGTTTGATAGCCAAATTCTCCTCGACTGCGGCATCGGAGGCGATAGCGACCAAGAAGACGGTGCAACCGAAGAAGGTGTTGCTCGTCACAGAGTACTCATCTTCTGTCAACTCAAGCAAATGCTCGATATAGTTGAGAACGACTTGTTCCGAAAGTTGATGCCCTCAGTGACCTACATGCGACTCGATGGATCGACCGACGTCTCGAAACGACACGCTGTCGTTCAGACCTTCAACGCCGACCCCTCGATCGACGTTCTTCTTCTCACGACCCACGTCGGAGGACTGGGACTCAATCTAACCTCTGCCGACACCGTCATCTTCGTCGAACACGATTGGAACCCGATGAAGGATCTTCAGGCAATGGATCGAGCTCACCGATTGGGGCAGAAGAGGGTCGTCAACGTGTACCGTCTAATTATGAGGGGAACTCTCGAAGAAAAGATCATGGGGTATGCAATAGTCTCTCTCCCGCCCTTTACGGCTATCGGGACGTGACTGACTGTCTACTCTCCGATCTACTAGACTACAACGCTTCAAACTCAACATCGCTTCCTCCGTCGTTACTCAGCAGAACTCGAACCTGGATTCGCTCGGTACCGATCAAATCCTCGACCTCTTCCAAGTCTCGGATACGTCCTCTGCATCCACCTCGACGGCGCAACTCTCGGGCGACAAACCCATGTCTCAAAAAGCGATCCTCGATTCACTTTCTGAACTACCAGCAGACGACGAATACAACGATTTAGATCTCTCAGCTTTCACCGCTTCTCTCGCATAGTCTACCTTCCCTCTGGTCGTACATAATCTTTGCCTTTGTAAATGTTGTAATACGGCTTTGCAAAACGAGAGGATAGAAAGCGAGAGGACGGCAGGAGATACCGAGGAAATACTGATCGACGGGGCACCTATGTTACAACTAAAGGTAACGACGACGATGAAAAGGAGAAGAATCAAAGTACATGGATTGATCAACACTATGTATGGATGCGGAAAGGGGTAGGGGTATAGCAAACGAATAACAACGAGAAAGAGATCAAAGGGGAGCAGAACTTATTGCGGTCGATACGTCGTCCCTTCGTCGGTGATCTTGGTCGAGAAGAAAGGATGTCGGAGAGCTGCTTGAACGTCGAGTCGATCCTTCTTCTGCCAAGTCAAAAGTCCTTTGCAAAGGTCGTAGAATCGCTCTCGTGCAGGATCAGTCGTTCCAACGATATCCTATTCGATGCATTTCGCGAAGTCAGCTTGAACGCTCGTGATCGAGACGGCGGGAATGAATGTGTAAGAGACTCGCCCGTAATGACTTCATGCCGGTTACATACTTCTTGCTCTGCTTCTGAGTCGAAGGTTGAGGGAAATTGAGTTTGACTTCTTTCTTCTTCCCAGCTCCCGTTGTCTTGAACCAATCAGGATGATCTCCGCCGACGCTCCTGAAAACGAGCTACGAGTCAGTGAACGCAATGTAAGATTGAGGAGATACAAAAAAAACTCACTCTTTCGCATCGAGTAACATCGATCTCGGCATTGGACCGAAAACTTTCTCCATCATCGCGAGATGTTCGAGGTTCTCGTGGGTCTGAAAGAGTGCTTCTCCAGTGACGAATTCTACGAGAATACAACCGACTGACCACATATCGCAAGGATAACTCCAACCGAGACCTAAAGTCGGAAAGGGGTCAGGAGAGAACGAAGAACGACCGAGGGCAGAGGAATAGGGACTCACAGAGGATGATCTCTGGAGCACGATAATGTCTTGTTGAAACGACTGAAGCATGGTATTCGTCTTCGAAGGTCGCACTTCCGAAATCGATTAGACAAATGTCTGTTTTGTTGAGGAGTTTCCTGGTCTTCGATTTCTGTTTCGATGAAGGTTTGAGCGAACATTTTCTGAAAGTAAGAGGTCCTGGGAGAGGAGAGGAAGATTGAGACTAACTCGACTTGGAACTACTGTTGAACGGTTGTCGAGCAGGAGAATGTTTTCCGGCTTGAGATCGGTATGAACAAGGTTGTTTTTGTGAACAACTGTGATCGGAGTCAGGAGGTCGTCAGATACATGAAAGGTAAGTGGAATAGAGAGACTAGACTTGCATTGTAACGCCAGTAAAAGTTGTTTACCGAATTGCTGAACATGCGATAGCGGGAAAGGTTCGTAGGCGTTCTCTTTGAGGAAGTCGAAGACGGACGCAGAGAGGAGTTCAGTGACGAGGCAGGTATGACCGTGAAAATTAAAGGAGACTTGTAATCGAATACAGTTCCTGAGGGGAAAAAGCGAAAACTCAGGTTCCATTGGACTACGGGCGTGAGAAAAGGTAAGCAGAGAAAGACATACTTCTTCTTTTCCAGATCTGCGTCCGTGAGCCGCTTAAGTACTCGTATTTCGGTCTTCGCCGCTTCTTGATACTTCTGAACATTCCGACTGCAGAGAGAGAGAAGTGTCAATATCTGAATGAGTGTTCACGCGCTGCGGGACGAGGACTCACATGATCTTGACCGCAACGGCAGTACCAACCTCTGCACGATTTGGCGATCGGACGACTTTGGCGGCGACGACTTTTCCGAAAGTTCCTTGACCCAGCAATCTCTCGATTTGATCTGAAAAAGACAACCGCAAGCGTGAGCGAAGTCACGAAAAGGCAGATATATCAATAAAGCGAAGAGCGTAGCTTACAATCGACTCGGTACTCGAAGTGCGAAACAATATCTCCTATTCTCACGATGAAATGACCTTCGGCATCCGCTTTGCTCGAAATTTGCTTCTCCTTTCCTTTATTACTAGAGCGCTGTGCCTGTGCATGGGTTCCTCACGCGGGCTGAGTATGACCGCAGACAAGGTGTCGAGACAAAAGAGGGAAGGAAACTCACCTCTGGATCTCTAGCGTATTCGTCGTGTTTCCGTTTCTGTCCTGAACCACTCGCTACCGGTTGTTGACGTTGTTGTTGTGGAATCTGTCTGTACGTTTGAACGTCGGGACCTGTTTGATAGCCATTCGTTTGAGGGTAACCATTGTAAACTTGTCCTGCTGCATCACTCTTGCGCTTCTTTGGTGCAGGTTCGTAACCTGAATAGGGATCGTTTCTAGCTTGACTAGTGGAAGCGTAGGCTTGAGTAGGTCCAGCTCGAGAGGCAGTGGCTGAAGGTTCGGGAGTATCTTCGAGAGTGAGGACTTCTTGCTCCTTGCCGTATTTGTCGCGTACTGATTCTACTGTGTACTTGACTGGTGGAGGTGCTTGAGCTCTCCTTCCGTAGTGAGGTACTGCTGCGCCATTAGGATACTGTTGTCGACTTGTAGTGGTTGTGGTGGAAGAGCCATTGTTCCGACTCGCGACTCTTGAAGACATGGTTCTAGTGTTTATCTAGTTCGTGAGGATCTACTCAAGAGGCTTGGAGGATCAGCAGTGTGATAAGGGATGAGAGAGATGAAGAAATGGCTCACCGTTTGAGATCAAGTAATTACGGAGAAGTTCAAGCTAGATTCGCTCGAGCGGAGTTGTGCGCGCTCAGGGGGTGATGAGAGAGTATTCTCGTAGTATCAGGAGGGCTCAATTGTCGAGTGCTGCAGAAGAGAAGGCGATTGTCGTCAGGGTGATGAGGGCGGATGATCAAGGTGAGAAGCCTACCTGGAACTGAATGAGTTGATGGAGCGTGCTTGCTAGATACTATCGAGTGGTATGATAGACTTGGTGAGTGCTCACGAGGGTCGAGAAGTGAGGAAACAGCGATTGCCTTTCTCTCTCTAGATCTCTCCGACTCGCTTCTCGCAACTTTCGCAATTCCAATTTCATTCTACGAGGATACAGTTACAGCACGAGCGCGTGAGGCTGACCGAACCTGCCAGTATAACGAGGACCACCCGAGATAAGGACGTTGGCTGTCTGGAAGCTTTCGACAAAGAGGTGAACTTGTGCAAAACGTTTCAAATCGGGTCGCTCGCTCGCAGCAACTAGTGCAACCTTTCTGTCCTCACTATCTAGCGGAATTGACGACGTTGAGCCCCCCTAGAGAAGCGACACTCAGCGCACAACTCACTGAAAGGTCAGAGTGGAAGGAAAACAAAGTGTGAGATGAGCCGGCGAGCGATTCTTTCTCAATCGAGTAGAGTTGACGTCGTCTACGAGGCAGATCAAGCTCTCTATACCTATCAAGAAGAAAGGAGGGAGGAAACGAGTCAGCGACTGACTAGACCGGCGCAAGGAGAAGAGAAAAGTTTCGCACATTTCTATAAATCTATTCCTTCCCCTCTATCATGTATTCCTTCCCCTCTATAATGTCTTGCTCGATAGCCCTCTGCGCCAAGCATCTAGCCCACTCTCAAATAGCCTTCTACTGACCCCACTTTGAACTAGCACGAACGTTACTCCAAGTTTCGTCACTTCGCGATTGCGAGATTCATCGTCGAAGAAGACCTGTTCAGCATCGGGTGAGTCAGTAAATTCTGCCGCACTAGATTCAAACGTTTGATAGACCGAGAAACCGAGGATGAGAGAGTGTAACAGAAAGAAAGCAAGACGAACCATTTCTTCGTAGGGAATTCCAGTCTTCTTGTGTAGAGCTTGGAAGTGAATTATCTTGCTGCCCGGGTAGATCTCCATCGAGTCGAACAAATTGATTGAGGATACCAACTCCTTATCACTCTTGGCTTTACCGCTCTTGAGGAGATTATCAGAATCGATTGAACCGGGAATGAGGAGTTCTGTGAGAGCCTGGCGAGCGGCTTTGGGTGCATGGGTTCTTGATGCGGCAGCAATGTGAATCTTGCTCTTGTGAAGATCCATCAGAACACCAGGAACCTCGGGATAGACTGCAGGGAATCGCAGAAAAAGGTCAGCGAGCGATATCTTAGCGAAGGGTTGAGGAATTCAACGTACAAGCCATCTTCTGCCCGTGCTTGTCGAAGATCTGATTTACGTCGTCGGCTCCTCTTCGCTTCAAAGGAGGAGTAACATGAGTCTGCGAAGAGACTTGAAAGTTAGTTTCTCAGCTTTTCGGTCGCAACATACCGAGAACGATTCGCACATCAACCCATAGATCCCATAAAGTATAATCGAGATCGAATACAACCATTTGAGGCATACGTTTCGTAGAGGAATCGGGGTTCATTGTTGAGCGAGTCTTTAGAGAGGAAGCTATTGAGTGTCGTTGGCGGCGTGCGACTGGGGATAGGTGATGAGTCAGCTATTATTTTGCTCCAGAGTCACTGTGAGGGAGACTCACGAGTAGCTGTGCAGGGTTGACGGTTTCGAAAAATGACGTTCGAAAAGCGAGTGAGAGAAGGATGAATTGGGCGCAAGGAGCTAGTTTGTTGACGTTTTGACTATCCTGAGGCTGATACGCTGCTATCTGAGTGGAAACTGAGGGGAATGAGAAGAGTTGAGAAACCGAAAGGGCGCGGATTTTTGAGACGAACTTCGCGAAGTCGAAATCGAAAACTCTCGCCGAACCTGCTCGTTCATCTGCTTTCGAACGCTGTTCGGTCTTCTTTGACACACAAATTAAGAATAGCCCGTCTCGAAGAAGAGCAAGGCAGCGACGGGATCCTCCGCTCGTGCTAAAGCTCCTTGCCCGCTCTCGTTTGCTCGCGCGAACGAGAAATGAAGATTGCTGAACACGTTTTTACAACAAAGGAACATATGAAAATGATAGGTACTGTAATCAAAGCTTCTCTACCGTCTAGTTGTGATGATAGTTTGTCTTTTCTTCGCACGACTCGCTTGCGAAGCCGAAACCTTATCCTGAGGGGCAATTGGTCGAGCTCCAGACGATGTAGAGGGACCGGCCGAGTGTGCCTCACAATAAGGTAATCGATCCACAACGAAATGGTGGTCCAGTAAGGGAGTCGAACAGGTAGAAATCGAGCAAACGAAACACTTCGGATGATCTAAACAGATTTGCACTCGATCAGTTCGAGCTCGAGTTGGATAAGAGGTTTAGGAGAGAGGCTTACATCGACCACCACCTCCATTCTCTTCTCCAACGAGTGAAACGCAGGGTCCTTCGATAGGTTTGAACGAACAGGTTTGATTCGTACAGAGCGAACCGTTGAGGAGATGATAATCGTATTGACAATACGGTTTCCCATCGCTGTGGTAATTGGAGAGGAAGCGTCAGTCATCGCCGTGCATTGGAAGAGACTGAGACGGATCCCGATAACTCACAAGACGTAGAAATCGCCAGATGGGAAACTCTTCGAGCACGAGAAGCACGAGAAACAAGCTGGATGATACTGATACCACGATACGACCTCTCATCAGTTCGAGTTCCCGACCAACGAGAAGGAAAACTGCACTCACTTTACCCAATACTTTGCCATCACTACTAGTGACCGCTCCACCTTCGATCGCCTTCCTACATTTCCTACACTTGGGTAAATACCTCTCAGCATAACAACCCTTACAGAACGCCTGACCATCTCCAGCTTTCTGCACGTCGGAAGGAGCGATCTTCTTGCTACAAGTCGTGCAAGTCGGAGTTGCGAGGTGGGCGGAAAGGTTCGGAGTCGATCCGGAAGTCGTCAGACCGGTGAGCTTCGAAGAGAATTGCGATAGTGAAGAAGGGACTGATTTCGAACTGGACATTTTCGAGGGAGCTCGGGGAGTCGAGTTTAGATCCTCCTCCTCCTCTCGATTGGGCTTCCTAGAAGAAGTCGACATGAACTCATCCAGCAATTCATGCCCTTCCTGATCATCCATGTCATCGGTAGCTCCCTCCCTAGCCATCAATAACAAATCTTCCAAGGCATCCAAGCTTCCCAAACTACCAGCTCCTTCACTCTTCCCACTTAGACTACCTTTGATCGAAGGTGATCGAGACATCTTAGCTAGTGCTGCGGTCGAGGAAGAGGGTTTGAGAGTATCTCGACGGTCGTAAGCTATGTAGGCGGATTCTGCGGAGTGGAGGGAAGAAGAGTTCGATGCTGAACGTGCTAGACCACTTGTTTCAACGATGGGAGGACGGGAAGAACTGTATGACGCGGAAGAGGAGGGGGCAGATGGTAGAGGTGAAATTGGAGGATTCGAAGGGGAACGTTGAGGGATCGAGATCGTTCGAGAACGACTATAATCATCGTGAGACGATTGAGAATGTTGCTGTTGGCTCGAGAGGTGAGGTACTGGTGGAGGGAGTGGTTGTTGGCGCGAGTGATTCGAGTGAGAGCTGGACTGTGAAGGGCTTGGAGAAGGTTGCCTGTGACTGGGAGGAGCTTCGGGGTAGCCTGTTTGTCGGAAAGAGTTGCCGATTGGGGATGGGTCGAGAGCAGGAGAGCGAAGATGAGTGTCTTGGGTCGAACGGGAAGAGGGAAAGTTTGCGGTATTTGGTGAAGGCGACCGATTTCGATTGATCCCAGGTTGTTCGTAAGGCGAAGAAGCTGATGGAAAATTCGGAGATCGAGGGCTTCGTCCACCAACATCGAGATTCCTCATTCCAACTCCTGCCATGTTTCCACCTAAACTCGCTCCTGCATCTCCGTTCCCGCCTCCTCCTCCTGGTCCATCTGTCGTTCCTACGAGCTTGTTATACCTCTCGAAGAATGGCATTCTAGAGGAACCTGCACTTTGGACTGAGGAAGAAGCGGATGAATTGCTAGAAACTGCCGAGTGAGCCGAATGAGCTGGAGAAGTTGGTCTCGAATGCGAGTGGGATGAGCCGAGAGTATGAGGAGTATGTGGAGGAGTTGCTTCGAGGTGTTGACCGGGGAACATGGGACTTCGTAGGGAGGTCTGACCGTAATTTCCCTTTCCTCCACTTCCCGCTGCCTGAACATCGACCCTCAAACCCCTTGAATTCGCATCTTCGTATCCCCTCGTACCGCCGTTCGTCGAACTCGAAACAGACTTGCAAACGTGCTCCCCTAAATCATCCAGGTGAACCCAGGCAGAGCAAGAACTGCATTTGATCGCATCTGCAGGAGGCGAAGTGGGAGTCGGCGGTGGCCGAGAATTAGCTGGTGATGAGCCAAATAGATGGTGATGATGTTGTTGCTGGTGTGGAGGAGGGGAATTGGGAGCGAATGAGGAAGGATCGTGCAAATGTGGAGGAAGAGGGCGTTGCGAAGAAGGGATTTGTCGAAATTGAGGTGAAGGATCTCTTTGATATTGTTGCGAATGTTGATAGGGTTGAGAATGGAAGGTAGGGGAAGGCTGCAGTCGAGGTGAGACTTGTTGGTGAGGCTGGTAAGGTGAAGGAGTTGTCATTTGTTGAAGAGGAGGAGAGGGTCGACCGTAATTATCTCTTGGATGAGGCTTATTGTTGTACATGTAAGAAGCCATCCCGTACTATAGCGAGCGGCAGTGGAGTCAGCGGGAGCTCAGTCGGAAAGGAGGTGGAGCGAAGAGTGCAAGGAAGGAACGCCAAGGGTATCTTCGAAAAGGTCCTAGGGTGAGCGAGAGAAAGGGTACGTACCTAGCACAGCCCTCGTAAGCCTCTACTTCAGTCCAGTTGAATACTGGGGAGAGAGAGGTGCGAGAATAAAGTTGGTTGAATTAAAACCGAAGAAAGACGAGCGAAGCCTGTGTGGTATTGATCGCGACCACCTTGATATGTGAGACTGTAGCTGTCGGTTATGATTCCGTAGACGAGATTGAGTGTCGAGGTGATAGTTTGAGGTGAACAAAGGAAATCAAAATCGTGGACACGCGACTTTTAAGGGTCAACGCATTCAATCTCTTTCAAGAAACTCTATCGAAAAGTACTGCCATTCATTATCAAACGTGAAAGCGTAGCGAGAATGAGTCAAACTCGAAGACCACGAGAACTGGACTTTCGCAAAATTGACAAAATTGTTCTCGTGTTCTCCGATGTTTCTCATTCGTCGCACTCTTGACGCCTCAAAGCGATCATACGACGGCGGCTCGCATATCTGTTATCGACTGCTTCTTTACAATTCCAATCTAACCACCGTAATTCTACTCCCGTCTATTTCCCTAACCTCTGCCTCAACGCTCTTTGCGCCTTTCTGCAAGTCACGAACAATGAGATACTGTCAGCTTAGTACACCAAGAGCTAGTAGAGCACTATTAAAAGACTTACCTTCTTTTCTTGTACTTGTGTTTAGTAATCTTCTTTTTCCTCTTCCTCTTGACCGAATCCATTTCCACCACATGTTCCCCCTCGAGATCGACCAACTCGGCAGGTAAGAACGGACTTCCTTTGCCATTCGTTCCAGTCCTGAGATCGAAAGTTTCCCATCCTCCTCCCTCAGTCCAGTACTTGATCGTACCTTTCTCACTCGGTTCTTGTTCAACTACAGGAGTTGACGACGAAGTGATAGGTGCATCGGAATAGAGTTGTTGGGCTTTTCGAAGCGATTCGGCAGTGGAATGGACGAAATCGTTGCGGGCTGCCCAGGTGTGGACGAGTTGGTGGTGAGATAGGAATTGGTCTGCTACGGCGGAAGCATCGGTTGGGTCGAGAGGTCGAAGGAAGTGTTTCGAGAATGCAGTGGCGTAAGGGGAAGTGGAGAGGGAGTTGGGCTTTGACGTGCGGGAGAGAGAAGAGGCGTAAGAAGATGTGGGTTTGCTGAAGGGAGAGAGGAAGGACAAATCGGAGAGAGTCTTGTTGGGGAGGACAGAAGAGCGAAGGGATGAGGAAGGAAGGTGAGATTGGGTGGGTGCTTCGTGAGGAGGTCGAGAAGCGAGGTACCTCGCAACATCGTGAGGAAGTGGTTGATGTTGACCAATCATCCACGCGTCGTAAGGTTCCGACTCTTGCTTCTCCATATCATGTAACTGTTCCTCATGCATCGCCAATGCCTCTTCTTCTTTCGCTTCGGCGGCCAACTCCTCTTCGACCGATTTGAGAGGTTCGATAGGACCCAATCTTGCGAGGTAAGGAGTTCCCGTTGGAGTACCATCTTCTGACAAGTCGATCACTTCTGCCAATTCCTCCGACAATTCTGCTACCGTGATAGTCTCCTGCTGTGTTTGACTTTCTTGCTCACTAACTTCCTTCTCCATACTCAATTCCAAATCTAATTCTGCCGTTGCCGCTGATGACGATAGACCGTTTTGACTGTTGATCATGGTGATGCTACGACGGTTCTGTACTTGAACTGGTAATTCGAGGAGGGGTCGATGAAGTGCAAAGAGTGAATCATATTTGACCAACTCTGCACTAACATGAGGTAGTTTGTAGGTCGAGGGAGTTGATAGAGGGTTGTTGGGTGATACTGCTACCGGTTTAGGGGTCGCGGAAGGAGGCGTAGAGGACGTGGATTGGGAAGAGGAAGAAGCAGAAGGAGCAGCAGCCGGTGCTTTCACTCTGGTGGAAGAGCCATCTCGACTACTTGATCTTCCAGATGAGCTGGAGCTACACGAGTAGCGTCGGCAAGGTCGGGAGGACGAGGTGAGGGAAGATGAAGAGGAAGGGAGAGGAGAGTTGAGAACAGCGAGGGAGGAAGGGCGAGAGAGGATAGTACTTCTGGAAGTATTCAGGAGTGCTGTAGTAGGGCGCAGTGCCCGTGGTAACCGCATCGGCATCTTTGAAGGTGAAGGTAGAAACTTGAAATTGAAAAGGAGCGGATTTCGAGATGTACTCTCACATCTCGTTTCGCGCTGAACCAAATCGCAAAGAAGAGTACCGTTGTATCACACCGTATCAGAGAGAGGTGTTGAATTCGAACATCATTACGAAATTCGATAAATTCCATTTCGCAAACAGAGAATACAAATTCACGCAGAGAAGCGACTTCATAACGAGTCTACGTAAGGGTATCGACATACGAGGGAGCGCTCCGGCAGAGGGAGGCGATAAAGGGTATAAGCGAGAGATAGAGGGGTTACTAGAGTTGAGGAGGTTCAGAATTGACAATGTTGATCGTGTCGAGCGCTTTATTGATCCGGATAGAGTACAAGCCTGTACAACGAGGCGTTAACGATGTCAATAAGATAAACGTAGGAGCTTTGTAGGGACAACGAAAAGCGTAAAGAGAGGCTACTCAGGACTTACTAACTTGATCCTTGATCTTCTTGTAAGCTTTCTCTCCTTTCTCAAGTTCGGCTTGTAAAGATTGATGCATCGCCCGAATCTATACATCGCCATGCACAAACAGCATCAGCTTTGCTCTCTGTGTAGGCGCGCCGAACAGTCCACTACTGTCATATAAAGGTGCTTTGGAAACTTACTTGACCCTCGACCTCGCTAGCCTCCCGATTCTTCTCCGCAGCTTCCATATCATTCTTCTGCTTCCTCTCCACCGCATTCAAATGTTGTTCCTCCAGATTCTTCTTGCGTTGTTTCGCAGTCTCTCGTTTTCGATCCATCTTTTCTGAAATCCTCGTGAACTCCTCACGAGCGTTCAAGATTCGTCGACGATGTAGCTATAGAGAGTGACTTTAGTACTTAGTGCGTGTGCTATGTGTCACAGAGGAGGACAGAAGACATACGTTGATTTGGTTCTCTAACTCGGTTCGTTCAGTTTGTAAAGCCCTGAACTCGTCTGTGTCTTTCTCTAATCTTTGTCCTGCTTCCCTCAGTTTGTTGACATCCGCCGACCAGTCGTTCAGTAGACGAATGCAACTTTCGAGTTCCTAAATCGAGGAAGAAATTCAACGATTGAGATCGAAAGTCAGCTCGAGTCCGTAGCAGGAAACGCAAGAAGCCAAGCAGGAAAATCGAGGAATGAGAACGTACAGTAGCATATTGAGCCAAAGCGTTCATCTTGCCATTCATCTGTCTCTCCCTCGCCTCAGTATCCTTCAAAACTTCTTGATCCCTCGTCAACTGCAAATTGAGATCATCTATACTCGACTTGAGTTTCTCCGGACTCGAAACGATTTGTCCTCGTAAGGTAGAGATGGCCATATCGTATCTTGAAATCGCTTGAGATAATTCAGTCTAACCCGTCAAATCATTGCGATCAGTTCGAGAAGTCGAGTAGAGGAGAGGAGAGGAGGGTGGATTAACGTACTTTGCGAGCGTGTAAGGCAGTGATTGCTTTCTTGTGATCTTCACCTTGTTGCTTGAGTTTGGGAGCTTCCATCTTGTCCCTATTGAATGCAGCTACTGCTGCTTCGTGTGCAGGCGCATCATCCTCGATCAAATCTGCATTCGCTTTCCGTCGAGCTCTATAACAACGACGACGCTTGAGATCAGTAAGCTAGTTCAGATAGGGGAGAACTTTCAGGAAAGAGGAAAAGAAAAGACTCACTTTTCCTCATCAATCTTTGCTCTCAACGCCGCAGCCTTCTCCAACAATTGTTGTTCCTGTTCCTCGGCCGCTCGTAATTCTTCAAACATAGGTTGTAAGATCTCATCGTCTCGTTCTTGAGCGAAGAAATGGAAATTGATGATTGCGCTCAAAACTTGTCGGAACCTTGTCGGATTTGGGGCGGTAAGGTCCTTGATCGTAAAGTCGTTGATGCAACAGGTGTGTAAGAGTTGAGAGCTGCATAGGGTTCAAGATCAGCGAAACATCAGATGGAAACAGAGAGAACTGTTTTTCGACGAACAAGGCCATTCGAAACACGCCCATATACATTGCTTCGCGGTATATGTCCTATCATTGGGGAGTTATAGAGTCAGTACGAGGCTTGGAACGCGTCTAAAGAGAGAGAAACGTACGGGATTCTCCATTTGAACCAATTGTGCCTCTGCAGCTCTCCTGACATCCTCTGCGTTCAATCCGAGTGATTTGTTCATCCACCATTCATATATATTCTGTACTCTTGCTGGAGTTGGATGGGTCAAGTCTTCTAGAGTTGCTGGACATTCGCATTGTTGTAAATCTGTCAACAAATCGGGAACTGATAATACTGGGAATGTTCCTGCTCCAGCTGATTGATATTGTTGTTGTTGTTGTACTTGCTGTTGTTGACTAGAGCGTGATTGCTGTGACATGCTCGCTGAACAGGGCGAAGGACAAGCAGGAAGAGAGATCGATCGATCAACAATAACCTTCTCCCCTCCAAGCGACTCGCTTCCGTTATACAGACTCTCTATACTTCTAACAGTCGTCGTATCGTCTCTAATATCGATCAGAGTCCAGGCAAATTTTTGACATTTTTCGCATATTCTACAGCCGCTCTCCCGTTTCGAAGTATGTAGCGCTTAAAAGTTGCTTCGATCGTCTACGGCAAGGCGTTTTTCGTGAGATTGGAAATAGTACACGAGGAAAGAAAGTTTCGAAACCACGCGGAATCGAACAAATTTCTAATCTCTGTTCCGCACCCTTTGTTCTTTCCCTTTCCCACCATTCTATCCATCAAGCCAGTTACAAGGCTATTCCGTACTCTCCCCCTCGCAAGAATTAGAACTCTTGTCAGTCTACCCTCCCTCTCCTCCTTTCTCCTTTTCTCCCCACCTTCTTCCCGCTGACGAGTCCTCCTCTCCATTTGACAGGCTTCGTTACCCAAGTTCACCCCCAAGCAAGTACCGGTACATCGCCGTACTTACTGCATTCACCACTCCAACTCTCGACTAGCAAACGTTTCCTCTCTCGCTCAAACTCTTACTGCCGCAACCATGAGTGAACAAGCACAGAACCAACTCCCCCGTACCATCCTCCCTTCTCACTACGACTTCTGTATCAAGACGGATCTCGAATCACTCTCCTTCACTGGAGCAGGAACTATCACCGTAAACGTTTCTGAAGCTACCGACAAATTGATCATCAATGCCGCCAGTCCCCTCAAAGTAGAAGCTGCAGTCCTCGCCTCGACTTCACTCAAGACGGAGAGCGTCAGACCCGCAACCAAGATTCAAGTTGACGAGAAGAGGGAGAGGATCGAAGTTCATTTCGCAGGTGGAGAAATCCCCAAAGGTGAACACAAGATTGGATTCAGGTGGAATGGTAAACTCGATACGAGCATGTTGGGTTACTACCGATCTGGATACCCTTTGAAGGGTGGAAAGGAGGGAGAGAAAGCTTATTACGCTCTTACTCAATTCGAACCTTGTAAGTCGCTTGAACTCCCAGCTTTCAGTCCCTTTCCATCGAAGCTGACCTGTTGATCAATCTACAGGCCAAGCTCGTCGTGCCTTCGTAAGCTAGAGAGCTTAAAGTCCTCCTTTCCCTTCACTCTGACCTGTTTTGTTTCTCGCGCAGCCCTGTTTCGATGAACCCAATATCAAGGCTACTCACTCCATCTCGATGATTTCCCGTGTCGGTACCACCTCCCTCTCCAACTGCGACGTCACCTCGACCAAGCACCTCGGAAAAGGAGGTGAATTTGAACGTACCGAACTCCTCACCGATTCCTTCTTCTCCGACTCTCAAGCCTCGATCGAAAACATTGGCAAGACCGAAGGCAAGACTGAAGGTACCACCGAAGCGAAGGTTGCATCAGCAGGAGAGTTCAAGGATGATTGGGAACTCGTCGAATTCGCCGAAGTACCCAAAGTTTCAACTTATCTCGTCGCTTTCGCCAACGGACACTTCGAATCGATTGAAGGAAGCTACAAGTCACCCCTTACTGGTCGTGTCGTCCCTATGAAGGCTTACGCAACTCATGAACACATCGCTCAAGCCGGTCTCGCACTCAAGACGAAGGAACGAGTTTTACCAATCTACGAGAAGATCTTCGATATCCCTTACCCTCTACCCAAGCTCGATACTCTCGTTGCAGCAGACTTCGACGCGTAAGTAATCATCTACCGTTTCGTTCGTTGATTCGAGGTACTGATTCGAATATTTGATCCGATGTAGAGGAGCGATGGAGAATTGGGGTTTGATTACCGGTCGAACGAGTGTTTACCTTTACGATGAAAAGAAGTCGGGTATCGCTGCGAAGAAGCGAGTTATCGGTGTTCAAAGTCACGAAGTCGCTCACCAAGTACGTCCTTCTTCCTCCTCCTCTACCTGATCGTGGGTCTGACCTTGGTCGCATTTGTTTGCTTTGTTCCTGCTCAGTGGTTCGGTAATGTCGTCACTATGGATTGGTGGGATAACTTGTGGTAAGTCTCCATTCTGTTACAGCAAGCTAGCAGATCTGAACTGACGCCGATTGTCGTTCTAAACAGGCTCAAGTTCGTTCACAAACCTCGAACTTTGGAATCGAAACCCGCAAACTAACATTTGTATCTGTTCTCCAGCGAATCTTTCGCAACTTTGATGGGAGAAGTCATCATCATTGATGAGATCGAACCTTCATGGAAAATTCATTCGAGTTTCATCTCCGAGCATTTGTCACGAGCGCTCGATCTCGACGCTCTCCGTTCTTCCCACCCTATGTAAGCAGACTCTCCGCTCCTCTAGCTCGTCTTTGGTTGCTGAAGATGTCTATCTCGTCATATAGTGAGATGCCTTGCCCCGATGAAGCTACCATCAACCAAATCTTCGATGCCGTTTCATACTCAAAGGGAGGGTCTGTCCTCAAGGTTCGTTTCGTCTCTTCTCTCGATCACTATCGGCCAGCTAATGACTTTCCTGTATCGCTCCCAGATGTTGAGCAACTTTGTCGGACAAGACGTCTTCCTCAAGGGAGTGTGAGCACACTTTTTCCTCTCTTTCCCTCGTCAAGCTCTCCTCGCTGATTTGATTCCCTCTCAAATCAGCTCGACTTACTTGAAGCGTCACTTGTACGGTAACGCTCGTACCGCTGATCTCTTCAAAGGTATCTCGGATGAATACGGTCAAGATATTTCGAAGATGATGGAAAATTGGACTACCAAGATTGGATTCCCTCTCGTGACTGTCGAAGAGACCGAAACTGGACTCAAAATTCGTCAGAACCGTTTCCTTTCTACCGCTGATGCTACTGTGAGTTACAAAGCTCTTCTATCGCTTTCGAAAATGAGCTCACAAATTTCGTTTTCTCTCTCTCTCAACAGCCTGAGGAAGATCAAACTATTTGGAAAATCCCTCTCGAACCTTTG
>JGI24890J29729_1000069_pt1 | contig 89865 bp, 119 predicted proteins | sample FreactcultureFD7_FD_29729 | JGI IMG/M metagenome (IMG submission 29729)
TTCACTTGCTTATTTCATCAAGATACTCCCGCCCCACGATCATACAGTTCGGCCTGCAGTTGATCTCCTTATTCCGAACAAATCCGTTTTCGGGGGGTTAGGGTTAGGTTTAGATAAACTCATAATAAAAACTGTAATGACAACCACACACGGAACTTCGGGCAGACTTTGTAACAATCTTATTCGAAATGTGTTTGTGTCTATTCTTGCCGAGCGAACCAATCTTTGCGTAAATTATGCATACTATGATATTATCACCGCACTTGGAATAGAGCTCTTTAGTGGAAGAAATACTTATCCCGAAACTTTCGATTTGACGGATAATAATATTATGGATGTGATACGAAGCACGATCACACCGGTGAATTTTTCAATTGGAGAAAGTATTTACTTCCAATCGAATGAATGTTCACATTATCTTTTCAAGTATCTACGAAGTGAACGAATCATGAATAACATTATTGAGAAGAATAAATTTGCAAGCAGGTATAAGACGAACAATGATGTGTTCTTACACATCAGACTTGGAGATTCGGCACAGTATACGCCAGGATTCAAGTATTATGATAAGGTTTTATCCGGTTTGAAGTTTGACAAGGGTTATATTGCAAGCGATAGTTTGTGGCATCCGATATGTACAGAGTTGCGAACAAAGTATCCAACGATTGAAATTTTAAATACGAGTGAAGTTGATACGATGTCATTTGGAAGCACTTGTAAGCACATAGTGTTATCGCACGGAAGCTTTTCAGCGATTATTGGATATATGGCATTCTTTTCGGATATTTACTATCCGATGTACGAAGAAGGAAAGAAGTGGTATGGAGATATGTTCACAAACATTCCGGAATGGAAGAGGGTTGAGTTTTAAAATGGATTTATTTGTTTCATTTATAAGTCTTGCAACCATGATTATCGATATCAGCGATAAAGACATTTGGAATGAGTTCGTCCACTATCGGAAATTAGGACGCACAAAACTTGCGTTCGAACACATTCGGGTGCGTGACACGAAAGCAAAGTTCGAAGCTATCCTTGCCGGAATAGCTTACCGCAAATATAATCCTCAAATTGGGGATATAATCATAGCTGGTCAGAATTCCGACTATCCGTATGAATTTATGTGGGATCACGAAACCGAAGCAGCGTTCTATGGATTGAAAACGGATTTATTCAACACACGACCAATCAACATCAATAGCCCAACACATCAATCGATATGGAGAATACCGATCCTATCATGACTGTTCATGAATTTCTGACACTGCCTCGCAATGATGCAAATACATTTCTAAATCTGTGGGCTAATCGCCAACCTAATCCATCTCTGGCTGCGGCACAGGCACAAGGTCTTCGTCTGAAGGCTGCGCTTGCAGTTGCTAGCAAAAAGGAACAAGATCACCCTGCATCTTATGGTGAGGACAAAGCTGATTATGATTACGGCGATCGCGGTCCGCGTGAGACTCACGATGAAGATGACGAGGAGTATTGTTTTGAATGTCCCGAGGGTCTCTGTGACTATCATGGTCGGTATGGTCGCCGATCTACAGGGCTTCACTGGGAGGATCATGTAGATCCATCGGGTCGGACCTTCAAACAAGCGTGGAAGGAGCTTGGGGCGGGGATTGAGCGCGAGAACCAGCGGACAGCTGCCCTGAATGCGGCAGCTCCAAAAACGGATTTGTTGGCTCCAAAGAAGGAAGGGGCAGCTGTGTAAGTCACCATGGTGCTACAGCAAATCAGGACACAACCTGGCTAAAAAAGGAATGAGGAGTAAACCGGTAACTAGGCCAAATCTGAGAAAGGGTCACCTTTTTCATTGAAGGCTACCCTACCCCCCGAAAACGGATTCGTTCGGTCCAAGGCAATAGATTGTGGGCAGTCCTATGGACAGCCTTGAGAGGAGCATACCTCTTTAAAAAACCAGGGTCGCGGCACACACCTCGCGTCATGGTATTATCAGCGGTTTTGAAGCATAATACAAGAGGAGCATACCTCTCTAAAAAACTAGACCTATAGTGTTAGCTGGTTACAGCGGTTGTATAGGATAGATATTTGCGCAATGGTAAGAAGGAAGGGGCAATATCACATACGAAACACATCAGAATCCAAACGGATGTTGATGTGTATTATGTCAGAGTACTTGTTGCGTATTATAAGCAACACATCGCTCTTAGGATTGGAAACATGCCTAAGGAAAAGCGGGAAAGAAGTACATGGACTCTATGCGAGAGATGGGGCATAGAATCGAGGAGCATACCTCGCAAAAAACCAGGGTATTCATAAAACAGGACGGAATACATGATACGGCGCGTTGGAGGGAGCGCAGTAACACACATGACATAGTCATAGCGATTCAAACGGATCACTATGACAATTCGAGGAAATGGAGTATGCGAAAACAGGTATACACAATTTAATAGCGAGGTCGGGGCTTTAAATAATTTGATTGGTGTTGTGATGACATCATTTTTTTCGTTTAGAACAACTATCGAAAACGGATTCGTTTGGCCCAACTAGGAAGAGTGCAAGGAGTTTACAGTTTTCAAACAAGTTTCAAAGAATGTCGAAGTACGAAGAGGCGAGCACGCATCTCATTACGCTGAGTCTTGAGATGATGGATATTGGCGAGAAGCTTGGTAAGATGAAGACGGCCGATATGGATGCAATGATTGCTAGTGGTTTCCCCGACTCTAAGCGCATCAACAGCACCTTGAAGAAGATTCTGGGGATGGAGGAGATGTTTGCTACGTTTCGCCAGAGCATCACTAAGGCAAGCCTGAAGGCGATGGTTGCCGACGATCCTGTTGAGCCGGAGAAGAAGAAGTCCGCCAAGGCTGAGGAGCCGAAGCCTGAGCCGAAGCCCGAGCCGGAGAAGAAGAAGTCGGCCAAGGTTGAGGAGCCAAAGTCCGAGCCAGAGAAGAAGAAGCCCACTAAAGCTGTGAAGGAGACCAAACCTAAGAAGGCTGGGGCTAAGGAAGATTCTGAGTCGGATGATGCGAGCGCTATCTCGGATACTAAGCCGCTGCATCTTCGTCGCAAGAAGATCCCGAAGAATATCAAGACTCTTGTGTGGAATGAGCACATTGGGTCTCCTCTGAAGGAGGGTATGTGCTGCTGCTGCAAGAAGGAGAAGATTGATTCCAACAACTTTCACTGCGGCCATGTGATTGCGGAGGCAAAGGGTGGTGACTTGACTGTCCCCAATCTTCGCCCGATCTGCCCGCCGTGCAATTCCTCTATGGGAACTCGTAGCATGCAGGAGTTCGCAAAAGAGTTCTTTGGTCGCACTATCTAAAGAAGAAATAGGAACACACCCAAATCAAAAATAAAATACAATTTTTCGTTTAGATTCCTATCTTAACTTCGCAGTAAGAAGTGGTTCTTTAGCTCAGTGGTAGAGCGTTTGGCTGTTAGGTAGCAGTTTGCAACCAAAATGTCGTGTGTTCGACTCACACAAGAACCGTATCGCGGGTAACATATTTCCAAATAAATCCTTTCAAAGTTTTAACATTTCCAAGACAAGCTCTTGAAATAGCCGATTTAGTAGATTCTATACTTTTAGATGCATGAACAATACCATCGTATGTGTTGAGCAGTTTTCCATCTAAGGAAAATTGCTGAACATAGTATTTCTTATTGGTTGAACTAAGTTTCTGTTTAGCATCATCGCTCATTTTCTTTCCAGTGATTGCTTTACTAATTTTAGCTTTATGATCATCTGTTAACTTCTTACCAATACATCCATTAGAATGTCTATATGTTCCAATTTCTTTACTGTATTTTTTTAAACTATCGGATATCTTTATTTTTGTTTCAGCATGATGTCTTGTTCCATTCCCACCTTCTCTTAGATTGTATCCATTTGGAACATTTGTATTATAACGCTTGATGTAATCAGTCTCTAATTTGTCTAATGCATCATCAAATGTTATACATATTAACTTAAATTTAAAATTTTCCTTACCATATTTTTGAATCGCATTAGACAAATATCTACAATTGCTATTTGAATAAGAATGGTGCTTCCATCTTTCTTCCAAACTATTAATAGTCTGACCAATATAAGACATATTGGTAATGATATTTGTTATCATGTAAATGTAACCCATATCTTATGATATCAATGTTTGATTGATACGAATATTTCGTTTTTTTAGATGTATTTAATAATGGTAAAGGGTGGGTCAGATGATTTCTTTAAGCGAGCTGCTGCTCACTCACTGAACCCAACAATTGTAAACAAGGACAGCAACTTCGTCGTCATCACATACTGGTGGGGTCGTGGAAACTTAAACAAGAACACTCAGCGTCCTTGCCCCGAGGATCTAAAAGAGGGTGAGCCTCTAACGCAGCAACCTATTCTGTATGAAAAGATGATTGATGAATGGGAGAAGGCGTGCCGCAAGTACGGATGCAACTTTTTAGCGGAAGAGTACCCTGAGTTTGCAGTCAAGGGAGGATACCAGCACGCCATCAACTTCAAACCTTATTTCATCCAACTAGCACTGGAAGCGTCATACCCTCGCGGCGTTCTGTACATTGATGGAGACATGAAGGTCCTTTCGTACCCTTCAGTGTTTGATATGCATGATATTGATTACATGGCGCGAGGATGGAATACCGATTCTCGTCCGGGTATTGGGCGCAAGAAGGGACTGGCGTGCTTCGATCCTTTCGTGTTTGAGATGTCGGGAGGCACTATGTTCTTTGGAAACACGAAGGGCGGTCGTGATTTACTGGAGCTATGGCAGAAAGAAACATCCAAACATCCAGGAAAAGCCGATGATCGTATTCTGTCCATGGCGATCATGCTCCACAATGCTCTAGCTCCTCTGAACACCGTACAGTTACCAATCGAGTATTTATGGCTAGATCTTTCGTATGGACCTGAAGTGCCAATGATCAAGGGAAAGGATTACGAGGATATTGTCATTTCTCACCCCGAATGCTTGACTGGAGAAGACCGTGCGACCTCAGAGGGAGCAGCTTCGAACCGGTATCCTCGTGCTTACGATCGGTATGTGTCCGATTTTTTGTACTGCGAATGGCAGACGATCTTCGAGTATATTCACTTTGAGAAGAAAGCACAGGTTGCGCCGTTCAGAAAGTACTTCGATTGGATGGAAGGCAAGGGATTGGTAGATGTCATTCCGTTCTCTCAGCGGTACGGAAAGAAGCTGAACAAGATTGCGGACGCGAACGAAGATATGATGAAAAAGATGCCACTCAAAGTTCGTAACCAAGTTGTTCTAATCAGCAAACAGGATTTAGAAACAACTTCGCTACACAAGATCGAGTCGGAGCGTGAACTGTTTCCACTAGCGCTCAAGTATCTACTGAATGGTCAGCATGTAGTTTGGGTTCCAATGGGGACACGCAGTATCAAGACGGTTTTGGGAAGGGCAGTCGATGATGAACTAGAGTTCGTAACGAAGAATGTGAATAAAGATGATTTCTCAAAGGCACGACCCAAATACCATTTGGAGCTTGATCATGACTATCCAATTTACTTTAGCCCGAAGAGTCGGGTACTGAAACACCTGCTTACAATTTCCGAATCGGTCGAAGCAATGCAGCGCCTCTTCAACAGTTCTTACTTATTCTTAACGCTCATCCGATGTGGATGGATTTAATGCTTGCGGTGAGCACGGCGAGTCTTGCCACCCTTCTTCGTAGACGCTGAACGCTTGACGGACGCGGAACGGCGAGCACCACCCTTCTTCGTAGACGCTGAACGCTTAACTGATGCGGAACGCTTTGCCATTTTACTTCTACGATTAGAAACTTATTCGTAGACTCCAAGTCAATAAACTCTCAAAGGAAAGCAATGTGCGGGATTTGGGCGTATCTCAAGAAAAAAGGATCCACTACCGTAGTCCCACGACTATACGATAGTGTCAAGGTCCGAGGCCCCGATTACACCAACATAATTTCAGAACCGAACTTCTTCTTGGCGTTTCATCGCTTGGCTATTCACGACTTAAGTCCGGCAGGAAACCAGCCATTTGTGTTTGAGTTAGACGAAGGACGGCAGTTCATATACATGTGCAACGGCGAAATATACAACTTTGAACTTCTTCTAAAAGGATTTCCCGAAATCAAGTCCCAATCTAAATCTGATTGTGAAGTGATTGGACATTTATTCAAGCTGTTCTCTGAAGATTTCGAACAAGTCGTAAAGTTACTGGATGGAGAGTTTGCGATTGTAGGAATCGTTGTCAAGAATGGAGATATCGAGCGAACACTTGTGGCCCGCGACCCCTTTGGAGTTCGACCATTATATTGGGGAACAAACACGGAAGCGACAACGTACAGTTCGCTCATGTGTGGAATTCCGGAAGGAATAAAGGCGTTCCACTTTCCGCCCGGATACTTCAGTGACAACCAAACTATGAAGAGATACTTTGGGTTACAATTTAGACTCATCAAAACATCCCATAAATCAATTGTAGATTCATTAGTTCGGTGTGTCGCAAAGCGAATGTCTTCTGATCGGCCAATGGGGTTTCTTCTTTCGGGAGGATTAGATTCAAGTTTGGTGGTTGCGATTGCCGTCAAGCTGTTGAAAATCCCACACGTTCGAACATTCAGTATCGGCATGCCCGGAGGAACTGATTTAAAGTACGCCAAGATAGTCGCCAATCATCTTGGAACCCAGCACACCGAAGTTCATTTCAGTCATCTTGAAGGATTGGTATCATTGCCCAAGGTTGTGTGTGCGACGGAAACTTACGATATCACGACGATCCGAGCATCGGTAGGCCAGTACCTTTTGGCAAAATACATTTCAGAGAAGACGAATATTCGCGTTATTCTGAATGGTGATGGAGCAGATGAAGCACAGATGGGATACCTTTATAACTACTTTTACCCGTCATTTGATGCGGCTCACAATGATAGTTTGAGACTACTGGATGAAATACACTGTTTCGATGGATTGAGAGTCGATCGGTGTTTGGGCGCTCATGGATTGGAAGCACGGGTTCCGTTCCTGGATCCGGATTTTGTAAATAGTATACTGTCTGCACCGGTTGAAATGCGAGTTCCTACGGGAGCGCGGATGGAGAAACAGTTTATCCGCGAAGCGTTTGAAATGTATTGTCCGGATCTTCTTCCACACTGCATTCTTTGGCGAAAGAAGGAAGCGTTCTCAGACGGAGTGTCAAAAGTAGAGCAGTCGTGGTCGGACATCATTAAGAGCGCGCTTCGTAGTCATCGTATTCTACAAAGGCCACACATTCAACCCACAACTTCGGAAGCCGCATACTACCGTGAAATATTTGACCAAAACTTTCCAGGCCAGCATCATATTGTTCCGCACTACTGGCTTCCAAAATGGACCGATGCAACTGATCCGTCAGCTAGGACTTTAAAGCTTCCCTCCAATAATCAGTAATGGAGGATATGTTTCCTCGCCGGGAAGGAGTTGATTACTCTCGACTGCAGGTCACAGAAGAAGGGTCATACAGTATAACTAGACGCCGAGACGCAGACCACATTATTCACATAATCAAGAATGCAGTTCCCGACTGTGCGCTAAAAAGCATTACGGATGCCACAGGATGTATTGGTGGAGATACACTGAACTTTGCCAGTATTTTTGACAAGGTTCATAGTATTGAGTTAAACATTGACAACTTTGAAGCATTAAAGAACAATGTGGGGGTCTATGGCTGCACTAACATTTCCCTTTATCACGGCGATTGTACAGATGTGTATAAGTGGGTTTCGGATGTTTTGTACATCGACCCACCTTGGGGAGGACCGAATTATCGCACTATCCAAAACTTGAATTTGTTTTTAGGTAAATTCAGGTTAGATGAATGGTTGGACGATGTGTTAAGTGGACCATATCGTCCATCACACATATTCTTGAAAGTTCCTCTGAATTACAATACGAAACCACTCCAGTTTCTTACGAATATTCAATCAATTAGTTCTTATCGTATCAGAACATACATGTTAGTACACATCGCAGTCCAATGAAAAATCATCAAATTCTCTCAAGTACATTGCACACTTACCTTTCAATGTGAGCTTTTGGATCTTTTCAAGTTCTCGTTGTAAGGATGGACTGATATGTCCCCGCTTCCTTTTCCGTTTAGGGAAAAAGGTCATAATCAGGTTAACAATATCATCCGGCAACTTATCTTTGACGGCTTGTGGAAGGAACATCCTTATTTTGAACCCGCGGCATTAAATCGTTTAGATGGTTTTTCCAAAATATAACTAATGGGAAACGCTAGATCTAAAAAGGTAAGTGAGCCCGAAAAGCCGGAACCTCCAAAGCCATGCATTGTTCCTGCGTGTGGGAGACCTATGTTTTGTCAGGGGTACTGTGATTCACATCAGCATCGCGCTATAGTTCAAACTTACGGAACGAATAAAAATGGACTGGGGTTTTCTAAACACTCGAGAAGTAAGTAAGATGACGCCGGATCAAGCAGCAAGAATAATACAGAAAGCATGGTTTGAGTATACAAGTTGGCATATGGCTCAAAATGCCGAGTATACCGATACTCCTGATGTGTGGATTCCTAACGATTATTACTTTGACGAGGACATTGAATGCATATACTTCTAGTCAAAAACGGATTTATCTCATCCAAGCATATCGTATAGTAGGCCAGTCTACTGACCCTAGTGGAGGAGACTGGTCTACAATTAGCATCGTCCGAAATGACGAGCTTTTTTATTTGATGAGTTCAATGGGGTGTTATTCAAGTAAAGTAGAGATATCGCCATCATCTGTTGTTAAAGTAAATGGCGAACTCGATGAACACAAAGATAAGATCTCGTTCTATGTGAACCCACAAACAACGAGAGTTATAAAGTTTCCTGACCAGTAAAATGGATTGATTCGAGTCTAGTTTCTATATTGTAAAATGGGTGGCCAAACCGCATTTGGATTTTACGACTACAATACCAAGCTCGTATCGTACTATTTTATGGGCGATTATGCGATGAACGATATTAAATCATATGTTCGTGAACCGTATAATGTACTCAAAGATACCGCACAACCTTTGATTGAAGGGCAATGTTCAATTGAAGAATTCAAGAGTTCCGAGTTTCAGGAAGCGCATGATCTTGTGTGTGCGGCAATGATTCTGCCTGGATCTATTGTGTGTTACGATGCACAAACTATTGTCATCTACAAGAAGCGCAAGTAGTAAAAACGGATTTATTTGGTCGAAGAGAGTTAGTATCAACAGAAGAAATGGACCGCAACATCGCAGCACGACGCATCCAGCGCGCATTTCGCCAGTGGCGGTACGATAACTGGGATCCTGAGTGCGATCCCTATGATACATATGACGGTGGCGACAATGCTCGCCGTGATTATTACGAGCGCCAAAATTACGAGATGTTCATGCACTACTACTAGCCAAAAACGGATTTGATTAGTCTAAACCAGTCTTTTTCAACTGAGCAGAACAAGATGGGTTTCGATGATAATGATACAACTGAGAATAAGATCAACAAGATGATGAAGATGATTCCTGGGTTTGAGGACTTCCAGCGGATGATGGCTAATAGTCCTGAGAAGTTTGGCCGAAAGCCTGAGTTTACGGATGACCTTCTAGCGCAGGAGTGGGATCGTGCTAGATATAAGGAGTTTCGCGCGTGGAATTTGAAATGCCTGAACGGTATGTACACGGATAACGGGAAGCATTTGGAGTGGCTGTGCGAATGGATTTCGAAGGGCAAGGTTCGCAATATGGACATGGAATGCTGCGGAGAATTCTACACCGAGGGAATTTACTTCAACATGGACATGAAGCTCGTTATTTACAACGGCCGCTGAACTAGACTCAAAAACGGAAAAGTTAGGTGCAACTTTTTCAATTAACAAGTAAAGATGGGTTTCAGACATATTCTTGTCAATCACACTCGCAAGGTTATTGAGGAGGCCTCGATGTATAATATTTGGAGTCTAATGAGTTACCTTATTGAGAAGGAGGGATGGCATAAGGATGACGATGTTGAAATGATGTTCGAAGAGAATAAATGGGACGAGATCGGAAAGCTGGTTGTGGATAAAGGATACAAGAGTCATTATCGTGTCGGAGATTTCGATTAACACTAAAAACGGATTTATTTGGGTTAGAATAGATAGTAGTAACCTTCAAAGATGACTACTACCGTATGGATGTGCAAGCTCGAGAAGAATGACCCGAAGAACGGTTGGGAGATCTACTACATATTCCCCAAGAAGTCAAAGACTGCAGCAATGGAACTCGCTTCGCATCTCATCACCCAAGATCTGTGGGAAAACAAGTATGCTGGCGTGAGTCCGGACGACAACGATATTATTGCGAATCTTATGTGCATAGATCAGAAGAAAGCATCTAACGAGTATGTTGCTGAGTTTGAGAGCGATACGGAGTTCATTACCAATATCAGGGTGACTGTTTGGGAGACCACTATGTAAACAAACACTAAAAACGGAAAAGTTAGGTGCAACTTTTTCAATTGCAAGAATGAACATCTTCTTTCTGAGTCGGCGTACTCGTCAGTGTGCTAAATGGCACTGTGACAAGCATGTTATAAAGAGTATAAGTCACTCAATCAGTTTGCTCTGCAACATTATGCCGATGCAAATCATTCTCGTCAGACTGTGAATGCTTGGGCGGAGTGCTGGGGTCAATTTGGCGCTGAGTGGAAGTCAATGCTAAACATTCCCAAGGAGTAAACAATTCGAGCTAGAATATGCCAGCATAAGTAAACCTAAACACAAAATATAAAAACGAATTCATCCAGTCTAATTTTTAAACATCAATAACATACATGAACGAGCCTTTTGTAAAGATATTTACGGAAGAGAATCCACAAGAACAAGAAATATGCACTGGTCTTCAAATATTAGGATATGATGTGAAGACTTGTACAATAACTCCATCGTATGAAAACAATAAATTCAAAGGAGAATTTAATGTTAAAACAGTTCCTATAAACATAAATTGTATTATTATACTTTTCAAGGGAACAACTGGATCGGTAGACTATATGTTCTTTGAAGAAGGAAAGAATGCTTTATTTATGGAATCTACTAAAACTAGCGACAAAGACTCTAGAAACTCTGCAATTTATCAACGACTTATTAAATTTCCAGTTGCAAAAATTTATTATCCTAATGCTGATTATGTTATGTTTTATAGTGAAGAACCATCATTCGTAAGTGATACAGGTAAATTTGGTATTAGATTATTTGCTACAATTGGTGTTGAAATATATACTCCTAATAAAAAACTAGATGCAACTCCATTTAAGACTGTTGATGATCTCATTATGATGAAGAATAACATGAAACAAAAAGCAGGAAATGCATCTGTAAGAATAACAAAACATGAATCATTAGTAACTATTAGTGGTAGGTTAGATAAGACAAATGGAAGAATGGATAATGATCCAAATATAGGATTGATCTGTGGAATGATTGTTGCAATGAATCGTTTAGATAAAACTCTAACATTTCGCATTACTGATCATCGCCTTGATATTTCAAAAATACAAATGAATAACAAATTTTGGTACTCTATAATGAATATTGATGTGGAAATTGATGGATTTGTTAAACAAAAATGCGAATATCCGTTGACTTATTATAAAGAAGTCAAAACTGGTGAAAAAGTTTCAACAATTCTATTTCAACATCAGACTGGATTATTAACTATATTTCATAATCACGCTGGCTGTCAGAGAGCTAGTCTTACTGCCAAAGATGGAAAACAGTATCCTATTCCGAAAACAACAACAATGCCCGATTTAGTTCAGTGTGATAATACTAAGCTTATTATATATGTAACAGAAGGTAAAAACAGTTCAAAAATAAAATGTGCAGAAGAACAATTAAAAAATCTTACAGAGTTTGAAATATTAATTAGATTGCATTATCCTGAATATACCATACTAAAGGGATTATGTCTATTTATTGATAATAAGTTTAAGAATAGTTCAACATTTCCTGTTTGGTTTTCTCTATACGAAAGTGGTATCTTTTCTAAGACGCTCAATACATAAATTATAGTTTGTTTCATCAATTTCAAACCCACAAAATTTTCTATTTGTGTTTAAGCTAGCAACCGCAGTTGTACCTGATCCCATACAACTATCCAATATAATATCGCCCTCATTTGTATAAGATTTAATAAGATACTCACAAAGTGAAAGTGGTTTTTGTGTAGGATGAATTGGGTTTCCTTCATTTGCAAAGTCTAATATACTTTTGGGGTAATTTGTAAGAGTTTGTACATAGTCCGATTGTGTCTCACGACCTTGTCTGTGTTCTGTTTTACCAGTTTTTCCTTTCATGACTTTGTTGCAAGGAACTGTGCCTTGCGGATTAAACTTCATCCTAGGCTTACCATTTTTAGCTGTTTTTCCAAAACTAAATACAACAATGTCTTCATGTTCGCATAAGAATCTGTATGGGGCTTGTGCAAAGTTACCGGCCTTACTCTTTTTCCAAATAAGACTATACTTGAACATTTCATAATTACTCGATATTAGTTGACTAGTAAATGGTTGTTGACCGAATAGAACAATTGCCCCATCTTGTTTGATTACACGTTTATATTCTTTCCATAAATCGGCAAGCGGTATTATAGAGTCCCATCTGCATTCTGTAAGACCATAAGGTAGATCTGTTAAGATCATATCTATAGACTGATCTGCTATACGTTTCATTCCAAATATACAATCCTCTTTAAATATCTTATTTTCGTAAGTATTTAATACCGGGGTATCTTTACGGCGCATAGAGAATATATATTCAATAGTTTTTTTGTTATCACTTCCTCCAGCATTATACCTGGCATATGGTATCTCTGTACATTTTACTTCTCCAAATGTACTTAAGATTTTTTCAATCTCTGTTTTTGTCATTATTCCTTCATTATTGTAACTTAGTATAACAAGTTTTGCAAGCGATAATTTTACGATGGTTTGAAGTTCATTAAGAGCAGTTTGTTTATTGCAAAACTTTGACTTAGTATCTTTCCAATCCCGTATTCCGGTAACACCCTTTACGGTTGGATTATCATTTCGAACAATTGTTTCTAACACATGATAATATGATCCATATTGGCGAGTATTATATGGTGGATCAAGATATAGAATATCATGTGGAGTATTTTTAATTATTTCCACACAGTCTCCAATATTTGAAGTGTGTAAGAATTTAGTACTATTTAATTCAAAGTGATTTTTAATAACTATTGAATTTAAAGATCTAGGATCCCAAGTCTTATTGAATGCTCCGTATGTTCCCGACGTATTCGAAATAAGCGATACTGATTCTATGAGACACCCTATAAGAAATATCCTTTCATCTTCTGTTATAATATGATCTTTTGACCACGAATATATTTGGTGTAATATAGAATCTATTTTCATACCGTTCTCTATAGAAAAGTATTTTCTATTTCCTGTAGGAGTGAATGTTTTGTGAATAAATCCGTCCAATGGTTCTAATCCATTGAGACTTTTGAAGACTTCATCTATTGTCATTTTTAAACCAATAAATGGAATGTTTTCTTTTGATAACATTCTACATTTTGTCATTACATAACACGAATGCATAATATCACAAGAAATAACATCGCGCGTGTCCTTGAATGATTCAGATACTACGCCGGTGCCGGAGAAAGCATCTAAAATTGTTCCGTTAATAGTATAACTTTCAATTACAGATTTTATGTCTGTAATAAGCTTTTGCTTGGAACCAATATATCTCATTTATAATTATCCGGATGTAATATTTAAATTATTCGTTTTTCATCCTAAACTTAAAAACAAAACCCAACCCATAAAAACGAATATAAACAGTCACAATTTTTAAATGTTAATGGATCCTCTTTTCAAGGCATCTGATGGATCAATTTATCGACTAATATCTGCAAGAATTCTCTGCCAAAAAGTGGTATGGAACGGAAACCGCGTTATAGATCCAACACATGTAGAGCGTATTCGTGAAGGACTAAAGGGAGATATTTCACTCTTGAACTCTAATCCTTTTCGCGTTGCACTTATCAAGGATGAAGATGGTAATGAGATGCACTACACAATAGCAAAGAAGGATCTGTTGAAGTATACGAAGCGACATGTGCCACACATTCTATGTGGAAAATAATAGGACCTCCAAATAAACATGGATCCAGTATCAAAGACTGATTTAGTTGCTCTGCGCGCACAGGCTAAGCTTAATGAGAAGAACGCGTACGTTACCCGACTCATCAAGGATATCTATGCGGTGGTCACCGCTCAGGCCAGGGATACAGATGGCAAGTATGTTCAGTGGTGCTTTGCGCGTTTTTCTAACTTAGCAGAGTTCCCAAATTTGAAGGGTGAAATTGTGGCACAGCTAGAAGCCCTCTTTCCCGAATGCAGTATCAACTACATTCTACCCGATGATGGTCCTAATGGACAGGCGTCTCACATCATTACCGTGAATTGGGATGAACACCGAAATGACCCAGTACCTGCACCAGCGCCTGGACCTGTACCTGTGTACCCACCAATGCCAGTTTCTGTTCCTGCTTCCGCGCCAACGGCTTGAAAACGGAATCTGATGTTCACAATCGTTGGATAGGAAATGTATACTCCCAATTATGGTTCTCTCGACGACCCTAAGTATCACAACTTCGGATTTAATGTTTGCGATATGATATTTGGTGGATTCACATATTCCGACATGGTTAAAAATGGCATTTGGTTTGTTAAAGAATTTCATCTGTATCATGGAAATTACGACGGAACTATGGGGCTTATAGACAATTACGGAAGTCTTTGGACGGCTAAAGTAGGTTCCCTAACAATTCAATCCTACGGATCCAAAATACAATTTACGAGGGATAAGGAGGGATTTGCTCAAATGCCGGATGAAGTAATTGATACAATTCAAAAGATAGATCTAAAAATAGATATCGCCCCAACATACCTGTATCCGATAATTATGCGTTGGGCTCAACCGGCTATGGAGCTAGTACAACTCAAGAATGAACACTCAAAAATTAAAGATATTGAAGAAAAACTCACGAGTGATAATGCGGAACTAAAACAGAATATAACAGATCTTTCAAATGAAAATGATAAATTGATGGATATTGAAGAAAAACTCACGACTGAGAATGCGGAATTGAAACAGAATGCAACAGATCTTTCAAATGAAAATGATAAATTGATGGATGTTATCCATAAGAACCGATGGTTGATAGTATTCTGAAAATGGATTCATTAAGGGCAAGTTAGGTAACTGTAACGGAACAAATGGAGCCTTACACTCGTAAAGACCTGGAGTTTCAGCGCGCTGCGTATGCGACTGACAAGGCGCGGACATTTGTCAAGGAGTCGGTGGAGACGATTTATTTTGAAGTCATCAAGGTGGCAGTAGAGCGTTCAATCCGGGAATTCTATCACACAATTTCCTCGTCACTTGACCATCTATACATTGATATTGATGATCTTGCAACGAGTATTCGCGACGAGCTCGTGGTGCTGTTTCCCGACTTTACAATTGAGATCGGGGTGGTGAATGATGGCTACAACCGTAGCCGGTACATTTGCGTGAAGTGGTAAACTAAAACTAAAAAACGGATTCATTTGGATCCAGTTTTTAGATTTCAACCATGTCTTCCGATGATAAATGTATTTCAGATATTGAAATACCCGATTGCTTTGTTTGTAGTGCTCTTAAAAACACAAAAGAGCATGGTAAAGTAGGCCATGGCGAGTCTAGATTGTATGTTGGTAATGATAAATCTATATGCGTGCTATTAACTACGAAACCTTGGGTATTTGAATTTGATAATTATGAAGAGTTAGTTTCTTCTCACGACAAATATGATTTTATTGTAGAAAACATATCGCTGTTTGAGTCGAAATATTCATTAACACTAAATGTAGAAGAACAAAATGGTAAACAGGATTGCAGGCGTTTCTATGTCGGAGGAAAACCAAATAAAGTAGCATGGACCTTGCTACGAAAGTGCCTTGTTCCTCAAAAAACTAGATTGAGGGTATATGAGTCTGAAGATAAGTTCATTGTTCGAGTAATTTATACAGGTGGCCAAAAACTGTCAAATTGCAAAGGTTACTCCAAGATTGCTATTCGGTGGCTTGAATATTTAGAAAAGAAACATAATATCAAAATTCAACACGCCTTGCAAGGTGGTGAATTCAGTATCCGTACACAGAAGGGATATACTTGGCCAGTTGATGGATTTTGCGAAGAGTTAAATACAGTCTATGAATTTATGGGTGATTATTATCACGGAAATCCTGCAAAGTATAGTGGTACAGATACATTTCACAATATCCCATATTCTGTAAAGTGGGAACGCGATGCAAAAAAGCGGGATGAATTCGTGAATAGAGGGTATAAATATGTAATGATTTGGGAATCAGATTGGAATGCTATCGAGAAATCGCAACATTTGACAAAATGTGAATAAATATATCAACGACAATACTATTTCCAGCTTGTTGATAGCAACGAGTATCGGATACTACGATTTTATATGTATCTCTGAAACCCATGAGTCGCAAACATTCTCTAGGAGTTAATTTTCGTAGACGATTATCAGGAACTGTAATATAATTATCAATTCCTGCTCTATGCATTTTGTGAACAGTTGAAAGTATTGGTCTAGCCACAGACAGATCTGTATCCGTCGTTGTCTTAAAAGTTTTTGTTCCAGCCTTAAGAACATATTCTTGAACCTTTTCAGATAATATGTATTTTTGGTCTACCGGTCTAGGTTCAAATACAAAATCGCCAAACCAATTGAATTGTTGATTCTTTTTCTGACACAATGCAATATCCCCATTAATTTGGGTATACTTTTTCTGTATATTCATGTCTTTGACTACAAAGTCCTGCCCCTTTTTGTCAAGAGAATATTTTGAGTCAACATTGTCTTCTAAGAAATCTCGCATGGTACAAGAAAGCTCGAGTGTTGGTGGGGGAAATACTATCTTAGCAACAACATCGGGTCGTCGTCCTAGAATAAATAATCTTTGACGGCTTTGCGGAATACCGTAGTCTTTCGCATTCAAAATACTATGCTGCAATACATACCCAGTTCGCGTCTTGAATTCTTCAAGAACATAATTAAAGGTTTTTCCCTTATCGTGGGTTGTTAATCCTTTCACATTTTCGAATATGAAGAACTTAGGTTTACATTCATTCACTACACGAATAAACTGAAATATGAGAGTACCGCGGATATCATCGAGTCCTTCTTGTTTTCCAACAGTTGAGAAAGACTGACATGGAGATCCGCCTACAACATAATCAATATTTTCATAAAGAAACGGTGTTGCATCAATCGTATTGACATCTTTATACCAACGATCTTCCGATACTTTGTAATTGCCAAAATACGAAGTCTTTACATATGGATCATTGTCGCATGCAAATACAACTTCATATTTTAAGTTCATAACTTCTAGGGCATGTTCAAATGCACCTATACCTGTAAACAGGGTACCTATTTTTAGAACCGGGTCTATATTGGTATTTTTAGTATCATTAAGAGCATCCGAAACAGCCTTCTGGACAATACTTGTTAACGGATCCTTCTTGCATGGTATTTTTCGCTTCTTGTGCGAATCTAGATGACTCTTTTGTTTGAATATTTTTTCGCATATTTCACATATATGATTGGGCATTATATATGGTACCTAAAATAACTAATTAGGTTATATTCGTTTTTATTAAAATCTATAAGGTAGAATATCAAGTTGGATTGAACGAAAACCGAATACATCCAGTCAAATTCTTAAATTTCAAGAATGGAGCAAGTGAAACAGTTTGCTGATCAAGTGTTTGTTACTTTAGGTGCTGGGTTTACTGAGCGAATTTATCATAATGCGATGGTTGTTCTTCTTCGCAAGCACAGGATTCTACATAAGACAGAACAGACAATTCCAGTTATGTTCGAAGGTGAAAATGTTGGTAGTGTTCGCGCAGATCTTGTAATTGGAGATTCAATTGTAGTTGAGTTGAAGTCAGTACGGTCTCTCAAAGATGATCATGCAACGCAGTGTGGAATGTATATGAAACTCTTGAAGATCCCCAATGGACTCGTCATAAACTTCCCATGTTCTGATTTTGAATCAGTGTCGTATCAGGAAATGCACGAGACTTATGGATGTAAGAGGTGTGGGCGAGACAATCATGAAGCATCAAGCTGCTATGCTAAACGACACACGGATGGAAAGCAGCTAGCATAGACTAATCTCCCTGCCTAAAATACAGATGGCTTTCTATGTGTTGCCCGAATACACACCGACCGATAATGAAATAGTGAAAGTAGCAGAAATCACGGTAGGCGACCAGTATATTAAAGTGTTCTGCTTTCCCAAAACCGGAAGCCTTTTTATGAATGGTCTGCATGCTCCAAAACATCTGACGATCGGACACAGTTTGGAATGGTATTTGCAAGAATCGTTGGATAATTACGAGATCCGAATGTTATTTTTTCAAAAAGATGTGAACGATCCAAGATCTGCACATGCTTGGGAAAGGGCTAGTTTTCTACACGGACATTGGCGAGCGTATGCCAAAAACAATATTCAAATATCTGCGACGTTGGTGAGCACGGATGACGATTACTTTATTAATGTTTCTTAACGAGTTTCTTATGCTTGGCCGTTGCGAGATGGGTTAGCATTTGTTTTTGGCCATAGTATTGCACATTGCACACCTTGCAATACAAATCCACTTTAGTTTCAAAGTTAAGGTGGGATTTAGATTTGTAGTGTCTCTGTAGGTCTTTAGGGCAAGAGCACTGTAGGTCACACTTTTGACATTTGTTTCTGAAGTTGGTAACACATTTTATTCGATAATTACCGTCGTATTGATCATACACATGTGCGAACGCTAGGTCTCGTGGAGTATCGCTCACCGTATACTCGTCAAATGTTATACCGCATATACATTCATACTTGTCTTTGGAAATACACTTGAGACCTTGTTCGCAAAATCCATTAAGATCTTTGGGGAAGTGTGAGCCAATACCTTCCAGGGTACTAGTTTTGAATCTATAACACATGCAATTATAGTTGCCCTTGACCGTGATTGACCAGCCAAGTGGCTCCATTGTTACATGCTAAGATTATTTTTATTAGCTTCCTCCGGAAAGTGCTTTTCTCAATTCACATCCTCCCAAACACTGTTCAACAATTCAAGAATTAGGATGAATGACTTTTGACATTGGATTCATTTTTGAGTTTTTCTAGGATGTATTCTGTGTTGAGTCCTGACATCAGAGTATTGTGTAAGATTAGCTTTGTCGACGCAATTTCATTACGCTTCGCTTTAGTGTGGCGTGAAACGAACTCTTCAAAAGTTGGAGAATCCCAAATTTTCAAATATTCAATTAATCGATCTCGATGTTCCTTGTTTTGTCCATTGACGAACTTAACTATTCCGTCTTCCATTACTCTATTTATCGGTATTTGTGAAAATAGTCTCATTCATTCGTACACCCATCCCTCATCGCAATGACAACACAATAAAGATTCGGTGCGCAGGACATGCCCTTTACCTTCGCAATATCCGCAATTTTTCTTCTTTACGGGATCGTAGACGCACCGATAACATGGCTCTTCCGCCTTGGTTGCAGGATAGACTCGCCCTTCACCCTTGCAGTTGCGGCACTTTGTCTTCTTGGGAGCTGGCATTATTTTAAATAATGAACGTCTAATTTCTTTAAGCGGTACCGAATAGCTCAAAATATCATGAGCTAGAACAAATGAATCCTCCTGCTCCAGCTCCAGCTCCCGTTCCTGCTCCAGCGCCAAAACCGCGTATTCCTATGTCTCGTCGAAATAAAGACTGAAAACGGATTCAATATGTCTAACCTGGAGAGGAGTTAACAGTAGAATGACGAATACTACCAACGCACGCAACGCAAAGATGGTTAAGGCCAATCGCATCAACCGCAACAAGGCAGCTCTCGTGAAGCGCAATCTAATTCGTCGTTTCGGTCGTGAACAGGGTGAAGTCCGGTTTTGGAATTCACGCTGGTCTCAGTATGATGATAGTATGCCTGGAGTTGAGTACTCGGATACATACACGGTGGAGGATCATCAGAACGATATCTATGCTGCACTACTCCAGGGCAATCCATATGTTCGCGCCGAGGCTGAGCGTCGTGTAGCTCTAGGATGGAACTTCGAGAACTCTGTACGCAATGCACACGCTGCTATTCAGTGCGATCCTCAGAGGGTTGCAGATATCTACGACGAGGTGCGCGCTCGTATCGAGCGCAACGATGAGGTGTTCGAGACCGAGGTATCGAAGGTGATGTACGACCTCCACAACGCTTAGTGGAGGATTAACGAAGTACATAAGGACTAAACGCCAAAACAACTAAAACAACTAAAACTCCCACATCAACAAAACGGATAATTTTTTTGTCTTTTAGAGGTAAGGCATCAAAGTCCTTCTGGTATTGGGCAGGTTTAGCCCAGCCAGTCAACCAACCCAGTAATGTCGGTTTAAGACGGTCATTACAGTCGAATAACATGTCGTACCACGCCAGCAATACATAAGCCAAGAAGGCTAACAACACGGCAACTAACACCTTATGAGCAAACGCTTTAGGATGTGGAAGCCAATACACTGCGAGAACAAACGCCGAAAAAACCAGGCATTTAGGATTGAGCGAAAGCGAAGTGCCGAACAGCCCCAAGCCCATTATTATACTACCCTAGAATTCATCCAGGCAGTTACTTGCTGATTAAGACCAGGAACGCCTTCAAATGATGCAAATTGTCCCGATAGACGAATATTTGCATTCATGTTATTGATATCAAAGTTCTGAAGAAGGTTTATTAAATTATCATTTTGAATATACTGTCGGGCCTTGCCAATGAAATGAGCGCGGCTTGCGGGAGTTTCACGAGAAAGAAATCCGTAAATTCGCTGTGGCATTGTATTACTGATCCCTTGACATGAAAATGGATTCATTTAACCAACTTATGATCATTATAAGCACATCATGGCATTCAAACAAATTCAACGACTATACGAGAAGAATTTGAAAGATAAGGGTGTTAAGGCAGTAAGTGAAAAATCTCAGCAAGGACAAGTTTTGTGCTGTTTATTTGAGAATATGGGAAAACCGGTTAAACATGAAGTCATCAGAGCTTATGTCGTATCAAAAGGAATTAAAGTTACTGGAGCAGATTCGCCTCAGCCAAGACAATTGGGACTACAGCACGGTTACAATATTCTAAAAGGCGGGGATATAAATCCTGCGACAAATGAAAAGGTTCCGAAATCTTGCTTTCTTCTAATGGATCTCGAACATGTTCACAGCGGCTTCAAGCCGAAGCGTCGTAAGCTGGAGATGACGGACGCAGATTGGATTGGATTGATGGCAAAGTATGACCGCATGTGTGTGAACTGTGGATCGAAAGAGGGCGAACCAATGCGGTGGAACAAGAACAAGATCACAGTGCTGCAAAAAGGACACATGGATCCCCGCAAATCATTAACGGAAGACAATGTGATTCCGCAGTGCGCAATGTGTAACCAGCAGTATAAAAATAAGGCGGTGTTTAATGAGCGTGGATTTGTGGTAGAATTTAACAAGACTGGGTTCACTGAGCTTGCTTAAGCGTGGCTCGCGGTGGCTTCACCGACCCGACGATTGGCGATCTCTACATATTCAGAATTAATATCAAATCCAATATAACGCCTTTTTGATTGAATGCAAGCTACAGCAGTTGTTCCACTACCCATGAAAGGATCTAAGATTAATGCACCTTCAGTAGTAAATAGCTTTACCAAATGAAGAATGAGATCCACAGGTTTCACAGACAAATGAGTATTGTACTTCTCCTTTTTTGCTTTGGGGACTAAGAATACTTTATCTAGTCCAAGAGTATCATCGGTTAGAAGAATATTCGACGGAAAGTAATCCTCTCCTACTTTTTGGGTTGTATCCATCAACCCGGTACCATACTTATCGAAATTGTCAATATACCGTCCTTCAATAGGTTTCACAGCAAAGCAAATGGGTTCAATTGCGGGTTTAAGTTGAGGAGTTTTCCATCCGGCGCACTTCGTTTTCAGCGCTTCTTTTTGAGCGGAAGTACGAGTTTTGTCGTTGGCAATAATATGATCCTGTGAGAATGCCTTGACTTGCGATTGAGTGTACACCCAACCCAGCATATCCCTGATTTCAAATCCGGCATCTTCCATTCCCGATGCCATCGAATGATACAATCTAGGACTGCTGAATGAAAGGAACGCGCCGCCGGGTTTCAAAACACGAAATGCCTCCTTTGAAACTTCCGTATAAAACTGCTTGAACTTCGCCGACTGACTCCTGTCGAATTTCATGCCTTTAGGAAGATTTCCCACAAGTTTGGAAGCGCCCTTCTTATCAATGTCCTTCTTATCCCAATCTGAACCCAGCCCATCCAAGAAATACGGAGGATCGGTGCATACCATATCAACAGAATTAGGTTCTAGCTTCTTCATTTCAACAAGACATTCCCCAAGAATTATCTGATTCATTGCTTTCCTATTTTTATTTCGTTATCTTTTCGTTTTCAGTGAGTGTAAATGATGTATGTAAGCGCGTAAGTTGCAAGAAGACCAACAAAGGATACAACTGGTTCATGGAAGTGACTGAGCTGTTCGGCAAGTAGAACCGTAGACACAACCATGAGCGAATCGGCGACCACAATCTTCCAGGAGTTTTCGTGGGCGTACTCCTTGAAGAGATCGATCATCTCGTTTCGACCAACCGGAACAGTTTGAATAACGGCAAAGTAAAACCAAATATCATGAAAAGTTTGGATAGCAAGTGCCATGCATAGTAAGTGGAACCATCCGGCCTTTGGCTCAATCAGCAAAGCTAACTGAATGCCAAGAACAATAATCAAACAGTCTGATAACACGGCAGTCATTCCAAATTTGGCGTACCATTTATCCAGTGATTTACCGAGATTAAAAAACTTTGATAATGCTACAGTGACAAAATCCACAACAGCAACCGCTGAAAGAATGTTTAGCAGATGCATGTCCTTATATTTCTTCTATTTTTTTAGATTTTATGTGTGGATTCTTCTTTGAGAGGTCTTCTTGTGCGTTTCGGCGGTGATCAAATGTACACGAATGTTTCTCTGCATGTAGACATTTAGGGCAGTATTCATTACAGCACTTACACTTAATCAGGACAAGTGTCTTGATCCGGCAAGAGGAGCACTTGTTCATAAAACTTTACCTCCTCTTCATCTAGCCAGTTCTTATCCATTTTGGACCGCTGAGATTCCAAGTCGGGCGTCTTCTCCTTCAAATCGGAAATCATCTTATCGAAACGCTTGAGAGCCAGTTTATCGCCGCTTTTACGCTTCTCGGAATACTCGGAAAGCTTCGCCTGCGCCTGAGCAAGCTCTTCATGTTGAATATCAATGCGCTTATCAATATCCGCATCACGAGGTCGAAGGAGGCAGTGCTTGCGCATATGATCCTCCCACTCCTGTTTCATGATTGCCTTAATTTCATCGCGGCGACGCTTGGAAATCAGAGCGAGATGTTCATCGGTCAGATCCAATGCCTTCATCTTCAGGAGAGCGCGGTCGGGAATGTAGTCTAGGGGTGCTATAATTTCACAAATACGCTGGGAATATTGGCCGCGGTTATGAAACAGTTCCCAAAACACCGAATCTGATGTAGTGCGGAGGAGGTCGTGGATATCTTGGACATCAACGAACCAGTCGCGCTTAAGAAGACGATCAACTGTATCGAACGAGGGACTCTGAAATGCCATTGCTCATTCATCCGTTAATCAAACTGTATTCGTTTTTCAAGCTGAAATACAAGAGATGGTGAACACGACTCACCCGGAACTGAAGGAAACTAAAGTTCCGACCCTACCACCTGCTGATCTTGAAACACTGAAACATATGCGCGAAGAACAGTGCTCTAAAACCGCACAGGAATTCAAGCTTCAACCTGTTCAGCGATTCCTTCGTCGCGTCTTGTCTCCCGATTCACCGGTGCGAAACCTTCTTATGGTACATGGAACTGGCGCGGGAAAAACATGCACGGCTATCCAAATTGCCGAAGAGTACATTATTCGACCCGAGTTTCAAGATAAACGAGTCCTCGTCTTAGCGAATCCCGCAATCCAGGAAAACTTCAAGAACCAAATTTTCAATCCCACGAATATTTCATTCGACGAAGATGGGCTTCTGTTGTCAAAACAGTGCACTGGCCGTCGTTACCTTGAAATGATTCAGCGATCAAGCGAAGAAACCTTACAGTATACGGACAAAGCCAGCCGTGCTCGTATTGAAAAGCTCGCGAATCGCATCATTGGTGAATTTTATGAGTTCCAGGGATACACTGAATTCTCAAACACGGTTGATAGCGTCAAACTCAAGAAGTCCGGAAACGAGCTAAATAAGTGGATTCATGAAACGTTTGATAACCGTTTAGTGATCGTAGACGAAGCTCATAACTTGCGCGACACTTCAGAGTCTGAAGCTTCAAAATTAGTCGGTATGGCACTGGAAACTATCCTGAAAACTGCGAATGGTATTACTCTAGTTCTTCTGACTGCTACACCTATGTACGACACATTCGATGAAATAGTATACTATTTGAATCTGTTCCTGTGGAACGATCGCCGTCTAGATTTAACGAAACGGCTGAAAGCGTCTGACATATTCACTCCTTCCGGAGAATTCAAGAAGGGACAAGAAGCTACTTTCCGAGGATGGTGTGCAGACTATGTATCGTACAGCAAAGGCGAGAACCCGTTCACATTCCCGTTCCGTCTACCTCCCCCCGACGACATCCTAGCCGAAATTGATCGCACAACAGATTTCGATGGTAAAGCAATCGCCAAGCCTCGTAAATATCTCCAGCTCGTAAAATCCTATGTCCACCCGATCCAAGAAGAACAAATCAAGAACTTGCGACCATCGGCAGTGATTGATCCTGCGCTATTTTGCGCTTATCCGAACAGCAAATCGTTTCGCGAAACATTTGAGAAGTCATCGGGCGGATACAAGTATCGTGATGAAAAGTTTTTAGCGCCGTCCAAGATTGGTCTGTACAGTTCGAAAGCTGCTTTAATTGTAAAAATTCTAGAGGAAACGACAGGTGTAGTCTTCGTATACTCCAATCGCGTCGAAGAAGGAGCCCAGTTATTTTCGATGATTTTGGAAGAGCACGGATACGAATCAGCGCTAGGAAACAGACTACTTCCTGAAACTTCGGGAGAAGTTGCTCGTGGATCTCGTGGAAAGTATGTACTGTTTGTGGCAGATACATCGGCTTCAGATATGCGGCGTGCATTAGACAGGTTACGCCGTCCCGAGAATCGCGATGGATCGGATATTCGTATTGTTGTGGCATCTCCTCGAGTTTCGGAAGGTGTGGATTTCAAATATGTTCGTCAAATCCATATTCTAGATCCGCGGTTCAACATGTCGGGAATCGAACAGATTATTGGGCGTGGAATGCGAACTTGCTCCCATTCGATTCTACCGTTCGAAGAACAGAACTGCACAGTGTATCTCCATGTATGCCGATACCCTAAATCCAAAAAGGAAACAATCGACGAATATATTTACCGAGTATTCGTTGAAGAAAAAGCCACCAAGATCGCGAAAGTCAAGCGCATAGTGATGGAATCGTCAATGGATTGTGAATTGCAATACGGATTGAATAATTTACCGAAAGAATGGCGACAGGATATTAAGATTCCGCAAACCCGTAACCAGGATGGAGTTAAACTCGAACTCTCGTTAGAACAGATGTTTTCACCGACATTCGACGATATGGCGATGGCAGTTGTGTGCAAGGTTCCCAAATCTGAAGCCGATGCAGATCATACGCGACCACTCTCTGCGATTCTCGATGTGCGCGATGAAGTGTTCGATAAACTCCAAAAACTATTTGTGAAGAAACAGATTTGGACTCGGGACGATCTCACAAAACATTCTGCACTGAAAGATTATGCTCCCGAAGTTATTTCATACTTACTCCAAAATGCGATCGAGTTAGGGTTGCAGCTCAAAGATAAGAATGGGCGACTGGGATATTTAGAATCGAAAGGTGAATACTTGGCATTCAGTTCTCGCCAGAACCAAACAGCGTTGGACCGCATCCTGAAAGAGGAACCTTACCAGGAAGTTGATATTCCGATCCAGGAAGAAGAGGTTGTCCCAATCGGACAAGAGATTGTAGCACTAGGCCCAAAGCGCGAAGCTTTACCGGAATACATAAAGACATTCTCTGAAGAATTACAGAATTGGTACATTGTTGACGCAGTTCTGAGTCGCCAGGAAAAAGTCGATTACTTATTCTCAATCAATTGGGCAGATCCTCCAGCATTTGCCAAACCTCTGAAGTCGGAAACCCTGTACATTTTTGGATTGAATCAGGTATACAATTCGGATCGCGAGTTAATCACCCCAATTGGCGAACAGTTGGACGAGTACAATCAATGGCTAGAGAACCTGAAACTCAAATTTATTGATCACAAGAACGATTTCTTTGCGTCAATGAAAGAGGATGCGATCGTATTCAATTTGGATGTAGATTCAGACGAAGTTAAGCGAGCTGAGCGTAAGAAGAATATTGGTGGACGATCGTGCACTTCTTACAAAGAAGGAATCCTCAACTCATTTTCCAAATGGTTGAAGAACGAAGGATTCCCTGCAAACATCAAGACGAAGAAGGATCGGTGTATCTACTTGAACTTTATAGTTCGCGAAGCAGTTCTGTCCCGTAAAGCTGGTCTGTTTTGGCTGACTCCTGAAGAGTTTGAAATTCTGAATGAGCCCGGAACATCGAAGAATTTGCGCGAGAGACTTTAGACAGATGAAAAACTAATAAAATAATCTGAGCGTTTTGAATAACCAAATGGATCCGTTATTTGAACGCCGCGAACTTGCAAAGAAGGTTCACATCCATTCCAAGTTTCTCCAGCGTAATATGGAGGCTTCAATTCTAGCACAACTCAAGATGAGTTATGAAGGGATGTGTTCAGCAGAGGGATACATTGAGCGCAACAGCATTACCCTACTCGACTACTCGCTCGGTCGCACAAACTATATTCGCGGAGGTGTAGATTACGATGTCAAGTTTCAGGCAGATGTATGTCTTCCTCACCCCGGTCAGCGATTCAAAGCTGTTGTCAAGGTTCGATCGAAGGTTGGTATTCATGCCGAAACTCCTCCGATCAAGGTTTTAATTCCTCGTGATCTTCATATGGGCAATGAAGATTTCAACAAGGCCGATTTAGAGTCGGAAATTGAGTTTGAGGTGGTGGGATCGCAATTCAAGCAAAAAGATGTGGAAATTATCATTGTTGGTAAGCTTCTAAGCCTAAAGGAGCCCGAAGTCATTCTTCCAGTAACCGAAGAACTAGCTCCGGCTGTTTCCACGCCCCAAGATGGCGAGAAGCAGATTGTCGTGACTGCATCAACTGAGCCGGAAAAGAAGAAGCGAAAGCTAAAGAAGGGTGGTGGTGAAGATGCTCCAACGTTTGAAACGCTTCCTCCTCCGCCAGTTTAAACGACAAAACATATGAATATACAAATGGTTTCACGAAACGACAAGGAGTGGATGAAGGATCAGCTCGATAAGCTTGATTCAAATGAGCACTTCCAAGTGTTTGATATTGTGAAGCGATACACTCAAGAATACACAAAGACTCAAAGTGGAATCCTAGTGTCAACGGCTTCTTTATCCGTGGAATGCTTGGAAGAGATTCGTCGATACATTCATTTTTGCATTGATCAGAAGAAGCGCATGGACGATGATATGAAAACTCGAAAGACGTATGAACGCATGTTACAGGACTAGTCAAAAATGGACTCCTTTTAATCCAGCTAAAATATAATAGTATGGAGTCTATAATTACAAAGCCTGTAATTGTAGGACTCACTCAATTTACCGATATCGCAAAGAAAGACCCTAAAGCAGAGTTTGAATGCAAGCTGCTTTGTGGTAAGATCCAAACGAAAGATGTAGCAGACCGACTACTTCAAACGATTCAAACCTTATCAATTGGTTCAATGACGGAAGAGCATCGTCTGACGTTCTGCTATGCAGACAGTACTCGTGTGAATGTTTCCGGTCCCCAAAATATCTTTAAACTGATTTCCTCAAATACTTTTCGAGGAATTCTCCTAGATGTCGAGCGTAAGCAGCGATACTATGATGGATCTGTTGGTAAGATCGATTCTTACGATGCACCGGAAGTGAATTCAAAGTTTACGCTCCGATCAGAGTCTAAGCTACGAAAGGATTGGGAAGGTAACCCAAACGACCCTAAAACACATGTTCGCATGATTCATCGTAAATCGTTCAAGACAGCATCCGAACTATTCCGTATCGATTTCTCGGTCGTAAAGTCTCGTGGCGTGAATGTAAAGTACAATTTGAAAACACTTCTCAAACAACCGGTATCATACGAGCTGGAAATTGAATTTGTGGGCAGGGATGCAAAAATAAGTTCGGAACTTATTGTTTCAGACCTTATGAAGATTATGACTTCCATTTCTCAGTCGTATTACCAGTCGCCATTCCTACTTTCGGCGTCCGATATGCAGCGGTATGTCCAGGAATTCAAGATGTCCGGCATCTGTTTCTACAATCCAGTTACAATGCTGCGAAGGCATTTGAGCCATGGTAATCCACATAATATCTCAAAGGGGTATACGGTCACGAACAAAGCTGACGGAGAACGGTCGGGTCTGTATGTGTCTCGCGATCGTAAGCTTCTAAAAATCACACCGACGAATTTGGTGACTTGGACGGGTATTGTTGCAAACGACGATTCGCACTTTGGAGATTTCGTGGATGGAGAGTATATTGTGGATAAGCAGTTGTTCTGTATCTTCGATATCTATCGATTTCGTAATCGCGATGTCAAGTCTTTGCCGCTGATGAAGACGGACGAAGATGTCTTGAAGAATCCCCAATCATCGCGACTTGGAACTGCCAAGTTGTTCGTGGACGATTTGAAGAATCAGTTTACGATACTCCCGTCTATGACTCCACTGCGCGTCGAAACGAAGCTGTTCTTAGCCGGAGACGGAGCGTCAATGGAAGAAGCAATTCAGACGATCCTGAATACCGAATTTGAGTATGAAACCGACGGACTTATCTTTACTCCTCGCGCGAGTGGCGTGGCTCCTTCAGAAGACCGTAAGGGTAAGACATGGTCGCGAGTATACAAATGGAAGCCTGCACACATGAACACGATTGATTTCTTGATTAATATTCATCCTGAGGAGTCGTTTGATCCGTATGCAAAGGTTCCGGCAAAGATGGGTGAGCTGTTTGTATCTCGCACGCCAGGAGATGATATCATCTATCCTCGCGAGACGATGACTGGTGAGTATGTAGAAAAAGAACTACCCGAATCCCTCAAGAAGGTAGCAGCTATGAACATTCGCATTCCATCCATCTTTCAGCCAGCGGTTCCTCGTGATCCTGATGCGTACCGCGTCATGGTTCCTATGAACGACAAGGGATTCGCGGTAGACTCGCAGGGAAACCGAGTAGAAAACAACACAATCGTAGAGTGTGCTTACGATACTGAGACGAAACAGTGGTCAATTCTTCGAACGCGTTACGACAAAACTTACCAGTATCATGTACTCAAGGAGCCGCAGTATGGAAACGATATCTTCGTAGCCAACTCAATTTGGACATCCATGCATGTTTCAATCTCAGAACAGATGCTGTCAAATTTCGTGACGACACCAACAGACGATACTTTCGAAGATGACATGTACTATCGCGATGACCTGAAGCGAGGATGCCGAGTATTCAATGATGTATACAATTTCCATAATCGCGTGAAAGATGAACTGTACCGCTCGTGTATCAAGAAGGGAGATACACTGCTCGAACTTGCAGTAGGACGAGGCGGAGATTTGTTCAAATGGAAGAAGACGGAACCATCAAAAGTTGTAGGAGTCGATATCTCGCTGTCCAATATTACTTCGCCCACACAGGGATCGGCGGTACGATACTTGAACGATCGCCGCCGCAACCCTTACGATTACATTCCTCCAGTTCTGTTTCTCCAAGGCGATATGACAGTATATCCTCTGTTAGAGCAGGAGGATAAGTATATGCCAATCCTTACGGGAAAGGAAGAACCGTCCACTGATTATCTAGCCCAGTTCCGCGATTTGCACAAGTTCGACAATCTTTCGTGCCAGTTTGCGCTACATTACGCGTGCGAGACGGAAGAGACTTTCCGCAACTTTGCTAAGAATATCGAGAAGTACGGAAAGAGTACTTTCTTTGGAACATGTTTGGATGGACAGGCGGTGTACTCTCTCCTTATGGGAAAGAAGACCCACATGTTCGGCGACGAAAGGCAGATCTGTGGTGAAATCGCGAAGCAGTATGAAGATCGTGAGAACTGGGTCGAAGAGTTTGGAATGCCGATTCGGGTATTTCTAGAAAGTTTCGATAAGCCTGAAGTCGAATACCTTGTTCCGTTTCGTCGTGTTTGTGACATTATGCGTGAAGTGGGATACGAACTGGAAGAGTCAAAGATGTTCTCAGAACTATATCAGCACCAAAATGGGATTACGCTCACGCAAGAACAACAAGTGTTCTCGTTTCTGAACCGTACTTTCATATTCAAGAAAATGAAACCATCCGAGCGTGAACCTGAACCTGAACCCGAACCTGAGGCGAAAGCCGAGGCGGAAGCCGAGGCTGTAAAGGATGTTACAGAAGAACCGTTCACGGAAGTTGTGTCCAAGAAATCGAAGAAACTCAAGAAGGAAGCTGAACCCATGCCTATTCTGTTCAGTACTGGCGACGAAACTGGCGGACAGTATTCGTCCTTCAGCAACTCTTCAAATCATGCAGTGGATATTGAGGGAGTTCGGTATCCAACTGTCACTCATTACATTGTAGCAATGAAGGCTCGTGAAATGAAGAATGATGAACTGTATACGAAAATCATGGGAACTGCTACTCCAAAAGCCGTAAAGGCCCTGGAGAAAAAGATTGGGATTACCGATGAGGTTTGGGATGCAAAGAAGGATGAAATTGTGACAAAGGCGGTTCGTGCTAAATTCACTCAGTATCCTGAACTTCGTTCGAAGCTGCTGGAAACGGGTGATAAACCAATTGGAAATGCGGATGCCCGAGAAACTTACTGGGGTATTGGAACATCCATGGATACAGACAAGGCTCGCGTGCCTTCAAAATGGCGTGGTCAAAATAAACTGGGACACATCCTTATGGATTTACGCAAGACTCTCATCTGCGAATCCGGTTAAATATCTAGAGGAGGTGGAGGCGGCGGGGGGATGTTGAATGATGTCATTGTATTCCGAACTTGAACCGGAGAAAACTGCATACTTGTTCCCTTTGGAGCAAAAGGATTCTTTTGCGCAGTTATGGGATATGGTCGACCCATGTAATCGAATTCAGGAGTTGGAGGGTATGATAAAGCAGGATTTTTCACCACTGGGATATTTTCATGAAAAACTAGAGGAGTCGCAGGAGATCGCGATGGACGGCGAAACATAAGAAGCATAGCAACAATTCCCAAAATACCAACAACTCCGGCTCCACTCACAATTCCAGCAATTGCGATAGTATTCGATGGTGCAGCCTGCGTTTGGGCTCCATTTACATTCAAATTGGTCATGGTAGGAGACATTGTGGCACTACCGGTATAACTTCGAGTTCCGGTTTGAGACATTGTTGGAGTATAACTTGATGTCCAACTTGCAGTCGAGGTTCCTGACGGAGTTCCACCGGGAGTAAAGGTATTTGAAGGAGACCCTATAGGAGTGTCCGTTCGTGTTCCCGTTCCTGTCTCAGTTCCGGTTCGAGTAGTCGTCGCAGAAGACGATGAACCAGGAGAGTGGGTTGGAGTCACTACAGCAGTGCGTGTGGTTGTTCCTGAAGCAGACGCCAAAGCACTTCCGGATCGAGATGGTGTATCAGTATCAGTGCGAGTATCAGTACTCGTTGTACTTCGGGATGGAGTATTGGGTGGACTAAGTGCAGCGGCACGAGTTCGAGTTGTCGTTCCACTTACAGTTCCTGCAGGACGAGTTCGGGTTGGGCTAGCAGTTAGAAGTGCTGCAGGACGAGTTCGGGTTGGGCTAGCAGTTAGAAGTGCTGCAGGACGAGTTCGGGTTGGGCTAGCACTAGCAGTTGCAGGAGCGATCGTCATCTGCCCACCAGTAGGATTTAGTATAAGAAATAGACTTAGTAATGAAGTTAATAACCTCATTTATGTATATAATACAAAATCTGCTTAAATAGAGTTTAAAGGCACCCTGATATACTGGCATATTGGCTTGTTGCAGATCCGCAGCTATTCGTGACAATACAAAAAATATAAGCAGGTGTAATACTTGGCGGACAATTTCCAGTGTTTAGCGATAATATCGGTGTGTGACTTCCTGAAACATTGGCATTGTCGGTAAAAGCTACTGGATTACCTAACCCTATATAATACCATTGAAATGATGTTCCATTTGAGTACTGAACGGTATAATCGCATGTAGTTGGCAATGAAAAGTTCCCACTTGATCGGCAATTATTCACTGTAACGAGTCCAGCAGTTGGGAGAGGCACTAGACATGGTGATGTAACCTGGTTACATCTTCGGATTCCCGCATTTTTCTGTTTATATTTATTGATACTCTGAACTGTTCGAGTGACACATGTACTATTCGGTACGTTCATTTGTCTCAAACTGCTTATAATAATCAGCATACGAACCAACAGGTGCCGGAGCAGGAGCAGCAGCTCCCGTTGCGCCATCAAGCTTTTTTACGACTGGATCAACGAACCGATTAAATAACTGTTGACCTACAATTCGCGAAGCTTCATCGTCCGTCATTTCGCCCGTTTCAACTTTACGACGCATCTTCAGCATCTCAAAAAAGGTTTGGTCTAGCTTTCCATCAATGTGCATTTCAAAAATCGTAGGGAACTGATTATACAAAATTTGGTTATCGGCTTCAACCTTCTTACGATATTCGGGAGGGTTGGTGGGCTTCAAACCCTTGTGTCGGCGCATAGATTGATCCATCTCACGAACAAGTGCCTGAATTTGGATGGAATTGAGGGAAGCCATTTGTGTTATTTCTGTTCAATACATTAATATGGCTAGCTATACGACGGCTAGCAACGGACAAGTCGTTCTAACGTCCGGAGCCCCCCTCGTAATTCCCCAAACCCAAAATATCCAGGGAGGTCTCATTGAAGCGGCCAGTGCGAAAACTTTAGCTTCACAGGCAGCTGCAGCTTCGCATTATCAGAATATGGGTGCTGGACAGAAAGGAGCAGGGCGTCGTAAGACTCGTAAGCACAAATCGAAGCGCAAAGGAAAGGCTAAGAAGAGTCGTAAAGTTCGGCGTGGTGGAGCCCAGTCCCTGAATATGGTCCCTCTCGGATTACCGACTGCCAACTCTGTTCCGGGAGTAAACCAGGACGATGTGTTCAAGGCGGGAGTCGACTTAAAAAATCAGATTGCTGCCGATAAGAGCTATGACCATCTTCGTGGCGCAACACCAATTACAGTCGGTGGGTTTCATCTTCGAGATGCAGAGGAACTCTATCCTGGAAGCGGATCACAGGAAGATACAAAAGGTCACAGTAAAGTAAATGGACGCCATAGTAAAAGGACTCATCGGCGGGGCCACAGTAAGCGTTCTGCTCATACTCGCCGCCGTCGTAGCAATAAGAAATAATTTTTGGTCCGATCTTTCGACCGTATATATTTGTGGATGGCTGTTGATTCTTACCGGATTAACTGTCGGACAACTGGTTCTGACTGGAGTTGTAGTTTCGACTTTGACGGAAGCACCTTCGCAAACAGCTCAAGGAGTAGTCCAATGAACTGAGCGCACTGATCATGATCGGTGATACCAGTAATAATAATTTTTCCAGTTCGGAATACTTTCGCTGTCCAATTATTTGGACCAATGTGAATCTTGACACCAGGATACACATCGGGATCGTAGTGCGAAGTGATAAGTGGATTGTTCATTGCACGAATGCTGTTGTGGAGAACTTCGCGAGCAACGGTATCGTTTGACGACAACTTGGTCGTATAATTCATCAAAACTACACGACGACGGATGATTTCAGGAGCTTCGGGTGCGTCCACAATTGTGTGTCGGCATTTGTTCCAAAGCACATCCAACAGGATACGCATAGCACACCCATCGTAGCGGGGATCCAGTACACCCGTTAGGTGAAACACTCCATTCTGAAAGATCTTAATTGTGATTTCCTTGTCGGGCAAAGTTCCATCGCCATTATTGACCAAAACAATCGTAATGGAATTGTGACAGAACCCAGTCGTGTTTTGGGTTTCCTTCTTGACACGACGCTTAATTTGGTCACGCTTGCTCTGACCTCGTCGAGCAACTCCGCGCTTCTCAACTTTGACGATGGGTGCGTCCAAAGGAAGATCGGACATGATCTTGTTGGTATCAAACTTCAAGTTCGTGTAATAGAGAACGACCATAGTTGAAAGAATTGGAGAGTCCATTTAGAGGATATCTGAATAGACGGTATCAATTTCGTTTTTCCAGGAGAATGGAATGCTGTCAACAAACTTTGTAACCATGGCAACTGGAAACTTACGAATCAACTTTCTTAATTGAACTTGATGAGCGGACTCAAGCATCCATCCGGGTTCCAAATATCCTAAAAACACTACAATATCTGAATGATGGTTCACAATAGCCAAACTTTCACACGCCAAATTAGACGATGCAACTTTTGATAAGTCCAATAGTTTTTTAGATTCATACATTTGCTTGAATTGTTCAGCAAAGGTGTGGAATTGGTTGATATTGGTGCATACGAACAGCATTAGATGAATACTTGAAAAACTTGTAAACTCTTTAAGGGTGGGCAACAGGATCGTTAATGCGTAAATGAGCAGGCGTGTTTGCGGGGATTTGGTATTTGGTAGGCGCCTGTTTGAAGGTTGTGGTTCCGACATTTCCGTCCTCCTTGAAAATTTGGAAGTTCTGTGGCCGCCGAACAGCCGCTCCGGGTTTGTAGTGGGGATTTCCGCCGAAAGCACCGACATCTTTGCCCGGCGCAAGGTCACCCTTATCGGCATACTGACCTCCACCTACACTTGGACGCGCCGGATGGCGGGTACGATGAGGCATATCTGCCTTTGCGCCGTGGTTCGGTACCGGAACCGTGCACAGAGCAGGATCGCCAAGATTACGAATTGTGTTATCTACGAATTTGGGGCTATCAACCGTTCCAGCAGAATGAGGCTGGCCGAGAGCAACTTTACAGCCCTGAGTCTTTCGCACGAAATCAGACGCATTTTGAGAAGGAACTGTTGGGGTGATTGTGTAGCATGGCGTTAAAGTGAGCTGAGGTGCCTGTGGTCCAGCTAACACTTCACCGCCAATCGCCTGTCCACCGCGGTATGTTGTAAACGAACTTGCGTCCGGGGTTCGGCCACCCGATACTTTTTGGTAAGACAGTACCTGATGCAGAGGAGCCATTGTTGAGTAATCTCCTGAATTCACGACGCCAACACGAGAGCCGGCCGCAGCAAAATCCTGAGCGGCGGCCATACGGACCTTTGTGATATACATTGAGGCGTCTGTAGGTTTCTGAGTTGAAACAACTTTTGTTGAAGCCGCATCTTTACGACGCAGGTATTCCGTATAGGACATTTGTGTGTTACAGGGATTTTATTATCTTAATTTTTAAATCAAATCCACATGAGATAACATATGGCGACGGCAACAAGGTTTTGTTAGTTTTAGATCATCTAGAGCTTTTCCTTCGGCCGTTTTTGTGGTTGTTGCAGTGAGATACTCCATATCAGTCTTTCCCTCTTCCTTCCGGTATTCGTTGACCTTCTTGATATACAGTTCCCACCGACTTGCCAGCCAAGGATTATTGCAAGTAAAACATTCGATTGGAATAATCATTTACTATTTAACTTCTTTTTCCTTCTATATTCGTTTTCTGTTATGAAATATAAGAATGAATGATTCAAAGTATGCTTTGGGCGTTTTGGGAGTTTTGGGGCTTGTAATCGTTCTAAAACAGTTCAGCTTTGTAGTGTTAGAACTACTCCTAAAACTAACCCGACCAGGAGCAACAGTTCTGCTTCTCTCGGCAGTGGTTTGGCTCTATTCAAAAAATCTACTGTACACTGCTCTAGCTTCAACAGTGTTAGTCGTTTTCCTCCTGCGCGATTTATGGACGGCCTATGTTCGTTCCGATGCCCGCCGGCTGTTTTTGGACATGGGCCTGGATATGGCGCGTTTTGATCCTCTAACGAGCATCGATCTTCAGTTTGCGAACGGCAGTGCGACCCACGATTCGCCATCAATGCTTTCACAGGGAACTCGCCCAACCCTGTTAGTCTACCCCCCATCGGCTGAAACGCTCGAGCAGATGAACGGTTAGAGGTTCTCCTCCTCACCAAAGAATATCAAGTTCCTGCGCGCTCCAGTATTCTGAAAGACCTGACGGTAGGCGCCGGTGAATAATGAATGGCAATTTCTTTTGAGCAATCTCCTTTTCTGCAACATTCCAAACAAATTGAGGATCGGATGTGATCATTCCGTCCAAAGATATGAGAGGTTTACTTCCCTCTGCTATCTGCTGGGCTCGTGTTCCAACAAGAGTTGTGTATTCATATTTTGTATAAAACGGTTCAGTAATACGCTCAGATTTCAAAGAATCGGCAACCGATTGACGAGCCACGGATTGGACTTCCGTGTGCACAAGGCGAGAATCAAAACGAAGTTGTTCCATTACTTACTTCTCTAAAATTATATCTATATTCTTTCCGTTTTAATACATCGATCTCAGAAGAACGAATGGAACTCCTTGAAGTATTTGGTTCCGATTTAACAGTCGTCAATGCTGCTCGTGTATCGTTTGCTAAGGAATCAACCGAGTTTTCGAACCAGGATGCGAAGCTGGTTATGTATCTAGCCAAACACAATCATATTTCCCCATTTTTTCACCCCCAAATCCGGCTACGAATCAAGATGCCAATATTTGTAGCACGCGAATGGTTTCGTCATCAAATTGGGTTTGCGCGCAACGAAGTGTCTCGTCGATATGTCGATACGGCCCCCGAATGTTGGATTCCAACGCCAGCTCAGATTCGCGAGCGCGATCCTAAGCTGAAGCAGGGAAGTAAGGAAAATTCTGTTGTGGATTCTGAAACCGTGCATCAATTAATCAAAACACATACGGAAGTCAATGTCATGGTGTACGAAGATTTGCTTGGACGAGGAGTAGCTCCGGAAATTGCACGATGTGTTCTTCCACAGTCTATGTATACGGAATTCATTGAGACCGGAAGTTTGGCAGCCTATGCTCGCTTGTACAAGCTGCGCACGGACCCTACGGCTCAGCGGGAAATCCAGGAATATGCTCGCAAGCTCGGTGAACTGATTGAGCCACTCTTCCCAGTATCGTGGAAGGCTCTTACTTCCGCTTCTGAGTCATCAACTTAGCTTTCTTTCCGCGACATGAAAAACGGCGAATCGTGCGTCCCTGAGGCCACAGAATAGCCTTCGTGCAAATTGCCGTAGCCGCACCTTCTTTTGTTTTAGCCAAATTACGGCGCAAAGTAATCTTTTTAGACACATCCTTTACACACCGACAGAACCGTTCAGCTTGTGTCGCCATTCCTTATTAAGTTGCGCGAGACGATTGTTCCCACGAAGTATTGCAGTTGGCGCACTGATACAGCCAAATCAACTTCTTCTCATTTGTTTTTACGGCTACAATATCGGGCTTCGCTCCGGATTTAGAAGGGCAGTCGGCGGTAGGGCACACAATGTTTTCAAAATGTTCCAATGTCGGATCGAACTTTAGGTATGGATTGGCAGCAATAGCGGCCTTATCTTCTCGGAGAATATGCTCATAGACGATAGGATTCGCATCATCAACCTTCTCCTTGTACTCACACTTATTGCACGAAAATACTGCAGTTTTGGTTCCATCAACGACGCTCTCGTCAATCGGGTAAAGCATATTGCGGCAAGCTGGACAGAACTTCATTACTATTTACTACAAGACTCTCTATAAATTCGTTTTACAATACAATATGGAAGTTTGTGCGCGATGCTGGACTCTTTTCAAATTGGAAGACCTAATCTACCAAGTTTGTTTTGAATGTTGTTCGAAAAAATGAAAACGGATATTTCTCTAAATTATTCTGGGACTAATAACTACGGAATGTCGAGCAAGGACAAGCTACGCGAATTTCTAGATAACCATAAAGCTGACGGTGTTTGGACTCATGTGTCTCTTGCCGGCGGTTCTTACTTTATCGGCGAGGATGATCGCCAGCGGTTCTACTCTTTGTACACGGAAACGATCACAGATCAGGAAAAGCAATATCTAGCAGAAAAGTCGTCCGAGATCGGCCCGTTGCGTATCGACTTCGATTTCATTTATTCTCGTGAAGTTGAGAAGCATTTGCATACGCGAGACCAAGTATGCTCTTTCATTGGAGCATACATGTCTGAAATTCGCCAATATTTGGAAATTCCTCAAAGTGTTCAACTGTATGTCATGGAAAAGCGCCGGCCGACACTGGATTCCAAGAAGAATGTGAAAAAGTCCGGTATTCATATTGTTGTGCCGGATGTGTGCACCCACAAGTTTGTCGAGCAGCGTGCTCGTCGCAACCTTCTCAAAACTATGGACCAGCATTTTGGCGGACTTCCACTCAGCGAGTCGTGGGAGAAGGTGTATGACGAGCAGGTCGTGAACCGAACCGTTCCATGGACTTTGTATGGATCTCGCAAGAATGATGTGAATGCTCTGCCATATCTCGTTTCATATATTGTAGAATGGACACCAAACGGTCTCCGCGTCATTGATGAAGTTCCGAAAGAATCGGTAGCGCTTATGCAAACATTGTCGTTGTATCGCGAGGAGAAGGATGGAGTTGAAACTTCGATGACGGAAGAGGCCAAAAAGATTTATGCTGGACTGAAGCATCAGAATTCTGAAGTTCGGATTTCCGGAGGGAGGGCGATGGCTCCAGCCCGTGGTCGTCCGGCGATTCGTGGAGGTGAACAGGGTTCGCGCGGATCGTCGCCGACCGGTCGTATTGTGATTCCTCCACTCGATCCTGACCGTCGCAATTACATTCGCGATCACGCGATGAATATGAACCCGGAACGAGCCGTAACTTACGGAGAGTGGCAGAAAGTAGCCCAGTGTTTGTACAATATTCATCCCGATCTCCTGGATGTATTCTTGGATTTCAGTGCTCAGGCGGAAAATAAGTACGACGAAGCTGGATGCATTAATATGTGGAACGCCTTGAAGTTTCGTAACGACGGAGATCGCGTTCAGGAGGGAACACTGCGGTACTGGTCTCGTGAAGATAACCGTGACGGATACATTTCAATTGAGGCATCAAATGTCGATCGCTTGATTCTTGCGGCATGTTCGGGTACCGAACACGATGTAGCTGCACTCATTCATGCGAAGTTTCGTGACCAGTATATATGCTGTGATTTCGGTAAGAATGTATGGTATCGTTGGGCAGGACATATTTGGCGAGAAACGGACCGCGGAATCAATCTCCAGCTCAAACTCTCGAAGGAAATTGCGGGCCTCTTCTTGAAAAAGACGAACGAGATTGGGAAGGAGATGGAGACGCGGAATTTGCTCACTTGTACTGGCGATAACAAGAAGGAGTGTGGGACATGCGAACATTGTCAGCTAGATTCTCAGCGCAATAAGTTCAATATGATCTACACCAAGCTAAAGACCACAAAGTTCAAGGACAATGTCATGAAGGAGTGCCGCGAGCTGTTCTTCGATGAAGAGTTTACCAAGCTCGTCGATTCCAACAAGGATCTGATCGCGTTTAACAATGGTGTTATGGATCTGACGACTATGGAGTTCCGCGACGGTAAGCCTGAAGATTATCTATCCTTCTCAACGATGATTGATTATGAAGCGTCTCGTAAATACTACGAGTATGATACTTGGTCCGCAGTCGATACGTTCATCAAACAAGTTCTGCCTAACCCTGAGGTTCGCGACTACTTTCTAAAACACTTGGCTACGAATTTGATCGGTGGAAACCCCGCCCAAAAGTTCCATATTCTTACGGGTTCAGGCTCTAACGGTAAATCAATGATCATGAATTTGACGTCCAGTGCACTTGGAGATTATGCGTGCACCGTTCCGATCTCGCTCTTCACTCAGAAGCGTAAGGGTTCGGGTAACGCAGCTCCGGAAGTTATTCGACTCAAGGGTAGGAGGTTCGTAACTATGCAGGAGCCGGATGAGTCGATTGCACTGAATACCGGATTGATGAAGGAGATTACTTCAGGTGAGAAGATGTATGCTCGCGATCTGTTCAAGTCGGGTACAGAGTTTGAGGTGCAGGCGAAGTTTCATTTGGCGTGTAACGACAAGCCAAAGATCAATACCACAGATGGAGGTACTTGGCGTCGTTTGGTGGTTATCAACTTCCTATCAAAGTTTGTTCTAAAGCCAAGTGCTCCAAATGAGTACCCAATGGACGAATCTATTCAGTATGCCGTTCAAGGAAAAGAATGGGCTACGCCATTTATGAGTTATCTGATTCATATTCTTACAGAAGGTAAGGGGCTACGAAAGCTCCCCGCACCTGCTGCTGTGATGGAGTACAGTGAGGAATACCGTAACGAGAATGACGGAATTGCAAGGTTTGTATCTGAGAAACTGGTTCCTATTGCCGAAGGAGATGTGATTGTTCCAATTGATAAAACGACTCTCCGCAGAGCATTCAGGCAGTGGTGTTCCGACAATGAGTTACGGCTAGCTCCAAATGAAATGGAGAAGAGGGTCGAAGTTACATACGGAAAGTTCCATAAGGGCGGATGGACAAATTTCAAGATCGAGTAATTCAAGACCATGATTCGGACCGTAAGTTGGATTTTTAACTGCGCTTGTGGGTCTTCTTCGAGTGCTTGCGGTTTTTGCGTGTACGGCGCGCACGCTTTCCACCTGTTACCGTCGTACCAGGCGCCTCAGCGGGAGCAGCTGGCTTTAGGTCGGGTAAACTAGTTTTATCGGCGACTGCTTGTGCGGGTCCCATGACGCGCGATTTTAAGTCATCCCACCAGCTCATCTTTATTCATACTCAACATTTACTTGCGTCCGCCGACGGGGACATAGGCGCGAATGTATGGCAGGGTGAAAGACACAACCGCAAATGCGATGAGGAGATTGAATGTCGCGCCAATTGCATCACCAATGCTCAGCTTGATGGGACCAATGTTGAGGACATAGTGACCTACAGCCTGCTGAACGCCTGGGAAAAGAACAGCTACAAAGGGAGTAACTAGATCGCGCGTAATAGAGCCAAAGAACTGGCTTAGAGCAAACCCAAGATAGATCGCTACCGCAAAAGTTATGACAGTGCTATCGGCGCTCATTTACCATTTCAGGAAGAAATCTTTTTGCGGTAAAGAGTAGTTATATGGGGTTTAACACTCTCTATTGGGGCCCAAGTGCCTGGCAATTGTTTCATCTTGTAGCATTTCTGTCCGCAAATCCTCATCAGGTTCTATTGGACATGAAAGAGATGTTGCCATGCAAATTCTGCCGAGCGTCTACGACCGAGTTTGTGGCTCAACATCCCTTAAAAGGTGATCCAGCCAAGTGGTTATACGAGATTCATAATATGGTGAATAACAAATTGAGAACTCAGTGTGCAGATAATCCTGAAGTTTCCGACCCCGGTCCCGATCCGTCCTTCGAAGAAGTGAAAAAGCGATACCTAGCTATGAAACCCACCGCCGTTCCAGGGCGTGATTTCCTATTTACGCTCGCATCAAATTACCCCGATCATCCTGAGCCGAACGATATGGCTCGTCATCGTCAATTTATTGATCATTTAGCGGATGTCTACCCATTTGAAAAGTTGCGGGCAGCATTCAAGTCGTATTTGAGTAAGGGAGATGTACCATTAGAGGATAAGAAATCTTACCAAAAGTGGATGTACGGTCTTCTGAAAGCTCTATCTCGCACATCACATTCAAACATCGTATCGTACCGAGGATTTGTGGCACGCGTGATGTATCATGCGAGTGGATGTGATCGTAAATCATATCGCGGCGTGACCTGTCGGCGCACAAAACAAGGATTCCGGACGAAAACGCGTGATAAACACCGAACACACCGTGTTGTTTTAACGGGACTTTTGAAATAGGTATAATGTATACTGCAATTATCGTAGAACCACGCAAACATGCGGCGTTGTCGTATGTCCTAAACAATATTCTAACCAATCTGTCTGATGATTGGAATATCGTTGTGTGTCATGGAACTCAGAATGTAGAGTATATCCAAAATATCATAAAGTATGAACTAAAAAGTTCGCCAAGAATACGTCTTGTAAATTTGGGAGTGGACAATATGAATATTGCTCAATACAACGAACTGCTAACGAGTCCTGCATTTCACGAATATATTCCTACTGAAACATTTTTAGTGTTTCAAACAGATACTATAATTCTTCCCCAAAATGCACATTTGATATCTGAATTTTTAGAATATGATTACGTAGGTGCGCCATGGACCGATGGTCAAGTGGGAAATGGTGGGTTTTCACTGCGACGCAAAACTAAAATGCTAGAACTCATTCAAAAGGTTCCTTTCATCAAAGGAGAAGCAGAAGATGGGTACTTTTCACAATATTCCGGACGCACGAATAACGATTTTTCAATTAAAGTTCACAAACCTCTGCCGGAAAAAGCGAAGCAGTTTTCAGTAGAGACGGTGTTTTATAGTCAGCCATTTGGATGTCATAAACCTTGGTGTTATATTCCTCAATTCGTCAATCTACACCCCCAAGTTCAAAAACTTCAAAGTTTGCAGTTTTCTATATGATTTAGATGTCATTAAACTTACTTATTAAATGCTGATTGATCCGGAAGTAGTGAAGACTATATTGGACGTAACAAAGACTCCTATAACCGGCGTGTTTCATGTAGGCGCGCATGATTGTGAAGAGATGGCGTTTTATAATGGTTGGGGTATTACTGCTGATACGATTGTATGGATAGACGCAGTTGAAGAGAAGGTTAACCAGGCAAAGTCTCGGGGAATTCCAAATATGTATCAGGCGGTGATTACCGACAAAGATGATGAGACTGTCGTATTTCATGAGTCAAATAATGTACAATCATCGAGTGTCCTAAAGTTAAAGACACATCTACAGGAACATCCGTGGGTTCATTATGTCAAGAGTACCCCAATGCAAACTGTAAGTGTCGACACATTTTTCAAGCGCAACAATCTTGATGCGGCAAAGTATAACTTTTGGAACTTTGATATTCAAGGAGCCGAGCTTTTAGCTCTCAAGGGGGCAGAAGAGTCTCTAAAACATGCAACAGCACTATATCTCGAAGTAAACCAAAAAGAGCTGTATGAGAACTGCGCTCTTATCGGAGATATCGACAGCTTTCTCCAGGAGCGTGGATTTAGCCGTGCACATACTCAAATGACTCATCACGGATGGGGTGATGCACTTTACATCAAGTCTTCTTGAGGGCTTCAACTGCTCGAACATGTTTCTGCCCGTACCGATCTCCTTTTTTTTCCTTTTTAGTTTTTTTCGATTCACGACGAGTTTTAGGAGGGTCCATTACACTGAGTTAAATTTATCTTAATATATTCGTTTTTATTACCATGGAGCTTTGGTACTCGATAGTAATAGGAACGGTTGTGTTTTTCTATGTTCATTTCTTTAATGCCAATGCAAAGGCTTGGCTAGGAAGTGGGAGAAATACGCCATTTAGTTTTGAAAGTATGATTGGATACACCCATCGGGAATCGAACCCGAGCCAAGACCTTGGAAGGGTCTCATTCTACCACTAAACTATGGGTGTGATACGAGATGCCGGAATCGAACCGGCTCTGTCTTAAAACGGGGCCTCTTAAGGGCCCTGGAATCCCATTATCCGAATCTCGTGATTTATATACCACGCGTGCGCTTAAATGCCAATGTGGACACAACATTTGCCGATTTTGGAAGAGTCACTAACGCATATCGACCATATTCGGGAAACTCTATACGCCCATCCCACGATTTACCAGTTGACACCCATTCAGACACCTGTTTCTTCAATTCAATAAATCCTCCCGATACATCTCCAACTCCTGTCTCTCGGAGCTGATTCAAAATATGCAACCCTTCTTTCAATCGAGTTTCTTTGGTCTTCAAAGACTGCATTAAATAATAACACAATATAATCGTAAATGCTGTCATGGCTAAATAAAAATGTAAAAAACAAACCAGCTAGGCCTGAAGGATATGAAGGTCGATTCTACAATAAACACCCCGACCGAAGTTGGAGGAGTCATATCCCGATGACAACGAGTCCAATAAATTATCTTGAAATTGGATGTGCGGATGGCGGTAATGCAATACTTATAGAACGATCGTATGCAAATAACCCAGGATCCCGAATTTATTGTGTAGATCCGTGGATGGATTATGACGACTATCCTGAATACAAAGGCGAACAAGAGAAAGGATATAACACATTTTTATCGAATATCACAAAACTCGCAGATCCTAGTAAATTTATTATCAAGCGTGGATGTTCAGATGATATCGTTCCGACTCTCCCGAATAATTTTTTCGATATTATTTTTGTTGATGGAAACCACGAAACAGAGTATGTGTATCGAGATGGCGTGATGTCATTGCAAAAAGTAAAAGTTGGTGGGTATATTGTGTTTGACGACTATTGCCTAACCTGGAAACAGACGATGGTGGGTATACAAAAGTTTATAGAAGAATTCAAAACAAGAATAGATATTATTTACGATGGACAATCAACATTTTATCAAATCATCGTTCGCCGGACATTATAAGTTGAACCGTTTCTTAAAATCTGCAACGCTTGCGTTGAATGTAGGTTTATTCCACAACACCCATTTTGATAAAGCACCTGGAGTATCGGGTTTATTCCAGTGCTCTCCCATTCCCGAATGCCGCTTTAGATAACGCAGCTTTCGAGTTTTATCCTTGTGTTTCGTGTAATCGGAATATCCTTTCTGTCCAAACGGAACTACCTTTTCTTTACCGTCTTTATCAAACACCGCATCCCATTTCTTCTCTTTCTTATGCGACCGACGAATCGTTTTCAACTTCATTATATTTCCCCGTAGATTTTCAAATGGACGAGTGGAACAAGATGGTAAGAATCTTGAAAGATGAGAGCATGCAACCGAATAAAACCGCAGAACTTGCCGATCGCATTTTTCAAGATCTAAAGCGAATGAAAATCAAAGACAAAAAAAAGTTTGTTCAACGGCTTGGTCCCGAGTTTGAAAATTGGGCTATGAAATTAGAAGATGACTATCCCTCGTATATTGTGACCAATATTCTAAACGATGACGACTTTTGGACGCTAACGCTGAAAGTATCTCGGAATCTTTGATGGAAAATGGAAGAATCTAAAGACAATACTTAGTAATTACAAGAATGGGAGATACAATTATCGGTGTCCAGTTTGGCATCGCCAATCCTCAAGAAATTGTAGCTCGAAGTGTAGTTGAAGTGATTACCGACAAGACGACCCAGGCTCAACAGCCAGTCCCCGGTGGTGTATTTGATCCTCATTTCGGAGTGATTGAGAATGGCAAGATATGCCCAACATGCAAGCAAACCAATATTCTGTGTCCCGGTCATTTTGGACACATTCAGTTGGCACGCCCCGTATACCTCTATCAATTTATTGATCCAATTATGAAGATTCTTTCAATTGTTTGTTTGAACTGCTCAAATCCTTACCTCCCTAATGAAGAACTTGAGAAGATCGAGGCAATGTCTAAGGGGGTAGACCGATTCAATGCTGTTCGCGACCGCACAACGGCATACAAGCTCAAGGAGCTCAAGGAAAGCTCGGCGTGCCCACACTGTTCAACCCCATCAATCAAGAAGGTGGATAAGCAGGAGGGTTCTGTCGCAACTCTGCAGGCGTATACTTACGATACCGAGGCAGCGCCAGTATTTCTACAACCTGAAATGGTGCTGCGTGCATTCCAGCGCATTACGGATCGCCATGTCGAACTTATCGGATTCAACCCCAAGTTCAGTCGTCCCGATTGGATGATCTGTACGGTTTTGGCTGTCCCTCCACTCACTGTACGCCCTTCCGTTATCATGGAGGATAACCAGCGCATGGAAGATGACCTGACTCACTGTCTAGTCAATATTGTGCGCAATAACCAAAAGCTTCGCGATAAGATCGATAAGGGTGAATCTGCCGAAGTGATTGATCGCCATCTCGCTGTGCTACAGTATGATGTAGCCACTTATGTCGATAACGATATCAAAGGACTTCCTCCTTCGGCCCAGCGGTCCGGGCGCCCTCTGAAAACTTTAAAGTCTCGTCTTGGCGCTAAGACTGGTCGTGTGCGCGGTAATTTGATGGGTAAGCGCGTAGACTTCTCGGCTCGTTCCGTAATTACTCCCGATGCGAACATTGATTTGGACGAGCTTGGTGTTCCGGAGGAAATTGCCCGTAACCTGACTTTCCCCGAAGTTGTTACGGGATACAATCGCGATCGTCTCATGACGTACATTCGCAACGGTCCTGGAAAGTATCCTGGAGCCAAGTCAGTATTTCTAAAGGAAGAGAATCAACCATTCAGTTTGAAGTTTGTGAATCCTGAAACGATTGATGTGAAGGAAGGCGATATCGTCCATCGTCACCTGATTGATGGAGATGTAGTCCTCTTTAATCGCCAGCCATCTCTCCACAAGGGTTCTATGGAGTGCCATCGTATCCGTGTTCTACCATACTCGACTTTCCGTCTGAATGTGAGTGCTACACGGCCATACAATGCCGATTTCGATGGTGACGAGATGAATATGCATGTGCCTCAAAGCATTGCGGCTGCATCGGAACTCAAGTATTTGGCATCGGTTCTTCGCCAAATCATCTCTCCTCGATTGGCATCTCCTATTATCCAAATCTTTCAGGATACGATGACAGGTTCATACCGCATTTCTCAAGATTCGGTAAAAGTTCCGGAACATATTGCCATGAATATCATGTCTCGTATGAAGAAGCCGGTTTCAGGATACCGTCGTCAGAATCGACTACTTACGGGTAAAGAAATCATTTCAACCGCATTCCCACTCATGAACATTAATTCGGGTATCAAGGTAGAGAATGGGTCTCTGAAATCGGGAGTTCTGACCAAGGGTGCATTCGGAGCGGCTTCACAGGGTGCCATTCATGTCATCTACAACGATTTCGGTCCTAAGCGCGCGGCTCAGTTCATTAACGATGTTCAGAATATTGTAACCAAATACAATCTGTTCTCCGGGTTCTCAGTCGGTGCGTCCGATCTCATTGCAAACATCGAGACAGATGACTTTATTAAGAAGACGATTGCCGACGGAAAGAAGAAGATTGCGGATATTATGTCGTCGGTTCACTCCGGAACTTTCACGAACATTTCGGGTCGTCCGGATGGCGAGGAACTTGAAAATAAGATCATGTCAGCTCTGAAAGATATCAACAGTCAGATCAGCGAGAATGTAAATAACAGTCTATCCAAGGATAACCGAATGGTTCAAATGGTAAAGTCCGGTGCGAAGGGTGGTGATTTGAATATCACACAGATGATGGCGCTATTGGGTCAGCAGTTTGTAGCTGGACATCGTATCCAGTATACGCTACAAGATCGTACCCTACCCCACTTCAGCCGTTTCGATGACAACATGGAGTCTCGCGGTTTCGTAGAGAACAGTTTTATTAACGGCATTCGTCCAGCCGAGTTCTTCTTCCACGCTATGGGTGGTCGTGAAGGTTTGATTGACACGGCCGTCAAGACGAGTGATTCAGGCTACATCCAGCGCAAGCTCGTAAAGACGATGGAGGATCTTCATGTAGAGTATGATGGTACAGTCCGCAATGTGAATGGCGGTGTTATCCAGTTCCATTATGGCGGCGATGGAATTGATTCGGTATGTGTCGAGCGCCTGGAGTGCTTGCTTGGATTGATGACGATGGAAGAGATCTACCGGGACTTTGCTCTTGCGCCTGGTGATCTTTCAGCCGTTCTCCATGAACCTACCGACGATATTCCCGACAATGTAGAGCAAATCCTCAAGGATCGCGATGTGTTCGTAAAGGATGTTCTACGGTATGCGAAGAAAGATAAGGTTTCCAGCCCAGTCAATTTCAAGCGAATCACGGAAAAGTATCGCAATACATTCTCAGTCAAGACCGATCTAACTCCTCGGTATGTTGTGGACGAACTCGCAAAACTATCTGAAACCAAGACGATCCGTCACAACAAACTCTTCAAGATTCTACTGCGGTTCTACCTTTCGCCAAAGAAGGTGATTGTTGATCTGCGCCTGACTCGCGAACTATTCGACGAAATGCTCAAGGACGTTGCATTCAAGTACACGAAGTCGATTGTTCATGCCGGTGAGATGGTAGGAACGCTCGGTGCTCAGTCAATTGGAGAGCCTACGACTCAGCTTACGCTAAACACTTTCCACTCTGCCGGAACGGCCAAGGCGAACGCTACCAAGGGTGTACCTCGTATTGTTGAACTACTATCCGTATCACATAACCCTAAGAACCCTTCAAACACAATTTATCTGGATCCAAGTATTGCTGGGTCTCAGGATTCGGCGATTTACAAAGCGAAGGAGATTCAGAAGACGACTCTTCGCGATATCACTCGATCAGTCCGCATCTACTACGATCCCAATCCTCTTTCGTCTAACTCGCTCATCCAGGAAGATCGCGATATTCTCCAATCGTATGAGAAGTTCTCGGTAACTCAGGGCCAGTGTGCGTCACCTTGGATTATGCGTCTAGAACTTGACCGCCAGGAAATGGCTGCTCGTCATGTTGTTGATCTTCCACTCATTCGAACAAAGATTGAGAATAACAAGATCCTCAAAGTGTTTGACTGCATTCATTCTGACACGAATGCTCCCGATAAGCTTGTGATGCGCATCGTGTTTGGTGCAGATACTGTGAAGAATGCCCTATCTCTTCGTTTCATTGAAGATAAGCTACTTGACACAGTTCTTACAGGAGTAGACGGAATTGGGCGTGTATTTCCTCGTGAAGTCACAAATCAGCTTCTGTGGGACGAGAAGACGGGATCGTATACTGCCACCAAACAGTATGTCCTCGATGTCGAGGGCACGAATCTGCTGGATCTATCCGTGCTTCCAAATGTTGATCCATTCCGTACTTTCTCAGACAGCATTCACGAAGTTCTCGATGTGTTTGGAATTGAAACTGTTCGTGCTGCTCTGTATGAAGAGTTCGTGAATGTCTTCGTCGATGCCGATGGAGTCGATTACCACCACCTGATGATGCTGGTAGATGCCATGACTTACCCTGGCTTTATTCTACAGGTTGACCGATTTGGAATGAACAAGAATGTTGAGAACGGTGTGCTTGCCAAGTCGTCGTTCGAGGAGACGTCCAAGATCCTCTTCAATGCGGCTCTGTCGGGAGAGTTCGATAATATGAAAGGCGTCTCTGCGAACATCATGTTCGGACAGAAGCCTCCATGTGGAACTGGATTTGTGGATATTCTCGTTGATGAGACCAAGCTCCCCGAAGGAACGGAAGAAGACCATTCCGTCTTTGAAGCCGAGCGTAATGCCGTCAATCTACTCATTGAACAGGAACAGGCAAAGGATGATGTCGTGAATATGGCGGACATTCTCATGGAGTAATAACTTACCAACTCCATGACCCACCGAATCCTGAATGATAAACTGCCAGCGAATCAGGATACTTCTGTGTTAAACAATTATGTAATAATTTTTCATCTCCAGTAATGCACTGATTTGGTGTACCCTTACGGTACCCTGAATCATTGACCATAAAGGGGTAAATTTTGGACGTTGGGATTACATGAACATTATCACGAGGCTTGATTCCGCTGCGGAAAAAGTACGGTCCAGTTGTTTGGTTGATTTGAACATTATCAAAATCTATGTCTTCAAGTGTAGCGGTATGTAACAGACGCTTGAGAACAATACATCCAGGAATACACGCAAAGAATCCGTTGGACATATACTTGCCAACGTCCGACTTGCATTTCAGTTCACATGGATCCTCGTTAGCAACTATCAGATCAAAGTTTGAATGCTTTTTGATATGCGCACAAAATTCGGGACTGATTTCAAAGAGAGAATCCATATACACTCCGCCAAAACGGTGCAGGATTTCGTATCGAGCTAGATCCGCAACTTGTGCGAATCGTGACTGACCAATATCCTCACCAGTTTCAATGGCAGTTTTCATATAATACCATGTTAGCGGGAAGTTCTCGAGAGACAGATCATCATTCGTCCATAATTTGTACTGAAACCCCGAAGCTTCAGCAACCTTTTTGACTCCAGCCATCAGATTGTATCGCACGGTAGTTTTTGCCAACGGAGTTCCGAACCAAATTTGGTGGATGACTGGCGTTATTGATTTGGAATATTTGACATACGGTTTCTCGTGGAAGTAATGTTCGCGCTCAAGTTTGCGTAGAGAAGACCCTTTATTCTTGTAAATCTTGTTACAGATATCCTGGGTCGCTTTATAGAACTGTAACTGTTCTTTCTTTTCTCCAAGTTCGGACGTAGTTAAAGTATGTCCACCAGCAAAAAACTTAGCTTGTGGGAACAGCGCCGCAACCATTCGGTGAACTTTACGGTGATGGGCGTGGCCGTATTCTCCCGACGCATTATGAGTCAACACCAACTTCCATTCTTTACGAGACAGTTCATTTAAAGCTTTTTCGAAGACTGAACCGTCATACAGTTCATCGGCTTCGGAATCTTCTTCCACATACTTGTCTTCCACATCAAACATCACGAATTTTGTGACGGCAGCATACGACATCGTTCGGAAAAATTCACGGGATCGTGTGGGGCTACTTATGTTCGTCGAACAAACCACAAACCATCCTGATTGTAACATTAGGTTGAGTCCACCCCAAAGAACTTCGTCGTCGGGATGGGCGACAATAAGTAATTTGTCGACTTCCATTATTTATTGGTTAGAGATCGTTTAGTTGGAAACTTTAGTTGGAGTACGCTAGACCTCCCATTCCGGACATGATGCGGAGAATGTTGTAGTTAACAGCGTACACGCGCACATCCCATGTCGTATCAGAGCTCTCGTTAATAGATACACCGCCGCTCATGTTCATTACGATAGTAGCCGTATCAATGCGTGAGAAATTGCAAGTGCCTGAAGGCTGGTGCTCCTCAGGGCGTAGAGCAAAAGAGTACATGTAAATACCGGACTGGTGAATTGGAAGACTTGTCGAAGACTGAACTGTAGCGCAAAGACCAGTGTGGTGCTGGTAGGCCTGTACTGTATTGAAGTAGTCGCCATAGCGCTTAGATAGACGATCCTGGCCGTTAATTTGTAGATGCTGCTCAAAAACGGCATCAATATCGTATGTGAATGGCTGTAGACGAGTGGCCGCCCGGCGATTACCCGTCGCAAGCTTGCAGTTCGTGTACTCAGAAGGCTGTACAACCCATACGAGCTCCTTAACTGGGTGATTGAAAGTTAGATCGATACGGTTGTTGTATGATGCAATACCCTTATCCTCGTTGTACTGCGTCTGCTCAATGAGGTACTCGTGGGACTGCTGAGCCATCCGGCGACGCTCCTCAGTATCGAGGTAAATGTAATCTACATAAATTGCAGCCTGAATTGGCTGAGTAGGGAATGAGGCACCGCTTGTACCATCTGCAAAGTTATTTGTAAAGTTTCCCTTAATAAAGTCAACCGAGTTCCACTGAAGATCAATCCGGACCTCATGGTACTGTAGAGCAATTAGAGGTAGCGCGGCACCAGGGTTGCGAGTATAGAAGAAGGTGAGTGGAATGTATAGAACATTGGGTAGTGCCGGATGGCCTGAATTTCCGGCATTGCTGTTGCAGGCTGTAGAAGCATCCGTAAGTGTTACTGTCGTGTTTAGGACATTTGTGTTGCCGTTAATATCGTTCACGTATGCCTGGGCAACCGCACCACTTACATTAGGACCAGCACCGACCATGTTCCACAGCTTCTTGGACGTAGTTAGATCGCTGGATAGAGAATCCCATAAATATAGCCACTCACCGTACAAACGGTCAATCGCCTGCCCGCCAATGTTGAGTTCGACATACTTGATAAGATTGTAGCCCAAACGACCCTGGTCATTATTGAATAGTCCAGTGGGCATGACAACTTCTAGGTAAGTTGAGTATAGAAGATCGGCATGGCGACCTAGAACAGCTGAGTGCTTAGTACCCCAAGCAGCCTGGCCAGTAAAATTCACACGAAAAGGCTCCATCGCGAAGTTGGTGTGGCGCTTGAACAGACCCTTCCAGAAGGTAATCTGGGGATTTCCAGAAAGATATGCATCTTGGGCGCCGTAGGCAACGAGTTGTAGTAGACCGCCACCCATTTGTCTTTATATGTTAGTTATAATCATTTTTTCCTGAAAACGCCTACTTGCGACGGCGCTGGGTTTTTCCTCCCTTGCGACCCTTGCGGCGGCCACCCATTACCGCAGGGCTTACAGGCGTAGCAGCTGGGGAAGCCGTGGGTGAAGTGGGGGAATCGCCACCCTTGTGCTTCTTGTATGACTTCTTGGCCTCTAGAATGACCTTCTTGAGTCCGTCACCCTTCTTGTAGGTACCGCGCTTCTTCATCGTCTTCATCGTGTGCTTGACATGCGTGAGCCACTTGTTCGCCATTTTTGTTTTAAGGTATAGATTTTATACTACAACATCGTAGATTGGGCTCGTTTTACGCATAGGCTGGAAAGATACGGAAGGATCGGGTAAAGTTGGTTTCTTGTATTTCTTGGGACGGAGAGGGCGGAGTGGTGCGGGTTTTAAAACTAGGCTGTTCTCTTGGAACTCGCCAATATAGTTCTCCATCGCGGAATCTACTGAACCGTAGTTCATCATAATCCACTGGCATCCGTACGAAAAGAGTATTTGGGGATTGAAGTTGACTAAATCGTCACCAATATCGGGGACAACCATCGTAATATGGTTACGGTTATGGTTAATTAATTCATCAGCATCGTGCGGCTGGGATGCCTGAGTGTATGTTAGACGGCGTAAATGAGATGTAGCCCAGGAAATGTTTATGAGTTCTTCCATGAGAGTTCCTTTCACTTCGCCTCCTGAAACAATAATAAGTTTGCGCTGGAGATTACATACTGGCTCTACAACAAGGTTGCGTCGCTGGTACCCGTATTCTGCGTCGAGCAAATAAGGTCGGCAAGTGGTTTTAATAATTTCGGCACACGCATTTAAGACGATCGTTTTATTGGTATGGAAGACCAAACTCAGGATAAAAGGATCAGACGATACAGGAGACGTTACAGAGTTGAAAGCTGTATTGGCCAGGGCAACGCAGCATGCTTCAAACGGAACGGTATTGTAAGCGTAATCTGTGCCTAAATTTTGATTCTTCAACCCAACAACCGGCTTATCAGATTCATCGGCATACACATCCAGTTCGACTAACCTAGCGCCTGATTTCACAACCAGCGGGATTATACCGTCGGACACATAGTCATAAATCTTGGCACCTGGAAAAATAGAGTACGACGATGCAGCGGCGTAAAAATCACACAGGCGGTAAGCCGGTGTTTGTGGGCATCCTAACGGCGCCAGCTTGGTCACCTTCTCGTAAGCTGCAAAGTTGGGTTTTGCTGCAGCCAAAGCTTTGGATTCGGACGGTGTGAACGATAAGTACAACCAATAGCCGATTACGACGATTAGTAGTGCTATTAGAGGTGCTGACAATGACAACCAGTCCATTGTTATTTAGTCCACGAATTAATAGATCCAATTACAGCCCATAGAAGAAGAATGCAAAAAGCAGCGACTGTTCCTATAATTACATATTCGCGTCCACCCATTACTACCTATTCCATGAATTAATAGCCACAAAAAATCCATACACAACTGCTCCGATACATGCCATAACCGCTCCCAAAATTATATATTCGCGGGCGCGCATTGTTACTATACACGAAACAGAGCACCGCGAAATCCACGCACGACTTCATCCGGGACTCGTTTCTTCATTGGAATCCCCAAAAGACAACAGTAGTGAAAGTATAAGCTGTACATTCCACACTCTGAATTCTCGTACTGATGCCGAGTTTTATTGTACGTTGTAGCCATTGGCTTAGAGTGAATTTTTGTTGCATCCCAAGTAACCTTCCATCGTTTCATCAAATTTACCACTTCTTTTGAAGGTCGGTCAGCATACGAGTCAAAGAAAGTTATACGAGGAAAAACAAGTTCGGGGCGGATATCGCAATACAAAGCAATCCAATGCTGTCCCGGGCCAGTGCTCACATCAGTATTAAATACTATTCCTATACGGCGATATCCTTTGTTATACAGTGCTTCAATGTTGAGCGAACACAGCGAATTCACAATACATGATCCGGTCTCTGATTTCTTTCCAAAATCTATAGGCACAGTACCGACATAGTAATAATCCGGAAAGAGAGCAGCAAACTGTTTCTCGACCGCATCAATGTCGACGGATGATAACCATTCTTCGGGATTACCTTTCCAGGCTGCAGGCGCTTTTGGTTTGGTAAGTAACGAGTTGATAATACACTCTGCCGCACCCGAGTCACATTCATCATGAAGCTTTTTTTGGATGTTTTTCCATACGGTTTGAGCGTTTCCTTTAGGGATAGATTCCTTGTGTTCTTTATTATACACTTTACGCAAATTCTCGATTTCTATCTCGTCGAAGAACATTATATTGAAAATGGATAAGTTTCTTAAAGCTTTAGTATTCTCTAAGAATGGAAGAGGCAATTAAAGATTTGAAACGATGTGTTAAGCAGTATCGTGAGGTTGATGATAAGCTTCGTGCTTTGAATCGTGAAGTCTTTGATAAGCGCGAGGCTCGTAAGATTGTAGAGATGGAACTCGCAGATCTCATGAAGGTTGAACAGTTCGCAAATTTCAAGAAACTGAAGATTGAAGAAGATGGGTCTACAATCACGATTCAGCGTCCAAATGAATGGTCAAAGCCCTGGTCTCTATCAAAGAAGGATCTCAAAGATCTTCTAGAAAAATACTTCGCAACAACTGTTCCTGTTCAGTCTGCCGAGAGGTGCTTTGAGTTCATTCTAGACGCCCAAAAGTCAAAGCTCACATCTTCTGATTATAGTTTCACTCGCGCTGTTCCTGAGTCAGAAGATTAGCTAATAATAATGTAATGGAAGGAAATTTGGGAAAGAGAACCCCTATACTGTCTCCTAAAATGAAAGCAAAGCAAGAAGAAGAATTTAATAAAGAACTTGCGAAAGTTGAACGAGACATGGCAAAAGCGAAAGATAAAGAACTAGCAACAAAAATCAAGCAAACCCTTTTTCAATTAAAACGCTCTATTTATGATGCGCCCAAAGATGTTGCTTGTTATGATAGAACCGCAATTATCATGGCAAAGTATCTTTTTGGAGAAGAAGCCGTTGAAATTTTTAATCACGGATTGAAAGATGAAACGGGACGAACAATTATTAAAGGAAAAAAACGAGTTCGTAAGATTTGGGAATTAGCTGATCCAACATCTCAGTGCACGAATGTTATTGGTGAATGGAAGAAAGGAATACCTTGTTGGATTTGTGGAACGGATATTATAACCGATACTGTTACTGGAGGCGTGGTTCAAGGTAAGAGGGCAAGAGATAGTGATGTAGCTAGCGAATCAGACTCGGAAACTGGGGGAATTGGAACTGAACCTGCGTGCGAACATGTTCTTCCAATTGCTCAAGCTCGTTTTTTCCTAGATTTATATGATCCAAAAATTGAGAATGTTACAGCTGGAAAAATGAAGGCGCGAAAACTCGAATACGAATGGGCTCATCAGTTTTGCAATATGGTAAAAAGCGATGACCAGTATATTCAAAATACGGGTTCGTATGATGAACCAGTATGGGAAGTCGACCAAAATATGATTGCACTCAATTTAGGTAAGATTTATCAAACTCTTGATGATTCTTCGTATCAAGTGCGATACAATGAAGGTAAAGACATCATTAAAGCCAATATCACGAAACTCTATTTGACTGAACGGAATTGGAAGGCTCAGCGCTTGCAGTTTATGACGGATCGAGTCCAAAAAATAGTTGATTTCATCAATAAAGGAAGTGTTGAACTAGGTCGATTAATTGAATTAGCTGGAACATCCAAATGCATTGACCCAAGAAATCTTCAAAAAAATATGATTCAAATTTATGAAAGTTTGCAGGCGAAAGTAGGTGAAGTAGATTTATCTCCAAAAGAAGAAGCTAAGGCCCCATACGAAGATCAGTTAAAGGAAGGAGAAGAACTTGCAGTGACTGGTCTTCTTCGGCTGAGTGCGTCGGAAGAAGACGATGTTCCCGAAAAGAAAGCCGCAATGACTTTATGGTTTTTGGCTCCACATACAGTTGATCCTCCTCCACAGAAGTGGTCATTCTTATTCTCAAGTTTATCTGAAGGACCGGCAAAAGGAGGAAGGACGCGTCGAAATATTCCTGTAAAGAAGTAATGGCATTAGCGTTTGTAACTGCACAGCTCCCTGGACTTATTGAAAAATATGAGCCAACGATCGAGGAGAATTTGAGTGCCGCACTTTCTCAACTGAAAGAAACCGATCCCGAAAACGCTAAACTTTTTTTGGATAACTGGCGTAAACTTGATGTGGTTGTTGAACGAATTTTAGGATCCAAAGCCGCCGGTAAAAAACGAACTCGTCGTCGCAAGAACCGTAAACATTAAAATGGCAACTCAAACTCTTTACAATCCATTCAATCCAAAAAATCGCTTGTTTACCAATACGGATATCCAAGCGATTCTTCTAAGGCACAATTCCGATTACCGAGTTCGGAAAAATGAACTATTTCAGCAAGCCATGGTTCATTCTTCGTATGTAAAACGAGGTGAATACACATCTCCGACTGGTGAAGCAGCCCAGTTAGCCGAATGTCCAAAACACTGTTTAGGTTTATTTGATGAGTCATACGAACGTCTAGAACATCTAGGGGATTCAATTTTGGGTGCATGTATTTCCACTTACCTGATGAAACGGTATCCTCAGGAAAATGAAGGTTTCATGACCGATTTGAAGAAGGAAATTGTGTGTAACGAAATGCTCGGTCAGCTCAGTCAAAAAATTGGACTGGATAGATTCTATATCATTTCGCGGCATAATGAAGATGTGTGCGCTGGTCGAACCAACTTCAAGAAACTAGGAGATATCCTAGAAGCATTTCTTGGAGCACTGTGGATTGATTCTGACGATTTCAAGGTGGTTTACGAGTTTGTCATCTGTTTGGTTGAACGATACATCGATATCCCCAAAATTTTGATGAACAATCGTAATTTCAAGGAACAACTGCAAAAGCTCTACCAAGCGAAATTTCATCATACGCCAACATATCTAGCGGTCGTTTCTTCATTGAATTCTTACACTATGGCAGCCATTGACGAGAAAGGGAACCATTTAGGTATTGGAACTGCTCCTACGAAAAAGCAAGCAGAACAACTTGCGGCAAAACAAGCAATTGAAAGACTAAGCTAGACTAATCTTCTTCTCACGAGGAACACGACGAACCAAAAGTTCACGACCAGCACTCGCTGCCTCAGGAGTTCCTTCAATCGCCTGCATCACTTCAGCTACTCGCTGAGGCTGATCCGCAAACTGAAGAAGTAGCTGAGTGCGAATAGTATCACGACGAAGAGCGGGACGAGATGTACGAACAGAACGACTAAGGCCACCCTTCCCCTCGATCGCAAAGTTATCAACCTGATTATCACGCATATACTTCAGAATCTCTTCGGCACCCTTGCTTTTTTCATCCTTAAGTTGCTTAATCTGCTTACGAAGTTCGCGTTCCCGGTCATCCGCCGCAATCCAAGACTTCAAAATATCCTTTACTTTGTCCGTGTCTTGCGCATGGTCTTCCTCGGCCATTTAGATTTATTATGTTTCCTCGTTGAAAACCTCTTGCCACCCTTTTCTTCAGATATTTTTGAAATGTGTTCAAGTTTATTGATGGCTTTCACCATTGGCGGACCCATGACAGGAATGGCGTTTACAAGATGAACAACCGCCTGACCGAAATCATCCTGGGAGATAGATAGAGCCGCTCCCGATAACGCGGCAGGAACCGTGCCTATCATAACGAGAGCTGCACCCGGAGCACTGGCCAACTCTCCGATATTATTGGCAGCAGACACTCCGGTTTCGATTGCAGCATGTGTGGTTGCCAATCCTAATTTGCCATACGGAACAATGCCTTCAATCGTCTGTTCGGTTCCAGCAAGTCCGTCTTTCAAGCCATTCACAAGTCCTGAAATAGGCGTTGGATCCCATGATTGGAGATAGGAAATAGCACTTCGAGCAGCTGCGTCAGTTTTGGGATATTCTAGTCCGCCGCGCATTTTTAGGGCATTTGAAAGAGCTTTTGCCGTTTTCTCGCTAAAAATAGGCTTCGTGTGTTTCTTGTCGTAAAACGCCGATGCTTGGATGTCTTCGGGCGTTTTCAAGTTCTTCTTTCTTAAATATCGAGCAAGATTCAAAAGTTTCACAGTACGTTCAGCTAGAAGCGTTTTGGAACTTCGTTTAATGACATTGTATAGTTTGCGCTCTTTTTGACTGAGCGGCAAGTCTTCGTAGACCCACACCATTATTTAACACTTACAAAACAATGGATGACGAATATGGCAAGCTGGCATCTTGGAACTCGCAACTGGAAAAAGTAATTGCTGCAGAAGGGGAGCGATCGCTGTGTTTTTCATGGTTACATGACCGTTCCGAAAAACGATATTCGTCGTTTAGCACATGCATAACTTTACCGTCCATTGTGTTGGCAACTCTTTCGGGATCTGCGTCCATTGGCATTGGTCAATTTATTCCGGATCCTAGAGTTGGAAATACCATTATTGGAGTCCTAACTTTATCTGTAGCAATTCTAACGACAGTTTCAAGTTACTTTGCTTGGTCTAAGCGTTCAGAATCTCATCGCATTGCTACAATTACATATAAAAAACTTTATCGGTTTATTCTGATCGAACTTGCACTCTCTCGATCAGAACGTATGATACCAAGGGATATGTTGAAAGTTGTGAGAGATGAATCTCAGCGAATGGCGGAAATCTCTCCACAAATCCCTGACCCGATCATTGCCGAATTTAAATTAAAGTTTGGAAAGACGACTCCTGAAGTTACAAAACCCGAAATTACGAACGGCTTGGATCCAATATATGTATACCCCGCCGATGTGGACTCTCCGATGATGGCCGGGAAATCTGCACAGGCTGAAGATATGTTAGATCCGATGTATCGCACTCCAAAGCCCAGTATACATATTCCAGTACCACCACAAGTTCGAGTAGCATCTTTTCCTAAAATTTCCAACGACGATCGCATTCAAGACAGTTCACGAAAGTTGTCATCGGTTCGTCTGCCGAACGAGTCTGCATCTGATAATAATCGCACTTAGACTTCTTCTTGCACACCGAACACCAAAGAAAGATTGACGCACTGTCATTCTTGGCATACAGCTTCTTTTCCGATTCAATAATCTTTTCAATCGCTTCCTTCCATCGAGCAGGACACATATCCAAAGCAGTCATTTCGGCAAATGCTCGTGGAGTAATTTCGCCATTTTTTAGCTTCGTCGCCCAATCTTCAGAATTTTGAACATAGCCTTTCATACCACGAAGATTCTCATATAATGAAATGGCGCGGCTACGGTACATGTTCCAAAAGATCCGATTTGACCAATCAACTTCCATATTTTCCTTAATTGCTTGGTCGATGACGACATGCAGTACACTCTCCTCGACTTCAGCGGCAAGTTTAGCATCCAAAACCTCAGTAAAATTCTCAATAACTTTATTTCGGAGCGCACACTCGATAAATACATTCTTTGATCGAGAATGAATGGGTTTTGAGATTTGAATAACATCGCGTTCCTCATCGCTGGCATCTGCACCACCATCATCTTCATCCAGTTCGAGTTCTTCGTCATTATCTCCCGCATCATCGTCTTCGTCATCGGCAAATGTCCACTCTTGATACAGCGTTTCATATTCAGATGCTTTCAGATTTGTATACGCGCTAACATGTGGGTCGTATGTATCCTGATCTTCATTTGCCGATGCTAGAATCACAATAACGCCGGAATACGACTCTTCGTCAAATGGCGCAGGAAGCATATGTGCGTTCTCATCCTCGTCCGAAGTATATGCGAAGACAGATAGCCACCTATCGTCCTTCAGAGGATCTTGAATCTTACCTTGGAACTGAATATCGGTATTCTTGTACTTCTTACGAATCCACTCAAGAACATCTGTGTTCTTGGCCGGAATTGTTATATCTGAAAGAACGCCAGTAGTTGAAATTGAAACGCCAACCGTCATTGATAGTTCATACAATGAAACATGTAAGTTCGTTTTTTAAGTTTAGAGACTACCTGTTAACTACATACAATGTATTTCGATATTGGAGCAAATGTCGGCAGTTGGTCTACACAAAATATACACAGTTGCAATAAAATTATTGCAGTTGAAGCGTCGAGTGGGACATTCAATCAACTGAAACATGCGTGTGCAAATACCAATATTATACCACTGAACTATGCGGTATGTAATAACAATGGCAACGATGTAGTATTTTACGAAGCTCATTGTAATGTATTATCAACTTTGAATAAGGATTGGTTAACGAGCGCGGATTCGCGATTTCACAATCAACCGTATAACGCAGTGGTTTGTAAGTCAATTACGATCGACAATCTAATTAAAGAGTACGGCATTCCTGATCTAATTAAAATTGATGTTGAGGGAGGTGAGTATGAATGTGTGTCGTCACTGACCATAAAGGTCGACCAGCTTTGTTTCGAATGGGCGTCTGAGGTCAACCACATCACATTCAAGTGCTTGGACTATTTGGCCGGATTAGGCTTCACTCAATTTTACCTACAAATGGGAGATGCATATACTTTCAGGCCATCTGAGTATTACGATATTGAGACAATAAAGACCAAACTTAACAACACTGTGCCCAAAGTTGATTGGGGGATGCTGTGGTGTGTTTAGTACTGCAAAATGGATTCGGTGAATATAATTAATCTAACTGCAATGTCAACTTATATTCCTCCGCACAAGCGATCTCAAGTAGATACGAAGAAGCCTCCATCATCATCGTCAAGGTTAGACCGTCATGAAACTCTAGGTGCGCCGGACGATATTACGCGTCGTCCCAACACGATGGCATCGCGGCTTTCATTCGTTCGAGAAACGGTCCCGCAGAAGACGATGCCGCTACCAAAAATGAAGGAGAAGACTCCTATTATAGTCGAAGCCCGAGAGGAGTCCGAAGAGGAGCATATTCAACTCCCATCGAATGACGATGGCTGGACGGTTGTTGAGAAGAAGATCAAGGTGAAGCGCGACAAGATTCAGGAAGCACTTGATAATGGAGATGCGCCTCTTTCCGACGAAGAGGAGGAACAAAGTTTCTGGAATGATCAGCCGGAAGAGTATGAAACATATTGGGATCGCAAGCCTTAAATTGATGCCGAAGTTATAGGAAGGGCCGGGCTATCGTTAAATCCCACAAGTTTGCGGAGTTTAGACGCTATCCACTGAGCGAATATATTTAATTGCAGAAGGAAGACCATTTGCCCCGAATATAGCCATGCTGCCCAAACACCCAATCCAAATGCCACGATGAAAAGAATCATATCTACGATTGAAATGTATCCATTTGCGGCGACTTGCGAAGATGCCCAGTCCTGGACATGACCTAAAACAGTCTTTTTATCTTTAGCGGATGTTGCACCTAATGGCGCCTGTGTGACCGGTTTAGTTAACGGAGTCTTCTGACCTGCACGGCGGCATTTCATGTATGTCTTGTTATCGTGGGGCATGGGTCCGCCAGGTAACTGCTCGACATCATTGTAAAATATTTCACGATCACCAAGGCCCTGAATAGGTCGTGATCCTGGATTGACATTTTTGACTAGAAGAGCAAAGTCATTGGAATCAATATTAATCATTGATTTAAAAACAACCCACTTTACGGGATCGCATCCTGGAGTTACCAGCGATCCATCATACACATAGTATGAACCGGCAGGAGGAACCATTTGAAACAGTCCCCAGTTTTCGCCTAAGTTTACAGGCGTGGATGCTACACTTGGGTTACCATAGGGAATGAATGCATTGAAAAACGAGGAAGCACTCGTTTGGTGAGGATTTACGCGAACGAGGGTGCTGATACACAGATTACTTCCTGTAGGGTTCGTGAACATAGCTACGACTTCGGCATCTGCTTGAATGTTTTCAATCGTATGATGACTGGGGTGATTGACTAATAAAGCTTGGCAAGTATATCCTTCACCGTTAAACTTACATGAGCCTAGACCAGCCGTGTTTTGGAGGACCATACCTTCATTTGAAATTGAGACTGTAGCTTGGGGGACATACACATCATCAAATGTGAGTTCACAAAGTAGATCACAAGGTTTGGCTGCAGCCTGGGATAAGTTAATGGGGCTCTGATTAGCGCCTGAACAGTTCCCTCCCCATGAGGTACTTGAGCTATACAGACTCATTTGTAGTTTGGCATGATTTTGTATCTTGATAATTATCAATGGGAATACTGACGTCTAATCCATTTGAAAATGCGTGGATTATAGTTGGTCTGATTATAGCCGTGCTCGTTTCGCTTGGGTCTATTGGAGCACTAGGATTCACGGCATTCAAGTTCTTGTCGGGGATTGGGATCCCGCAGACGGGTACAAAGCTTATCTACTATATCCCAGTAGCTCTTCTGTCGTTCGGAGTGATTGCAGATATCATTTCCCAATCATTGAAGTTTTCAATTGGAAGTTTGGTAGGAGTTGTGGCAATGATTGCGAATGGTCTCGCGGGAATGGGAATTCCAAAAGGAACAGTGGTTCAGGCAGTGGCCCAGGCCGCGACTCGCGCTGCAACCACTGTAACAGACGCCGCGACATCCGCTGTGGATTCAGATGGACTTCCTACAACAAACCCTTTCCGTGGCGGTGGAAATGAATTATGTTCTTTCCCTGGACTGGAAAAATTTGATAATAAATATGCCCCTCAGAATATCTTAGTTGTCACTGCAGTCATGTTTTACTACATGATCGGAGAATGGGAATCGGGAAATGCCGATCGCACTATAGCTCCCGGTGTTGCTCTTTTAGCCACGGTTCTAGGTCAGATTGGTACAATGTATTCTGCAGGATGTTTGGATCCTATTTGGTCACCAGCAGTCGCGATTGTAGGTGGCGCTGCTTTTGGAATTGGAGGGTACCATGTAACGAAAGCGGTGTCCGGAGGGTCTACTCCATTCATAGCCAACCAAACAGGAACGCCAACTCCTGGGGGTTTAGGTGCAGTAGAAGCACCTCCCACCGATGCAACAAAACCAGCCGACGGTAGCAAATGCGCAGAAGCTAGCGGCGATGATTTTGTGTGCGATTTGTATAAAAATGGTGAACTTATAACTACGACGGTATCTCAGACACAGCCTTAATAGCACCGCGAATCATACGATGATATGTCATCATGTCGGTTCCCGTAGCACGCTGCCCACCTAGAATTTTACCCTTATTATCCCGAACTTCTACTATAATTGTCGGGACAATTTTAACATTATGCATAACGGCAAGACCTTTCTTGTCATCATGTGTATTCACATGTTCCCACTTCACTTCCGTGAAATCCTGCTTTAGCTGCTCTATAGCAGGCCTAATATGGTGGCAAGGACCACAAGTTGGCGACCAGAAATGATAGGCGCGAATACTCATTCTACCTTTGTTATTGTAGGTACTTCGACTATTAAATGGTTTGCGGAAACGAGGCGGTAACTTGTGCTTCGGTGCAACTTCTGTTTTGTGAGCTCAAACCCCTTCTTTTTTAGAGTTTTGGTAAGCGCCTGTAGTAGAGCAGTTTCGACAGCATCCTTATCGAGTTTATCGGTATTTGCGTGGCACCACTTAGCAAGTTCGGCTTCCGATACAGGCGGTCCCATCATCCAAATAGGCAGACCGTCAATTGGAACAGCAGTATTACTCGTGACCTTCATTTCTTCATTACCAGCAAGTGGGTCCAAAATACGAACAGCCATCCGATCAACTTTATCATTATTCACGCTCTTGTAATCGTCACCACCCGTATGTGCCTCTACATGTGAAATAATGAATGAATTGAACTTGGCTAGCTTGGTGGAAATATACTCAATGAGGTCACGATGACATACTGGCTTATTCTGCTTTGTTCTCCAGTTGTTTGCTAGCCACGCAGGGAGCCAAGTCGTCAGACAGTCCTTGGAATACATGGAATCCGTAAAGATGTGAACATCAACTTCAAATCCAAAGTTCTTTTCGATAATATCTACCGCTCGTAGAATTGCACGGAGTTCACCGCGCTGGTTGGTTTGAGGCTCCGTTTCCGCGAGTGGACCTGCCTCGCTAAACTTTTCATGTTCAGGGAAGAAGGCGGCCCACGAACCACGAGCTTTCTTCTGACCATTGCTTGAACATGCGCCGTCAGTAAATACATTGATGACTACCATTACTTAAGAGTTGGAGTATGGATGTAAGTAGGAATTCGTTTTGTAATACATCGACTCATAATAGCCGATTGGATATTTGTTGGGTCTTCAACATGAAACCAAACTCTACACTTGAATGACCGTTGCTCAAGCGAACGCCGGAGCATCTGTTGGCACGAATATGTTAGGAATTCGGCATGCAAAATAAGTAGAATCCGGAAACGAGTTGACTGTTTTGCCGGCACCTGAGAAATCCAATTATCAAACCACGGAGCAAAGGTATCCACTGAATTCAATTCTGCGGCATCCACTTCAGAAAACTCACACTCGGCGCAATGGTTTTTTCTGTACTCGTTCCATATCTTTATTGTTTCGTGGTCATTGAGTGGTTCAAACAAAAAGTAATGGGGAGGAGGGAATAGAAGCATGTTACGCTTACTTATTTACTCCTGTTTAGATAGAACCTTCTTAATTGGGATTTCAGTCGAAACAATGTACAGGCTATTCTCCGTGGCTACAATGTAGCAAGACTCACACTTAAAAACTGACTGAATCGTCGAAGTGTACTCGGAATCTGACTTAACAAGATACTTCGTGGACTCCTGGACACCGATGCAGCACTTCTTCTCTAGACTATCGCTATAGTAATCTAGGTAAATTGGCTTATCTTCGGATACAGATACCTGCGCGGCGCGAACTAATACGCTAGCAGGTGGTACCGATACTGACATTTATCTAAAGGGTTTCTTTGAACTTGAATCTACTGAACGCATTTAATAGCATCTTCTAGCTTGAAACGAGATCGCATATTCAAACTTGGAAGTTCGGTTCGCGGAATTGTCAGCACAGACTGAATGAATCCATGCATGAGCACTTGCAGATTCTTGGCCGATGAAGGGAGGATCTTGGCAGTTTCAAATAAGAAATCTACATACTGGGTCGTGTTTTCCTCCGACTGTTCCGTCTTTTCCTGCTTTGCCATTACGACCAAATCAGCAGACACATGCGTCATACATTCGCCAACGGTTTTTTCGTCGACAAGTTCCCGGACAAACAACTGGGTCATAAACTTTGCATACCCACGGCGCTTATCTTTGAGCTTCATCCATTCAATAACTTTATCAGAATAGCCTGGCTGCTCTGATGACGGATATGTAACAGTTTCAGTCATATTGTAAAGCTTTGGAAACATCTCAGTTTGCGCGACTAAATCTTCACGAATTTCGGGAATTTCAGTTGTTAGCTTCTTAGCACAGTCTGCCATCAGCATCGCATACCCTGACTGAGAAATTGCCATATCGAATAAAAGGGTTGTCACTCGGAGACGAAATATTTCGTCGCGCTTCTTGATGTTTGTGACAATCTTTTCGGATAGCTTGTCGAGCGTTCGGCTTGAAATCTTATTCAATGAACTGAACACATCATCATACTCAGGATCGTCTCGCTCTTTGATTCGGCGCACGGATTCTATGAGCGCATTCTCTCGCCAATTATCGGGCTGATTCGGCTTCTTTGGATAAAACTTTTGGGGAGCACGGTACGGCGCCTTGAATGGTACTGGGGTAATGCGCAGACTTGCAATGTTATCCTGAACAATCTTTGGGAGGGACAACTTTGGGCCAAAACGAACCCCATACACTTGTTCAGTCGTGAGGCTCATTGTCATTGTTACTCATATTTCATTTGTATGAAAAACGAATCCATTTTAAGTATATTCGAATAGTATAGCAAATGGGGTCAGAAATAGCTACCACAAAGTTCCAATATACTTGGATTTTGTGGTATCATGACCCAAACAACAAAGATTACACAATGAACGGTTACCTGAAGTTTGTAGATATCTCTACACCTCAGCAGTTTTGGACAGTTGTGGATTCAATTTCAAAGGAAGCATGGGAGTCGGGTATGTTCTTCTTTATGCGCCGAGGGTTCAAGCCAGTATGGGATGTTCCGGAAAATGAAGCGGGTGGAGCATGGTCGAAAAAGATTGATGCCGAGTCAGCTTATAATACATTCATAGACATGATGGTTCACTGTGTTTCAAATGAGCTTATGATTCATCGTCGCGAGACACTCGTTGGAGCAACAATTTCTCCAAAGGGTCCTTTCTCAATCATCAAAATTTGGAACAGCACAACCACCGTATCCGACAATTCATATTTGAATCCGGGAATGAAGTTCTTCAAAGTTGCAGATGATGTTACGTATACTCCCCATAAAGCAAGACCCAAGTAGTAATAATGCAAATTATTATCAACGGACCGGTGGTAGAAAAATTAGAAAACTATACAAGAAACACGATCAGTTTTTTGTACAGTTGGTTAACGACCGACGGAGAAGTTTTAGGATATATTTTGGGAGTCGTTCATTTTGTTGTGAGTATGACGATTGTTGTGATGGTTTTGGTATCACATACTGTATATCCAGCACTTTGGTTTCAAATAGCCGTATTTGTGTGTTTATTTATGATTTGGCTTCAGCATATTTTTCTGAAAGTGTGCATTTCTATTGTCGCCGAACAAAAACTCACAAATCACGAACCCCCATTTTTAAAGATTATTCGAGATGTCTTGGGAATTAATCCCGATGAGTTTACTACATATTTTGTTATCGCGGAAAGTATGGCAGTGGGCTGTTTAGGACTTGGATTAATAAGTAGATTGTCGGTCTATCTTCACGAGTTTTATGGAATGAACTTATAATGCGGGATCTATTTACCGACAAATGGAATTCCTTTTGGCATTTCATTTTTGGGTTTTTAGGATCCTTTTATAGACCAGTCCTGGATGTATTTATAACATACCAAATGGTTGATCCGTTAGAACACAACATGCTGATTGATATTTTTGAAGGAATGGTTGGGTTTGTTGTAGGCTTATACCTTAAGCTGAGCATGGCATCAAACATAGCTTGACTGACCCAAGATTAGCCACAACATACTGAATCATGAGGAACCAATCGTTCTTCATATGAATCTCGAGATTGTTACACAGATTGGTGCACTTCGTAAATAGAACGAGATGGGGCAGCGAAAAGTTTCCCGTAACAATCTCATTCGTCTCCTTCTTCTGAATGGAAAACTCGTTCTCAGAATCACCCATGATGGTGGTGCGAGACGCAAAGTGACCCTTGCATCCAAACGTCAGTGAAGATGAAACATTCTTGATCTCCACCGTCTTTGCACCAAGTAGAGTCATATCGCGGCAAATCTTTTGGAAATCGAGTGATGGCATCGTAATATGGGTAGAAAACTCAGTTTCGGGTAGAGAAATATCGGGCTCGTCGCGATCAAGTAGGTTGAGCTTGTAACGAGTGACCTGCTTCTTCTCGCCATCCTCAAGTAGAATACCTAGCGTATTCGGATCAGTTTGGTCGACATAAAAAGTTATGGTATCATCGTTCGTGGCAGTACGCAGAATACGGTGGAGGTGATCCGTATTAATTCCAATCACGAACTTGCCAGCAGAATGATTATATCCGAACTTTTCAAACTTTTCTGCATTTAGGCGCAAATGAACTAGAACGGTGCGAGTGTTGTCCATGGCAACCATACGAATTCCATCCTTATCAAAGATCAGAGACATCTCTACGAGAATACACTTGAGAGCTTCTGTCAGTGTGCGAACAGCGCCAGTTTGGACGGTTTTCGCTTCAACAATAAACTCCGGCATTTTTTAGATTAAGTTTTGTTCGTTTAAAATCCTTTTGACCCATCCTGGATTCGAACCAGGGTTACGAGATTCAGAGTCTCGTGTACTAACCGACTATACGAATAGGTCAGTTATACTTGAGTTTTAATCTTTAAATGGTTTCGGGGAACAACAACATCTCGGCGCTCGACAATGAATTGTTCCCATCCATATTTAGCAATAAACTCCATTTGGCGCATCACAAATCCAAATGAATCGATATTCAGATCTTTTAAAGCCTTCATAAACATCACGATATCCGGGTCCTCATGTCGAGGATTCACGAACCCTGCATCTCCTGGAACATCGCGGCGAGAAAGGATATCCCATGCTTTCATAGAACGAATGACCGAATGCATATGAGTTAATGATTCTATATCGGATTGGTTGAACCCTAAATTGAAGAAATTACCTTCAGGTTGCATTACTTCTCTTCCGGTTTAGTTTCATCAGTTCCGTTTCCGCACATTGCTCCTCCACGAATACTGCGCTTTACACTCACAATACGTCCATACTTGTTCTGCTTCAAATCTTTGCGAGTTAAACCGCCAGGAGTCTTCTCGGCAGTACCATTCCAAACTTTACGGCGGCTACCTACCTTACGCTGGGTCTTGTTATTCGACATTATTTAATACCCCATTTATTATTCTTTCTAGGGTGCGCTATATTACCCTTCGTCCAAAAAGAACTATTTTCTAATATTTTGTGTCGTACACTCATAGGATAGGATGAAATAAAAAGCCTCGAGAAATCATATTTCAAATCTAACATTTCGGTATATTTTTCAGTCAGATATGCCGGTGTTATTTCGGAGTAATTTGAAGTATATAATATTGGGCAGTTTCCGTATACTGAACGAATATGAGGATTATCTTCCACAATAGGAATGCATCCGGCCATAAGAGCTTCGTAATGTCTATGACAATCCACCCCATTCCCTTCAGGACTGATCACAAACTTATAATTTGGCAAAATCGTACAATAATCGGATAAACTTAGAATAGTGTTCCCGATTCCATTCGATTCAAGTGTGTCTACAATTGTTGATCGAGTTATTCCATGCCTTCGTTGATCGGTATACCGTATCCCACAAAAAACTAGGTCTGCATGACTCCCGATTTGTGTTTCAAGTTTGTCGAACAAAAGATATTTATAGTACAGTCCAATTGGAAATTGCTGAGGAGAATCTGATCCGTCTGTAGCAGATGCATTCACAATTAAGTTGTTTTTAGGTTTACGAATTGTCTGCCAGTCCCTTAAAGACATCATCGAAGGAACCTATTGTACCACCATAACATTTCTTTAAGTTTAGCATCGGCGCCTCTTGGATCGGAAAAATGAAACATTTTATTGCGAAATTTATGTTTGTTCCATATACGTGTTGGACTGTTAGAAAAAACCGCCATACCCATTGAATAATTAGAATCGTTCATCGTGTCTCTATTCACCAAGTTACGCAAATTAAAATAAACATTCATAAACGATTGTTCGTAATAATAATAACTCGTATGGTTTTGAATCATAACATGTATGTTTGAAAAGTGTTCTTTCATACGAACAGAATTCACAAACCCAAACGTTCCGCTACAAAATGGGTATATTCTATTTTTTACTAAAAAATCAATGTCTTCTTTTGTATATGTATTTAATGAATGCCATTTTTCGTAGTGAAACCCTAATTCTCTGTGCTCAATCGGAGCATGTAACTTATCATCATTAATCTTACTAAAAATAGTATTTAGATCAATATCTACAAGTATATCCGAATCCACAAACAATACTTTGGAGTACTTTGAAAGATCGTAATCAAATATTCGAAGTTTCTTCATTGACGAATCCATGGCAGATATAGAATCAGAACATGGAACGACTTGAACTCTAAACGCCTTAAGTTTTTCACTACATCGATCTACCAGCAACTCGTCACATATAACCATAACATCAGTCGTGTTCTGTTTCCGAAGTGAACGAATTGATAGGTATAGTAAATCTAAATAACCGGGATCAAATCCGACAGTGTAATATACTAGATTCATTGTTTTCAATCCACAATTGAAGTTCAGTCTTGAAACTCAATTGTGGGTTTTTGAAACCCTTACGCTTACACTTACGGTCCAATTTGGTTTCACGCTTAGTTGGAGTACGCGAGGCCGCCCATGCCGGACATGACGCGGAGTACATTGTAGTTGAGCGCGTAGACGCGGACCTGCGCCGTGCGAGTGCCGGTGACCGTGTTGAGTGAGACCGTGAGCTGTAGCGTGGCCTTGTCAATGCGGGAGAAGTTGCAGCTGCCGCTGGGCTGGTGCTCCTCGGGGCGTAGAGCGAAGGAGTACACGTTGATGCCCGTGGATGGGGAGCGGCTGTGGTGCTGGTAAGGCTGGACCTTGTCGAAGTATGAGCCCTCGCGCTCCGTGAAGCGGTCCTGGCCGTTGAGCTGGAGCTTGGCAACCTCGACTGGGTTCTTGCCCTCGCAGCGTACACCGGAGCCGAGGATGACCTTCGCGAGTAGGTAGTTGACACCCGTCTCGAACTCCTGGACGCCTGAGAGATCGTAGCTATCGGCACCAACCATTGACGAGTACTCCGTCGCGCCCTGGCCCAGGTTCATCGTCGCATTCGAGGCGTTGGCACCGCCAGTGGCCGCACCCGAAGTCTGCGAGAGTAGAGATACAATGATTCCATCCGTGGAGAAGTCATCGGAGTAGTTGAAGGGCTGGGCACCGCCAACCGACGCGAGCCAGGTGGCCGTTGAGCAGTCAACGAATGAGTCGCGCTGGACGACCCACTGGAGCTCCTTGACGGGGTGGTTGAAGTTGAGCTGGACCTTGTTGGACGAGCTCGTGATGGACTCAGCACCCGTGTACTGTACCTGCTCGATGAGGTACTCGTGGGACTGCTGGGCGAAGCGGCGGCGCTCCTCCGTGTCTAGGTAGACATAGTCGACATAGAGAGAGGCAGCGGCGAGTGACTGCGCGTTGGCGGCAATTGGTACACCGACGGCGGCCTCGGCGTACTGGCAGTTCTGCCAGGTCTCGAAGTCTACATTGATGCGAACCTCGTGGTACTGGAGGGCGATTAGGGGGATCGCTACACCAGGGTTGCGGCAGAACCAAAACTGGAGGGGAATGTAGAGCGTCTTGGCGGGCGTACCGGCGCGAGGTAAGCATGAGATCGTCGTCTCGTTCGCCGAGCAAGTTGAGTCTAGCTTGAGCGCGTTTGAGCGCTTCATGAGTACTAGGTCGTGCGTGTTGCCGATCATGGAGTCTAGCACGGCAATGTTACCGGCATCCGTCGCGAGCTGCGTCCAGATCTGCATCCAGTCGCCGTACTGGCGGTCAATGCGCTGGCCGCCGATCTCGAGCTCGACCTGCTTGATGAGGCGGTGGCCGATGTAGTTGAGCCAGCGGAAGCCAGCTGCTGACTGGCCGAGCTGCGCCGTCGTCGAGATATCAATCGCGGGTAGTACTACCTGTACATAGGTCTTGTACATTAGGTCGGCGTTACGGTTGATGACCGCCGTTACGCGCTTGTTGAAGTCCGCCTGGCCGTTGAAGGTTACCTCAATGGACTCTACGGCGAAGTTCGTGTGGCGCTTGTATAGGATCTTCCAGAACGTAATCTGGGGGTTTCCGGAGATGTAAATATCTTGAGCTCCGTATGATACTAACTGCATCAACCCGCCACCCATAGTATTGTTATGTCATATCTCAAGAAAAAAAATGAAGTTGAAAATTTCACGAGGGGCTGACAAAATAATAATTAGGTATATGGTATCATCGTAAATCGTCGGGTAACTTGTTTATGACATCATTTCGCATAGCAACCGCATCTTCTAACGAAGAATGGTGTGACCGATGGTTGAGGATGGATCCGCGCTTAATCCTTACAGAATATACATTTTTCTGTTTTGTTATATACTTTTCGCCAGTCGTAACATTCCGTTTAAAGTTAGCTAAGTCTACATCTAGGAATTTCCATTTGAATCCTCCAGCGTGTTTCTTTACTTCACGACACACCGATGAAATAACGGCTGAACACGTTCCAGTTTTAGTAGCAGCTATCTCTATACTTTCAAACTCTTCAAGTAAATTATCGGCTTCATCATATTGACCAACACGTTGTTTTCGTCCTTTTAACAAAACTTTAGGTTTCTTAACAACCTTCTTTCTTTTCTCATCTAGAGCCTTATTCATAGCTTCCATGACTGTCTTGCTTTGTACGAATCCGACTTTCTTCTTTTCTTTCCAAATCTGTTTCATTTTTTCGCTTATATCAGACCGTTGTTCGGTAGAAACGGGTTTTCCAAAGTTATGATTTTTATTGCCCAGTTGTCTTTCTGATCGGGCTTTCTTCATGTCGTCAGTATACACAATTGTGCTAGGAACACCTTTCTTCGTTTCACTAATAAGCCTTTTGGTTTCTTCATTTTGTCTTGAATTCTTGCCTCCGGCCTTCAAGTTATACCCATTTGGCGACAGTGTATCAAACTTTTTGATATAGAATTCTTCTAGTTTGTTACAGTCTTCATCAAAGCATATGCACACAATCTCAAACTTAAAGTTCTCAATCCCGTGTTTTACATAAGCGTTGAATAGACATCGTCCCAACATAGTTTTACATTTTCGCTTATGTTGATTCCATCGTGTATGGATATCTGAATGTAAAGTTTGCCCAACGTATTGTTTGCCGTTGAGATTGTTCGTGATGCGATAAATATATCCCATTATTTATACTCACTCACTCGCTTACCCTTTATAATTTCGTTTTCTTTCACAAATGGACGCTCTACTTTTCCCGACCGCGAACCCCATTCTGAACACCTTCCTCCGCTCAATCGTTCTCATTCTAGGCATGGTTTTTGGATTCAAGACCACATTATACACTGCATACTGGGGAGCAGTGATTCATGATGCCATTTCATTATGGCTCATTCGAAACATCGTTTGAGTCTCGAATGTGCCCTCTATGAGAATTGAACTCATGACCTCCCGCTTACAAGGCGGGTGCACTACCACTGTGCTAAAAGGGCTTATGTTTAAGAGTGTTAGTTGCCTGTAGATCCAAATCCGCCGCCTCCACGGTTATCGGGAGGAGCAGGAAGATCGGAAGGAGAATCTACGAGAATAACTTCCTTGAATGGAAGCCAGTTATGCTGAACAATCTGAAACAGTCGGCGACCTTCGGGAATCGTGTAATGTTGGAGATTCGCATCCAAGCAATCAACTCGGGCAATGAGTTCACCTCGGTATCCGGCATCTGCCAGTCCAATTTGGTTCGACATGCGAAGTGGTGTAAGACTCGTAGATGACCGGGCCAGCAAAAGGTAAGGTGCAGGCCTACCGTATCCGTCCACAGCAGCGGCCACAACACCCGTCTTGATTTCCACACCAAGATTACACGGCAGACAGTACTCCTTCGTGCATCCAGCTCCAACGCACAAACATTGTGCAAAATCGAGGACCTTATGCTGAGAAATCAGATCTACGCCCGAATCGGTCGCGCGGCGGTTACGAACATGATCGCGCTGGAGTTCACGGTGAGCAGGATCCACAACATAAAGATACAAACTCATTTGGATATATTACACCTGTTTCATGAAAGTCGATATTGGTGTAAATGATACCACAACTAGAATCATAGCCGCAACTTGGGTAAGAATATTGTAAACCATTTCCTCAAATGGAACTCGGCCTAATGCGTATCCGGCAAACGCAGACAAAGGATTGAAGTATCCGGATGTTATGGTATGAGCAATCGTCAAAACTGAAAAGTACACCAATCCCATAACAGTCGGATTGGCTTCTGTTAGGAGTTTAGCATACAAAATTGTCGTGGTTCCAATAAGTTCAATGAAGTACTTATACATTACATTAAGTCAAGAATCTAAACATCTACAATTACAACGCCATCAAAATAATAATATCCGTACTTGTAGTTGTTATACCAGGTTGATGGCATATAAATAGGTCTAGTTGAATTTAAATACGCACCCCACCACGAGAATGTTGAGTTTGCACAAATACACCCTTTACACTGACTCATTAAATACAAACTATCAACTTCGGACTCATCTATGATCGGAAATCTACTTCCGAAGATTTGTTTAGAATAGTCTTTATCGTTTGTGAATATGACAAACTCTTCACCGTGGCACAACTTTATACACTTTTCATAATATGAGACCAAGTTCACATAATGAATCGATTTACATTGATTTAAATAGTCACCGCCTCTCACATGAATAAAAAATTGTGTGTTGATGTGTGGATACTTATCTAGAATACTTGTGTCAAATGTTAATTTGGGAATAAATGTATCTCGAATTGCATCCGTAAACTTATAATCCTGAAAGTATCCGTGATAGCCAATATTAGAACTGGGGTCTATGTCTAACACAAGACTATCTTCATTGATTCTGCGATACTGTGTATGTATTGGCGTTTCACTCCAGCGTTTAAATATACTTTCAAAATAGTTCACATTTGAATGGTCTGTGTGTGGACTTCGAAGACTGGTTAGACGTATAGGAATATTGTTTCTTTTTGACATATACTCCAAAAATGCAAGTTGAAAAAGTTGGTTTCCCAATCCTGCATTTAAATTAACTGTTATAGATCCACTCATTCATTTACTTTATGTCTATGTGTTTAGATTACTCGAATACCATGCGCGGAACAATATGCATAGCCTCGAGTTCCTGAGACCAAAGTTTCACAGCGTAAGGAATGGTCTTCATCTCGAAGTTCGTGTTAACGCCACAATTTCCACAATGGTACACATTTTCTGCTGGGTTTACGACAGCAAGAGTTCCACAAGTCTTACAGAATCCAGTCGTGAATGGATCGGACACATCCATGAGTCGCTCTTTCGTAAACATCGCCGCACCGTGAGAAATCATGCAATCACGCTCCATCTCTCCAACACGAAGACCGCCGTCGCGAGATCGTCCTTCGCAAGGCTGACGAGTCAGGCTTACAATAGGGCCACGAGCCCGCGAATTTCCGGTCCAAACTGGTAGACCATTTCGACGAACATAGAATACATTGCCGGGCACTTCCAAACAGAATACTTTACCCGAGAAATCTACCATCTCTTCACTTTGTCCATTCTGCGTCTTCCAATGTCCGTGATTTACGGCAGGACGGTTCTTGTGCTGAATGAAAGCCAGTAGCCACAAATTCTGCGTGGTAAATCCGGAATGATTGCCAATCGTATAGGGTGTTCCCGCAGGAGTATGGATACGCTTATTCGCCGACCACCCTGCGTGGAGAGCTAGCCGTTGGATATCGTTTGCTAACTTATCAGACGAAGTTGAATATAGAAGCGATGTATTGCAGGTGTGTCCATCGCTCAGTAGTAATCCGGTAATAAGAGTCTGACACTGAGTTGAACTTAGTTCCCAAACCCAGTCCGGTAGACGCTTATTCGTGGCTCCGACACTCAATGGACGCATATAGTGTCTGAGCTGGCGGTTAGAGATATCAAGCTTACATGAATCAGGGTAGTAGTGGTAATCAATATTTAGAAGTGGTAGACACTCATCAAGCGCCTGCTTGACTCTAGGCTTATTCGCTGCGAATGATACCTTGGTCGTTGTACACCAACCATCACCAATCCACATACCAAAGAACTTCAGCCACGCGTCCATATCCACACGCACCTCCGGCGAATCTTCAAACGCAGGAAGAATGAATTGGTAATCAATCTTTGACCAAATCGCGTCCTTTTGATATTTTACATGTTTTCCGATAATATCTCGAGCTTCGTGAAGACCGTACCTCCACTCCTGCTTGCGAGTATACGATTTAGCGACCCACATACGGTGGTTTGGTGTTGTCTTCAAGCTTACCTGCTGAGTATTTAGTTCGTACATCTTTCCTTCGTAATCGTACTCAAATGTATTGATCGGGTGTTCGTACATTACATGCCCATTCTGCAGAGTAGCAACTTTGTCGTCTAGCGTTACTTTGTCAATATTTTTCCAACCGAATGTAGTCAATACCTCGTGATCATCGGTTAAACAATGTTTTTTGTCAATCACCATGTGCTTGAGTCGCTGATAGAACGCTGGACCCATAAAGATTTCTGCCTCCATCATTTCTCCAGTTTGGCCATTGTACATCATCTCGTTGCCGTAAGGATGCATCCCCAAACTCAGAAGGTGTTCACGCAATGTCCCAATCTTCAGGTGAGAATACGGCGTTCCATCACCCAAAGTCCCTCGCTCAGCACAGATCTTTCCGTACATGGTCTCCATCAGTTGAGCAATCGTCATGCGCGAAGGAACTGCATGGGGATTCATAATAATATCCGGGCGCAGTCCGGACGCCGTGAATGGCATATCCTCTTCGTTTAGAATGATACCACAAGTACCCTTCTGTCCGTGTCGGGAGGAAACCTTATCTCCAATCTCGGGAACGCGCTCAGACACTACTCGAACTTTAATGAAAGGATACCCGTCAGAATTCTTATCGTTCCAAACGCCATCAACACGGCAAGTTTCGGAATTGCGGTGCATAGTTGAAGAATCGCGGTAAGCGTATCCATTTGGATCAGTCTTTAGGCTTGTAACTTTACCGATAATCACATCGTTCTCCTTGATGTACGAATTCATAGCGGGTGCGCCATTATCTTGGATAGCGTGGTAAGCGCTCGTCTTGAATCCTCGAGTATTTTCACGCCTCGGCTTAGCAAACTTTTCCTCTTTCCCCGATGAAACATTACGGTGCTCCTCATCTTTGTAAATCGTGTAATACAGAGTTCGAAACAGGCCTCGGTTTATAGATGCGCGATTCAGAATGACCGAATCCTCCTGATTGTACCCGCCATAAATACCGATAGCGACCATGACATTATCACCGCTCGGCATTTCGTGCGTGTTCAGAATATTCATCATACGAGTTTCAACAAATGGACGCATGGGCGAACAAAGAATGTAACCGTTCTTATCGAGGCGCTTAGCGTAGTTCCGGGCAAAGATACCCATCGCCTGCTTTCCCATAGCTGATTGGTAAGTATTGCGAGGAGACTGATTATGATCGCTGAATGGAATGGATGATGCCATATGTCCGAGAATGAGCGTTGGATGAATTTCACAATGAGTATGATCCGTAATTTCATTCGGAAACATTGCAACCTTGATCGTTTCAGATTCGGCCGGATCAATGTACTCGATACATGTCCGGATCCAATCGTTCCACTCGAGGGGATTCGGTGGAGGTGTTAGAATCTTACCGTTATCGACTCGAAAGAGCGGACGAACAAAGCGGCCACCATCAGTTTCTACATTAATGATATTCTGTTGAATCTTCCATGCAATTCCCGTATGTGGGTGAAGACGAAAGGAAAGCTTGCTCTTCTTCAAGTAATCATATACGTCTTTTGGCGTTGGAGTATATCCTACAATAACTCCATTTACAATAATCATGGTTCCGGTATTCACAGACATGTCTGTGATCCATGTCATATCACACGGTAGATCGTGAAGAACAGACAGAACAACGAGCGATGAAGTATGCTGGGTCACAGATGTCAGCATAGACATTCCCTTCACAATACCGACGGAATGACCCTCGGGAGTCTCGACCGGACAGACATACCCCCAAGATGTTCCGTGAAGCTTACGAGGAGCCAAAAGCTTACCCGACTTTTCAACGGGAGTTTGAATTCGACGAAGATGGCTGAGGGTCGCGGAATACGACAGACGGTTGAGAACTTGCGATACACCGACCTTTGTGGCGGTTGATGCCGTAGACGTCGTGCCAAGACCCTGTACCGTAAAGTTACCAGTAGCCAACGCTTGCTTGAGCTTGCCCTCGATAGTCGACACCTTCAGAATCTTGTACAAATTGTTAATATTTAGGACTTCCAGTGGACGAGGAGTTTCGCGCTTCTTCCAGGTATCGTTATTGACCTCATGAACAAACTTTGATCGAATATCTTTACATACCTTTTGGAACAGTTGGCGAAACAAATGAGTTAGGAGAGCACCGGTTGTGACCACACGCTTGTTCGGGTAAGCATCGCGGTCATCAATCTTCATTAGCCCTTGTGCGGTCAGAATGAGCTTACGAATAATCCAGGATGTTAGAATCATTTTACGCGCTTCGTGAATTTTTAGAGAACTCTTCTCGCCACCAAACCGAACATGCGGTAGATATTCAGTCTCCAAAAGAGTCCGAACATACCCTTTCTTATCTTCGGATGTGGTTCCGTACTGCAGGTGATGCGTCAGGTACTCGATAGCGTCATCACGAGTATAAATTTTGATATCCGAACATTCCTTGAATGACGCAGCAAGCATATCAAGATGCTTTTCATCCGGAGTATCGCCCCAAATGAGCTGAGCGATTTCCTGGTCAGATTCCAGTCCAAATGCACGGAACAGAACCATAAGTGGGATATCCTCCCGGAAACGAGGAACACACACCGTAAGAGGGTAACCAAACCCGTTAAACTTAGAACTAATACGGATCTCCAACTTCTTCGGTGGAGTTGTGAATGACTCGTGAAGCGACTTCATTTCGGCCGAGAATCCGAACTTCGAGGACGTTTTCTTGTTGTAGAAGATCATAATCTGATTATCGGCTACCTTTTCTTGACTGAGAATCGTGCGCTCCGATCCATGAATGAGAAAGTAGCCGAACGGATCATAAGTACACTCGCCAATCTCTTCCTTCGACAGCGGATAATCCTTCATGATACACAGTGAAGACCCAAGCATCACTGGAATCTTGCCCAAAGATACTCCCTCAAAGACCTTCACTTCTTCATCAAACGTTCCGTATGTTGGAGCCTTGTATGCCCGAGTCGTAAACCGAATATCACAAAACATCTGAGCAGAGTAAGTGAAGTTGCGTGTACGAGCATCCTGAGGAAACATAGGCTTAATACGGCCAGTGGCTTCCTGAATTCGGGGTTTGATGTAAGTAATATTCTCAAATGAAAGACGGAACTCATACTTGTACTTCTTTGTCGCTTCGTCCTGTTCGTGCCACACGACAATAGGGGCGGTAGAACACACGATGAGCGGGAGCTTGTTACGAATAAAGTCCTCAAAGGACTCGATTTGATGCTCTACCAGCTTATGAACGCCATCAATCTTAAAATAAGTAGAAATTGCGTCCCAATCCATGGTAATTCTTTGAGGTTCCTTCTCCGTAAATCTATTTATTCGTTTTGTAATAAGAGAGCCGATGGCCGACAAACTCGTAATTACGAAAGTAGGCGAAGATACGAAAGTTTCAGTCCCGGTTGGTGCGGGAAAAAAGCCTAAAACTATGAAGACATTCCCACGCGGTGTACTAAAGAAGACTTTGAAACTTAAGCCAGTTGCGGATCCCGCAAAGTCTCCACCCTTAAAGAAGTCTATGCGAAACCATACTATACGATTGATTACCGATAAAGGAGAGAACCGTCATCGGAAAACAATTAAGCGTAAACTGTCTAAGATGTCTGATAAACAGGTCGACGAAATGGTTGTAAAACATAAACTCTTGAAAAATCCAAACACTCCTGCCAAACTTAAACGCGAAATGCTGAAAGGCGCTATGTTGGCAGGATTCATTTCAAGTTAATAAATAACTGGAATGACAGCAGTATGGGGTCCGATGGGTTGGATTACGCTTCATTCTATCTCTGTGAATTATCCCGAATTTCCGAACGCAGCCGATAAGGCTATTCTTAAAAAGTTCTTAGAGTTATTTATCGAAACAATATCATGCCCGAGCTGTAAAGGACATTTTGGAAGTATGTATAAATCGTATACATTACAAACTCCAACTTGGGCAGACAGTCGGTATAACCTGTTTTTATTTGTGGTTAGGGCCCATAATACAGTAAATAAGCGAATTGATAAACCTCGTCCTTCAACGGTTGCGGAATGTTTAGCTTCACTTCGAATGGCAACCGAACTTAAAAAACCCGCCGATTATCGAGCGAGTTATATCTCATATCTAATCAATAATTGGGTGAAAGAAGGTGGCGGTGAAGGAATGATACAAGTGGGTCATGCCAAAGAAATGCGAAAAATTAATCAGGAGTATTGGAACCCGCGAGAAACCGGATTTTCCGTATTGTTCCCTGAAGCCGATATATTACAGCCTATTGCGACAACTCCGAGATTTATAACGCCGTATAGCCAAATTCCAATATATTCCCAGCCCAATATATCAATTGGATTCAAACTCAAAGGGGGGAAATTTTCGTTTGGACCGCGTTAATCCAAGGAAGAGAGATCCGAGGTTTCATTTCCCAGTCATGTCGTTTCATCCAAGGATTGCGAGTTTCCGAATGAAGTTCGTCGGGAAACTTTACAAGCTTACGCGCCTTTCTTAGAGATGACTTGGGCATAATAAACTGCAGTTGGTCTGTGATTGTATAGTTAAGATCTTCTTCAACAATATTCGTTTCTGCATATTGTATGATATCAGACACGAGTGGTGCATCGGGATAAGGATAAACCCATTCCCAATTTATAGGTGAACTTTCTACGAAATAATCGAACGTCCAATGAAATGTTTTCCAGTACGCTTCTACAACTGGTTTCATATTCAAAACTCCATCCAAAACATGAAGTCCATACTTTCTAGAAAACTTTGATTGATCCTTACCCAAAATACCCTTTTCTTCAGGTCGCTTTCGCAAATGAATACGCTCCTTGAAGACGCTCATTTCACGAGATGCTGCAAGTTTCAAAAACGAGAACCTCCCTTGTGCTGTAAGCAGATCAGGATTTTTAGCTTCTGCGTACAAATGAAGCGCACGGTTATATCCATCTTCTCTCAAAGAAAACATCCCCAAATTTGGCATAAAATCATTACCGAAACATAGAATGGAAAGTGCAATATACTGATGAATTTGAATTGGAATTTGTCCAGCCAAACCCCAAATATCCAGGGTAGCAAATTCTGCAGATTTTAGAGAAGGATCGTTGAATTCTGCACTTTCGCGAAGAAGAGTCATTCCTCCGTTTTTGGAGAGTTCGCGGTTTTGCAAACAGATGAGAATTAGATCTGCGTCCAAGCCGTAAATACAAATAGTTTGGCGCTGAGATTCGGGGATACGATCCAGTTCCAACATCAACTTATGTTCACCTTCCCCGGGCTCGGAAGTTCGTGAGAGAATCGCATAAGGAAACTTTGCGGCTAGAGCATGTTCAAGCTCGATCATATACGGCGTTCCCGGAGAAATTTGGTTACGATCGAACGTTCCAGTTTCGGCTTCATCTTTAATACGCATACGACGGTATCGCTGTTGAACAATTTTTGCATAGGGAACTAGACCATCCAGAGCAATCACAACAATTTTTGCTCGACATACATGATTCAATATGTAATCGAATGCTTCGACCACAGATTGAACTGGATTATCATCTTTGAGATATCGGTGAATCAAACAATTGAAATCAACTCCAAGAACATCAACTTCTTTTGGAGCGCCGCGCTTTACTGCATCAGTGATTCCTCGATGAGACTTGATCAAACTTGCAAAATAAAAGGGAATGCCCATACTGTACTTTATACTCACCCACTATGAAAGCCGTTGTAAGCCTTCATTAACCCTTCCCTGTGGTAAATACCAGCCTCCATTCCTTTATACATCCCAAGAACAGTAACATTCAGCATCTTGGCCAAATCTTCATCGGTAGGTCCAGTATGAGCCTTGATAAGCTTGTCGGTATCGGAAGCTGTGAGTTTTCCTGCTGGAGTATTTGGAACCGCCGGAAGTTCCTTAGGACCATCTTTGGCTAACGATGGAAGATCATGATCGAATGTGGAACTCGCCATTGGCTCGTCTTTTGCGCCGGTACCAGTCTTACCACCACTAATCCACTGTCCCTCCGGGACCTGATCTATTTGAACACCGTGAAGCTCGTTCGTGTCGGCAGGCTGAAGCCACAGCGGATCTGCTTTGAAGGTATGTTCCGCGACTTCATCCATAGCTTTAGACTTAGCATCGTCCATCTGAATGTCGGCAACAGCACGTTCACTTTCGTACTCCATTGCTGTGTTCATTTCGAAATGTCTAAATACATTATATATACAAAATGGAGTGGTGGATGATCCTTTTAGCCGTGCTAGCCGTTGCAGTTTATGCCTATTCAATTTCGTCCCAAATTAAGGTGACTGGCGGTAAACCGGGATGTTCTTCATGCCCAAAACAAGCTGCATTGGATGCACAGAATCAGTAGAGTGGGTTTGAAGTTTAGAGAATAATTACTGAGTAGTAACAAAATGTCGGATAGTACTGCTGCTTCTGTTTCGGTTGATGCTCCAGCTCCAGCTCCAGCTGTTACCACCTCTGTAGTCGATTTTTCTAATAAGTCTGATCTCCTAAAGTTTGTGCTTAAGACGATCGCCGAGGTTGAAATTCTGGCCGATCGTTCCGACGAAGATAAGGCTAAGTTTATTGTTGAGGAGGTAAAGAAGGCTATTCGCGAGTCACCTCTATCTGACGAGCAGAAGACTGAACTCGCAACCTGGTGTGATGTTTCACTTCCGTATGTTGTAGAGGCTGTAAAGCTAGCTAAGGCCGAGGTTGGAAAGCTTGCGGGTGTTGCTCTCGCCGAGGTCCGAAAGTGCTGCCCGAGCTTTTTCACGAAGAAGATATAAATGTCGTGCTCAGCTCAGGATGGCGGAAGTGGTATTGACCAAATAGCCGCCAATCATGTACCAGCTATGGGAGGACGCCGGCGTACTCACCGTACAACGTGGCAGAAGAAACATGGGCCGGGAATTGGTAAGCTAAAAGAGGGAAAGCTAGTTCGGTTAGGTTACTCTGCAACTCGTAAGATCGGTTCTCGCCATCGTGCCTTAAAGAAAGCAGTTAAGCGGTATGGAGCTTTATCGACTTTCCGTAAGCTGAATGCGGCCGCTACATACACCAAGCGAACATCCAAAGGCCGTTCTCGTACATTCAAATCCGATCGTAACTGGGTGAAGAAATCCTATATGTAAATATAAATGGATTGGATTTCAGCCATCTTATCTGCTATTCTGTTTGTAGCAGTTGTTCCCGGCGTGCTCGTGACTCTGCCGTCCCGCGGCTCTCCTCGTAATACGATTCTTCTCGTTCATGCGCTTCTATTTGCGGTCCTAACCTCAGTCGTCATGCGCTTTTACTGGCTGAATATTCGCGGATATACCGAGACATTTGGTAACTTTGGCCCTACTTGCCCAAACGGATATGCGATGCAGCCTGACCAGTCGTGCGTCCCTACCGGACACGCAACGTATCCCGCTTCGTCTGCACCAAAATCAAAGACTGAGTAAATACAAATGTGGAAGAAAGCACTCTTACTTTTCGCCGTGGTTGTGGCAGTAGGGTACTTTTTTCGCGTATTCGAGGGATTCGAGAACCCCAATTCCCGGCGTATTTCAGATTGTCCCACCGGATACCGTCAGTGCCCTGGCGGAGATTGTGTTCTGCTATCGGATAAACACGCTCCGTGCCCTGGTCGAGCGGATGCTTACTGAACATTCAAACTCTTAAAAATACAACATTGTGGTGGGTATCCATCCCAATGTTATTGTTTGAATTACGAGTTCGATGAATATACTTTACCAGCTTGGCTTATCAGGAACCTCGGCGTGGCGTTCTAGGTAAGTCTTTTTAAGATGCTCGGGGGCAAAGTACAGCCGAACAATAGCATCGACGGTATTAATATCAAACTTCTTGCAAGAGAATACATCAAGGTACAAATCGTTCGTCTCTTCTACAAAATGTCCAGTAATATTTGAGGTCTCAATGAGCTGTACAAGTGTGTATCCTTTCTTATTTCCTGACCCAAACATGACAATTTGGGGCTTGCCATACGGCACCATTTCAATACGTTCAACTAAGGTCTTTGAAAAGCGTTCAATATTGGTAGAGCAACGAATATTTTGGGGCATACACCGGGCGGCATCTATAATTAGATGATAACCCCACCGGCTGACAGTCATTGATATGTTCTTCAAGAAGAAAATATTGTGAAAGCCAGTCATCAAACGGATCGAATAAACTCCCATTTCAAATAATCGCAAATTTTTGCCCATATTTGGTCGTGGGCAATCAGGCGATCGCGACTCTTAAGGAGTGGAAAGTATACCTTGTATTCATCTAGATCTAAAAGCTCAAAGAACTTGTACAGAATGTAAGAATACGATAAGAAATTGGTTCGATCGTCAGGACAATATATCAAAAAGGGAGCCTGGATTTCCTGGAACATTGCCCTTATTTTTTCTTCAATTTCAGGAGTAATTGTAGGGGGAGGGTTACCATTAAGTCTAGAAATAATATGAGTAGCATGCTCATAATACTTTGATCTATTCAGCTTTTTTAAGATTTCGCGCATATCTTTCTCGGTGAGTTCCGCGACATTTTGGATTCGGCGTTTCTTGATTTCTAGAACAACCTCGTTCATGACTTCATTCGGAATAATTGTGGATTCCTTTGCCTGAAACTGGTTGAGGATTTCATTCAAGTGGTTGATCTTCTTGTAAGCGTAATTATTTCGCTCCTTCGGAGGATCTCTGAAACTTGGAAAATCAGACACAACTAACATATACTCTTCCGATCCACAGTTGGGACAAACTAGGATACCTTCTTCCGACACTTCTTCGCGAGAAATATTACACCGATCACAATGTTCAACAACTGCCTGCTTTACATCCACTGCTTCGCCAGTATTCAATTTCATTCGAGAAATGTATTCGTCATACAGCTTCTTCTTGGACGGGGCTGCAGTTTCAGACGACTGGGCGAGATATTTGACAAAAGTATTGGCATCAGACGGTAAACAAGTCGTGCTTTGAATCTTCTCTCCTGTTCCGTAATACTTCAGAATGATATCGGCATTTTTCAGATAATAATCTTCTAACTGATTTTCGTTATCCAACCGTTCAGATAAACTACGAGTTTCATCACGAAGCTTCGATGCTTTCAGAATATCGTCTAATGTTGAAGAAGTTTCTAACCGTTCTAATTCTTTGGTATTTTCTTCTAACTTTTTCTCCATCTCCTCAATATTTGTTGTTTCTTCCTTTATAGTGGAAACAACAGACTGGTGGATAGAATCCAATGTCCCGGACACAGTATCCGGCTTTTTCGTTCGAATATCTCTAGACTTCTTAATTCGAAAAACATTGTCCATTTGTAAACTTCAACTTTACTCCCTTAAAACTCTACTTCCATAACAGATACGCTAATGCGACCCCCGCGACAATCGTGGGAATGAACGCACTGAATCCCGTATCAAAATTCTCAAACGATTCGGCTGGCGCCAAACATTGAGACACATCGACTTGCTGACACTCGTTCGCGTCAAAATCCGGGGATAGAGATGTCGTGAGGAATCGGGCGGGCGCTCCGTCTGTGACCGTGCATTTATAACACTCACACGCAGGCGAAGCGTCAGCCATCAGAGAATTCATCATGTACAAAGGATTCAAACTTTCAATATCTCCAATCACTCCCGGAATTAAACCCTGAATTCCTGATCCTAGTTCTGACATTCCTTGCGGTAACAAATCTCCTACGCTGGGTTTATTGTTGATGTAGTTGTATCGAGGCTGTAACGATCCATCGGGAGCTGTGCAAGTCCCGCCAGTGTTTACAAAATACTGGTTACCTAAAGGAGGATCTCCATCAATTAAAGCAGACACATACGTTCCAATGCCCGACATGTTTGTGCCAAGCTGACTGAATGATCCATCCGTTCCAATACCCAGGGAAGAAGGACCTGGAATATGGTCAGCATAACTGTATGATGGACCTAATAAGTCAGTTTGGACATTCGATGCACCATGTTCAATATCGGTCCAAAGCGAGTTTTTTCCTAGATCTCCCATTAATTTGTTGCGTGATTTTTAATGAAATCATTTTTAATGAACTCAATAACTTGCTCTTTATAAGTCGAATTAGTGAGGGCACATGGTCTTTGTTTCAGGATATTATCGGACGCAATTTTAAATGAATAGTTAAATTTTTTACATACGAAAAGCAGCGCCAAGAATCCCGAGCGGTTGATTCCACACTGACAATGAATGTAAATGTTGCGAACTTCGGGACTGCGGAGAAATGCAGTGATAGTCTCTTCGAATTTAGGGTACCATTTACGAATATCTTCCTCGTGGCTATCCAAGGCTTCTAAACACATATAATTTTGGGGATACTTTTCGCGAAACCATAAAGGACTATCTTTATCAAACGCACAATTAATCACATGAGTAATAGTATGATGCTTCACGAATCCGGGGCTGAGGTACATTCCTGGCCCAAACATGATGTTCGTGTGTAGTTTGGCGGGTGGATCATTTTGCCACCCTTTAGACCTCCGGCGAAAGGAGAACCACTCCATTACTAGTTGAAAACGAATCTGTTTTATTGAATGCAGGATATCTCAAAATCACAATGGATTACTCGCCGGTGTTTACAAATACGCACTTGCATTATGCGACCATAGAGAAGCACGGTAAGGAGATCGCAAGTTCGCGCAATAGGGTTGGTTCCCGTTCTCGAGGATGCGGGTGGTCGAACAATACTATACACGCAGAACGCGCAGCTGTGAAAAGTCTAGGCGACACTTCACAACTTCGTGGTTGTATTCTAACAGTTGTACGAATTAACAAGCAAGGCAAGATTCTGAACTCGGAACCCTGTTCTGATTGCATTAAGTTTCTTGAAAAGTGTATTAAGAAGTATGGATTGTTGAAGGTCCTGTATTCCTCAAATCAGGGAGCTTCCGAGTGTACTCACGACATACCCGACAGCCACAGCAACGCCAGCAAGGATCGCCGCGCCCATGTATGATGGAACACCTCCAGCAGTGTAAGTATTAGGAATGTACTGAAGAATGAGTGACCGTGGCGTCGAAAGTGAAATAATCATAGCAGCTAGAAAAAATCCAAAATAAGTCATTAAGTTTTTTACCGCATACCTTACCGTGCTGAACGTATGAGCCTGGCTATAAAGCTGGGCAGCAGGCTTGTTCTGATTCTGCCCCGTCGTCATTCCATTCGTTACAAACGGGTCTGTGCCTCCGGTCACAATAGGAGAAAAGGTCGTAGACTGTGGTAAGCTCGGATTTTGGACTGGACCGGATCCCATAAGTTCACTCAAATCAGTCGCACCGTCCATTGTCTTTATTTAAAAGAAGGTAATTCACACTTGGCATCTTCCGCGTGGTAAGTGTAGCACTTTTTATTGAAAGGCACAGTCTTACCCTCAATGTCGGCGACTGGGACTGAGAGAGTAGTTTTTGTCGGGATTGGGCGGTGAAAAAGCATGATTGTGACTCCAAGTCCAATCAGGAACGAAAGAAAGGGCACCGCTTTTTCGTTACGGAATATACCAAGAATGCGACTGACAAACATTCTTTCTCTATTGTGATGAAGCTATAAAATTAAGCGATTTCGAATCGCTCGAGCACGGAACTTCCTTGGACTTGAACGAAACGCATCCAGTTTTGGTAAAGAAGACTGAGCTCTTATCGGGCGTGGGAACATCCTGAGTTTCACGAACCGGGGGTATGAAGACCGAGACCATCAGAAGTCCCACTAAAACTCCTACGAAAACCCAAAGTAGGGATATCATTGTTCCTATTGTATTAAATAATTGTAGGTTGATGAATCTAGGACAGTATTAACAATCGTGAACCCTGTTCCTGGCGTAACTGAGCTTACGAACGCGGGAAGAGTTGATGTTGCTGAAGACGAATTGCGGTTGAGGACAATGATACTGTTTGAAGAAACGAGAGCATTGGATACTGACACTGGAGTCATTCCGTTCGCAGTCACAGTTCCTCTGATATAGTTGTTGTACGACACTAACCCAGACGAATTCAAATTCAGGACATTGGCCGCCGCGTACCCTGTAGGTCCTGTTACTCCGGATAAAACTATATTATTGGTTGCATTAATTTGAAGATTGTTTGAACTGTTAATAGCGATAGATCCTAATTGTGTGACAACATTGGACGTTATTTGATTTGTCGGAATCCCAAGAATAAAAACACCGGATCCACCATTACCAGCTGGAGCAGACACCGAGCCGCCGCCTCCGGATCCAGAGTTCGCAGTTGCAGGATTTCCACTTCCCGATAATCTGTCTTTTCCATCGCCCGCTCCACCACCGCCACCCACTCCTGGATAATTAGTTTCGGTATCACTGAAAGTTCCGCCGCCGCCGCCACCACCAAACGATCGTCCAACAGCCGAGTAAAACAGCGCAGATCCGCCGTTTCCTGCACGTTGGAAGCTATTTCTACCTCCGATCCCTGCAATACCTCCGCCACCACCACCGCCGTAAGTATTATAAACGAACCCACCAGTTCCTCCAGCGTATCCTTGTCCGCCTATAACGCCGCCTGGTGCATTGCCAGCACCGTTCTCTCGGCCTCCACCACCGCCACATCCACCCGTCGCACCAGGAAGTGCTCCTGGATTATAGTTGGCGCCACCGCCGCCGCCGTATGCTCTCACTGTTGTTATCCCCGTTCCAGTAAATGTCGTGTCTACACCGGAACCAGCAGATGAGGGAGCAGATGCAGTTGGTCCTGTTCCTCCCTTACCTATAGTAACGGTATATGAACCCGGTGTTAATGTTAATAACCCAGGGTTATACTGTCCAGGCAGAATGGTTCCGGTTAATCCAGGATCGTTCGTTTGTAATCCTCCAGCACCGCCGCCGCTACTTGCCAGTCCACCGGCACCACCCCCACCCAGTGCAAAATATATCACGCCAGTAATTCCAGCATATGTAGTGATTGTCGTCGTATTTGCTGTCAATGTATAGAATGTATACGATCCCGTAGTTCCTGTTGCACCGGCTGGAGAAGACAATGAGAAGGTGGGTGCTCCAATTACATTGAATGAGAATCCTTCCGAACTTAAATTTTTGATATCGTACAATCCCATATCGATATTCCCTCCAAATGTAGTTGTGCCTGTTGAAGGGTTGTAATATATGGAACTTCCTGTAATTCCAACACCCGATCCGCCATAAAACATTAGGGCTCCAGTCGTACCAGCATACGAAATACCAGGTCCTGTTGGACCCGTTAATCCTGGTCCTGTTGGACCCGTAACTCCAGTGTATCCCGTGTATCCTGTTGGTCCTGTGTATCCCGTGTAACCCGTGGCTCCGGTAGGGCCAGCTAGGGTATTGTAGGATACTTTCCCAGTTGTTGTATCGTACGTCAGGACTGTCGAACCTGTAGGTCCTGTAATACCTGCACCTGTAATCGCTAAGGCGCTTGTGGCATTGAGTGTAAGGGTGTTGGAGTCTCCAACTAGACCAACATTCGCATAGTTTGTGGAGACTGCAGCTCCAGGCGTAGGAACAAGGAGAATGAATACGCCGGAACCACCGTTGCCTCCGGGTAATCCAGCATTTTCAAGGCCTCCACCACCGCCACCTGATCCAACTACAGCATTTTGACTACCATTTGATCCGTTACCACCTCCACCTAACCCACCAGACCCCCCGCCGCCCACGGCGCCGCCCGCCCCGCCGCCGCCGAATGATTTATTGACAGCAGTATACGTAAGACCACTTC
>JGI24890J29729_1000070_pt1 | contig 87943 bp, 105 predicted proteins | sample FreactcultureFD7_FD_29729 | JGI IMG/M metagenome (IMG submission 29729)
AATGTGGTTGCATATAGCCAAACAATGGGCTTTACTAATTATAGTAACGTCAATGCTGCATCATATACTACCGCAATGGGCTACACAAATTATAGTAATGTAAATGTCATTGCATATCTAGCAGGTGGGATATCTAGTACTGGATTTATTAATACATCAGCTAACGTATCAGCATCACAGATAAAAGCCAGCACAATTATTACCACAGGTAATATTGATGTTAGTGCGGCTTGGTTATTAGCAGGTACAATAAATGTTACAGGTAACGTTATTGGTAGTATATTTACAGGTGTATCGACCACAGCCAAATACGCTGACTTGGCGGAAAACTATCTAGCAGATGCACTATATCCTGTGGGTACTGTGTTAGAGTTTGGCGGTGACTATGAAGTTACTATATCTAATACTGATATGAGCACCAGAGTAGCGGGGGTAGTATCAGAAGCACCGGCATATTTGATGAACTCAGCACTAACAGGTCCTAACGTAGTAGCACTTGCTCTAACCGGGCGTGTACCATGTCAAGTTACAGGGCAGGTACGTAAAGGAGATCTGATGGTCAGTGCAGGCAATGGCACAGCAAGAGCAACAGACACTCCAACTATTGGGTCAATCATAGGAAAAGCCCTAGAGAACTTTAATGGCACGACCGGTGTTATCGAAGTCGTAATTGGCGGCCGCTAGCTATTTTATTTTTCCAAATCTCGCATAAATAATACTAATAACACGCACTGAACCTAGCTCTAGGGGAATATGGAACCGCAAGCAGATGTACCAGTGTTACTACTTTACCGCGGAGCTAAGTCCATACTATGGCAAATTTAACACGAATTCTCAACAATCAAATCTATAATAGTACTATTGTAGGTTATCAAAAGATTGCACCTTATACTATTACCGGTCAGCTATTTGGTAATAGCCTAACAATTGGCACTGACCTTACTATTACTGGTAACTTAACTGTTACGGGTAACAGCCAAGTAAGTACAATTGCTAGTACCAACACATTTATCAACGATCCGTTGATTGTAATGAACAATGCGTTTACTGGTACTAACTCATACGACCTAGGATTTGTATTTAACCGCGGTTCTGCTACCAACCAAGCATTTATTTGGAATGAAGCAAATAAAGAATTCCGCATATTAGCTACAACAGAAACTGGTAGTACATTTGGTGCTATCAATCAAAGTTCTTTTGCTAATTTACACATTGGTAACTTAACAGTTGACTATGCAACAACAGTAGGTGCAATCACAGCACCTAGCCTAAACGTAAGTGGTAACGTTTTAGCCAGCACAGTGCGTGGAAGTTTCTTAACTGCAAGTACAGTGGCAGTGGGTAATATATCAGCAGTTACGATTGGTAATGTTGGTACACAATTTAACGGCGCAGCAATTAACCTAAGTGGTAACGTATTAGCCTCTACAGTCTATGCACAATTAGTTACAGCAGATGATCTTACTGTAGGTAATGTAGCATCAGGATTTATTGGTAATACAGGTACAGCATTTACTGGTGCAAGTATTAACTTGACTGGTAACGTGTTAGCATCAACTGTAGGTGCTAGTTATGTAACAGCATCAACTATGACAGTTGGTAACATCTCAGCAGTTAACTTTGGTAATGCAAGTGCAGTATTCACCGGTGCAAGTATTAACCTGTCAGGCAACGTATTAGCTGCTGGTGCTATATATAATGCATTAACGGTTAACGGCATAGACAATGTTTCTGCAATTAACGTATCAAATATTAATGTAGGCGCAGGTGGCTTTAATAGTAATGCCACAGTAAATGCGGCTAACTTTAATACTCCAGGTAACGTATTAGCACAGAACGGCGTATACAATGCGTTAACTGTTAATGGTAACGAAACTGTAACTGGTTATATAAACGTAGCCGGTAACGTGCTAGCAAGTTCGTTATTATCTACATACACATCAGCTACGTCGGCAGTATTTGGTAATGTAGCATCAGGATTTATTGGTAATACAGGCACAGCATTTACTGGTGCAAGTATTAACTTAACTGGTAACATCCTGTCAACAGGTGCAGTGCATAACGCATTAACAGTTAATGGCCCTGTGGGTATTTCTGGAAATATTATTGCCGGCCTAGCACAATTTGCTGCAATTAACAGTACACCAATAGGTAATGTAACCGCAAGTACAGGAGCATTTACAACATTAAGTGCCGCAAATAGCCTATGGGCAAATGCTAGTATTGCAACATCAACACAAGGCACAGGTGCTATCGTAGTACCCAATGGCGGTATCAGTGTTGCTGGCGCAGCCAATATTGCATTAACTACAACAATTGGCGGCGCAACACAGATCAATAACACATTAGGTGTTGGTGGCGCTGTATCGTTGACATTAGGTACTAATAGTACCGGGGTACAATCGGGTGGTACTTTCACAGTAACCGGAGGCGCGGCATTTAGTCAAGATGTGTGGATCGGTGGTAACTTATATGTTGCTAACATCATTGGCCAACAGACAACAATTATTTCTGTAGCTGATCCGCTACTATACTTAAATGCAAGTAACGCTTACCCATACACATACGATATTGGTGTTTACAGTCACTTTATTGGCAATGGTCTATCAACATTGTCAAACATATACCAACACACTGGTATGGTTCGTGACTATCACAATAACACATGGACATTCTTTAGTAACGTTGCAGAGCCAAGTTCAGGGATTGTAACATTTGACAGTAACACAGTTTACGACCCAATTAAAGCAGGTAACCTAGCATTAGTTAACGGCAACCCAGCAACTGGTTATACATCAGGTGCATTACAAGTATTGGGTGGCGCAGGTATCACAGGTAACTTATATGTTGGTGCAGGTATCCAAGGCACTGTAATAGGTAACGTAACAGCAGCTGCAGGTACATTTACTACAGTAACAGCAGGATCAGTAAGCGCACCATTCATCGGTAACAGCGGCGCAATATTAGCAGCAACCACTACAAACTCATCAACAGTAAATGCAGGTACAATAAACGCAGTTACATTTGGTAACACAGGATCAACAGCATCATTTAATACAGTATCAGCAGGTGCTGTGAGTGCAGTTACATTTGGTAACACAGGTAGTACTGCTTCATTCAATACAGTATCGGCTGGTGCAGTAAGTGCGGTTACATTAGGTAATACAGGTACAACAGCAAACGTAGATACTATTAATGCTGGTGCAATCAAAGGTGTAACATTTGGTAACACAGGTGCTACAGCATCATTTAACACTGTTAGTGTTGGGGCAGTAAGTGCGGTTACATTAGGTAATACAGGTACAACAGCAAACGTAGATACTATTAGTGCTGGTGCAATCAAAGGTGTAACATTTGGTAACACTGGCGCTACTGCTAACTTTAATACTGTTAATGCTGGGGCAATCAACGCAGTTACAATTGGTAATACCAGTGCAATTTTCAGTGGTGCAAGTATTAACTTATCAGGTAACGTACTAGCATCGAGCATATTAGGGTCATACATACAAGCAAGCACCGTAGCAGTTGGTAACATTTCAGCAGTTACGATTGGTAATGCAAGTTCGATACATAACGGTGCTACATTTAATGCTACGGGTAACGTACTAGCATCAAGCATGCTAAGTTCATACATCCAATCAAGTACAGTAGCAGTAGGTAATATTGCTGCAGTTAACTTTGGTAATGCAGGCGCCACAGTTACAGCAAGTACAATTAACGCAGGTAATATTTTTGTAGGAACTACCGGCAATATTACAGTTAACAATACAGCAATTAGTACATCATCAACAACTGGCGCTGTGGTCATTAAAGGCGGTGTTGGGTTAGGTGCCAACCTTAACGTACAAAACGGCGCTACATTTAACTTTGGTCAACTTAACTATGCTAATGCCGCAGTAACAATTCGTGGTGCTAGTGACCCAGCATTGTTTGTAGCAACTCCGGGTGTTAACGGACTTGATGGTGTTGTGATTGGCGGCTTTGGTAATGCAACTCCACAGGGTGGTGTACCGTTGAAAGTTGGCGGTACTGGCGCAATGATGATACCAACAGGTTCTAGTGGTGAAACTCCGGGACTAACAGGTAATGTTGACGTAGTAGGTATGATACGTTACGACACTGGGCTAGGATCATTGACATACTTTAATGGTAGTGTGTGGGCAAGTATTGGTGGTGCGTTTACAGTTATTCAAGATGCACAATTTAACGGTGATGGCGCTAACGTAGCGTTTGTATTAAGTAACTTTGCTAATGCAAACGTAAGCACCAATAGTAGTATTGTAAGCATCAACGGTGTGATGCAATTGCCAGGCGCTGCTTACTCAATTGGGTATAGTGGCGGACAAAGTACAGTAACATTTACAGAAGCACCAGCAGTTGGTGACTTAATTGATGTACGTTACTTTACATCATCAGCAGTAGTAACAGTTATCCAAAACGGGTATGCATCGTTTGATGTTAATAACCCAATCTATGCTAATGTTGGTGTAGGTAACACAATATCATTAAACACCACATCAATTAGTGTAGATACAGACAGTCATATTAATATAGTAAATGGTTCTAAACTAACCTACAATCAAACAGGTATTAATATTCCTGCATTGAATACACCGGTACAAGTAGATACCTTCTATCAAACTGCTTATAGTACATCTAAATATGTTGTACAGGTTAAAAATAATAACGGCACACCGGGTAATATTGAGACACAAGAAGCATTGGTAATCACCGATAACCAAGGTAATGCGCACATCACAGTATACGGCACTATCAACAGTGGCTATACAATGGGCACATTATCAGCTAACGTGGTAAATGGTAATGTTACATTGTGGTATACAAGTACAACTTCAGCAGGTGTTAATGCTAACGTTAAAGTTTATAGTAATTATATTGTATAAAGATAAAAGATAAATGTTAAAATTAACTAAAAAGTATCGCCAGGATTACACCGGAGAGGACATTGTAACTGAACGTGCCTACGAAGGTGGCAAATGGAATACAACTACTGAACATGTACCCAACAATGTTATAAACAATCAAATATCTAATCGTGCTGCGGTTTTTGGCAACGGCCGTAGCAGATTGCATATGGATCCACGATACGTTATTAATAAAAAATCTGGTTTATTAGGTGCAGATAGTCTACAAACTTATGCATGTAACGCTTTCTTTAGAGAGTATACTCCAGACTTTTTAATAGTAACAGGTGATGATATTGCAGATGAAGTAATTGATAGAGGATATCATGGCGAAAATATTGTCTACACCAGAGCACATATCAGCTTACGTTATCCACGAGCATTTTATCTAATACCGCATGACCCGTACGGTGATGCAGGTACAATGGCCTTGTATATTGCCTGTTTTGATGGTCACAAACGTATATACATGATGGGATTTGATGGTCACGATACTCCAGGCATCAATAATAATATCTATGCAGATACACACGGGTACGATCAATTGCAGGCAGATATGAATGATGATAAATGGGTAGAAAATCAGCTAGCAGTATTTAATGCCTACGAAGATGTTGATTTTGTTTGGGTAACACCGGTGGGCAATTCGCCCTTACCAGAAAGCTGGAAATACTGTATGAACCTTAGACAGATTCCCTACAAACTTATGATCAGTGAAGCTGATTTATAAGACTGTTTCTAATGTTTTAATCTTAGCTACTACCGCACTAAAATTAACAGTACGCCAAACCCCAGGATGTAATGGTTTAGGATGATCTTCTAAACTTACCCAACAATATCCTCGATGTTCGTGATTGAGTATTGGGGTAAACTCTTCCTCAACGGGTATTAAAAAAGTATTATAGCTAAATTTACTATTGTCGCTGGTAAATTTTTCAATAGGTATAACTTTACTATCAGTAAAATCAAATCCTAATTCTTCGTTTAGTTCACGGTATAATGATTCTAAGAGTTGCTCACCAGAGTCAGTTTTACCGCCCGCTAATCCCCATGTGCCTGAATATTTGTTAGTATTGCGTAATAGGAATAGATATCGATGTGTAGATACAGAGTAGATAAAAGTACCTACTCCGGTTATAGTATCAGACTCCAAAGCCCGCTTTTGTACTCGCCCTCGTAGCTTTTTACCCATTGATTGAGATTCCATTTATATTGAATACCAGTATTAAGATTACTTACGTATTGTACACTAGTATCAGCTTGGCTGTCAAATGATACAGTCCAATGATTACCGTTGTATTCAATAATATCGTTGGCATTGGCTACTAGATCAGTGTTATCTACTCCGTGCCAAGCAATAGGACCGTAACCCGATGTGTTAGTACTACTACCGATAGCATTTAATATTAGGTAGCGGGTACCTACTGCGGGATTGGTGATACTAGAGTCTACTGTTTCTTTATTAGGATTAATGATAGCGTTGATAGCAGTCAACGAATTAGTAGGTAGAGTGTCTATGTCTGGATTGAAGATTAATAAACTAGAGTCAGTGGGGTGATAGCTTACAGTACCTATGAGTAATAGTTCCTCATCATCAGATGATATTCTAATCTGACTGATACCGTTTTGTAAGTTACCATAGATGCCAACAACATTGTGCCAGTCATCTTTGGTACCAATTTTAACAGGAGTGTCAGTTAGTACTTGTCCATGATCGTCTCTGGGTGTTTCTAAGTCTTGATTCTTTAACAAGGTTAATGTATTTCTATACAACAAGATACCGTAGTTCAATGGAGTAACGTGTATTCTATTACCCATTAAGTTTGCTTGATTTAATACCAGATCGTTAAAGTCACCATGTTCGTCAAATACACTAGCAATAATACTCTGTACCACACCTAATTTTTTAACCTTAGCTGGTAATGATAACCAAACTGGTAGTTTAAATGTTAATGTAGCAACGTCAATAGGATTATCAGTGCCAATAGGAACACTACGTGAACTCCAGTTGGGACTATCTAAGAACACAGCAGTAAGACTCGTCCAGTCAATATAGTTGTCTGTTGATTGGATTTCCATAGCTGGATTAAATAATGGAACAATTTGCTCTAATAATTGTAATTTTTGTTTAGTATTGCTAGTCCATATGTCCACTTTAAGTTCTAGTGTATAAGGTACAGGCATGTGACGTTCAATGGTAAATGCATTACCTTGACGATTTTCGTATTCTTGTGTAGCATCGTTGTAGGCACGTTGGCGTATGTGCATCTTACCAACAAACGTAGGATCTTGCACACGGTCTTTATCGTAGGTAATGTTATTAATATACACAGTCATTGCAGGTACCGCGTTCATTACACTACCGCCTGCATTGTTTGTAATAATACTTGCTACCTGTCGGCTACCGTCGCCGTAGTATATAGGCACTCGCTGTAAAGTTTGATGCCCTTGTCTGTCCGCACCAAACTCTACTTGAAAGCCAGACAGCATACGTATAAACTGAGCAAGGAATCGCTCAATCTGAGCGTCATAGAAGAAGCTTTGTAATGCAGACATTATGCTGCTCCTTTATTTTTATAATATTCTAATCTGTTTTGGGAAAATTTATAGATATACATGGTTAATTATCCGCAATTGGGCGTAATGCTTGGCTTAAACTTTGACGTTCAGGTGTCACTTTTGAATATACAGTGTATGACAACAGATCACCAACTGTTAGGTTAGCAGTTACTGAGAATGATAAATTACCACTAGCGTTTGCTGTGGTATTAGTAATAGGTATATCGTTTAGATGTGTGTTAATACCTATATTAGATAGATATCTAAGTGTGGTTATTACAGTCTTAGTAGATAATGTGAACGATGACGTTATGGCATTAGCAGGTACAGTGTAAGGACTAGCAACTTTGATGTAGTCAGATCCAATAGAGTGCTCATACATCTTAGTAGTGTCGTTGACAAACCCACTAACCTGTGTAGTGTTAGTAGGACCTGGTGTTAGGTTGGTACGCACAGCATCCTCAACTTTAATCCAACGTTTACTATCATAACGGAATAGTCTATTAGGAACATAGTCTAAGCGTAGGTAGTAATCACCAACGGCCGGGTTAGCTGGGAAAGTAATACCAGCCGCTACAGTAGCACCGTTTGGAGGTAATGCATTTTCTGTTAGGTATCCTGTGATCTTTTCGGTAGGAGTAACAGCAACGTTTGGTTGATTTGTAGTATCTACAGGTAATGTATAGAACGAACTAGTGTCATATCCACTCTCGGGTACGTCCTGTTCTGCACGACTAACCACTGCGTCATTGATGGCAATATACTTGTTATAAGTGCTCAATACATCACTCAATGTAGAACTAGTATTTTCGCCAGCAATCTGATTAATGATATCTTTGTATTCTTGACTGTCTACTAACGGTTGTAGTTTGACTCGCCATAAGTGCGGATACCACGTAGGTGCATATCCTTCTGCTGAACGAGTAGCATCTTGCACAGTGTAGAACCGTTTTAGTGCTACAGGCAGCGACTCATCTAACGGATAGTAGTCTTTTAAGTTGGGTAATTCTAATACGTCACCTACCATTAGTTTACGACCCAATGTTTCAATCATGTCGTTTAAGTGAAAAGTAGCAAACATAGTATCACCAGTTAGGAACAGTCCAAACTGTGTTAGATCAAAGTCGTTGTCATTTAAGCGGTAATTGGCACGCATTGTATAAACACTAGTGTCATACTTGCGGTCACGGTTTTCTAAAAATAATAGATCCTGTATGCCTGTAATGCCTGAACTAATTGGGCTAGTATTACCTGGATTAGTAGCATTAAGATTTGGTTGATCAACTGGCCCAAGGTACTTGTGAACGTTAACATCAACTCCGCCAACAGTAAACATCTCACTGATTCGGCGATCAAAAAACTTGTAATCGTTGCCCTTTTCTGGCTTATATAAACTTAGACGCGGCATTGCTATATCCTATTATCTAGTATTTATCTGATTGACAACAGCCCAGAATGATAGTATAATTACAAAACTATGACAAACCAAATACGCTCAAGTTTAGACTGGCAACTTACGCAGACAGCGTTAGAAGCGCCGTTGCATAAGATGAAAAAGTATACACACGAAATGTGGAATATAAGCCATAATATTGGTTTAATGGTTAGAGAATTAAGTAAAGAAGAAATTACCTGCCGCAGAATGGGCAAGCAAACACGTACCCATAAAGAAATGCTTGACAAGATCAATGAAGAGATAGCAAACTATGAACGTATGGTAACATTTGCAGTGCTATTAGCAGGTTGACCTTTATGGTAAATTAGTGTATACTTATGGTAATAGGATGATAAAAGTATATGAATTACAAAGGGTTTAACTATAAATGGACACAGAAACCCAACGATAGTAAATGGGAAAGACTGTATAATGCCCAAAGAATACTGAACTTAGCTGAACAAATAAAAGAACTAGATCGGCTAGAACCAATACAAGACTTAACAGAAGCAACTAAATATCTCAATAAATTTCAATTAGGGCGATAGTATGCAATATATAATGACAATGGATGAAGCGACAATAGCAGTACAGTTTTATGATCGCAATTTATGGAAGGCACTAGCAATGATGGAAAGTGACTGGGATGACCTAGACTCACATGATCGCAGTGCATATAAAATGGTTAAACGTGAGCTAGAAAAGGAAATGACTAATGGCAATTAAGATTGATGGTGCAAAGAAAAAAGCTAAAGTTTCAAGAGATCCTATCTTTTTAGATGAAAAGAGTGTAGGTAGTGAACCATTATGGGATACTGAACGTGCTCTTGAAATGGAAGAAAGTGTATTTGATCATCATATGCGAATAAGTCTACGCTACTACAACTATTTTTATTCTAGCAAAGAGTTAAAGAAGTATTTGGTAGATTGGTTAAAGCAGACAGCAGGTGTTGCACATCAACTTGATGCTGAAACTATTACACGTTTTGCCAAAAGTACAGATGGGTATACTCCATTAACTGCACCAGCACTTATTAAAGCACATACACAAGGTATGCCACTGTTAGAACGTCATATTAAATATCTAATTGGTGTGGTGCATCGTACATTAGAACTAGATGCTGGGGAAGAAAAGGTAGCAGAGGTAATTGAAAAAGCTAAAGCACCAACAGTTAAAGTTCCTACTATCCAAGACCGTATGAATGAGATTATGAAAACTCATATTCTACACTTTGAAGAACTTGAAGATAGTTTATATGAGGGTAAAACAGTAGAGCCAAAAGCATACGAATACCTAAGTGGTAAGAGTGTACCACAGGCTATGCTAGGTAAAATACAGTCTATATTTGAACGTCGTTGGGCTGAAATCTTAGAAGCCAAAACAACAGATGACGAAGACTTAAAAGAAGCATACTCTTATATGAAAGCCGCAGACTATAAACGCTATGAAGCGTTTTATACTAAACTGTTTGAGGGTATTGCACAGTACGGACAAGTTAAGAAAGCAACTAAGAAAGCGGCAGTACGTAAACCACCACAGAAAGAAAAACTAGTTAAGAGTCTTAAGTATCTCAAAAACGATACAACTTTAAAACTTGTTTCAGTTAGCCCTGTGGATATCATTGGCGCACAGGCTTTGTGGGTATATAACATCAAAACTCGTAAGCTAGGCAAGTATGTGGCTGAGGATATGGGCGGTGCGTTGGGAGTTAAAGGAACTAGCATCACAGGATTTAACGAAGTTAAGAGTACGCAAAAAACTCTACGTAAACCAGACGAACAGTTAAAAACGTTCTTAGCCGCTAACAAGGTTGATGCTCGTAAGTTCATTGACAATATCAAAACTACTGAGATTAAACTTAACGGACGCATTAACGTAGACACCATTCTACTTAAGGTAGCCTAAAGCCAAAACTATCCTGTGGTTGAGCATAAATATATGAACAGCTACAGGATAACTTAAATGGCAACACCAACCGGTAATTTAACAGCACATCTCAGCCTAACCACTGACAGTCTTTTCAACCCATCAACAGGGTCTGGTGCAGGGCATATTGCATTTGATGCCAGTCAACTTGTTGCATTAGAGTCTCAAAAGAATACTATTGTTGATTACATTCGCCTACGCTTGGGTGATCAAATCGTAGACGTTGAAGCAGATAAAGAACACTACGAAATGGGTATTAAACAAGCCCTTATTCGCTATCGTCAAAAGAGTTCTAACAGTGTAGAAGAAAGTTACGCTTTCTTAGATCTACTTCCAGAAACACAAGAATACATCTTACCACGTGAAATTGAAAACGTTCGCGTTATCTATCGTCGAGGGATTGGTAGTGTAACAGGCACAACAGCTAGTCAGTTTGAACCATTTGCATCAGGGTATTTAAACACCTATATGTTGGTAGCAGGTCGTGTTGGTGGACTAACTAACTATGAGCTATTTGTGGACTATCAAAAATTAGCAATGAAGATGTTTGGCGGTTTTATGAACTTTACATTTAATCGTGTAACTAAGAAACTAACCATTGTACGTAAGATGCCATTTCAAGGTCAGACATATAGCCAAGACTTCAATGAAAGCGTGCTATTACATATTGACAACTACAAACCGGACGTTGTACTACTAAACGACCCTATGACTTTTCCGTGGATTCAAGACTATGCCTATGCACTAGTTATGATGAGCATTGGTCAAGCACGTGAAAAATTTGGTACTATCAATGGGCCACAAGGCGGAACTAACCTAAACGGTACTGCACTTAAACAAGAAGGTGCAGAGTTACTTAAAGATCTAGACGAACAGATTAAAAACTATGTTGACGGCGGCACTCCGTTGACTTGGTTAATGGGTTAACATCTTACCAAACTGCTAGAGTATTTTAGCAAGCCACTTATTAAAGCGCCCCAGTGTTAGCTCTTTCTTATCGACAATTCTACAAACTACTTTAGTTTTAGGAACACCTTTAAGTTTAGAAAATATATCCTTAAGTATCTGTGGATTATCCTGTCTATTACACCATCTATTAAAGTGTGACAAGCACATTTCTTTTTTATCTTTTATACGACATAAAACTTTAGGTTGAGGAACACCTTTCTTTGCTTTGGAAACGTTTGGCTTAGGTACACCTTTTGTTGCTAACGAATGTTTTGGATTTGGTTTTCCTTTTCTGGCAGCTGACATTTTAGCACAATATTCTGCAGATCTAACTATTCCTGTTAATGCTTTTGAAATTTTTTCTCGATGAGCAGGAGATTGTGCCTTACCACCTTGATAGTTAAATTTTCCATTATTGTTATGCTCGTTGTAACTTAGCGGATTATTAGCCGCATCTAACGAACTTAAATAAGTTGCTTCAAGGGCTCGCATGGATACAGGAGTACCAACACCTAAAATTTCTCTAATCCAATTAGACGAATTTTCTAATATTAACATTTTAACTTTGTTACTAGAACAAATATACCCGTCAGTTAAGTGGCATCCTTTTGCTGTGCGAGACCCGATATACCACATCCCTGTAGGAACGTGAATCCATTTATATACAAATGCTTGAGATTGGTAAACTTTCATGACTATAATATTTATACAATTATTGACAAAAATAAATATTCGTATATAATAAGACTATAAGGGGAAAACTATGATTATTGCTATTTGTGGATTTCAGGGCGCAGGGAAAGATACTATTGCTGACTATTTACAGAACTTTGCAGGATTTAGAAGAGAAAGTTTTGCCAACAGCCTTAAAGACGCTGTGAGCGTAGTGTTTGGCTGGGACCGTGAGATGTTAGAAGGTCGCACCAAACAAAGCCGTGAGTGGCGCGAAACCAAAGACGAGTGGTGGAGTAAACGCTTAAAGCAAGATATTACACCACGGTATGTTCTACAGTACTGGGGAACTGAAGTTATCCGTAGAGGGTTTCACAATGACATGTGGGTAGCAAGCCTTGAAAATCGTTTACTTACTAGTAAAGACGATATTGTTATTACAGACTGTCGTTTTCCTAACGAAATTAAAGCACTTAAAAACATAGGTGCTACGATACTCAGAGTTAAACGCGGACCAGAACCAGAGTGGTACAATGATGCTAAAAGTATGAATAAAGGTGCTAGTCGTAATATGAGCTGGGCATTAAGTAAACATCGTATAGAAGAGTTGGGCATCCATGCTAGCGAAACTGCGTGGGTTGGTAGTAAGTTTGATGCAGTGATAACCAACGATAGTACTGTAGATGACTTATATGCTAGTGTTGAGGCATTACTAGCTAAAAGTCCGGCACCAGATCACCATGCTTCCACCCAAGCCCCTCGCGAGCTATCTCATACTGACAGTTAGCGCAAACAGTTCTTAGATTTAGATGGCTATTGTTGTTTAAATTACCATCTATGTGATAGACAAACAACTGTTCTTTGTACTTAGACTTAAAACCACACTTTTCGCAGTGTGGTTTCTTTTTGTACCCTGCAAGTAACCACGCTGGTTTTTGTACGGGTAATTTCTTTTTCTTTCTGATACAACTGTCACAGCGACTTCTATAATAGGTTTTATCACCTTGTTTATAGTTGACCGCCACTGGCTTTTTGCCACAAACGGTACATAAAGATCGCCATTGCATATGGTATTTAGCGTGAACCTTTCAAAGGGCGCCTTAACACACCAAAAATCCAAAATACTTATAAATAGTTTTAAGTAACCTATTTAAAGGAACAGACACTATGGCATCATTAACTTCTCCAGGCGTATCAGTTAGTATTATTGATCAAAGTCAATATACACCTACTGCGGCTGGTTCTATCGCATACGTTTTGTTAGCAACCGCTCAAGACAAAATGACTCCTAGCAACACCGTTGCAACAGGAACAACACTAGCTAACGCTGGTAAATTAATTACAGTAACTAGTCAACGTGATTTAGTTAACATGTTTGGTACTCCAACATTCCAAGTGGATGCAGCTGGTAACCCAATCAATGGTAGCGAATTAAACGAATATGGCTTGTTATCTGCTTACAGCGCATTAGGCGTTTCAAATCAACTTTATGTACAACGTGCAGATGTTGACTTAAATCAATTACAAGGCACTTCAGTACGTCCAACTGGTGATCCAGTAGACGGTACATACTGGTTAGATCTTGCTAACACAAATTTTGGTGTTTATGAGTGGGATCAAGACGCAGGCTTTACATTAAAGAGCCCAGCTATTGTAGTTACACAACAATCACAAACAGTTACAGATCCAAGTGGTGATACAACACTACTAGCACCAATCCAATCATTAGGTGCAATTGGCGACTACGCTGTAGTAGCATTAGGTCTAAGTGTAGCTAACGTTACACAAGTTCCAGTATGGTACAAAAACTACAAAAATACTTGGGTATTAGTAGGTAGCAACGCATGGAAAGCTTCATGGCCTACTATCGTTGGTACAAACGCTAACCCAGGCAACTTAGTAGCTGGTACTGACAAAATGACTATTAACGGTCAAGCAATTACATTAAGCCACTCAACAGTAGCAGGTATTGCAAATGACCTAGGTACTTCTATTCCAGGTTTAACATTCGTAGCAAGCACAACTGGTCAACTACAAATTTACGTAGACGGCACAGCAATGAGCGACGGTGCAAACGTTGATGGTAAATTATCAATCACAACAGGTTCGCCAGATGCTGCAACTAAACTAGGTCTATTACAAACAGTTAACGGTGGTACTAACCAAGTAGGTAATACATGGACATATTATGGCCCAACAGTGGCTTTTGCTCCATACACAGGTAATCCAGCATGGAGAACTACAGACACAGTTACACGTCCTTATGGTTCAGTTTGGTTTAAAACATCTGGTACAGGTAACGGCGCAAGCTGGGCACTTAAAGAATACAGTAGCACATTAGGTTCATGGAATGTATTGGCTGCTCCTTTATATAGTTCAGATACAACAGCGGTTCAAGGCTTAGATGCAGTAGGCGGTGGCGCTGGTCTACCAATTGGTACACTATATGTAAAATACGATACATTAGCAACTAACACAGGTTCATTCCAACCATATGTTAAAAATATTGCTGGTGTAACTAAAGTAACAGGTACAGCAAATGCTTATGCTCAAACGTTCTCAGTTAGCGATGCATTTACATTAGAAGTTTCAGTTCCAGGTTCATCAAATACACAGTCAGCTTCGATTGTATTAACAGGAACATCAGCAACTAGCCTAGTAGGTCAAATTTTAAGTGCAGGTTTACCAAACTTAAGAGCTGTTATTGAAACTAGTGGTTCAATTAGCCTATCACACCTAGCTGGTGGTACTATTAAGATCACAGAAACAACAGGTCATCCATTACGTACAGCAGGTATTACATTTAGTGCTGCTGTGGCAAATGTTGGTAACGTACAAAAACTATCAAGTACAGTATTCTTGATTAGCCCATTTGTATCATTAGACTACTTTGCACAAACTACAGCACCATTTAGTAACCCAGCAGATGGTCAACTATGGTACTACAGCAACCCATTAGATGTTGATATTATGATCAACGATGGTAGCGCATGGAAAGGTTATGCTACAGTTCTTAATGATGCACGCGGTTATGATCTATCAGAAACAGATCCAAACGGTGTTATCTTAAGTGCTTCACAACCAGTAACACAAAGCGGTGGTGCAAGTTTAGTATCAGGAGATTTATGGATTGATACAAGCGATCTTGACAATTACCCAATGCTTTATCGTTACAACGAAACAACTAAAGCATGGACATTAATTGACAAGACAGACAGCATTAGTTCAAATGGCTTAGTATTTGCAGATGCACGTTGGTCATACAATGACTCAACAAATCCAATTACAGATGGATTACCAGCAATTACTACATTATTAACAAGTAGCTATGTTGATACAGATTGCCCAGACTATCGTTTATATGCACGTGGAACATTGTTGTTCAATACACGTCGTAGCGGTTACGGTGTTAAGAAATTTGAAAGCACATACTTTGCTGACAAACCATATGTAGCAGGTACTTATGATGTTACAAACTTAGGATACACAGCAGGTGCTTTACCGACACAGTTAGGCGCATGGGTAAGTCACGATGGTCAAGACCCAACAACAGGTATTCCATACTTTGGTCATAAAGCACAACGTTCAGTGGTTGTAGAAGCAATGAAAGCTGCTATTGCATCAAGCACAGAACTACGTGAAGAGCAAACACAGTTTAACCTAATTGTTGCTCCTGGTTATCCAGAATTGATCCAAGACATGGTTACATTAAACAATGATCGTAAAGATACAGCGTTTATTATTGGTGACACACCATTAGACCTAAGCTCAGATGCAACAACATTACAAAACTACATCACTAACGCAGGTTTAGCTGCAGACAACGGTGAGTTAGGTTTAGTAACACACAGCGAATACCTAGGTGTTTACTATCCAGCAGGTCTAGCAACAAACTTAGATGGCAACTCAGTAGTTGTTCCAGCAAGTCACATGATGCTACGTACATACATCCGTAGTGATGCTGTAAGTTATCCATGGTTTGCACCAGCTGGTGTGCGTCGTGGCGTAATTGACAATGTTAGCTCAATTGGTTATATTGATATAAACAATAAAAATACATTCCGTACTATTGGTGTAACTAATGGCCTACGTGATGTGTTATACGCTAACGAAGTTAACCCAATTACAGTATTACCAGGGGTTGGTATTGTTGCTTATGGTCAAAAAACACGTGCATCAACAACTTCAGCAATGGATCGCGTAAACGTAGCTCGATTAGTATGTTACCTACGTACAATCCTTGGTCAAGTTGCGGCACCGTTCATCTTTGAACCAAACGACACTATTACACGTAACCAAGTACAAGCGGCATTTAATTCAGTGCTAAATGACTTAGTTGCTAAACGTGGTATTTACGACTACTTAGTAGTATGTGATGGTACAAATAATACTCCAGATCGTATTGATCGTAACGAACTATGGGTAGATATTGCAATTCAACCAGTTAAAGCTATTGAATTCATTTATATCCCAGTACGTTTACAAAATACAGGGGCAGCTTTAACAGTTAAATAACTTAATCTTAATATACGCAGTTAATGGGGTTTTAGGCCCCATAGCTGTGTAGTAAGAAAAAGCTAAATATATAAAAGAAGGAATAATAAGATGGCAACATCATCATTAAGCAAATTTACAGTACCATTAGCAACAAGCTCAAGTGCTTCTGCACAAGGCTTGTTAATGCCAAAATTAAAGTTTCGCTTTCGCGTAACGTTTTTAAACTTTGGCGTAACTCAGCCATCAACTGAGCTTACAAAACAAGTTATGGATTTTAAGCGTCCAACATTAACGTTTGACCCAATTGAAATCCCTGTTTACAACAGTAAAGTTTACTATGCTGGTAAACCAACTTGGGAAGTTGTTACATGTCAACTACGTGATGATGCAGGTGGTGAAGTTGCTAAACGTGTTGGCGAACAGCTACAAAAACAATTCGACTTTATGGAACAAAGTTCTGCAGCAAGCGGTATCGATTACAAATTCCAAACTAACTTTGAAGTACTTGACGGCGGTAACGGCGCAAGCACTCCAAACGTTCTTGAAACTTGGGAAATGTATGGTTGCTTCTTAACATCAGTGGATTACGGTAATGCTGAGTATAGCTCAAACGATCCAATGACAATGACATTAAGCATCCGTTACGACAACGCTATCCAAACACCAGTAGGTAATGGTGTAGGTGCTGTAGTAGCAAGAACAGTTGGTTCAGTAATCACTGGCTAATCCAGACGAAAAGTATAAACTAAGCCCAGAATATTCTGGGCTTTTTTTTCGGATAAATATTATATATAGGAAACACAGATGTCTACTGGATTTTTAAACCAATTTTTAAGTGGCTTTGGCGCAGATAATGTAAAAGATTACAAACATGCGGCCAAGACCTTTGTTGATGGTCTTTACAGACTAAGTCCAAAAACACAGGCATTATTTCACGTGTTTATTGAACTTAATCCAGCTGTAGCTCGAGTTGACCCACAGAATCCAATGAGCAATTATGAAATTGGTCTATTAGCTAAGACAGCACAGTTACCTAAGTTTACTGTGGCAAACAAAGTATACAATGCTTATAACAGAAAAAACATAGTACAAGAAAAAATTAACTATGATCCATTGACACTTACATTCCATGATGATAGTAGCAACGTAATACGTAATTTTTGGGCAGGTTACTATGGCCACTACTACAGAGATGCAGACCATTCAGCGGCTTCATACAACCAAGATTACAAATATGTACCTAGACAAGAAAAGAATTGGGGATATAGTCCTAGTTACTCTGGTCCTGGTGCACCTAACTATATCAATGCTATCCGCATTTATAGTCTAAGCCAAAAACAATTTAGCAGTTACATCTTATTTAGACCAACAATTACAGCATTTGCACACGGTACACATACTCAAGGTGAGTATGCACCATTGGAACACTCGATGACCTTTGCATATGAAGCTGTACAATACGAATATGGTTCAGTTAGAAATGGCACCGTGATTGGATTTGATGTAGCACACTACGATAATAGTCCTAGTCCGATTGGCGGATCATTGGGTGGCCTACAAAATCTTAATGCCATTGTCAGTGACACTAGTCAAGTAATTAAAAGTGTTCAAAATGGCAGTATAGCAGGTGCTATATCTGGAGCATTAAACGGTATTAGTGCGGTAATGGGCACAGGTCCGCAGACTGGACTAATACCAAATCCAAGTCTAAACCTATCACAAGTTGGATCTAGTATATTGCAGGGTCAAAATACACAAAGCACAGTATTTGTACCTACAGCAAGTAGTGTACAAGCAGGTATGTCACGTGCAACTACTCCAATACCGACGTCGGGTCTAGGTGGCGCTGTTAATATTAATACGCAAAACCAATTACTTAGCCTACTATTACCATAGGAACAGATATGATTTTTGGAAACTTACCTCCAGCAGCACCTAATAATCCTACTACAAATTACTTTGATAATTTCTTTAATACTACCAATGGGGTTAGTGCTAATATAGATGATGCGGTTATTGCATACTTTCAAAAGATCACTGGTGATAAAGACAGTGGAACGACTTTAGCGGCGGCTGTGATCTATGCGGCTGTACAGCAAAACATGGATCCAATGTTATTAGTAGAAGAATTTAACAAATTAAACCCGGGTGAGCTTAATGCTTATCTAACAATGTTCTTAAATGTTAATAGAGTTAGTACTAGTCTATTAGGTTTAAGTAACAGTCCACAAACTAACAAATATATCACAAGAGCGATTTTACCATAATGGCCAAGTATGCTCAAGGCAAATATCAAATAAAGAACCCTGCAAAGTATGTAGGTAGAAAAAGTCCTACATATCGTAGTAGCTGGGAGTTTACCTTTATGAGCTTTTGCGATAACAATCCTGCTGTGATTAATTGGGCTAGTGAAGCTATTACTATACCTTATTTTAATCCAGTTAAGGGTAAACAAACAATATATGTTCCTGATTTCTTAATAGTATATGTAGATGCTAACCAAAAGCAACATACAGAACTAGTAGAAATTAAACCTAGTACAGAAGTAACCATGGAATCAGCTAAAAGCTATCGTGATAAACTAATGGTAGCTATCAACATGGCCAAATGGGCCGCCGCAGATAATTGGGCTCGTGCCAATAACATGCGTTTTAGAGTTGTTACCGAGTTTGACATATTCAAAAACATGAAACGGTAAATAGTTTACTATGACCCAAAAACTTGAAGAATTATTTAACCTACCTCCAAACTCTTCAGATGATGCTACTGTAGAACAAGCAGAGCATACCATTGAAGAAAATCGTGCAATTATAGAAGAAGTTGACAGCGCAATTGATAAAATTGACGCCGCACTACCTTTTGTTGCAGATTTAGACACTAGCGATAAAGAACTAGATGATCTAAGTGACCTTGCTAAAGAAAAATTCCAGGACCTAATTGATCTGGGCATGAACGTTGAAGCACGCTTTAGCGGACACATCTTAGCCACAGCAGGTACCCTACTAGGACATGCTATTACAGCCAAGCAGGCTAAACTAGATAAGAAGCTACGTATGGTAGATCTACAACTTAAAAAGATGCGTTTAGACCAGCAAGCGGCTAAAGATGCACAAAAAACCGATGGCGATAAGCTAATAGATGCAGAAGATGGCAAGGGTGTTATCCTTGATCGTAACGAATTACTTAAGCAAATCTTAGGCAAATCAGATAAATAACACTAATAGGATACCAAAGAATGAAGAATTTTTTAAATTATCTATCAGAAGCTCAAAAAATTTATGAGTTTAAGATTAAAATAGCAAATGTTGATCCAACAGATCGCATTGAGTACTTAAAAACAACCCTAGCTGCTTATGCTGTAGAAAGCATCAGTAAGCCAAAGTCATTGCCAATTATGGAAAACAATATTGATTTTCCTGCAATGAAAAACTGTGAAGTTTATGTTATGGAAGTAGCATTAAAATATCCAGTTATGGCAGATCAATTGCGTGAGCTAGTTGCAGAACGTTTGGCTATTTCACATGCATGTGTTTCTGTAGTACCTTGTGGCCATCCAGAAGAACTATGGCGCAACAATGAAGGCGAGCTACGTGAATATGTACAAGGTGAAGATGTATTAACTAAACCACTTCCAGAAGCTAACGAAGAACAAAAAGCAGCCAGCAAAGCATATAGCGGTGCTGAAAGCATTCTTAAAGAATTGAATAAACCAGTTAAATTTGATATCGCAGGCACTGATAAAACTATTGGCGGCGAAGCACAAAGTTCATTTGGTAAAACAACAAATGACCTACCGCAGGGCAATGTAGATCCTGTGGGCAGTAAACAAAATAAAATACCAAACCCTAACAAAGGATTAAAATAATGAGCGACAATAAAATGTATAACATCTTAGGTATCTTCAAGGGTTTGAATGATAACGCTAAAGCTGAACAGTTAAACGAAAGTGTTAAACAAGAGCCAGTATACGAAGACGTAGAACCACGTGGTAGTATCAGCGAAGCTGTTAAGAGCTTAGAAAGCAAATTTGCTACCTTTAAAGAAGGCAAAGCAGATGATGCTAAAGAAAAACTAGCTGCCAAAGACGATTGGTGGGATAGTAAAGAAGATAAAAAATCATCTACACGTACTGTTAAAGGTAAAGCCTACGGTGGTTCAGCTCAGAAAGATGCTGAAGAAAAAGATGATTTAGATGAAGGCCAAGGTCCTTACGAGCTATACAATCCTAAGCATCCTAAGTTCAAAGCTAACTACGACAAATACAAAGCTAAACATCCTGATTGCACCTTAGCAGAGTTTATTGCGGCTATGAAAAAGAAAGAACACGGTGTAAACGAAGGCATCGATGATCTAACAGATTTAGATGCTCATCAATTTGCAGAACCAGATACAGACACAGCCGTTAAACCAGCAAGTGCTAAACAAGCTGCCGCAGATCGCCGCCGTCGTTTACAAGATATCGAAGACCGTCGTGCAGAGAAAGATGATTGGTTTAGTGGTAAAGATGCAGAACCTAATGTACGAATTCACCGCGCAAAATACCAAGATGAGCCAGAAGAGTTAGATGAATACACTCAAGCTGAATATGACCAAGCCATTGGCGATTTTAAAGCTAAAGGCGGTCGAACACAACAATTACCACCAGGTAAAGCAAAGAATCCAATTTCAACAGCTAGTCGACACATTGCAGGCCGTGGCGAAGCAGGTAAAGGCAAACCGGCGGGCCGTGGTGCTAAAGTAACAGCTGATGGAAAACCAGTAGTTGACGTATACGAAAAAGCACCTCCGGGCAAGAAAGCTGAACGTATGGTTAAACATATTAAAGCTGGCTATGCTAAAGACGGCAAATTAACTAAGAAAGAAAAAGGTATTGCTTATGCTACAGCATGGAAAGCTAAGAAAGCTGGACAAGTAGAAGAAGGTGTTGATTTTAAAGACATAATTAAAAACTCTACACCAAAATTATCTAAAGTTAAACCTGCTAAACTTAAAGAAAGTCGTATGTTACAAGAAGGCGATTATTTCTATGAGTCAGTGGCTAAGTCATTAGCGGATCATAATCCAGGATTAGATACAGCAGGTCCGGATTTCCGCAAAGCTGTTTATAACGAAATGGTAGCACAGGGCATTAAACCTAACCAAGCTAGAAACATCTTAACAATTGATGAAGACTTCTTAGGCGATGTAGCAACATCATATGGTCACTACTGTAAAGAAAAAGCACCAGTAGTAGATTCTATGCAAGAGTTAGACGAAATTGCTAAATTAGCAGGACTAACTACTGAAATGGACAGCAAGGTTCCGGGTGATTCTTCTAGTCCATTAACACACGCACATGACGCTTACTGTGATGCATGTGATCGTACACATGATGAATGTATTTGTGACCACGAAGAATTAGGCGAAGAAGCTAGTGCTCCATCAGTAGAAGAAGTTATTGACTTATTAAGCAAAGCCAATAACAGACAACAAGCTGGTAAAGCAGAAGAAGCTGTTAGTTTCTTAGACCAAGCAAATGCTACTCAACAAAAATTAAGTAGAGAAGACGGATACGAAATTCATAGTTCAATTGAAGATATGATTGAACAAATTAGTTCTGGTTCATGGGACGACTATGAAGTACATAATGGTATTGAAGATATTATTATGACGCTTGAAGCAGACCTAGACGAAGGTGTGGAAATGGAAGGTAACGAATTTAGTGGCGCACTAGCAGCTGCTAAAGCATCAGGCCAAAAAGATTTTGAAGTTGATGGTAAACGTTATACTGTTAAGGAAGATGTTTCATTAACAGCAGATGGTGCAGATGATGTAGTTAACCTAATCCGTAAGCTAAGTGGTTTAGACCCAGTAGCACCAGAAATGGTAGCACCTGTTGCTGAACCAGAAATGGTAGCACCTGTTGCTGAACCAGAAGCAAATCTACGTAATGTTGATCCTGGCGAAGAACTTGGCCTAGAAGAAGATGGTCCAAGAGAACGTGATATCGAGCATTTAAATACTCCACGTGAAGAGCAAGCTGGCCCAGATGCTGCATTCCCAGATGGTACTGATTTAAACCGCGGTAAGAAACAATACAAAAAAGAATACCCAGGTGACAATCCTACAGCAGTTAAGGAAAATGCACTATGGGCAAAATACGAAAGTATGATCAGTGACGTTAAGGCTAAGTAATGAAAATTAACGATATTATCGTAGAAGACTCACACACGGCTAACCCTAAAAAGTTAGCCACTGACCAAGTTGATGCTATTAAAGGTGCAAAGAGCGTACCTGACCTAAGCATGAACAAATCAAACGGCAGTATATATATGCAATATCGCCATGGTCTAGCATTGGCCAGCGCAGGCGCAGGTAATACACCAAGCGAGCCAATGGATCCAGATGGTGCATTCAGCGGTGATCCAGTATATGCATCATATTCTGATATTGAAGAAGAAATGATTGATAATGCAGCTAAGATGGTTGGTGCAGGTGCGGTTAAGCGTTTAAGTAGTAACAAAAGTAAAGAAGCCGATGATGTTCATAAAGTAAGTCCGATGCAAGATCGCGGTCCTGTTAAACGTAAATCATAATGACCGAGCATATCAAATTAACTTCTAAAGACTTCTATAACACAGATGATCTAATCCCAGAAGCTGTCCTAGACGAAAACGATCCTATTCAAGATATGCGTCGTCTAGCAGGCATGGAAGGTAATGCAGGTAAATTAGCTGAATACAAAGGCTACGACAGCCCTACTAGATTAGAAGGTAGCAATCCAAGTATTACAGCAGTAGAAAAAATTAACTATCAAAACAACAACAACGTACAACCAGGCAGTCCTGAGTGGTTTCGTTTATGGTTCTCAAAACCATTCCTAACAGGCGAAAAACCCTGGTAATTGTAGTACCCCTAACATACAAAGATAAGTAATAATATGGCAAAAGACGAAATAACGCTCGTCAAAAAACCTCACACCAAAGAGAGTTTTAACGAAGAGCAACTAAGAGAATTCGCAAAGTGCGCAGATCCTGTAAACGGGCCTGAATACTTTATGAGTAACTATTTTTTCATACAACACCCTACTAAAGGACGTATGTTGTATGAACCGTTTGACTATCAAAAACGTTTAATTCATACCTATCATAACTATAGATACAGTATATCATTAATGCCACGTCAAACAGGTAAATCAACAAGTGCTGCAGGTTACCTGTTATGGTACGCTATGTTTGTACCAGACAGTACTATCCTAATTGCCGCACACAAATACACAGGTTCACAGGAAATTATGCAACGTATACGTTATGCTTATGAAAGCGTACCGGATTTTATACGTGCAGGTGCTACTAGCTATAACAAAGGTAGCATAGACTTTGATAATGGATCACGTATTATATCAGCAACAACTACTGAAAACACAGGTCGTGGTCTGTCAATATCATTATTATACGCAGATGAGTTCGCTTTCGTTCGTTCTACTATAGGTCGTGAGTTTTGGACTTCTATCAGCCCAACACTAGCAACTGGTGGTAAATGTATCATTACATCAACACCTAACAGTGATGAAGACCAGTTTGCTACCCTGTGGAAGGGTGCTAATAAGTGTATTGATGAGTTCGGTAACACAACTGAAATAGGTGTTAACGGTTTTAAAGCATTTAGAAGTTACTGGAATGAACATCCAGACCGTGATGAGAAGTGGGCAACTGAACAGCGTGCGCAATTAGGCGACGAACGTTTCCGCCGAGAAATGGACTGTGAGTTTGTTATCTGGGACGAGACATTGATCAATCCTAGTCATTTAATTGAAATGGCTGGCCTAGAACCAACAGAACGTCAGGGACAAGTACGTTGGTATAAAAAGCCAGATCCACAACATACCTATGTAGTAGCATTAGATCCAAGCCTAGGCACAGGCGGTGACCCGGCAGCTATACAGATATTTGAATTGCCTACATTCAAACAGATTGGTGAATGGCAACATAATCGCACACCAGTACAGCAACAAGTGGGTATATTGACTGAGATCATCCGTTACCTAAACGAAACAGTAAATCAAAACAATATCTACTATAGTGTAGAAAACAATACTCTAGGTGAAGCGGCCCTAATTTCCATCAGCGAAATTGGCGAAGAAAATATCAAAGGCATTTTCCTAAGTGAACCTAAACGTGCAGGAAGTGGCCGTAGATACCGTAAGGGATTTAACACAACCAACAGCACTAAAATATCAGCATGCGCTAAACTTAAGAATTTAATTGAAAGCAAGCGTATGACTATTGTAAGCAAACCACTCATATCAGAACTTAAAACGTTTGTAGCACATGGTCCTAGCTATGCTGCTAAACCAGGCGAAACTGACGATCTAGTAATGGCTCTTATCCTAGTAATACGTATAGCAATGATGTTACAGTCTTTTGATAGTCAGATTGATTATACTATGAAGGATAGTCTAGAAGACGTAATCGAGCCAATGCCATTCTTTATTTCCTAGATAAATAATAATATGAGAGAAGTTAATAAAATCGCAGAAGGTCTATTTGAAAAAATCCGTGACAGATTTGAGGATGTTAGCTTGGGCGACGAAAACGCTAAAGCCACACAAAACCCAGAAGATGCACGTTTTTTCAACTTTGATTACACAGTAGACGGACATAGTGCTGGCAACATCACTCTTAGTTTGATTGATGAAACTAGTCTAAAAGTCTACTTTAGTAAAAATATCAGCAGTGAGTTAGACGAAGAAAATAAGCAAAAATGGTACGCTTTCCTTAGAGAATTGCGTGAGTTTGCTAAACGTAACTTGTTGAGCTTTGAACCACGTGACATTACTCGTAGCACACTAAAACACCGCGATATCCAACAACAAAGTAAAGCCGATTCTACTTATAATAAAGATGAAGTAGTAGGCGAAAGCCGTTTACATGGTACTCGTAAGAGTAGCTATCAAGAATGTGGCCCTGCAAAACTTATTATCAGACACAATACTAACGTAGATCCAGAACGTCGTGGTGCACGATCAAGACACATTGAAAGTGTTTTTGTTGAAAACCATGAAGGTGAACGCTTTAAGATGCCATTTAAGAGTCTTGTTCCTGCACGTGCCATGGCACGCCATGTGAGCGAAGGCGGTAGCCCATATGATGATTTGGGTAAACATATCTGTGAAATGGCTGCAGAATGTAGTAAACTACGTCCATTCTTAAACAATGTACGTCGTCGTACATTTGAAGATCAAGAAACAACTACTATGGTTGAAGCGGCATTTGAATACCATGGTCTACTTAAAAATACCCTACAACGTATGAGTGGTCGTAAAGGCTACAAAACATGTAAAGAACAATTTGTAGCAACAAGTACAAGTTATATCCCAGAGGATGGAAATACTCTTGAGGAATTAAAAGAACGTTTTGTTAAACGTGTCTATAATGATAAAATGGAAGATGCACTACCACTAGTTTACAAGGCTTATGATATGAAGAAAAATAATAAATTTGCACAACAATTTGAAAGCTGGGCTAACAACGTAGCTGAAGGTTGGGACGAAGATGAAGAAGGCGTTAAACAATGGGGTATTGAACCAATCAACCCAGATGATTTAATAGATGCACTCAGCGAAGAAATTCCAGTAGGAGTTGATGCTGTTAATGCTATTAACGCAATTGGCGATATTATTCAAAATGATGAATTAGTGGATAAACTAGTAGAACTAGCACAGGTTGATCCAGAAGCAGATGCACGTGATACTATCCTTAGTTGGGTTGAAGAAAACGTTCCTGCTGTGTACCAAGAAGTAATCGACGAAATTGGTGATACAGAACCAAACGATGAATATGGTTCAGCTGATGGTGGTATGGACGGACAGGTAAGTGAAAGCGAGTATGACAAAGATACATACGATGAAGATAATGTTGAAGCAATACAATCAGCAATTATCCGTAGAATCTTAAACAACGTAGAACAACACAGTGAACTATTAAGAAAAGCAGGTCCAGATGGTGTTATGAATGCTGCACGTGATGTAGCAGGATTCCATGCACCAGTAGACGAATTAGGCTCAAGTGATATTAGTAATATGGTTCGTGAAGTATACAACGAAGTAGGTGTTGAATACCCAGAAATGAGTGAAGCATACACACCACGTGAAGATAAACCACTCCAACGTATAACTAAAAGTCCAAGCAAAAAAGCACAAGATAAAAAATACTACGACTATCTAGCAAGAACACTAGGCGAAGAATTAGAAGAAGTGCGTACAGGCGATGATCATGTTAATAAAGATGTTAAAATGAAACGCATGGGTGCAAAACCATTAGGCATTATGGACAAACTTAAGGGCATTAAACAAGGGTTTGATGCGGCAAGAAAAGGCGAATCAGAAGACGAACTAAAACTATATAACAAATCAAAATCAGGCGTACAAGAAGGCGAAGGCGAAAGTGACGAAGCTAAACTAGAACGTTATCATGAATTAATCAAACGCGGTATGGACCCAGATGATGCTGAAGTTGAAGTATTTAACAATGAAGGCGATTTGGATGAAAGCACAGAAGAATACAGAATTGACCATCAAGGACACGATTTAGTAGTACAAAAAAGAACAGCAAACGGTTGGGAAGATCTTCGTAGCTTCAATGAAATGAGCGACGATTGGGCAAGTACCAACGCTAGAAATTATATTAAATCATTACAAACAGGCAAGCAAGTAGAAATTGATCACAGCCCAGCTGTAGACGAAAGTCTATCAGAAATGCGTCGATTAGCTGGCTTAAAATAACCTAGACACCAAGTCAAAAAGGCACTCAAGGGTGCCTTTTGTTTTGGCTAAAATATCTTATAATTAGTCTTGTGGCATAAATATTATTAACGTATAGTATATAAATGCTTATACGTTTTAGGCATATTAAAGACCAACTTAAATTAAATTAAAGGAAAAACATTATGGCAACATCATTAGCAGAAATCCGCGCAAAACTTCAAGCGCAAGAAAATCGCGGTCAAGGTAACAATTCACAACAAGGTGGCGACAACGCTATCTACGCTCACTGGAATATTGCAGAAGGTCAAAACGCTCGCATTAGATTCCTTCCAGATGCAAACACAAAAAACACATTTTTCTGGGTAGAACGCAATATGATCAATCTTACCTTTGCGGGTATCAAAGGTCAAAGTGATTCTAAACCAGTAACAGTACAAGTACCATGCGTTGAGATGTGGGGCGAAGCATGTCCAATCTTAGCAGAAGTACGACCATGGTTTAAAGACCCAACATTAGAAGAAATGGGTCGTAAGTATTGGAAAAAGAAATCATACTTGTTCCAAGGCTTTGTACGTGATAATCCATTAAGTGATGACCGTACTCCTGAGAATCCAATTCGCAGATTCATCATCAGTCCACAAATTTTCAACTTGGTTAAGTCAGCATTACTTGATCCAGAGTTAGAAAACTTACCAACAGACTACCAAGGTGGCCTAGACTTTACTGTTAGCAAAACAAGTAAAGGTGGTTATGCTGATTATAGCACTTCAAAATGGTCACGTAAAGAATCTGCATTAACAGCAGAAGAAGCAGAAGCTATTGAAAAACACGGTTTGTACAACTTGTCAGACTTTTTACCTAAGAAACCAACTGATGTTGAACTTAAGGTAATCAAAGAAATGTTTGAAGCATCAGTTGATGGTCAAGCATATGACGCAGATCGTTGGGGTGCTTATTACAAACCACGTGGTGTTCAAATCGACACACCAGCAGCAACGGCTGCTCCTGTAGCACAAGCTGCACCAGCAAGTCATCCTGGCGTACCAGCAAGTGCACCAGTAGCACAAGCGGCTCCAGTAGCAGAAGATGCACCGTTTGAAGCTGATGATGCACCAGCGCCAACAGCACCAGTAACTGCTCCTGCAGGTGGTAATGCTCGTGCTGAAGACATCCTTGCAATGATTCGCAATCGTCAAAAAACTAGTTAATAGTTAATGCGTATACGGGGGCGCAAAGCCCCCTTATTTCAATTAAAAGGATAAATCAACATGGCAAAACCATATGACATTAGTAAATTCAGAAAGAGTATTACTAAAGCTATCCCAGGTATGGGCATTGGCTTTAACGATCCAACAGATTGGATCAGCACAGGCAACTACACATTAAACTACTTACTATCGGGTGATTTCCATAAAGGCATTCCGATGGGTAAAGTAACTGTGTTTGCTGGTGAATCAGGCGCAGGTAAATCATTTATCTGTTCAGGTAACATTGTACGTCACGCACAAGAGCAAGGCATTTATGTGATCTTAATTGATACAGAAAACGCACTTGACGAAGCATGGCTACACGCACTTGGTGTAGATACAAGTGAAGAAAAACTGCTCAAACTTAACATGGCTATGATCGATGATGTGGCTAAAGTGATCAGTGACTTTGTTAAAGAGTATCGTACATTAGACGAAGCAGATCGTCCTAAAGTATTGTTTGTTCTAGATTCTTTGGGTATGATGTTAACTCCAACAGACGTTAACCAGTTTGAAGCAGGTGAAATGAAGGGTGATATGGGTCGTAAACCTAAAGCACTTACAGCACTTGTTCGTAACTGTGTAAACATGTTTGGTACATTAAACCTAGGTCTAGTAGCAACTAACCATACATACGCTAGCCAAGATATGTTTGACCCAGATGATAAAATTTCAGGTGGTCAAGGCTTTATCTACGCTTCAAGTATCGTTGTAGCTATGCGTAAACTTAAACTTAAAACAGACGCTGATGGTAATAAGACTTCAACAGTTAACGGTATTCGTGCTGCTTGTAAGATTATGAAGACCAGATATGCTAAACCGTTTGAGTCAGTACAAGTAGAGATTCCATATGAAACAGGTATGAGTCCTTATAGTGGTATGGTGGATATGTTAGAAAGCAAAAACTTACTAACCAAAGAAGGTAACAGTTTAGTCTACAAGTTTACTGATGGATCTATCATTAAGAAATTCCGTAAAGCATGGGAAAAGAACGAAGATGGATGCTTAGATAAAGTTATGGCAGAAATTTCAGGTAACTCTAATCTATTGCTAAGTACTGAAACTACTGATGTTGACAATAGTGATCTTGAGATTGTATCAGTCAACGAACCAGTATTACAAGGAGATGAAGAATGAATATTACAGAAGTAAATCCAACGATTTTTCCTGCACTTAATAAAGGTGACAAGGTTCTAATCAAAGTCGACATTAGCGAGATGACTAAAGAAGCAGCCGGTGAATATATGAATGATATTCACGAACAAATGACTGAAAAGTTTCCAGACCATGCCGTTATTGTATATCCATCTAACTATGAATTTTATATATTGCCAGAACCATTGGCTGAATATCCAAAAGCTAAAATGGTTCTAGTGGCAGATCTATAAGGATTTATTATGAGTGTAGAACTAGATGTATTAGGTGAAGTTTGGCTTACTACCAAAGAATATATTGCGGCTAAAGATCGTCAAGCAGCAGCTGACCACGTGATCGCAATCGTAGCAGACCATAATATCACTGAACGTGATCTTAAGGTATTTGGTGGTACTGATAGTTATCTAAAACGTGCGTTGAAAGAATACCTAGGTGATGATGAAGAAGAACCTACGTATGACGAAGACGAGGATGATGACTATTAATGTGGTATAATAAGGTAGTAGCTAATTTAGGGGCTATTCCTGACTTTATAGTTTACTATGAAAAGGAACTAGCTGACGCTAAACGTGAGGTTTCTGTCTATGGCAACATAGAAAAGAACCTTGCTGGCCTGCCTGGGATAACAGAGCATCGGTTCAATCAACTACAAGAGATTGAAGCGGTGCTTAACTATCTTAACATTCAATTGCGTAAAATTCGTACCAAACACTTTAAGAAATACCTAGAAGGGTATGCTCGTGCTCTAACAGCACGTGACGCTGAAAAGTATGTAGATGGCGAAGATGAAGTAATTGATTTTGAAACAATTATTAATGAAGTAGCACTATTGCGTAATCGTTGGCTGGGCATTATGAAAGGGCTCGAGAGCAAGAACTTTATGTTAGGGCATGTAACTCGTTTACGTACATCAGGCATGGAGGATGCATCAATTGGATAGAAGACCTGCACTTGATACGTTGGAACTAATCCAACAGTATGATACGTTCCTAGAAAATATCAAACTTGTAGCCGATATGGGCTGTGGAGCCGGTGTTGATAGCGAATGGTGGGCTACACTAATGAACAACGATGATCCACCCGAGCCTTACAATTTTAAGGTATTTGCTGTAGATCAAAACGAAAACGAACTAAACAAAGTTCCAGTACACCCAAACATTACTCGAGTACATAAAGACTTTACTAAACCAACACTATTTCCAGTTAAGATGGATCTAGTGTGGGCACACGATTGTCTACAGTACTCAACTAACCCACTCGAAACGCTTAAGAATTGGAACGAAGTAATGAACGTTAACGCTATGTTAATGCTGACCGTTCCTACACATAGCGGTATTGAGTATAACAGATATTACAGTAGAACCTACCAAGGTTGCTTTTATCATTTTACGCCAGTTAACCTAATCTATATGTTGGCGGTGAATGGATTTGACTGTAATGATGCATACCTACAGAAAAAGTTCAGCGATCCTTGGATTAAGATGGCTGTGTATAAAACTAAAGTAGCACCAATGAATCCGGCAACTACCACATGGAAAGATCTTATTGATAAGAAATTATTAAATCCAAGTGTAGTACGTTCTTTACAGAGTCACGGTCATATTCGTCAAGAAGAAGTCATCTATCCTTGGTTAGATAGAGAAAACTATTTTATTGATTGGATCCCTCAACTAACAGAACTCAAAGCTGATCCTGCTATGCACACAGAAATTGGTGCACCTGAAGTGTGGACACAGTCGGGTAATACCACTGTACACCAAGCCAATGTACGTGTTAAAGAAACACTCACAGTTAAACCCAGTGGTATTATTAGACCTATTAAGCCACCTAAGAAAAGTTATAAAACTTAATAGTTGACCTTTAACTGTTACCTTGTTATAATAAAGTATATTCAACCACACGGAGTTTTCAATGAAATCCCTAACCTCAGTAGAGAAAGTAAACATTGATCGTTGCTTAGATGCATTTGATGGCAATAGATTTTATCTAATTCTAGCAGCCGCAACTCGCGCACGTGAAATTGCTAGTACACGTAATATCGCAGATCACGCTAATCCTAAACTCAAATACGAAAACAAAGCTATCGTTAGTGCATTGTTGGATATTGCTGACGGTAAGATTGGTAAAGAATACCTAAACAAGATCGCAAAAGCAAGATAATGAAATACTCGCAAGAAGAAATCATTGCACTAGCTAAAGAAGTAGAGCTAACCGATATGATTGAATGGGACGACCTTCCATTGGAAAAAGATCGTATATATCAACTTGTTGGTAGTCAAGCATACGAACTATATGAGCATTATACACAATCCGAAGATGGCGAAGCTGTGTTGTTAGCAACTGTGACCAAGCTATTAGTAGAAAACTTTGTATTAAATCTTAAATTAAATTCATTCTAAGGAGAAACATCATGGCAAAAACAAACTCAACGTTTAAGTTTGGCAAAATGAACAAAATCAAACTTGGTAATATCCAAGACCCTGTAGCACGCAATATCTTTAAGCGGGCTATGATCGACGCACAATCTAGCTATGTTGCTAACAAGTCACGTAAATGGACTGATCCAGCGGCAACACAAAAACAAAATAAAGGACCTGCACCAGAATGAGCGAAAAGAAACTTTGGGACAGCATAGATGGAACAGTCCTTAAAGGACTTCCTAATGCCGCACGTGGATATGAACAACGTATCAGCGTACCTGAGTTTACCTTTTTAGGTGGTGCAAACCAACCAGACTTTGGTAACGTTACTATTTGGTTTTATGGTAACGACTCGACTATTGAATTAAAGAGTCTTAAACAATACCTATTCCAGTATCGCGATACTAGACTTAGTTATGAACGTGCGTTAGATGTGATGTATAAACATCTTAAAGAAGTATACGAACCAGATCGTATACGTATAGAAATTGATTATCGCCCACGCGGTGGTATAAGTAGTAAATTAACAGTCGACAGTGACTGGGGTCATTTAGGTGGCTCAGATCAAGTATGGCAACATCATAAGGATTAATATGGATTATAAAGTAGCAGACATTGGCCTAGCCGCGTGGGGCCATAAAGAAATTGCAATTGCGGAAACGGAAATGCCGGGGTTGATTGCCGTTCGTGAAGAACTACGTGCAAGCCAACCACTTAAAGGTGCTCGTATCACAGGGTCATTACATATGACTATTCAAACTGCGGTATTAGTACAGACACTAGTAGCTCTAGGTGCAGAAGTGCGCTGGGCTAGCTGTAATATTTTCTCAACACAAGATCATGCCGCGGCTGCACTAGCTGATCAAGGTATTCCTGTGTTTGCTTGGAAAGGCGAAACAGAAGATGAATATTGGTGGTGCTTAGAACAAACAGTTAAAGGACCGGATGGATGGGTTCCTAACATGTTGTTAGATGATGGGCACGACCTAACTTGGTATATCCATCAAAACTATCCAGAGTTATTAGAAGGTATCTACGGTGTTACTGAAGAAACAACCACAGGTATTCACAAAATTAACGAAGCTATTGCCAACGGTAGTTTCAAACTTCGTGCTATCAATGTAAACGACAGCGTAACTAAATCTAAGTTTGATAACTTATACGGTTGCCGTGAAAGCCTAGTAGATTCACTCAAACGTGCCACTGATGTCATGATTGCAGGCAAGGTAGCAGTAGTAGCAGGATTTGGTGATGTAGGTAAAGGTTCAGCTGCTAGTCTTAAAGCACTTGGTGCTCAAGTTTGGGTAACTGAAGTAGATCCAATCTGTGCTTTACAAGCCGCCATGGAAGGCTATCGTGTGGTTACTATGAACTATGCTTGCCCTTATGCTGATATCTTTGTAACAGCCACAGGTAACATTAATGTTATTACACATGATCATATGATAGAAATGAAGAACAATGCTATTGTATGTAACATTGGACACTTTGACAGTGAGATTGATATTGCTAGTTTGGCCAGTTACGAGTGGGATGAAATCAAACCACAGGTAGATCATGTGACTATGCCAAATGGTCGTAAGATTATTGTTCTAGCCAAAGGTCGATTGGTAAACTTAGGTTGTGCTACAGGACATCCTAGCTACGTTATGTCAAACAGCTTTACTAACCAAGTAATGGCACAAGTTGAAATGTTCCAAAACTATGCTAACTATGAAATTGGTAAAATGTATCTGCTACCTAAACACTTAGATGAAAAAGTTGCTAGCCTGCATTTAGCTAAAGTTGGTGCTATGTTAACTACATTAACACCAGCACAGGCAGACTACATTGGTGTAACAGTAGATGGTCCTTACAAACCAGACACTTATCGCTATTAATTTAGTCAAAAACTAAAGAAAAAGGCATCTCATGGTGCCTTTTTTGTTGACATTGGCTTGCAAAAAGTGTTATATTAGTAAGAGTATTATTCTATACAATTATTGGAGTTAAAAATGTTTGATTCAATTGAAATCCGTAAAGTAACAAATGGTTTTGTTGTTATCTTAAATCAAGAAGACGAAACTAAAGAGTATGTATTTGACAGTAGCCGTAAAGCTGTTAAGTTTATTAAAGAATACGTAGAAGCTAAAGTAGCAAATACGGTTGCATCATAATTTTTCTGCCTCGTTTTAGTAAAATAAATACTAGAAAGTAGCAAAAATTCAACGAAAACTGGAGAAATCAATGTCAAAAACCGTCCTAGTGACTGGTGGTGCTGGCTTTATTGCGCATCACGTTATTGAAAATTTATTAAGAAATACCGATTGGAATATTGTTAGCTTGGATCGCTTGGACTTCTCCGGAAATCTAAATCGACTAAGCGACATGATGGCAGACTTTGACGTAGAAACACGTAAACGTTTGCGCATTGTATTCCATGACCTACGTGCAGAATTAAACCCAATGGTAGCTCGTGACATTGGTGATGTTAATTATGTACTACACTTAGCCGCAGGATCACACGTTGACCGTAGTATTGAGTTTCCAATGGAATTCGTTTGGGACAACGTAGTTGGTACAGGTCACATCTTAGAGTTTGCTCGCAAATTACCTAACCTAGAACGTTTCATTTACTTCTCGACAGATGAAGTATTTGGTCCAGCACCAGTTGGCGTTAACTATGCCGAACGTGATCGTTACAACTCAAGCAATCCATACTCAGCTACCAAAGCTGGTGGCGAAGAACTAGCTGTAGCGTTTGAAAACACCTACAAAATGCCTATCTATATTACACACACTATGAACGTGTTTGGTCAACGCCAACACCCAGAAAAGTTTATTCCTATGTGTATTCGTAAAGTAAACGATGGTGATACTATTACTATCCACAGCGATAGCACACGTACAGTTCCTGGTAGTCGTTTCTATATCCATGCAGCAGACGTAGCAGATGCTATGTTCTTCTTGTTAGGTCTGGATTCAACTAAACTAAAACCAGACTACGGTGATGCTAAGTGTCCTAAGTTTAACCTAGTAGGTAAACAAGAAATTAACAATCTACAACTAGCACAGATTATTGCTGATGCACAGGGTAAAGAACTCAAGTACGAAATGGTAGATTTCCACAGTAGCCGTCCAGGACATGACCTACGTTATGCTCTAAGTGGTGACTATATGCGTGAACTTGGTTGGGAACCTAAAGTATCATTGACTGATCGTATCGGTGAAGTTGTACAATGGACTTTGGCTAACGAACGCTGGTTACGTTGCGAATAATTAAAGGAAAATCATGAGTAAAAATATAGTTCTATTAACTAGTGCATTGTATACTAACTATGGTATCTATGATCCTAAGCAACGTATTCAGCAGACCCTAGAAACAGCTAAGAGTGCTAAACAATACATTCCTGGTGCTGTGGTTATTTTAATCGACAACAGCAAAGTTGAAGTGCAAAATGACGAAAGCGATGAAATGAACGAGTTGATTGATGTAGTTGATTACTATATCGATAACAGTGATGATCCGGACATCCAATACTTCCACAATAACGTTACTAACTATGACATTGGTAAGAACGCTATGGAAGCATTGGGCATTTTAAAATCATTAACCTACATCAGCGGCAACGATGAGTTAATGGCTGAACTTAAAGATGCACAACGTATATTCAAACTAAGTGGCCGTTATCAAGTAACAGACAAGTTTGATATTGCCAAGTTTGATAACGCAGACACGCAGGACAAGTATGTATTTAAGAAATCACAACCAAGTTGGATCAACCCACAAGACACGGGTGTAACGTCACTGTTACAAACACGTCTATGGTCATTCACTCCTGGTCTATTATTAGATACCATGGAAGTATACAAGAAGATTATTGAAAATATGTTTAACCTGTTTAATCAAGGCAAGTATATTGACAATGAACACTCAATGAGCAAGTTTATTCCAAAAGACCGACTAGTTGAATTGGAAACAGTGGGCCTACAGGGCAATATTGCACCTAATGGTATGATGATTATTGACTAATGAAAAATATACTTGTTATCGGTGGTAATGGGTACATTGGATCTAGACTACGTCAAGTCCTTGCGCAAGATTATACAGTAGATAGCGTTGATTGCTGTTGGTATAATCATGACGAGACTTCACGTAGAACAGACTATCATAACCTCACAGCCAGCGACCTTAAGAAATACGATACTATCGTTCTGTTAGCAGGACATAGTAGTGTTGCAAGTTGTATTGGTAATATTCAAAGTCCGTGGCTAAACAATGTTACCAACTTCACTGATCTGTTGTCGAAAGTCAGTAGACAACAAACAGTAATCTATGCTAGTTCGGCTAGTGTTTATGGTAATAGTCTACCTGGTGAATGGCATAACGAATACATTAAGAAGTTCATCCCTGTAAACAACTATGACATTACCAAGTATACGTTAGATCTTGAAGCACAGATAGCTATTGGTAATGGTTATAAAGTTATTGGTCTACGCTTTGGCACAGTAAATGGTTGGTCGCCCAATCTACGTACAGACGTAATGATCAATGCTATGTATGACACAGCTATGAGTCAGGGTAAAATTACAGTCTTTAACAAGCATATTAACCGTGCCCTATTAGGCATAGAAGATTTATGTCGCGGCATTTGTCATTGTATTGAACGTCCAGAAGCGGGCATTTATAACATGGCTAGTTTTAATACCACAGTGGAATATATTGCTAGTACTGTGGCAGAAGAACTAGGCGTACCACTAATTGATCAAGGTACAACGGCGAATGCTTATGACTTTGGATTAGACACAACGCTATTCCAAGAGAAGTTTGGCTTTACATTTACTGAAACACCCAGTACAATAGTTAATAGCCTTAAAGAAAGATATGCGGAATCACATGTTGAACGCCGCGACAATTACATGATATATCAATGGGAAAAAGAGTATGACTATCGAAAACGCTAAAGAACTTACAGAATGCCTATGCTGTGGCAGTGATAAGTTAAAACTAGTATTAGATCTTAAAGAACAGCCAATGGCAAATAGCTTTAAGGCCAGTCCAGATGATGCAGAGTTAACATTTCCGTTACGCCTAAACATCTGTACAGAATGTACACATCTACAGTTGAGCCATGCTGTTAATCCAGATTTACTATTTAAAAACTATCTATATGTAAGTGGCACTAGCAAGACTCTACGTGATTACTTTGATTGGTTTGCTAACCTAACATTAGATTATTTTACAGAAAAACCTAAGACAGTATTAGATATTGCATGTAATGACGGTAGTCAATTAAACAGCTTCAAAGCATTGGGATTAAAGACATATGGTATTGATCCTGCTGAGAACCTACATGAGTTAAGCAACAAAGAACATGAAGTAGTTTGTGATTACTTTACAGACAAGTACACATATCACTACAAGAATAAAAACATTGATATTATCACAGCTCAAAACGTGTTTGCACATAACAGCTATCCATTAGAGTTCTTACGTCAATGTAAAGAAATCATGCACGCAGGTAGTGTGTTGTTTATTCAAACTAGTCAAGCAGACATGGTTAAGAACAACGAGTTTGATACTATCTATCATGAACACTTAAGTTTCTTTAATGCCAACAGTATGAAGGCTCTGGCAGATCGTGCAGGTCTAAACCTAGTTGACATTCAAAAGACACCAATTCATGGTAACAGCTATATGTTTGTGTTTACCATTAACGAAACAGAAGCAGAAAGCCTAGATCGTCAAGTTGAACGAGTATTAAGTGAAGAACGTGCAATTGGTCTACAAGATCCAAACACCTACATTGCCTATGCTGATCGTTGCTATGAGATTGTAAAAGATCTTAAAGATACTATTGCACACTATCGTGGCCTGGGCTATGTTATCGCTGGTTATGGTGCGGCCGCCAAAGGCATGACACTAATCAACTTTGGTGATCTATACTTAGATTTCATCATTGATGATAATCCACTTAAACAGGGCTTGTTCTGTCCAGGTAGCAATATCCCTGTAGTAGGTATTGAAATGTTAGATAATGTTGCTGATCTAAAAGTAGCGTTTATTCCTCTAGCATGGAACTTCTTTACAGAAATTCGTAGTAACATTAAAACAAAACGTGATCAAGAAGGTGATGTGTTTATCAAATACTTCCCTACTATTAGCATTAACTAAAGGACAATAACATGGAATTAAACTTAAAACAGATGTACCTAGACGTAGTTAGAAAAACCATTCTTGGTTTTACCTATAGAGATCCAGCATGGGATCCGGGCAAAGGACAACAAGTTCCTTTTAATCCTAACACACGTTCAGTTGGTGAAGATTGGCCTGTGCTAGCACAAAGTATGGCAGGTGATGCACGTTTGCAAAACATTCAAGAACTAGCAGACAAGATCATTGCCAATGGTGTTGAAGGTGACTTTATTGAAACTGGTGTATGGCGTGGAGGTTCATGTATCTACATGGCAGCTATTCTAAAAGCCAATGATATTACTGATCGCAACATTTATGTATGTGATAGCTTTGAAGGACTTCCTCCACCAAACGTATCAGGTTATCCACAGGATGCAGGTGACAACCATTACACAGTTCCATTCTTAGCTGTTGATGTTGATCAAGTAGCGGCTAACTTTGCTGGCTATGGTCTATTAAACGATCAAGTACGCTTTGTTAAAGGCTTCTTCTCAGACACCTTACCACAACTAGCACCAGATATTGAAAAATTAAGTCTACTACGCTTAGATGGTGACATGTACGAGTCAACTATTGTAGCATTAGAAAACTTGTATCCAAAACTATCAGTTGGTGGCTATGTTATTGTTGACGACTATGGTCTACCTAACTGTGTACGTGCATTAACAGACTTCCGTGAATACCATGGCATCACAGATGAATACATCAAGATTGATAACAGTTCAGTATACTGGCAAAAGACTAAAGAAATGGATGCCGACAAAGTGGATTATCGTTTCAAACGTGAAGGTTCATTTACACCTGCACCAGCATTTGACTTTAATAACCCAGCACCATTGGTTCAGTCTAAGACAACTTCATTGAGTAGCATGTAATGAAACGGACTTTAATTAGTCATTTTTATAACGAGGAATACATGTTACCATGGTTCCTCAATCACCACAAGCAGATCTTTGATCATGGTGTAATGATTGACTATCACAGCACTGATCGTAGTGTTGAGATAATCAAAGAGATCTGCCCTACATGGACCATAGTTACTAGTCGTAATCCAGACTTCCAAGCAGACACCATCGACACAGAAGTAAACGATATTGAACGAGATATTGACGGTTGGAAGATCTGTTTGAATGTTACAGAACAGCTAATTGGTGACTATAGTATATTGGATGATGGTCCTAAGCAATGGCTGATACCAAGTATCTTTATGGTAGACTGTAATAGAGAACAGGCAGTTACCTACGATAAGCCATTGTACGAGCAGAAGTTTGATGGTTTTATGTTCAGCGACAGTCAACAGAACTTCCTAGAACGTAGAAGTCGTAGCCTACATAATGTTCCTATTTACTATCCAGCAACTAGTACACCACAATGTATGGCACCGGGTCGTCATTGGAACTTATACAATACTGATCAACTAGTGACATTGTATTATGGTTGGTGCCCGATGACGGATGAAGGCTTTGCACGCAAGCTACAGATACAAACACAGATTCCTTTAATTGACCGACAGTTAAATCGTGGGTTTCATCATATAACAAATAAAGAAACACTTACATACAGACTTGAGAATGAGTTTATTCCACGCTCAAGAGATCTAACCAAGGAAATAAATTATTATGTCAACAAACACAAAGATCTTACAAATATTCTTTAAACCAGAACAGATGGCACAGGTAGATGGCGCATTCACGCCCTACGATAACACAGCTAACCCACGTCCAGAACTACGTGAATGGTACATTTGGGACAAGGAATATGATAAACTATCTGCAGAAGGATTAGACTATTGGGGATTTGTCAGTTGGAAGTTTAAAGAGAAAACTAACCTTAGAGGGCAAGATGTACTTAATTACATTAACGCCAATCCAGGCTATGACGTTTACTTGTTTAATCCATGTATTGTTAACGAAGCTGTGTTTATTAATAGCTGGGAACAAGGCGACAACTATCACCCTAACATTTCAGCAATTGGCAATAGTTTCTTACATAAACTAGGTTATGCTGACTATGACGTAAGAGAAGTATTATTGGATCGAAATCGTACCGTTTTTGCCAATTATGTGGTGGGAAACAGTAAGTTTTGGGACAAATTTATGGCCTTTTCACGCCAGTTATTTACTGAAGCTGATAAGGATGCAGAGTTCAAACATCAAGTATTTGGCGAAGGTCTAAGCAACTATGCTCACGACAAATCATTGCCAAACTTTACATTCTTGATCGAACGATTAATTCCAACGTTCTTGGAATTAGAAGATATGAAAGTATTACCTTATAGATATACCGCAGAAACACTACCGCAGAAGTACTATCCGTATATTGATGAGATTGCAGCGTTGAGCGATCTTAAAGTATTAATCAACAAATACGATAGTGATGAACTGTATAACGTATGGAGTTTCTACCGTTATCAATTTTTAGACCGTCATCAACATTCTGCGATGAAATTAGAGTGATCTGTAGTTATCTCAATTGATCTAGAGTTAAGTATGTACTAAAAGGCTGTATATCTAGCATACATACTTAACGTTCGGAGGAATCAGAATGACACAAACTACACAGGAGAAGTATTACTGTGCGGGGCGAGCATGCGATAAACGCGATACATGCCATAGACACACTAGTAGCATGGGAGTGACAAACGCAAACTTTAATGATTATGATTTGGTAATGATTAGAGAAATCCCAAAGCCCTGTCAATATTTTGTAGACCGTAATCAAGCAGAAGGTCTACCACCAGCAAAATAAATCAACGAGCAAGACAACACTAACAGGAGAACTAGTATGAGAATACTCGCAACCTGGGCAATAATGTCCTTATGCGTTTTACAAATTGGGTTAGTAGAAGCTAAACCCGCACCACAAGCCGACAATCAATTAATCTGTTTGGCTAAAAATATCTATTATGAAGCAGGCTTAGAAGCTCGTGACGGCATGATTGCTGTAGCGCAGGTTACACTCAATCGTGCCGAAGACGAGAAGTTCCCTAAGACCATCTGCGGAGTGGTAAATCAAAAAACACAGGTAACTGTGGTTAAAGAAAACAAACCAGTGGTTAAAACCATCTGTCAATTTAGTTGGGCCTGCAATCCGCCTGCACCAGTTAAGTTTGTTAGTGATAGATGGCAGGCAAGTTTAGAAGTAGCCACGCAGGTTATGTATCAAGGTCTACGTTTGGATAACGAAGTTATGGCTGATGCACTTTATTTCCATAACCTACAGGTTCGCCCAAATTGGGGATTAGAGCGATTGGCTAAGATTGGCAATCATATCTTTTACAGTGACGATCCTGCACCAAGAAAACGATTGACAACCGCTCAAAGATAGTATATACTAAGTGTTTTAATAAATACAGCAACGGTGCCAAAAGTGCCGTTGCTATTTTATAAAGGACATACCATGTCAAACACTACAGATACACTACCATTACAACCTCTACAAGAACAGACTACTCCAGAAATCCCAAATGTCTGCCAACCCGGCGATAAAGAATGTTTGGCTAGATTAGTTCAAGCATACAGCGATTGTGATTAATCTATTTTAAAAACACCGTTGACCTTGGTCGATAAATATTGTAAAATGTATTATCAATTAGGGGTCAATGATGACTGTAGATTTTCAAACACTAGAACAATGTCATGTTGTTCACAAGCCTTGGGGTACAGAAACTTGGTTGCAGGGCGGTAGCGATGTTTACCCATTTGCACTAAAAGAACTTATCCTACGAGCTGGTTTCGTTACTAGCTTGCAAGTACACCAATTCAAATCAGAATCAATCCATTTACATCAAGGTAAAGGTGCTCTAGCATATCATCCAAAACCTTTTGACTGTGAGCGTTTCTTAGCTGGCGGTTATACACCAGAAGATATCGAACATATCAAAAGTCAATTGATTGTACAGCCATTAGAGCCAGGTGCTGTATTCCATACTCCACCTTGTACTATTCATCGTATGATTGCCTACGATGATCTACACTACACAGAAGCTAGCACTACACAATTAGATGACGTGATCCGCTTAGAAGATTCAGCTAACCGCGGACATGGAAGGATCGATTCAGAACATGAGTAAACCATTAACAGTACTAATCCTTGCAGCAGGCTACGGTCGCCGTATGGGACAGTTTAGCCGCATGATTCCTAAAGCACTTGTGCCGTACGATAACAAGCCTTTAGTAAGTCATATTATGAGCAAGTTTGATCCCAACACTAAGTTTGTTATTGCCTGTGGGCACATGGGTCAATTGATCAAAGACTATGTAAGTGAAGTACATAAAGATAAAAACGTAGTCTATGTTGATATCGACAACTACGCAGAAGGCGACACAGGGCCAGCAACTACTATTCAAATGTGCCAAGAACATATCCGTGGTGGATTCATGTGGTTGAGTTGCGATACCCTATTTGACTTTGACTATAAAGATAAGTTAGATCATAATTGGATTGGCGTACATCCTGTAGATTCAAATATCAGTCAAGACTACTGTTGGATTGAGCGTGACGGTGAAACTATTACCCAAGTACATAACAAAGTAGCTAGTAAAACAGCCGTTGATGCATTCATTGGTCTAATGTATGCGACAGATGATGCCTACTTGGATAACCTAATTGCCCGTAGTGCTAAAGAAACACCAGAAGGGTTTGGCGGACTGGATCTTCGAGCACATACTGTTAGAGGATGGCAGGACTTTGGTACCTACGAAAAATGGGAAGAACTATCAAATGAACTATTTGATGTTAGTTTTCCTAAACCAGATGAATTGTTCTATAACGACAATCGTCAGATCATTAAATTTTGGACTAGCCCAAAGCATGCTGACCTAAGAGTTAAGCGTGCTATGGCCAATCCAGGATGTATGCCAAATAATGTACGTAAGAGTGGAACATTCTTAATACATGACTTTGCTGATGGTGATATTGTCTACAATCAATATACACCTGCACTATATGAAAATATGTTGGCATGGTGTAAGGCCAGTCTATGGAAAGATGCACCGCACGCAGACAATGAAGACATTGATCATCTTGAAGTTTGTAAAAAATTCTATTACGACAAGACCATGGAACGTGTAGAAATGTTCCGTGCTAAGTATCCAACTTGGTCCGAGCCGTGTGTAGTCAACGGTGTTGAAGTAGATACAATCGATACCTACTTGAGTAAGATTGATTGGGCGTACCTATGTACTGAAACTGTGTGGAAATTTGTACACGGAGACCTACACTTTGATAATACAATTTACGATCCCGTTAGTGGACGTTTCACAGCTATTGATTGGCGTACTGATTTTGGTGGTGAGCTATATGGTGATCAATACTATGACCTAGCTAAGATGTTAGGTGGCTTACACCTAAGTTATAAAGATATCAAACATGAGAAGTATGGTTATAAAGAAGTCAATGACTATGCAACATTAGATATACCTAGTGTAAGATTAGTCAATGACTACGAGCAGATCCTAAGAGAGTGGGTAGAAGCACAGGGTCTTGATTGGCGCAAGGTTAAACTCCTAGTGCCTATTATCTACTTGAACATGAGCCCATTACATGAAGCACCATTTGACAAGTTCCTAGTGGCACTTGCACAACTACACTTTAGCAAGGTATTATAATGTATAAAAGATTTATATTAGACGTAGACGGCGTACTAAATGATGGTATGCTCTATTGGGGAGCAACTGGTAAGCCCTTTAAGGCCTTTGGTAACTATGATCACGATGGTCTTAAGTTATTGCGCAGTCACTTAGATATTGAGTTTGTAAGTGCTGATGAAAATGGCTACGGTATTACATACAATCGCATAGTTGAGCATATGAAGTTTCCTTTGACCATGGTTAAAGAAAAGGATCGCCTAAACTTTGTACTCAGCAAAGGTGATCCAAGTGAAACAATCTTTATGGGTGATGGCCCGTACGATGCTAAGATCATGCCTCATGTGGGATTAAGTTTTGCTCCAGCGCAGGCTTGGAGAACAGCTATAAATGCAGCCACGTATGTGACCAAACGTGATGGCGGCAAAGGTGCTGTTATGGATGCTTGTATTATTATTATGGATAAGATGGGGATAGAACATGGATTTTAGATTAGGATTTGGGCCAATGAGCCGCGAGGTAATTACAGCTATTTGTAATTATGCACAAGAAAACAAACAGCCACTGATGTTAATTTCAAGTCGCAATCAAATTGATGCAGACAGTGGTTATGTGATGACAACTCCAGAATATAGAAGTTTGTTGCAGACGTTACCAACAGAATATATTTGGACCTGTCGCGATCATTGCGGTCCTTACTTCCTAGATGTTGAAAAAGGTCTAGATCTACGTGCGGCGGTAGAAGCAACTAAGAAAACTATTGCCTATGATATTGAACAGGGCTATGATCTAATACACATTGATACTAGTCGTGTAGGCGATGCTGAAACATTTAATATCGCAGAAGAACTATTTGAATTCTGTTTAAAATTTAATCCAAAAATTCAATTTGAATTTGGCACAGAAGAAAACGTAGGTGTTGCAGCGGGCATTATCAAGTACAAGCAAGATGTGGCCTTTGCTAAAAACATTCCTAACATCAAGTTTGTTGTGGCACAAACAGGTAGTCTATGTCACGAAGATCACCAAGCAGGTATCTTTGACTATGCGGCTGCTGTTGAATTAGTTGGTGTTGCTAATGCCAATGGTGTTCAACTAAAAGAGCATAATGCAGACTATCTAACTCCAGCAGAGATTCAATTGCGTAGAGATGCAGGTGTGCATGCTCTAAACATTGCACCACAACTAGGCGTAGTACAGACCAAACTATTACGAGCATTGGCCAGCAAGTATGCACCCACTGAATGGGCAGAGTTTGCTCAGGTAGTATTGGCTAGCCGTCGCTGGACTAAATGGACTGACCTAAACGATGACCTACAAAAGGTAAACGTTGCAGGACATTATTCATTTGCCTCACCAGAATATCAACGCCTAGTTGATAAATTACAAGCATCTAATGTAGATTGGCAAGGCGAAGTTAGCTGTGCTATCTATTCAATTTTAGACACCTACACAAAGAACCTATAATGATTGTATTATTCAATGTAAAGATTACAGATATCCGTATGGGCTATCCCTATACACGTGCTCGTTGGATGCCAGAGTCTGTGCGCTACGATGTATTTCGCTACTGTCTGGCTAGCCACGCTGTATTAAAACCTGTAGTAGATAAGTATGTTTTCTGTATTACCATGGCCCCAGAGTTAGCTCATCGTCAAGAAGAATTAGAAGAATATATCTATTCAATCTTTCCTGAAGAACTAGTGGACCTAACCTGGGCACGCAATGACACAGGTGCAGATTGGCGCAAGACCTGTGATCGTGTGCTATCTGATCCCAATCAACTTGTATGGTTAGCTGCCAACGATGACCATATCTTTATTGATCGTAACTTGGACATGGTTGAAAGTGCTATTGCAACTCTTAATGCTGACCCAGATCCCAATGCCATTGTCTATTACAGCCATTGGCCAGAACAAATGCGTATGGCATATCACTTAGGTGGTAAACCTACTGAAGATGGCAATTGGATCAAATACCAATGGGAAAACTTTGATGGTATTATGATTCTCAAAGCTGGACGTTTAAGCAAATACTGGGACCGTGACTATGGTGCCGCACTGATGTTCAAACCAGACTATCTAGGCGCACATCACGGATATAAATGTCCGGGTACAGTATATGCACCTACTAGAGAGATGGTTCGCCATTATGAAGGTTACAGTCATGTAGGTAACGGATGTGATAATGTTGTACCTCCATTGTTTGTTCCACCTGGCTTCTTTGAAAAGCAAATGGTAATCCGCATGGGCTATGTAGATCGTGATGACACAGCTACTAACTTCAATCCAGGATACGAATGGTTATACAATCATGCTCCGGGTGGTACAGATTATCGTTGGGTAGAAGAAGACATTCCGTTGTTCTGGATGGATCATATTGTGGAGATTAACTCCAGTCTAGACTATGATCAAGAACAAATGAACCGGGCACGTGACGCAGCATTTCTAGCCGGCACACGTGTTCCGATGAAATGCTTTAATATTCAATTTACACACCAGGATGCCGCTCCGGCTGAATGGTTCTCAAAACAACTCTTGACAACTCAACCAAAATAGTGTATACTGGCCCTTATAGTAAGTAACAAGGGTCAGTATGAAAATAACTAAATTAGACGGGCGATACACAGCCAACCGTAGATGGGGATTCGCATATAGTGTGACTTTCCCAGGCCACGCTTGGAAAAAGTATTATGCCTTAAAAAGCCAAGCTGAAAAAATGCACGGCTCTACTATAGATATTGGTCGTAGGTATATATGGCGAGATGAAGCTACTAAATTAACATCATCACCTTGGGCTTACAAATATACTAGATCCCGTGAAGACAGTTTTGTCTATTTCCGCACAGAAGAAGTAATGGATCAAACAATTATGATGTATGGGCTAACACGTGAGGATAATTAAACTAGATCGTAGACATGCACTGAGTCATAAGTGGAAATATGCTCTACACTTTGGCACCAGAACGCATGAAAGAAAACACCAGTTGAGGTATGCTCGGGGGTTTATGCAAATATATGGTCCTAGTTACCATGTCAACGAAGATCGTGCTGTATTAGACACCAGCAAACCATTTTGGATATTCAATGACAATTGGTATAGAGATGATAAACGTGGGCGCATCTACTTTAATAATGAATCTGATATCACAGCTATAGAATTAATTATTGCTTGACATTTTGGTTTAATGAGTCTACACTAGCATTTGTTTAGTTAATTAAGATAACACAACAGGAGCAATATCATGGCAGGCAAAGCAACTTCGGTTTACCTTACAGTAAGCGACAAACTAACACACAAGACAATCCTGCACAAGGTATTCTTTAACATGAATGGGCTTAACGAATTTGTAGGCACAGATGCATTTAAAGAACAGTATCCTATAGACAAATATTACCTATCAAAAGAAACCTATTAATGGCCTTAGAAGTTATCCGAGAAGTAACAGAGTGGGCTGTTGATTATAGACAGCCCAATCATGTTTACCTAATGAATGGTGAACGGGTTTTAGGTTACCAAAAGTGGGGTTTGGGCGAACCTATATACTATACTACCAAACAAAAGCTGGACAAGCGTGGACGCAAGTTCGAGAAAGTTGCACTTGAAAATAGCCCGTTTAAAACGGTTGACATTTTGGTTAAATGAGTCTACAATAGCATTTAACAGTTAACGCAAAGGAAAGAAAATGAAAAACTTAGCACAGTACATTGAACGTAAAAATGCATGGGCACGTATTTTTAATAATCCAACCTATGATGTTAATAATCTGTCAGAACGCGATTGTCAAAATTTATACGATAGTTTAGACAATGATCTAAGCCCAGAGAACTTGGCCTGTGACGGTGAACGTAGTGGTGCACAAGTTCGTCAATTTGCACGTTTTTATAATGCAGCGGCTAAAGAATTAGTTAAAATAATTCGCGCTAACGATTATACAATTCCATACGCTGATTTTAAAGAACTTAGATATTAACAGCAGGAGCAAATATGAGTTTCTGGGCACCGCAAACTAATAAAGAATCTAAAACACTAAGCAAGCTAATGGAAGATCCTACTGAATCTGCTAAGATTTTAGAACGTAGAAAAGATCTAAAGCTAATAGCAGAATTAGCAAAACTTCATGACAAAATGCGAGATGCCTTTGCTGATCCTATCCAAGCACAAGCACACCAAAAAAATATAGTTTGTTTGTACACTGAAATGGGAGTAGTAGCTGCTTGCGATAAATTAGCAGAAGAATATCAAGTTGATGCTTGGTGGTGTTACGGATCAACTAATCCATTTAGTCATTGACATTTTGGTTTCTTGAGTGTATAATGCTACACATACACTAACAACACAGGAAGAATATTATGTTTGAAACTTGCGCAAAACAGTTAGTTTTAGTTACATTAACAAACCAAAAAGTTGTTACAGAATTCTACAACGGTACGCTGTTTGTGCGTACTATCACTGAAGACCAAGCTCGTTCAGTGTTCCACGCATTTTGTAAGTCATTGGGTCAGGGCAAGGTACAGGTTAGCCCAATTGGTGACACAGGTGAATACGCTTACGATTTCATTTAACCCTACATCGACCTGACATACTCTCGTAGCTTATACGAGCCAAGAGTTGGTCGCTTGGAAGTTTTCTTCTGTAGCTATGCGGAAACAATAAGCAATAGCAAAGGGCAATAGATAGTCATGTGATAGTCCTATATCTATGTTATATTTTTAGATTGACATTTTGGTTAATCGAGCGTACAATGGCATTTGTTTAGATAACAGGGAGTTGATATGTTTGTTTGGTTATATATAATTTTCCTAATAGGTTTGTTAATTGGCGCAGTAGGTGGTTACTACTGTGGTCTTAAATTTGCTTATGGTCAGGAGTAGTTGATGGAACAGGTTAAATTGACTCGTAAAGAACGTCGAGACGTAATCGCAAGATGCGAAGCAGAACTAGCACGTGAAGCTAAACGTGCTAAGTTAGATGCTAGTCTAGAACGTTTATTAACACGTGCGGGCAAAGATGGCTTTCATATTAGTAAAAAATTGTTTGCACACACAATCCAAAAAGATTCAGAGCGTTTTGAATTTGTGGATTACCAACCAATGCGCTAGTAAAATACAGATTGACAAGCGCACGCAGAGGCGCTATAATAACGAAACATTAATAAGGAGCATAGACAATGCATAGTTTTGTTAAGATTAAAAACGGTAGCTATCGTAATCAACAGGTTAACGATGAGGTATTTCCACTTGTAAAACACTATCAAGTTGGTAGTAAAGGTGGCTTTATTACTGTTGACGGTACAGGACAGTTTGGTAAAGATAAAATTAGAGTACTGGTTAAAAATCCTGCAGATATTGAATTTGTAGACGCTAGTGATTACACAGGCGCAATTAAAACTACAGTACCTGACACACATGCAGGACAAACAGATGAAGAACGTATTGCAGACATTGCACAACGTTTTGAAATTTTAGATCAAATGACTAAAGCAACACTAAACGGTGATATACGTGCGGTGATTGTAAGTGGTCCTCCAGGTGTAGGTAAAAGCTACACAGTAGAAACAGAAATTGAACGTGCTAACTTGTTTACACAGGTAGCTAGCAGAAAACCTAAACACACTATTGTAAAAGGTAGTGCTAGTGCTATTGGTTTGTACAAGGTATTGTACGAATACAGCGACGAAAACAGCGTGGTTGTATTTGACGATTGCGACAGCATCTTGTTTGATGACGTTAGCTTGAACTTGCTAAAAGGTGCGTTGGACAGTGGCAAGGCACGTAAGATTAGTTGGTTGAGTGAATCACGTGTGCTTAAAGACGAACAAATTCCTAACAGTTTTATGTTTAAGGGTAGTGTAATTTTTATTACTAACTTAAAGTTTGATGCTGTACGTAGTCAACGTCTTAAAGATCACTTAGAAGCATTACAGTCACGCTGTCACTATTTAGATTTGACATTAGACACAATGCGTGATAAGATCTTGCGTATTCGTCAAATTGCTAAAACTGGACAATTATTTGCAGACATGGGCATTACTGAAGTTGGGCAAGACGTTATTATTGACTTCTTAGATGCTAACAAAAACAAATTCCGTGAAATGAGTTTGCGTATGGCAATTAAGGTAGCGCAACTTTACAAGAGCTTTCCAAATAATTGGGAAGCGTTGGCTAAAACAACTTGTATGAAAGCAGGTTAATGCGTCATAGAAAGAAACGTGTGGTAGAGGGTAGCTGGTTTAACTTAAACAGTGTAACCAGCCCCACTACTGGTCGTAAACATTATGTGATTAGTGTTAATGCTTATAGGTTACTAAAGTTAGAAGGCATGAACATAGATGATGTGCGCAATCACTTTGACCCATTTCATAATCGTGGTAGCAAGCTAGGTACTAGTTGGAAGTACAGAGATCGTAATACGGCAGAACAATTATTAACTATGGCAATCTTAAAGTTTGGGGCATAACATGGGTGAATTCTATAATAAATACAGACGAATATTCTTTTGGATGGTTATTGCAAATGCCTTGATAGTTGTGTTGCAATTAATATTTGCCTACGGCCATTTAATTAAACATGAATGGTTTGGTCTGGCACTTAGTTTATTCTTTGGCGGTATAAATGCTGTGTGTGCTGTTTATCAATATCGTAATTGGCAACGTGTTAAGCGTGAAGAAAAAGAGTACATGTGGCGAACACTGTCAGAAGATTCAAATATTTTAAGGAGGATTTAAATGTTAAATAAAATTCGTAATTGGTACTTAGGTAATGAAGCAGAAATCACTTGGTTCTTTATTGGATTGTTTACAGCATTTTTTATTGTTGACCTAGGTCAGCATGAGTTTTTAAATGCCACAATTGACCTAGCATTGGTTATCATTAATTATATTTTTAGGAAACGTGTATAATGAAAAATATTGAACTGCGTTGGTATAATGTAGGTACGTATCCAGACAGAGTTGCAGTGTTACAGTATCGTACACTTGACGACAAAGACTGGAGTGAATGGATTGATGTCCCTACAGTAGAAGGCCCATCGGATGAATGAACAAAGAATAGTTTGATCTGTAAATAACTGTATATGAAAACAGACATCCAAATCAACCAAGCGGCCGACTTACTACCTATTACAGTAATTGCTAGTTCTATCAATGTATGGGACGAACAGTTAGAGTTATACGGTAGTAAGAAAGCCAAACTGAATATTGAACAGCTTGCTGACCGTCCTGATCGTGATAGCAAGTTGATCCTAGTAACAGCGATAACCCCAACGCCCTCGGGTGAAGGTAAGACCACAACAACCATTGGACTGGCAGACGGCCTACGTAGGTTAAACTACAATAGTATTGTATGTCTACGTGAACCCGCATTAGGTCCTGTGTTTGGCATGAAAGGTGGCGCTACTGGGGGCGGGTATGCTCAAGTAGCACCAATGGAAGATATTAACCTACACTTCACAGGTGACTTCCACGCTATAGCATCAGCACACAACCTACTAGCTAGCCTAATTGACAATCATCTACATTGGGGTAACAAACTAGGCCTAGACACTAATAATATCACATGGCGCAGAGTTAGTGATATGAACGATCGTGCGTTACGCGACGTTTGTGTAGGTCTAGGAGCCCATAACAGCGTTACACGTCAGTCAGGATTTGACATTGTTGTAGCGTCAGAAGTAATGGCTATTCTTTGTTTATCTAACGACTTTAAAGACCTTAAAAAGCGTTTAGGTAAGATTACAGTTGGTTATACACAGGACAACAAACCTGTTACAGCCAAACAATTAAAGGCACATGGTGCTATGGCAGCCTTGTTAAAAGATGCTGTTAAACCTAACCTAGTGCAGACCCTAGAAGGCACTCCTGCACTGATACATGGTGGTCCATTTGCCAACATAGCACACGGTTGTAACAGTGTTATCGCTACTAAGCTAGGTATGAAGTTAGCTGACTATGTAGTAACAGAAGCTGGCTTTGGCGCCGACCTAGGTGCTGAGAAGTTTATCAACATTAAGTGCCGTAAAAGCGGTCTTAGACCTGATGTAGTGGTCTTAGTAGCGACTGTTAGAGCAATTAAGTACTGGGTTAACTACGATAACCTAGACAAGCATATTGCTAACATTAAAACATGGTATAACCTACCTTGTGTAGTTGCTATTAATCGCTTTGCTGACGACACTGACGAAGATGTTGCTGAGTTAATTGAACACGTTGGTGATTTAGGAGTTGAAGCTGTAGAGTGTACACACTTTAAAGATGGTGGAGCAGGCGCAGAGGAACTAGCGCACGAAGTTGTTATTGCTATTGATAGAGCATCTAAAAAGATGGAATTTACCTACGAAGATGATGATACATTACTGAGTAAACTAAACAAAGTAGCCACACGTATCTATAATGCCAGCGGTGTTGATATGGATGCTAAAGTAGTAGCACGATTAAATGAACTACAGCAAGACTATGGACATTATCCAATTTGTATTGCTAAAACACAAAGCAGTTTCAGTGATGATCCCTCAAACAAAGATGCCGCCACAGAGCATCATGTACTAACAGTACGTGAGTTGAGATTGTGTACAGGTGCAGAGTTTATTGTAGCAGTATGCGGTAACATTATGACCATGCCAGGACTACCAGAACGACCAAACGCAGAAAAGATTTCAATTGATAAAAATGGTAACATAGAAGGGTTAGACTAATGAACAGATACAGTTACAATTTAGCTATAATTGCCATTACAGCATACATAGTTGGTTTCCTACACTGGAGTCTTTGGTGGTTATTGTTGTTGCTGTTTATAGGTTAATATCAATTTAAACTGGCCAGTACAATATAGAAGATATATATTTTAGTAGTAACCCGGCACACTTTCGCACTGTCTAGCTCCTAGTGTGCAGGCTTCAGACCCGTGTAGTAATACATGGGTCTTTTTTTCTGTTGACAATCACGATTTGATAAGGTATAATAGTAATATGCTAATCTTTCAACACGTCGAAGACTACCTAGAATACCTTGCAGGATATGAGGTAGGAGTCAATTCATTATTCATGCCACAACAAGTTGGCCGCATTAGTTTAGCTCGTTATGATGTACAGATTGTTAACAGTATGAGTTCGCATACCTTAATGGGTGGTGCATTGACTGACCGTCAGGCAGAACTAGCACTTAAACTAATTGTAAAATATCGAAGACAATTTGCCAAATTGGGCGTTGAAGTTCTTGTTGATCAAACACCAAAATTTCGCTTACCTATACGACAAATTGATCGTATGAAACTAGTTTGGTTAGATGGTGACAAAATTGGAGTCAGATTTCCCTACGACGGTGTCCTGATTAAAGAAATACAAACATATAGAGATAAAAGTCAGGGTACAGTACACTTTGACCGTGATAGTAAAATATGGCATTTGGGTATGACCGAACAGAATCTCAATTGGGCTGTGGCCTGGGGTGAAGTAATGGGTTTTGAAATTACCAAAGAGATTAGAGATTTGTTTATGCTGATCATCAAATGTGAACAAACACCATATGCAATTAAACTTATTCAAGAAGGTAATGTCTATACTATTACTAATGCTGCACCTAGTCTGATTGAATACATTGAAACTAACTATGGCGGCTTTGGGCTAGACAACACAACACGCTTAATTGATCTATCGGGGTCATTGGGTTATGAAATAGATGACAGTATCCTAGCAGATGCAGAGGCACCGCTACGGTATATTAGTACCAGACATAGCGTACACCTACAACCTAGTGATGACAATTTAGATATGATTTATGATTATGCAGAAATTACTGACAGATATCCTATTTGCATTTACAATCCTACACTAATTGATTTAGATTTAAGTAGATTTAACGAAGAAGAGATAGTTAGATTTGATCGTAATGGTAAAACAAAGACTAGCGAATATGATCCATATCGTGTTAAAGTAGTGTATGCTCAGAAGATTCCATCAACTTGGGATTTTCCTGTGCCTCTAATGGTAACAACATTTGAAATGATGTATGGTGGTAAGAAAATGGAATGGACTCAACGAGCAGAAAAGATAATCCATTATGTATCAACACAATTAAGAGAAACTAACTAATGGCGTTGTTTATGTGCTTCAGATATTTTTCTTTTAGTTTCTTCAGATAATCGTTTACCCAAATTTGCTTTTCTAATATTTTCAGCATGTTCTTTAGATTTAGGTTTGCGCATCTTCTGTTTAGTTTCTTCAGATAGTATTTTACCCATATGGGCTTGACTAATTTGTTGTTTTTCTTCTTCAGTGCGAGGTCGTTTTTTCTTTCCTAAATTAGATAAAGATGATTTTAGTCTAGACTCAGCTGAAACAACTCTTCCTAAACCATACGTATTTCCTTTTAATGCTTCGCTTCTTGCTTGTGAAACTTGTTTACGTATAAATTCATATTGTCTGGAATTTAACCTAATTCTTTCTTGATTATTTTTACTAGTTCTACGAAATGAATTCAAAGCAAATTGCATTTTTCTTTTAAGTAATTTATCATTGATCATTTTAATCAAAAGTAGATGACAGATGTAATGTTCTTTAGCAGTAAGTCTAGCGAGATTGGCTTTTGAATTATCTCCGCCTAAACTTTTAGGGATGATATGATGGTTTTCTGTATATATTTCTTTTGGTAAAATTCTTTTTTGATCGACAATATTAAAATACCATCGTGTGTATTTGTTGTTTATAAATATCATTGCTGACATAGTCCTTTTATGTTAGGGTAGTTGGGAACGCCAATTCCGCGAACTACACATTTATTTATCACTTTCTATTGACAACTATAACTCTTATGCTATAATATGTTATAAGGATAACATTATGGCTCTATGTCGTATCATCATTAAAGATGAAGTAAATTGTAAATTAGAAGGACTTGACTTATTAGATAGAAAATATCTAGTGGATAAGTTCAAATATGAAATCCCAGGTGCTAGATACTTACCAGCAGTTCGTCTAGGCCGTTGGGATGGTCGCGTAGCATTTGCTCAAATGGGCGGTAGCACCTATGTTAATCTATTGCCAGAAATATTGCCCTACTTAGATGAACGTGGATATGATATTGAACTAGAAGATCTACGTGATTACCAAACACAGTTTTCGTTTACAGAAGTAACAGAAGCTACATTTGCACATAAGAATTGGCCTGCTAAACACCCAATGGCAGGACAACCGGTGGTACTTAGAGATTATCAAATTGAAATTATTAACAAATTTCTAGCTAATCCACAATGTCTACAGGAAATTGCCACAGGCGCAGGTAAGACACTGATTACAGCCGCATTAAGTTATACATGCGAACCATATGGACGTACAATTGTTATTGTCCCTAACAAATCATTAGTAACTCAAACAGAAGCAGACTACATCAACTTAGGCTTAGATGTGGGTGTGTACTTTGGTGATCGTAAAGAGTTTGGCAAGACACATACTATCTGTACTTGGCAGAGTCTAAACATTCTACTCAAAGGTAGTAGAACACAGGAAGTAGACATTACCATAGGTGAGTTTCTTCAAGATGTTGTCTGTGTTATGGTTGACGAAGTACACATGGCCAAAGCAGATGCGCTTAAAACTCTGTTGACTGGGGTAATGAGTCAGATACCTATTAGGTGGGGATTAACCGGCACAATTCCCAAGGAAGATTACGAATTTGTCAGCCTAAAGTGTTCAATTGGAGACGTTATTGGCCGGTTAAGTGCCAGTGAATTACAAGACCAGGGTGTACTATCACAGTGTCATGTAAACGTTGTTCAATTGGCAGATCATGTAGAATATAAAGATTATCAAAGTGAACTACGCTATCTATTAGAAACTGATGCAAGATTAGACTACATTGCACAGCTAGTAGAACGCATACGTAAAACAGGTAATACCTTGGTCCTTGTTGACCGTATTGCACCAGGTAAGGCCCTGTTAGAAAAGATTAATGGTGCAGTGTTTGTGTCTGGAGGCACTAAAGCAGATGATAGAAAAGAAAGCTATGACGAGTTTGCGACTAGTGATGACGTGGTTGCTATTGCCACTTACGGTGTCGCTGCTGTTGGTATCAATATTCCTCGTATTTTTAACCTTGTGCTCATTGAGCCTGGCAAGAGTTTTGTTAGGGTCATCCAATCTATTGGACGTGGCATTCGTAAAGCGGAAGACAAAGACTTCGTACAGATCTGGGACATAACCAGTACCTGTAAGTTTGCCAAAAGGCATTTAACCAAACGTAAACAATTTTATAAGGATGCAAACTATCCATTCGCAGTTGAAAAGACGGAGTGGCAATAAACTATGTACATACTAACACTTGAAAACCAAGCATATGAAATGAATGAGATTCCAGATGAAGTTGAGGATCTACGCTTTGCTATATTAGACAACAGTGACCCAAAGAATCCAGACTACTTCTTCATACCGTTAATCTTTTTAGAAAGTTTTAACAGTCCGGCATTAGTATTAAACATTGGCGGCAACATTGTTAAAATGCCTGTGGATTGGCAGGTGCTTATTGGCGAACCGGACTTTGGTGACCTAGAGGTTATTCCACTTACATCGATTAATGATCGTGGCTTTAGTGTGTTTACGTTTAATCCGTTGGGTAGCTTTAAACCAGAGTTTCACCCTGTAGAAATTGTAGACATTTACCAAGATGTTAAATGGTACTTCCCTAAACTACGCCCGGGGCAGATGCTAGCAGTTCCAATTGCAGAAGGTGACAAACCTATGTGTGCCTACTTTGTTAAAGATATCAGTCGTCAAAGTGAAGTGGTAGACTATAGTAAAATCTGGTAATGAGTCTAGTTAAACGTATAACTGAGTACACTGTTTTTGAAGATCCAAATGGATTTGAAACAGTGTATATTAAACTACCCGGTGAAGAGATGCGCGAGCTATCGGTTGAAACCAGTGATGATGTAGATAAGATTGCAGAAATCAAACAGAATAAACTTTGGGGTGAAATTCGTCGAGCAGCTAAGTCAAATAGTGCTTTACAAAATGCTCTTGATCAATGTATAATTATATATAAGCTCATTGAGGAACATGACGATGGCATTTAATCCAAAACAATTTAAACAAAAGAAGAAGCGTGCAGTTGACCCAAATGCACCACCAAGACCTAACCTATTAAGTCAAGACAAAAAGCTACGTGAAGCGCAGTCGATCATCGAAGATCTACAAGCACGTGTGCGCAGTCAAGGTGCAGAGATCGACACACTAAAAGCTGGTTATAGAGATATGCAGACTAGTATATCACAGATGATTAACTATCTTAGAAAGGGCAAATAATGGCCGCAGACTATAACGACCCATTATATATTGGCAACGAAATGGCTGCATTTGATCGCAAAGATCGTGCATACTATGATAAGTTTACAGATGAGCAGAAGAAAAAGTTCAGTACATTCTTAATGCTAAAATATGGTCCTAGTGTCAGCGGTAACAGCGACATGCAGGCCTACTATCTAATGGCCACAAATGAACGTGTTAACAAGAACTTCTTTGATCTAAACAAACACACGAAACTACAATGGTTATTGTGTACTACTGTTAGTCCAAACATGGGCAAACAGAATCACTATTGGCTAGCCGCTAAGAAGAAAGACGGTAGTGACAACAAAGCAGTTAAGTTCTTAACTAAACTGTATCCTGATATGAAAACTGATGAAATAGAGTTATTGGCGAAGATAAATGATAAACGAGATCTTACAGACATGGCGCGAAAACTCGGATACGATGACAAACAACTCAAAGCCGAGCTATAAATGCAAGTACTGTGACAAAGAGTTCCGCAAAGAAAGTAGTCTTGCGGTGCATCTCTGCGAGGTAAAACGTCGCTGGAAGGAAGAACGAGAAACAGGTGTACAGTTTGGACTTCAAGCGTATCTACGTTTCTATGAAATGACACAGGGTTCTGCAAAGATGAAGTCATACGCAGACTTTGTAGCTAGTCCTTATTATCGGGCATTTGTTAAGTTTGGTCGCCATATGGTAGCCATACGTGCAGTTAACCCTAAAGTGTTTATTGATTGGGTTATTAAAGAAAACAAAAAGATTGACCATTGGTGTCATGAAGCCATATACTTAGAATATCTTAAAGGATATATGCGCAAAGAAGCAGTACAGGACGCACTAGAACGTGCGCTAAAGGAGATGCAGGATTATGCTGACAGTCATCCAGAGCTTAAGGGTGGGTTTAGTGACTATTTTAGATATGGCAATACAAATCGTATTTGCCATCATATTGTCAATGGTAGGGTTAGTCCTTGGATTGTCTTTAACTGTGATTCGGGCGTGGCATTTCTTGAATCGCTTAGTGACGAGCAGGTAGCCATAGTACTACCATGGATAGATCCGGACTTTTGGCAACGTAAATTCCAAGACTATCTAGCAGATAGTGAATGGGTTAAACAAATATTAAAGGCAGCAAACTTATAATGGAATTAACTGAACTAGCAGAGATGATTACAGAACTCAGAGGTGATATGTTAATGCTACGTAATGACATATTATTAATATCACATGATATTACACAGCTTAGACAGCAAATGGATAAGATTGAACAGGCAGTAGATCAAGCTAACGAACCACCAGACTCGACTAATTGGGTAGTAGAGAAATTCTAATGAAATTTAAAAGCGATATTGACATAGACTTTGCAGACCGTGATGAAGTAATTAAATTACTTGACGTTATCCCTGCAAGTATATTGCGTGATGGTTCCTTGGTCAAACACAACACAGGTGTTTATGCTACCGATATACCTATAGATCCATTCAGTGGTCAAGCAAGTTTAGATCATAATCTTGCCGAAGAGCGTGGTTATATTAAATTAGACTTTCTTAATGTAAACTTATACAAACAAGTTAGAGATGAAGCACACCTGGTTGAACTGATGCGTGAGCCAGACTGGGCTAAGTTATATGACCCGGATATCTGTAGTAAACTAATGCACGTTAATGGGCATTACAATACATTAATTCAGTGTCCAGAACCAGTTAATTCTATTCCACGACTAGCTATGTTTTTAGCTATTATACGACCCGGAAAGAGACATCTAATAGGCTTGCCCTGGGCAGAAGTTGCTAAAACTATTTGGGACAAACCTGAAGACGGAAGTTATGCTTTTAAGAAAAGTCATAGTTGTGCATATTCACAGTTAGTTGTGGTTCATATGAATCTACTAGAAGAAAATACTAGAGCGGAGATTTGAGTACTTTCCAATTTTTACATTTTCCTCGGGTAGGAATTTTTCCATTTGCTATTCCAGCAATAGTATTATATCGTAAAGAATGTTCTAAACAAAAATCAACAAGCCCGCCAATAAATTCATAATATTTGCCATCGGGCGATACTAAAGTCCACTGTTTAGACATTCTATTTTTCTCGCCAGTTTCTGCTTGTTTTTGTTCAGAACGTAGTTTCTTCAGTCTTGCTACGGTATTACTATCGTATAACTCTTCGTATGTTTTGCCTTTACGAATGCTACTTTGTAATTTTTTTGTTTCCTCTGATCGTTTCGTTCCATATGCGTGATGCGACGATCCTTTAACCTGAGACATAGCATTTGATTTTTCTTTTCTTAACAATTCGTAAATTTTAGACGTTGTTTTATAACGTTGTTGTCCTTTACCCACAACATTAGCCATTAACCAGGCAGCGTGTGCCATTTTTCTTTTTGAGATACCATCTGTTATTTTAACAAGTAGGCAATGGCATATGAAATGTTCGCGGCCAGTTAAATTTACAAGATTTTCTTTTGTATCATTTCCGCCTAAACTTTTAGGGATAATGTGGTGTTTTTCTGTGTAGGTATTTTTGTTTAATGATCTTGTTTGAGCATTAGAAATAATGCTATAATAAATGCGTGTGTATTTGTTCTGAATAAATATCATTGCTGATGTCTCCTGTGACATTAGAGTAGTTGGGAACGCCAATTCCGCGAACTACATAGTTATTTATCTCAACTAACCTTTCTGACAAGCGTAATACTTCTGCGTTTACTACGTTTCTGTGCTATTTCTTTAAGACTAATGTAAGGGCCGTGCTGTATATCTACGTCTTTGCTGTTGAATGTCTTTAGACAAACTCTGAACTCTACCCAATCCTGCTTTAAAAACACATTAATAGGCACTAGTCTATTACTTTCCCACCACCATTGATCGGCTAACTCTAAGAACTTAGTCTTCTGTTCTATAGTGCGCAGAGCCGCGTAGTCATAGATAGTTGTTATCAGTTCGTCCGAGTTTTGTATAATACCTATATAGTCGTTACCACCATAGGTTATGAATGAAATAAAAGGATATTGATCCAGTAAATTCTTGTAGACGTCTTCCATCGAGATGCGATAAATACCTTATAAGAGATCGAGACCAAAAGTGCCTACAATCACAAGTTATTTATATCTTCAAAAAATTCAAGTAGAACTTCTGGATTTTTCAGACCCTACAATTAAACCGAGGAACCGCCCAGTGTACGCCCGCCCAATAAAAATCTATCAAGGGATTGATAATCCTGTACAAATTAAAGTATTAAATCAGGACCAAAAACCTGTTAATTTAAACAGATACACAGTGCAGGTGGATATACAAGACCCTGTTAATCAAACAACAGCCTATAGTTTTGCAGCAAATGGATCTTCACAGTACAGTAATTTAACCATAGGCACTACTACAATATTGTTTGCTGCCAACGTGGTTAACAGTTTAGATCAACGTTTTTATAAAGTTACTACAAGAGTTATTAATAATGCAGACAGCACGCAGGCTCCGCTGTATGCAGATGCTAACTTTGGCGTGCCTATTGATTTAGAAGTATTACCAGCTTACTACTCAACCACCACTACAGTGTTTAATACATCTGAAACAGTTATTGACCCGGGATTGTTACCATAATGGCTATAAACTACAGCAACGTCGCTATTACCAAAGTATTATTATTACGCGGTAATACCATACAAAATGACAGATACCTAGGCCTGCCAGGTGAACCTACCATTGACCTAGAAGCTAAAACACTGCGCATCCATGACGGTGTTACAGTTGGTGGACATGAAATAGAATCTACTGCTAATCTCAGCAGTTTCTCAGGCAATATTATACCTAGTGCTAATAGTGTTTACAGTCTAGGCAGTATTACTAATCAATGGCATCATCTATACGTCAGCAGTAATACTATTTACATTGGTGGTACAGCACTAACGATCGCCAACGGTAATCTAACAGTTGGTGGTAACGCAGTCACTGGCACGGGTAGCGGCAATGTAGCTAACCTATGGAACAGTGGAAAAACAGTCAGCCTTGGTACAAATGGAATAACAACATTCCCTGGTGATATTTATTTTAATAACAACAGCGGTGTAATTGAACAAGGTGCGAATAGACTTACAATCACTGGCAATGCTATTCAGGTTAATACTGGTGCTTACTTCAATGACGATGGTGAAGCTGCGATATTTGCTCTTACATCTGTGCAAATAGCCACTGATACCAACAGCGTTACTCCAAAAACCTGGGATTTTAGCCAAGCTGGTAAACTGACATTTGCTGGCACGCTGACTAATGGTGCAACGTTCGACGGTAATGATTTTTCCGCCGCACCTAACAGTTTTATAGAACTTGCTGGCTACACTGGTAATACTTATGTGGGTCTTGACAACGATAGTGTGTTTATCCAAACAAACTGGAGCACGGCAGGAAAACAATGGACATTCGGCACAGATGGTACTACATTATTTCCAGATCAGGCCATTGATGGAGGAACAGCACCAATTGAATTAAAGAGTCGTAGTTGGAGTCAACTGACATATAACAATAGTGACATGAATCAACAGCCTAACAAAAATCACAGCACTACATTTTATGTAGAAGGTGGTGATGCGTTGTTAGAAATATTCCGTTGGGACAGTGGTAATGTTATGCAACATCGTCAATGGACATTCTCAAGTGATGGTAGTTTATCATTGCCAGATACAGGTAGTATTACATTCCCAGACAATACTGTCCAAACCACAGCATTTAGTAATGCCGCAGTCAGCAGTTACCTAGCAGATACTACACTTAAAACTTTTGGTGACAGTGTAACTATCACAGGTAATCTAACAGTCCAAGGTAATCTATTCCTTACTGGTAATACTACCTTAGTATCAACTAACAACCTGATTATCAATGACAACATTATCTATGTAGCTAATGCCAACCCAGGCAGTAGTCTAGACATTGGTTTCGTTGGGCACTTTACAAGTACCGCATATCAACATACAGGTCTGGTTCGTCAAGCAACTAGCAACCAATGGCAACTGTTTAGTAACGTGGTTGCTGAGCCTGGAGCCACTATTGACTTTACTAATGCCGTCTACGATGACATCAGAGTTGGTAATATTACCAGCCCGACTATTATAGGTATTAATGCTAACGTAGCGACAGCTAACGTTGGTATCAAAGGTTATGTTGACCTAGCCAACACTATACAATCCGCACAGTTAACAGCGGCTAACACAGCATGGGCCGCTAATGCTAGTGCGCAACAGACATTGATCAGCTCACTACAAAGTAATGCCGCTAGCCAGGAAACAGAAATACAAAGTCTATTTGCTAACAGCTATCAGCAACAGGCTCTGATAGGTAACCTACAGGCTAGTGCTTACAGTAACGTCAACGTAGCGGCATACTTAAGTTCACAGGGCATTGGCGGCGGCAACTATAGTAATGTAAACGTAGCGGCTTATTTAACAACTAACAGCTACCTAACCAGCAACCTAGCTAACTTGTCTAATTACGCTTATGCAGCCAACGTAACCTCAGCTAATGTAGGCATGAAGGGCTACGTTGACCTAGCTAATTCAATCCAATCAGCTCAAATGACCGCGGCCAACGTGGGTATCATTGGTTATATCGATCAAGGCAACACTATACAAGCGGCTGCAATTACAGCGGCCAACGTGGGTATGCTAGGCTATGTTAATAGTCAATCATTCTATAGTAATGCAAAGGTAGCAACATACTTACAAGCGGGTAATATTGCTAACGTGAGTGTAGCTGGTAATGTAACAGCTACTTACTTTGTAGGTAATGGCGCACTGTTAACCGGTATAGCCGCAAGTAGTAACTATGGCAACGTACAGGTAGCACAATATCTGCAAGTAGGTAATATTGCTAATATTTCAGTGGCTGGTAATGTAACTGCTACTTACTTTGTGGGTAATGGTAGTCAGTTAACTGGCATTCCAGCTGGATATAGTAATGTACAAACAGCGGCATACTTAAATGCTACAGGTTACAACTTATATTCAAATGTAAACGTAGCCGCTTACTTGTCAAGTCAAGGCATTGGTGGTGGCAACTATAGCAACGTAAACGTTAAAGCATATACCGAAACCATTGGCTTAACAAACTATAGTAATGTTAACACAGCAGCCTATACACAGACAATGGGCTACACTAATTACTCAAACGTAAACGTAGCTGCATACATACCAACGCATACAGGCAACGTTGGTGTAAACAACTTAATTGGTACAACACCTAACGTAACATTGGTAGCTAACAGCTACTCAACAACCTATGACATCTACGGTAACGTAGCATTTGGTAATGCACTATATCCGGTACAAGTTTATGCTACTGGCAATATTTCAACTAGTGGTTACCTATTTGGTAATGGTGCGTTCTTAACTGGTATTGTCGCATCGGGCGGTGGAGGCAGTAGCAATTATTCAAACGTAAACGTAAAAGCCTATACAGAAACAATTGGGTTAACTAATTACAGCAATGTAAATGCTAAAGCCTACACTGAAACAATGGGCTTCCAAAACTTTGGTAATGTAAACGTTGCTGCATTTACTAGCGGATTGACTAATTATTCAAACGTAAACGTAACATCTTACCTAGCAGGTAACATCACAGTGGGCAACATTGTTGGCGCACAACCTAACGTATACGTTCAAGCTGGTGCATATACATCGGTATTTGATAATTCTGGTAATGTAACAGTACCTGCACTATTCACAGCAGGCAATATTCAAACAGCAGGTTACCTATTTGGTAATGGTGCTTTCTTAACTGGTATTACTACAGCAAGTAGTTCATACAGTAACGTTCAGGTTGCTACCTACTTGCCAACATACTCAGGTAACATCGCTAATATTACCCTAAGCCCAAGCGGCATATTAACATTCGCTGATGGAACGACACAGACCACAGCAGGTGGAGGTGGAAGCAATTACAGTAATAGTAATGTAGCATCATATTTAATCAGCAGTAACGCAACCTTTATTGGTAATACAGGTAATGTTAGTTCAGTATACCCACTACAAAGCAACATCCAACAGTTTTTCATTGGTAGCCAAACTAGTATATTAAGTGGTGCTGCTCTTACTCCCGCAATTACATACCTGCTGAATAACTTATACTATGATGCCGCAGGAAATCAAAAATATCGTAATACCCAAACAGGGGCAACCTCATTCAGTATGGGCTCCGCTGGTTTCTCATGGGCTGGAACTACTGGCGCTGTTACTGCCAATGCCGCAAGTGGTATAGGATCGTGGCTATCACTTAGCGGCAGTGGACTTAGTACTAACAACAGCCTGCCTATTACAGCAGCTGGTGCGTTAACAACTACATCTGGCACATTGAATTCAGGTGCCGCAACAGCCGCATTATTTAACACTACTGCTACAACAATTAACCTAGGTGGTGTTGCAACAGCAATCAACATGGGCTCAACTGGTGGTACTGGTAACGTGTTCTTTGGCGGTAACGCAATACTACAAACACCAAATGCTGCCTTAGGCACTAACCTTTATCCACTGGTATTACGTCCAGCAGGACAATACAACTATATCTTACTATACGGTATCGCTGGCGGATATAACAGCCCTCCTTACACTAGCCAATCACTAACAGGTGGTAACGGCTCAGGAATGACAGCCAGCTACAGTTCAGTGGGCGGCTATGTTAGCCAAAGCTCATTGGTTGTAACTAACCCTGGTACTGGATATAAGAATGGTGACATCCTAACCCTACCAGGCGGTGGTGGTACCACAGTTCTACTATTCAATTACAATCCTGCGAAAACCAGCAACACTGCCTCAGCCAGCTATACATTTGGCTTTGATGGTAACTTAACCTTACCTGGCAACATAATATTCCCTTCTAGTTCTTATATCTACGGTGATTTCAGTAACGCCACAGTGAACAGCAGAACTGTGTTTGTTACCACTGGAAATAGTACCACAACAGGCATCTATGCTGCACCAAGTGGTACAGGTACTGGTGCTGCATGGCAAGCAGCTAATAGCAGTAACCTAACAGCCGCCAGCAAGATCATGATTACTACTAACGGTAGCACTGATGTCCAACTGGTATCTGGTATAAACGGCGCAGGCACATACTTGCCATTGAGCTTCTACAATAATGGCGCGGCACAGATGCAGCTGACTGTAGCTGGTAACTTGGCAATGACTGCGAACAACAGCATATCTACAAGTGGTACTGGGTATTTCTTAGGTAATAGCATTGGTATCACAGCCGCATATACTGGTAATGTTACTGCTGGTGGTGTGGTTGCTACACAATACGGAAATAGTTTTGGTACAACAGCTACCTATACCGGTAACATTTATGCCGCAAACTTCTTTGGTAATATAACCAGCGGCAGTACTGGTAATCTAAACGTAGTGGGTAACTTGATATCTACAGGTTATGGTTTCTTCCCAGGAGCATACAACGAACAAGCAACAACATCTGGTGTATTCATTGGTAACACTGGTAGTGGTACACCTAGCCCACGTATTGGATTCTATAACGGTAACGTATCACAAAACTGGCAAGTAGACAATTACTTTGGTCAATTCCGCTGGTTTACTCCTGGTATTACACAGATGAACTTGGATAACACTGGTAGTTTAACAGTTACTGGCAACGTAACTGTTAACGGTGCTAATGGGGTAGCAATGCCTCTTCGTCCAGCGTTCCGTGTATACGGACAAGGCGGCAGTATCGGATTGAATGCTAACTTAACTGCTACTAATTGGACAGTTGATTACACACAAGGAAACTCAGCGGCTTATCTAAACGGCACAAACGGCACGTTCACTGCTCCTGTTGCTGGATTGTATCAAACTAGCCTAACAGCTAGAACAACCTCAAATACCAACTCTTCTGGTATACAGGCTGTTATACAACAGATAAAATCCGGATCTAAGACTGTGGCAATGATGATAGAGTGGGGCACAAATACCACGTTCAATCATGCCACCGGATCAACAACAGTTAAACTAGCAGTAGGTGATAAACTTGTCGTGCAATGTATATCCGACGGCGGCACTGGTGGATTTAGCTTTGATGGCAACGATCATTGGGACGTGGTTTACTTAGGCTAATTATGTATATCAACGGTGTAACAATACAAGGTTTAGGTTTAGTTAGTCCAGTATACTGGACTACCTACCACACAAGGTTTGGAATTTAATATGATATTAAAAGGTATATCACTTAGTGGGGTAATAGTACAGGACATTCTTGGTATTGTAACCGACGGACTGTATGCTAACTACGATGCGGCCATAGGTGTCAGCGGCACTACATTTAACGATAGCACCGGTAATGGACACAATGCTACCTTACGCAATGGTGCAACTACTACTATAGTTAACGGGTATCCTGTACTAAGATTAAATGCCGCGGCCAGCCAATACTTTGTTGACACTAACAGCTACAATAATGATCTAGATAATGCCTTTACCTATGACGTATGGTGCTGTCCATTAACTGGTGCATCGCCTGGTATACTTATCAGTGAATGGGATAACAGTGATCTCAATATTGGTGGTTGGACTACTGACCTAATGGGCTTTTCAAACGGCACGATACAAATGGGTGTATACAATACTGGATATGTAACGGGTCCAAGTTGGACTCTGCTTAATTGGTATCACATAGTAATGACCTACGATGTTAATGTTAGTCCTACTCTTAACACTTATGTCAACACAGTATACGCAGGGTCAACAGATGGAACCAAAGGTAGTCCAACTCCTACATATTTGACCATGGGCGCACCAGGTAACGATTATATAAACATCGCCGGCACCCCATACTTCAATGGTTGGATTGGTGCTTGGAAGATCTACAATCGTGCAGTATCAGCCGCAGAAGTTCAACAAAACTACAACGCTCTTAAGGGTAGATACGGACTATGATAATTCAAGGTGGAACAATTAGAGGCAGCACAGTATACGATCTGACAGATTTATACCCATTTACTTTCTTTAACTTTACATCAAACATTGCAGGTCCTGCAGGTCCTACATTAGGCAACTTATACAACACCTACAGCAACTCAGCCAACACATGGATAACCAGCACAAACTATTTTACAGTGCCTAATAGTTGGCCGGGTTATCAAATCTGGACTGTGCCACATACAGGCCCATATCAGATTACTGCTGCAGGTAGTCGTAGTGGATTAGTTTCAGTATATGCAGGTAACGTAACGGCGGCCAATGCGTATGGTCGTGGCGCCGTAGTACAAGGTGTATTTAATCTAACACGTGGGCAGAAGATTACCATACTACCAGGACAACCCAGTGCCAACGTTTTCCAAGTCAGTACCTACGCAAGTCCAGGTGGCGGTGGCGGAAGTTTTGTAGCCCTAGGTAATATAGCCAGCGATGGGTTCGCTAATCTAACGCCATTGATCATAGGTGGCGGTGGTGGTGCACCTGGTTGCTGGACCAGTAACACTAGTAGCCCCCTCCCAGGTGGATATGGTGTAACTACTAAACGTGGCGGTAATAGTGCTGGATATATAACAGCCACAACTACTTCTAATAGAACAGGTGCTCCTGGTGGTATAGCAGGTTCGGGTGGTAACACCCATGTCAGCGTTAGTGGAGTAACTAGTACTAATGGATTTGATAGTGGTGCCGGTGCAGGTTGGTCAGGAAATGGTATAACATGGACTAGCACTACATGGACAGCTAATACCAGAGCAACACCTAATTCCCAAGGGGGCGGAGGTGGTACAAGTTTCCAATCAAATGCTGTGGGTGGTATGAATTCTGTAACTTATCCAGCATTAGGAACAAGCCTGGGAGGATTTGGCGGGGGTGGCGGCGCTGGGCCCATTACAGGTGGTGGTGGCGGTGGATATTCAGGCGGTGGCGGCGCATTTAACCTTGGTGGCACTCAGATTGATTCCGGTGGAGGTGGTGGCAGTTATATTGATAGTAATGCTACCAGCGTGGCTACCAGTGATGGACAGTTTGATTTGAGCGGCACGTTTAATGGTAGTGCTATTACCAATTTGGGCACTTATAACAATGCCGCAGGTTATATTACTATTGTAAAATTGTAACAAACACTTGATCTAACCAAAAGTTTAGTGTATAATATAGTATATGCTGAATATCGTCTCTGACTTTGTTAAAACAATCTTGCCTGCTAAGAAGATAGCAACACCCAACGGCTGGACTAAGTTTAACGCACCGTGTTGTACTCACAACGGTGAAACTCCGGACACACGTATGCGTGGCGGTATTACGTTCGATGCAGATGGTAAAGTTGGCTATCATTGTTTTAACTGTAACTACATCACAGGATTCCAACCCGGACGTCAGCTAACATTCAAATTTCGCAGACTATTACAGTGGTTGGGTACTAGTGAAAACGATATCAAACGATTAGTTATTGAATCTATACGTATCAAAGATCTGGTTAATCCAGATGAGATCAAAGAAGAAATAGAAGAAAAGATTGAGTTTAAAATCAGACCCTTACCAGAAGGTGCTGTAAGTTTCCAAGCACTATTAACACATCATATACTTGCTGATTTTACCGATGTTCCGGAAGAGTTAAATCTGGCAGTTGACTATGTTACTAATAGAAATATTGACCCCGCTAAGTATGATTTTTATTGGACAGACAGTACCGATCATAAATTAAATCAACGTGTGATTATTCCTATGATATGGGAAGGTAAGACTATTGGCTACACTAGTCGTGCATTTGTAGATGACGTTAAGCCCAAGTACTACAGTCAATATGAGCCAAACGTTGTATTCAATACTAATAACCAATTGCTTGATAGCAAGTTTGTTATTGTAGTAGAAGGCCCTTTCGATGCTATGGCAGTTGATGGAGTAGCAGTGCTAAGTAATGAATGCAGTGAAACACAGGCTAATATCATTGAGAGTTTGAACCGTGAAGTTATTGTAGTAGCAGATAGAGATCGTGCTGGTGCAAAACTAATCAATCAAGCACTTGAATATGGCTGGTCAGTGAGCTTTCCTGTATGGCAAGAAACCTGTAAGGATGTCAGTGAAGCAGTAGACAAGTATGGTAAACTATTCGTACTGAAATCTATTATAGATGGTAAAGAGTCGAGTAAATTGAAAATTGAACTAATGAAGAAAAGACTATATAATTAACTATGGCAAAAGAATACACAGCAGACCTACAACGACTATTTTTAGAAATGATGATTCAAGACGCACAGAGTTATGTACGTGTGCAGAACATCTACAATCCAGAAAACTTTAGTCGTGAACTACGTGATGTGGCAGAGTTCATTAAAACACACAGTGATGAATATAAAACATTACCTACGATTGAACAGATCAAAGCAGTAACCAAAGTAGAATTAAAACACGTACCAGACCTAACAGAAGACCACTATAATTGGTTTATGACTGAGTTTGAGGGCTTTACTAAACAGCAAGAACTTAGTCGTGCTATTCTAGCGGCCGCAGATATGTTAGAAAATGGTGACTATGATCCAGTTGAAAAACTAATCAAAGATGCAGTACAAATTAGCCTTACTAAGGACATGGGTACTGATTACTTCTTAGATCCTAAAGCACGTATTAACAAATATTTTAACAGTGGTGGACAGGTAAGTACTGGTTGGCCTACTATGGATAAGATTCTTTATGGTGGTATGAGCCGTGGCGAACTAAACATCTTTGCAGGTGGGTCTGGCTCGGGTAAATCACTGGTAATGATGAATATTGCACTTAGTTGGCTACAGGCTGGACTCAGTGGTGTATATGTAACATTAGAGTTGAGTGAAGAGCTTTGTGCTTTACGTACTGATGCTATGCTAACTGACATGGGCACGAAAGATATTCGCAAGGATATTGACACTACTGAACTTAAGGTTAAACTAGTAAGTAAAAAAGCTGGGCAATATCGTATTAAAGGTTTCCCAGCACAGAGCACAGTTAATGATATTAGATCATACTTAAAAGAAGTACAGATTCAAACAGGTATAAGAGTAGACTTTGTTATGGTAGACTATTTAGATTTAGTAATGCCTGTAAGTGTTAAAGTTAATCCAAATGATCAGTTCATCAAAGACAAGTATGTAGCAGAAGAACTACGTAACCTAGCCAAAGAACTTAATGTATTACTAGTAACTGCATCACAACTCAATCGTTCAGCAGTTGAAGAAATTGAGTTTGATCATAGTCATATTGCAGGTGGTATATCTAAGATCAATACAGCAGATAACGTATTTGGTATCTTTACAAGTCGTGCTATGAAAGAGCGCGGACGCTATCAATTACAATGTATGAAATCACGTAGTTCAACAGGTGTTGGGCATAAAGTAGACCTAGAATATAACATTGAAACAATGCGTATTACAGATCCGGGCGAAGAAGGACAGGGCGATTATAGTCAACGTAGCCCAGCAGGTGGCATTTTAAATCAAATTAAAACAGGTAGTACTGTAAACAAAGATACGGGCGAAGTAACAGATCATCCTAAGATTGTTGCAGGTGTAGATAGCAGTAGATTAAAGTCTATGCTGGCAGGATTGAAAACTAGTTCTGATTAAGATCATATAAATAGTATAAATTGGAGTAAGATCTTGCAGAAACGCACACGTAGCATTCTTTCAGAACTTGATGAGCTATTAGCGCACAAAGACAAAGAGAACCTTCTTGAGTCACGTGCTAATAACATCATTAATGGTGCTATTAACCTTATTAATCAGATTCGTGAAAACTATGACGCCGAAACAGCCGGCGAGCTAGAACGTCGTTTCCTTAATGCTATCAAGGGCCAAGATCCTGCTAAGTTTGCCCGAGGCATAAGGAAATTACGTAATGAAGATTAATGATGTTCTAACTGAGGCGCCTAGAGTAGACCCAGCAACAATGAAAGCACGCCAAGCAAGAACAGCGGCTTTTAATCAAAACAAACAACAAGCACAACAAGCACAACAACCTGCTCCGGAACAAGAGCCAGCACCAGCACAATCTAAACCCACAATGAAGATTGCAGATCCTACGTACAACCCAGCAATGAAGCCAACTGCTACCGTACATAAAGGTGACCCAAATAATCCAAATTATCAAAAGAACTTAGATGCCGCGGCCGCACAAGATCGTGCCGCGGGTCGCACACCCGATCAACCAGAACAAAAACCAGAGCAAAAACCAAAGCAAGAGCCAGCACAGGCAAAACCTAGCCAAGAAAAACCACCAGCACAACCAATTACACAAACGCCAGTACAAGGCGCACCAGAAGAAGATGAACCAACTACTGCAAAAAAATTGCCTTCAAATAAAAGTGGAATAGGATCATTCTTTAAAGGTCTAGGTATGGATCAAACTGCTGGCGCATTTGACACAGCTAAGGCATCAAACATTAACCCTAACATCGAACAAGAAGTACAAAACCTTCCGGATATTAGCAAGCTAACTGCGGCTCAACGTGCAGAACTAAAGAAACAACTACAAGCATCGATGGCATCATAATATGAAAATTACTGAATTAAAAATTAACAATACCAACGCATACTTATACGAAGGACTAACCCCTAAAAACAAATCAAGTATGATGTTATGGGAAAGTGCAGGCCGTGCTATTGCAGAAGCACAGTTAACAGTACCGCAGATTACACAGTTATTCCAACAGATTGAAAAATCTGCAACAGAAGCAGGCGGTAATCGATCAGCTCTTGGCCTGGGTAAAGATGCGCTAGTAGCAGTAAATAATGCCTATAAAGATCTTGTAAGCAAAGTACAAAATAGTGGTCCAATGAAAAATGCAGATGCTGCATACGAGCAAGCAGCCGCTAAACTTAGACAGGCTACAGGTGGTGATGCAGGTGTTATGCAATACGTTGACAAGTACCGCACGTTTGCTAAAGCCCATCCGGTAGCACAAAGTTTAATATATGGAGCCTTAATTGCTGCCGCAGGTATTAGTGGAGCAGGTGCAGGTGGCGCCACCGCACTTGGTCTATTTAAGATGACAGATAAACTTCTACAAGGTGAGAAGTTTAGTGCAGCCGCTGTAGCAGGTGCCGAAACAGGCGCATTAGCCTACGGTGCTAGCCAACTTGGCAAAGCAATCAGAGGTGCGGACCAAACAAGTAACATTCCTACAGACAATGATCCAACTGCATATAGTGATTCTTATGAAGGCTATATGATTGCTAATCAACCTGTAATACCAGGACAACCACTAAGCCAAGACCAGTTATCTGTAATGAAAATGGCAATGGATATGGGTAATAGATATCCACCAGAGGTAATGGCACAGTATGCTAGTCAAGTTGGTGGAGCAAATGAAAGTCGCAATCTAACCAGTAAACAAGTTCTAGCATTGTTTGAACATATTGTTATTGCTGAAGGACTATTTGATAAATTTAAATCAGGTGCAGTTAAGGTAGCAGGTGCTGTGGGCGGAGCTGCTAAGAAAGGTGCACAGGCAACAGCACAAGCAGTGGGACAAAAAGCACAGCAAGTTGGTCACAACCTAACTACTAAAATTACAGTAGATAAACTACAAGCGGCATGGAAGAAAGCAGGTAGCCCAACTGATAGTGGTCCTATTGCTAAGATTGTACAATCATTAGGAGTAGCTGCTGATGTTGTAACTAATAGTCTTAAGGCAATTGGGGTTAAACCAGAGCCTAAAGTAAATCCTGCACAAGGACAAGCGCCAACTGATCAACCAGCAGATGTATCTGGCCTACCTGATATTAGTCGATTGACTAGAAAACAAAAAGAACAGTTATTGGCAATAATTGATCAATTAGATCAAGGGCAAGGTCAACCTAATGGATATAATACACAAACAGGTCAGACATACGCTAGCCAAGCAGAACGCGAGGCAGGTGAAGCAGAGAATGATAAGACTGTGGCGGCTCAGGATGCTAGGTATCAAGCGTGGAAAGAAAAACATTCGCCAAAACAACGCCCAACCTCTGCAGAAGAACCGGCTAATGAAGAACCTATTACTGTTGGCGGACAAAAAATTAATCCCAACGATCCAAAATATGCTAGTCTAATGAGACAGTTACAGCAGGCAAAGGCACAGGCATGAAATTATTTGAAATAAAAAATCAAACACCTAAATGGTTATTAACTGAAAGCAAGAATGCTCATTTGGAGCATCTTGAAGACTTAATATTTAATAGCGGTTATGCAGGTGCAATTGATGCGATTAACTTTGTTGAAAGTCTACGCCATATGCTAGCAGAAGGCACAGGTGATCCTGTAAAACTAACAGTTAAGTGGGACGGCAGTCCAGCTATTATCTGCGGTATTGATCCCAGTGACAGTAAATTCTTTGTAGGTACCAAAGCAGTGTTTAACAAAGGTGAACCACGTCGCTGTAAGTCAAGTAAAGACGTACAGGCATTCTACGGTGATCGTCCAGAACTAGCAGCCTTACTAGAAGCATCATTGAAGTATCTAAGCAAGATTGGCATTGGTGGTGTTATTCAAGGTGACCTAATGTTTGCTGAGGGTGGAGTTACTACAGTTACCGTCAACGGTGAAGACTGCTATGTGTTTACACCTAACACCATTACCTACGCGGTGCCAGTTAAAAGTAATCTAGGCCAACGTATTGCCAAAGCTAAACTAGGAATTATATTCCATACTACCTATGTAGGCGATAGTTTAGAAACTATGAATGCTGAGTTTGGTGTTAATGTTAGTGGATTAAATCAAACTAACGATGTGTGGTTTGATGATGCTACATATAAAGACGTTACAGGGGTAGCCAGCCTTACTCCACAAGAAGATGCAACTATTAAAAAACATCTAGCGGCTACTAAGGCAACTATGGACAAAGTAGGTCAACAACGCTTTGATATTGTTCTACAGGATAAAGAATTTGGTCGTATGATTAAACCTTTTATTAACAAAAGTGTACGTGGTGGATCACAGATCACAGACCCCACTGCATTCTTAAAAGACTTCCTATCACACTACAATGATGAAATGATGAAAGGTATAGAAGACCTGTCAGGTGGCCCACAAGGACGTGCGGCACAAGGTCGCCTAGCTAAAATTAAACAACGTGAACAATGGATCGCTGATAACAGCAATAACCTAGTAGGTGTACTAGCTACATACAAACGTATTATTGAACTTAAAAACCTATTACTAGCTAAACTACGCAAGGTAGAAAGCATAGGCACATTCCAAAAAACAGATGACGGCTATAAAGTAACTGCTCCAGAGGGCTTTGTAGCAATAGGACACAATGGTGGTGCTATTAAACTAGTAGATCGACTAGAATTTAGCCGCATTAATTTTGCTGGAAAAGCATAATATATTCGGTTAATATTTTATAGCAGGCATAAATAAAAGTATGCGCGAAAGCGTACTAATTATTAGGAGATTTAAATCATGGCAACAATCGCACGTACAAATGGTTGGGCACGCCCAACAGACAGCGGTAACGTAAGCGTTACTGGCCGTACCCTTACACACTATACAGTTACATTAGCTGGTCTTTATGACTTTGGTAATGGCACAATCAAGAACTATGCAGCTGCTGGTTCTGATTTTGAAAAAATTGTTTTAGCTATTGAATCAGTTGGTTCGATCGAGTTATTAGGTGCACCACAAACAGGTAACCTATTCCACGTAGCTATCTCTGGTGCTGCTCCATCAGCTCCAGTACTACAATCATACGTTAACACATCAGCTAACGTTGGTGGTGGTGGTGTTTCAGGTACTTCGGTAGCACTATTCACATACTAATCTAAACAGTTAGTAATTGAAACTTAAAACGGCACTTTTATAGTGCCGTTTTTTATTGGCCATAAATATTATTGTGAACACTCAACATTATCTATATCAAGGTTATACTCTCATTGACATTACTCCGACTGGAGTAACTACCTATTCACCGGAACATGAGATTGAACGTAACCAACAGCGTAACTGGGAAACAGTACAACAGATTATTAGTCTACGTACACAGCCTACGATCATATCCACTGACATAATTGTAGCAGATGTTAAAGACTACAACTTTGGCATCAACTACGCAGGTGTGCATAAGATATGGACATTCACATTCTCTACAGACTATGCAGACATCTACCAAGATGGATCTGATAAGTTTGGTCTAGTCAAATATGATTTTAAAATTACTCCAGTAACTCTAGGTCTGACCGAAACAGCACAACCAGAAGTCGCAGTATTCCAACCTAAAGGCCCATGGAATAACGTGTACTTTAAAACAATTAAAGATTAACTAAATATTAGTTGATGCTACAGGCATTCATTAAGGCACATATTAAGGCATACATTAAGGCTCATCGAGAAGCATCGCTTACATAAGGAAGCGACCAATGTCTTCACCGACAGAAATTGAAAAAATAAATCTAGAAGCCCACGTTGAGATATGTGCCGTTAGGTACGCAAACTTGGAAACTAAACTACAAAATTTAGAAGAAAGAATGGACAAATTTGAGGGCCATCTTGTTGATATTAAGAACTCATTATCAAATAAGATAGAAGGCCAAGACAAACAGACCATTAAGATCTTCCTTACCATTGGCGGAGTAGTCTTATCAGCACTACTTGGCTTTATTACTCACGGCCTCTTTAAGTAATAAATACTTACATGAAGATCGTCGAACTTACAAACAAATTACTACTAGCTATCACTAATGAAGAGCAAGAACTTCTTGAGAAATTCTTAGATGATACGGCTATTCCTAAAGGTCAGCTTAACGAGCGCGAGCAAGTTATAGCACACAACCTAACAGTTAAAGACGTATTACTTCGAATTAACACTGATGGCAAAATCTACTACAAAAAACTCATCAACTGAATTTGACGTTGAAAAGATCCGAAGATTCACACAAGACGAACTAGCTAAACTGTCAGCAAGTCCTAGTGAATTACCATTCTGCTATCAATTGGGGTCAGACATACTAATAGGCCGTAGTAAGGTAATTAAAATAGATGACAAATGTTGGCGTGTTTTTGAGCAAGGACAGCAGGCATTTGACTTTTTTAATAGAAAGGATGCAATATACTACTGTATTGCTATACATAAAAATCAAACACAACTAGCTAAAGATATTAAAGAAAACGATTATCTATTAAATAGATTAGAATTTGACGCTACATTATACCGTCATAGATACAAGCAAGCGCAGGAAAAGGATGATGTGTGGGCCGAAGAGTACTTTAGCACACGCTATATAGAAACAATGCACCGCATAGAACAGGCTAAGAAAGAAATTAAGAAAAACCTTAACTTGGCTAAATATATTAAAGTCTAAATAGGAATTTGACAATGAAACTCGCAGAAATGTCTCGTACATCAGCAAAAAAAATTAACAAACTAATGGAAAGCCGCTTTGGTTTTGCTATTAACTTTAACAACATGACAGTTGCTAAAGCAGAAAAATTAGGTGAAACGATCACTGCTAATTTAAACAAAATTCGTCATAGTATTGACGTACATACAGCAGAAAAGAATCCACGTTACATGGAACTACTAACTGTACGTGAAAGCATCAATGCTTGGTTAGGTGAACAACGTAGCCAACTAAATGAAGGCGAAGTAGGTAATGCAGAAGTATTATTAGCTGCACGTAACATGGTAGATAGCATTCAAGATGCTATTGAGAAAGTTGGTAAAATGCAAAATGAGCAATTACCAGAACTATTAGACAGTATTCGTGATCAAATTGGTAGTGAACAAGCTGACGGCTTTAAAAATGCTGTAGGTGAAACACTAGCTGCATTAATGACTAACCTACAATCTGCACGTGAAGGTGTTGATGGTGGTGTACGTATCTTAACTGGTGAGCAAGTTGATAATCCAATGGATATCGGTGGTAGTGATATGCCTCCAGCAGGTGATTTAGGTGCAGAACTTCCCCCAGCACCAACCAGTGATTTAGACACTGACGAAACAGATGGCTTTGCGGCAAGCGATGCAGCTGTTGGCGGTTCAGAAGAGCTTGGCAGAGAAGTACGTTAATCGTGCGTTTAAACGAGTTTACGCATGGTCCAACTAATACCCCAGAGTCTAATTTAGTAACGGCTCTGGAGTTAATTCGTCATAGATACGAAGACGAAGGGGTAGCACCAAAAATTCCTACAGATAGTTTGATTAATATGGTTATTAACACAGACCGTACATTTGACTATCAAGCATTAGTTAATGCTAATGAAACTAATCCAGCAGTACAAAATCTAATCAAAAATCTTAATCAACACATAGTTGAACTTAATCCAAGTGGCGAAGAAGGCTCTAGTGATGATACGATTACCAACACACCAGCCGGTGATGCAGTAACAGCACCTGTAGACACAGTGTCTGATATGGCTGATCGTGCAGCTAAAAAGCGTGGCGCACCTATAGCATAATGTCAAAAAAAGAAGTTGAAAGCCCATGTATTGGTGTTTGTCGACTTAAAGACGATGTGTGTACGGGGTGTAAGCGTACTAGAGAAGAAATGGTTGAATGGTATAACTACACCAACGCACAAAAACAAAAAATAATTGATAGATTAAACGATAATTTTTCTGACGCATGGAAATAATTGTTTGACAAGCTGTTATAAGTTCTATATAATTAATGTATGCTTATACAACGATATGACTACACGCCAATATCCCGCCAGAGTGTAGATGGCAAAAGACTTTACAGTTTACCGGATGGTAGTAGAGTTCCTAGTGTTACAACAATCTTAGATAAAACCAAACCCAAAGAGAAACAAGAGGCTCTAGCCAATTGGCGCAAAAGTGTAGGGGAAAAGCGTGCTCAAGAGATCACCACAGAAGCCGCTAATCGTGGTACTAGAATGCATAAATGGTTAGAGGACTATGTACGAAATAACCGTGATATGGGCGAACCAGGCACTAATCCCTACAGTGTACAAAGTCATTTAATGGCTAAAGAAATTGTTAACGAAGGACTAGTACACGTAGATGAAATGTGGGGCATAGAAGTGCCTTTATATGTAGAAGGACTTTATGCTGGTACTACTGACGCATGCGGAATTTACAAGCAAAAACCGGCCATTATTGACTATAAACAGACCAATAAACCCAAGAAAACGGAGTGGATTGAAGACTATTTCCTCCAGTTATGCGCTTATGGACTAGCACATAACGAAACACACGGAACTGACATAAAACAAGGTGTTATTTTAATGTGTGTACAACCAAAACTATTAGAAGGCGATGTTTGGGATAAACCACAGTTTCAAACGTGGACAGTAGAAGGTGCAGAATGGGATCTTTGGACAGCTCGTTGGTTAGAAAGAGTTGAGCAGTATTACAAACTCACATAAATACTAGATACAAAGTAAGGTGAGAACATGGCTGTAATCCAAATATCCAAAATACAGGTACGTAGAGGCTATCAAGAAGATCTACCAACATTAGCAAGCGGTGAACTAGGCTGGTCAATTGACCAACGTCGACTATGGATTGGTAACGGAACGTTATCAGAAGGTGCTCCAGAAATTGGTAATACTGAGCTATTGACCATTTATAGCCCACTTGGTACGGCGTTAGGTAATCTATCTGTTATTCAAAATCAAATTGTTGGGTTAACTGCTAACGTTGCGGCATTAACGGCAAACTCATCGTCAACTTATTCAACTATTACACTATTTGATAATGTTTCATCTCCAACGTCAACATCTTGTGTACTAAACACATCTACTACTAACTTAATTGACTATAATATCATTAGAGGTACTAGCACACGTTTAGGTACTATCAAGGTTAGTACCTATGGTTCTACTGTGGTCTATGACGACGAATATAGTGAGTCTTCAGACACAGGTGTTACTTTGAGTTTTGCAGTTTCAACAGGAGTTGCTACTTTACAGTACATCTCTACCAATACCGGCACTACCGGTAATTTAAAATATAACGTAAAATCTTTCTTGTAATATGTGGCAAAATTTTTGGAATCTGCGAACAAATGATAGGTTAGCGCAGTGGATGGATATCCGCCACCGCCTAAGCGATCTACCACTGTCTGAAGCTGTGGGTGAGCTAAATCAATTTTGGAGTACTGCTCCATTTGTTACCTATTACCTGGCACCAGATGCTCCTAGTACATGGCCAGATCCCTGGACATTATTAGCCGAAAACTACTATTGTGATCTTGCTAAAGCTCTAGGAATAGTGTACACTATATACTTTACTAGTCATAAAAGCGTAGATGTTGAATTGCATATATATTATGACTATACAGCCAAGGAACGCTACAATGTAGCATGGATTGATGGTGGAAAATATATTCTTAATTTCTGGCCTTACGAGATAGTAAATACAGAACAAGTAGAAGAAAAGCAGTTACAGTTACTATATCGATATTCAAGCACGGATTTAGCATTAGAAAAATATTAAATTAAAGAGGCACTCAAGTTGAGTAATATTCAAGTTAAGAAACGTAGTGGACAGGTCGTACCACTAGATTTAACAAAGTGGCAGAATCAGATTGCTAAGGTATGCCAAGGCATCGCTGATGTAAGCCAGTCAATGATAGAAATCAAAGCGCAACCGCATTTCTATGATGGCATTAGCACACGTGAAATTGATGAAATTACACTTCGCGCTATTGTTGACCTAATTGACGTAGAACACAATCCAGATATTGGGCATGTAAATTATCAATACGTAGCAGGTAAGCAACGTGTTAGTATGTTACGTAAGGATGTATATGGTGATTACGAGGTTCCGCACCTGTATGAAATCGTTAAAACTAATGTAGCTACTGGATTATATACTAGCGAACTACTTGAATGGTATAGTGAAGATGAGTGGAATAAGATGAATGATCTTATTGACCACAGCAAAGATGAAGAATATAGCTATGCCGCGGTTGAACAATTAATCGAGAAATACCTTGTACGTAATCGTAGCACTAAACAGATCTACGAAACACCGCAGGTACGCTATATTATTGCAGCCGCAACAGTATTCCATAAAGAAAACCCACAACAACGTCTACGCTATATTAAAGATTACTATGTATGTGCTAGTGACGGTTTGTTTACACTTGCTACGCCTGTTCTCGCCGGCCTAGGCACACCAACTAAACAGTTTAGTAGCTGTGTGTTGATTAAAAGTGATGATGACTTAGATAGTATCTTTGCATCAGGAGAAATGATGGCCAAGTACGCTAGTAAGCGTGCAGGTATTGGTCTAGAGATAGGTCGTTTGCGCCCATTAGGGAGTCCTATACGAGGCGGGGAAATCATGCACACAGGCATGATCCCCTTCCTTAAGAAATGGTTTGGTGATTTACGTTCATGTTCACAAGGTGGAATCCGCAATGCTAGTGCCACAGTGTTTTATCCTATTTGGCATCATCAGTTTGATGATCTTATCGTACTTAAAAATAATCAAGGTACAGAAGAAACTAGAGTTAGACACATGGACTATGGCGTTGTCCTGTCAGCTTTCTTCTGGAGACGATTTAAAAACAAAGAACAAATAACATTCTTTGACCCTAATGAAGTTCCAGATCTATACGAAGCATTCTATAAGAACACAGAGNTNTTTGAAGAGCTATATGTTAAGTACGAGAAACGTAAAGACCTACGTAAGAAACAGATGTCAGCTGAAGAAGTATTTAAATCTGGCATATTAAAAGAACGTACCGATACAGGACGTATCTACCTTGTGTTTATCGACAATGTCATGAACCAAGGACCATTTGATCCAGAGTATCACACTATCTACCAAAGTAATTTGTGCTGTGAGATCCTCTTGCCAACTAAACCATTTAAACGTTTAGACGATGAAGAAGGTCGTATCGCTCTATGTACCTTGGGTAGTATCAATTGGGGTGCGTTCCGTAACCCAGAAGACATGAAACGTGCTTGCCGTATCTTACAACGTAGCCTATGCAATATCTTAGACTACCAAGACTTCTTAAGCATACAAAGTAAACTGAGTAATGATGAAATCCAACCACTGGGTATTGGCATTACTAACTTAGCCTATTGGCATGCTAAACGTAGTTTACTCTACGGTGAGTCAGATGCACTACAAGAAGTTAAAGTTTGGATGGAACATCAGGCATTTTACCTAACAGAAGCCACAGTTGATCTTGCTAAAGAACGCGGTGCTTGTCTACACAGTGAACATACACGCTATGGTAAAGGATACTTTCCTTGGGAAAACCGTGCTAAGGGTGTTAACACCTTAGCTGACTTTACACCAAGCCGTGAACTAGATTGGGAACAACTACGTAGCGATATGCGTAGTTATGGTGTGCGTAATGCTACCCTAATGGCAGTAGCACCAGTTGAAAGTTCTAGTGTTGTTATTAACAGTACCAACGGTATTGAAATGCCAATGAGTTTGATTAGTGTTAAAGAATCAAAAGCAGGTTCGTTTATCCAAGTAGTACCAGAATATAACAAGTTAAAAAATAAATATCAACTTATGTGGGAACAGAAAGACTGTGATGGTTACTTAAAAACTGCGGCTGTTATTGCAGCCTACGTGGATCAAAGTATCAGTACTAATACTTTCTACAATCCAGCACATTGGGCAGATCGTAAAGTACCAACCACATTGATTGCCAAGAATTTGATGTTGGCACACCGTTGGGGCCTTAAGACGATGTATTACTCATTAATCAATAAACAAGGTAGTAAAGGTGTTGATGCTGAAGAAGCTAAACTCGAAGTGATTGATTTTGACGAAGGAGAAGAGGACTGTTTGGCCTGTAAGCTCTAAGAAATATTGAATAATTTTTCTGGCACCGCACATCAGTTAGCAGGACCGTTTATGAATATAGTAAAATATTTCAGAAATGGATGGACCCCAATAGAAGATATAGAATGGAAGGAATTTAAGAATGCAAACTTTAGTTACAATGACTCCAAATGCAGTAAAGAAAATTAATGAATTATTAGCTGAAGAAAATAACCCAGCACTTAATCTACGTATTTTTGTACAAGGTGGCGGGTGCTCGGGATTCCAGTACGGATTTACATTTGACGAAACAAAAAACGAAGATGACTTTAGTTTAGATGTAAATGGTGCTAAACTATTAGTTGATAGTATGAGTAGTCAGTACCTTCAAGGTGCTGAAATTGATTATACAGAAAGTTTGGCAGGTAGCCAATTTGCAATTAAAAATCCAAATGCCCAATCAAGTTGTGGGTGTGGGAGTAGTTTTTCGGTTTAGTTATGGCATACTCTGACAAAGTTCTAGATCATTACGAAAACCCACGCAACGTTGGTAGTTTAGATAAAAACTCACCCAAGGTAGGCACTGGTATGGTTGGTGCACCTGCTTGTGGTGATGTAATGAAGTTACAAATAGAGGTAGATAATGGCATTATCACTGATGCAAAGTTTAAAACTTACGGATGCGGAAGTGCGATTGCTAGTTCAAGCCTCGTCACTGAATGGCTTAAGGGCCGCACGCTTGACCAAGCTCAAGAGATTAAGAATAGTGAGATTGCTGAAGAACTTGCGCTACCGCCGGTAAAGATACACTGCTCAGTACTAGCAGAAGATGCAATTAAAAGCGCGATAGAAGATTATAAGAGAAAAAATAATGAGTAAAGAACAATATAACCTAAGTACCAAAACAGACTATCTACATCGTAAGATGTTTCTTGATCCAGCAGGGCCTGTAACCATTCAACGCTTTGAGGAAGTAAAATATAATAAGATTGCTAACTTCGAAGCTACTGCTAGGGGATTCTTTTGGCAACCAGAAGAAGTTAGTTTAACCAAAGACAGCAATGACTTTAAAGATGCATCAGATGCAGTTAAACATATCTTTACTAGTAATTTACTACGCCAGACAGCACTAGATAGCCTACAAGGTCGTGCACCTAATCAGGTATTTGGTCCTGTGGTGAGTATTCCGGAGCTAGAAGCACTGATCAGCAATTGGAGTTTCTTTGAAACTAATATTCACAGTAAATCGTACAGTCATATTATTCGCAATATTTACAATGTGCCTAAGGACGTATTTAATACTATTCACGATACTGAAGAGATTGTGGGCATGGCAAGTACTATTGGCAATTACTATGATAAGTTACACGTAATTAATTGCCGTAAGGAAATGGGCCATAAGATTGATGAACGTGATCATATCAAAGCTATTTGGCTAGCTCTACATGCTAGTTATGGTCTAGAAGCATTCCGCTTTATGGTATCATTTGCTACTAGTTTGGCCATGGTTGAGAATAAGATCTTTATTGGCAATGGTAACATTATCAGCCTAATCCTACAAGACGAACTACTACACAAAGAATGGACAGCGTTCTTGATTAATCAAGTGGTTAAAGAGGATCCACGTTTTACTGCTATTAAAGCAGAATGTGAAGATGAAGTCTATGCTATGTATATGTCAGTTATCAAAGAAGAAAAAGATTGGGCCGATTATCTATTCAAATTAGGTCCAGTTATTGGTTTAAATGCCAATATTCTTAAAGATTTTGTTGATTATACAGCCGTTGGCGCACTAAAAGAGATCGGTATCAAATACCAAAGCCCAGCACCAAAGACTACACCAATTCCATGGTTTAACAAACACAGCGATACTAGCAAAAAACAAACAGCATTACAAGAAAGTGAAAGCACTAATTATGTGATAGGGGTTATGTCGGACGCAATAAATTATGAGGATTTACCCAATCTTTAATAATAGACCATCCCTTAACAGATTTTTGAGGATTTGACCCGCCAAATAATGCGTGAACATTAACCTTACATAAGTTATATTTTGTATATAACTCATTCTTGGTACAATGTTCAATAATTCCGCTAATATGATAAAAAGTATGTTTGGTGAGATCACACATTCCGTTGTTAGATCCTTTAGTTTTACTTAATCGACCTAACATTTTTAGACGCTGTAATTGTTTTTGATGTTCGGATCGTTTAATTCCAATGGTACCTTCGCCGCCGTCTGTTAGGTTAAGTAAGATACCAGTTTTAAGATTTTTACGACCATACCATCGGATCATTCTACGCTCAATAGCTAAGGCTCCGATGTTAGATAAATTGTTTTCTAAAATAACAATTTTAGATTTATCTTTGGGTACAGAGATACCTTTATGTTTAGTAAATGCTCTATTACCCGAGCCTTTGCCTATATAATAAGGAGTATTGTTAGATTTACGCAGGTATGCGTACACATAAAATGTGTTTTTCTCTTTATTATCTGATGGATTTAGTGTATTATAAATATACATGCTGGCATAGTCCTTTATGTTAGAGTAGTTGGGGTTCCTACACCCGCGAACTACACTAATATTTATCAAATTAAAGAGAGAAGTAAATGATTACAGTATATTCAAAAAACAATTGCCCATTCTGTGAGCAGGCCAAAGCACTATTAACAAAGAAAGACATACCATATGAAGTGGTAAAGATTGATGAAAACCACGAAGCACGTGAATGGTTATTAGAACAAAAACATCGCACAGTACCGCAAATTTATCTAAATGGTAACCTGTTCGTAGAAGGCGGGTATCAGGGTCTTGCAAAATTATCAGATGAAGAACTTCAACAACGTTTAGGAGAATCAAGTGTTAGTAACTAATAAGTATGCAAAAGATGACATCGTAAGTTTTAAACTAGTAAACGGTGACGAGATCGTAGGTAGAATTGTAGACGAAACATCAGACAATTATACTATCAATAAACCATGTACAGTAATGCCTAGTCAACAGGGACTAGGGTTGATTCAAAGCCTATTTACAGGTGACTTAAATAAGACTGTAGCCTTGGAAAAGAAACACGTAATGATGCATGCTCCTACTATTAGAGATGTAGAAAATCATTATATCAAAACCACAACTGGAATTGAGCCAGTTACCAAAGGCAGTATCATAACATAAGGTAAGTAAGATGGGTGACCAAACCACAGCAGATAATATAATATCCGGGCAAGCTGGCTCGGTAATTGCAGAAGGACAGAAAGTTGCACAGGCTACCGCCGGCGGTAGTAGTATCACACCTTCTACTATAACTGCTATGGTTCACATCAATCAAAATGCGGCATTGCAGATTGCTCCAAGTGTGCAGAAAGCGATGGCTAGTTTATCCACGGTTGCTGGTGACATATATAATCCCAACCAAGCCAATGCACAAACAGCATTAACTAACCTAACTACTCTACAGGGTAAATTGGGATTTACGGGTAATGCTGCTACAGACAATCATGCGGCATTTGGTTCATTCTTAAATCAAGCACAGGGACATATTGGAACTAGCACAGATATTAAAACAGCTACTAACTTTATGCAGAATACATCATATAGCGACCTAGGCAGTGGCGTTACTAATATGAGTAGCATGACCACACAGGGATTAGATGGTACCTTTGGTAGTTTACCTAGTGCGGCCAATGCTCTATCTGCCGCAGGACCCTGCTTTGATACAACCAACATGGCAACGTTTGGTACAGGTGCTGGATTAGTCAGCAAACTTACATCAGCTAAACTGGCTAATCAAACAGGATTAAATTCAGCACTGGCGACCAATGGTGTGAATTTAGACCCTTCACAGATTACAGATCCAGTGTATGCTGACAGCATTAATAGCACACTGACATCAATTAATGATCCAGCGCAAATTGCCACAGTGAAGCAGACGTTGGGTATTAACCCACCGGGTACAATTAACAATCTTAAAGATCTAACAGATATTAATAAATTAGCACCAGCAGGCAGCGTTAGTGGACTGACAGGCGGACTAACTGGCATTGGTACTAAATTTAAAGATATGGGTGCTAGTTTTAAAACACCTGATGCGGCCAGCGGATTGTTAAACAACATACAGGTACCTAGCATACCTAACCTAGATGCTGCCGCGCCAGACCTAGGCGCACATATAGCAAATCTGAGTCCAAGTATTACAAACATGACAGGTGGCGCATACGCTAGCTCATTGACTGGTGTTATGCCAGGTGTGCCTAGTATGCATGACTTTACACATGTGGTCAGTGGTGGTGCTCACTTTGATGCATTAAGCTCAGTGGGCGGAGTTAACTCAACTACTATTGCTGCATTAGAAGCACAGACAGCAAAATCAAACGACCTATTCACAAATGTTGCAAGGATTGATCTAAACAATCCACCTGCTAATAGTGCTAGCAGTGCAATGAACTTTGCTACTAGTCTACACAAAATTGGCGCAGATACATCAGGTTCAGGAATCACTGATGTACTACATAGTCTAGCTGTGCCTAATTCAGCAGAAGGTGACAGTATCAGAGCCAGTTTAGCAGAAGGCAAAAATAAAGCACTGATGCTAGCGAACGGTATTAAACCACTTAACTTTACCGGATAAATCATGTACCTAAAACCATCCGTTGAATATAAACATATCAGTGAATGGTTATTAGGCCTAGTCGGACAACACGTTAGCCTTCGAGCATTTGTTCGTGGCATGGGCCGACATCTAAATAGACTACACCCAGTCAGAGTAAAACTATACATAGGTGATGAGTCATCGTTGGATCCAGGCGAATTTACCATTGGTGCAGAGTATGATCCTAATCTAGATGAACAGGGTCGCAAACAGTTTATTATTAATTTTATTGTTAATCATCCTAAATTTACTCCTTGGGAAATTACACAGGACAGAGCTGAACGCATGGTCTTGGAACTAGTAGAAACACTAGTACATGAATATGAACATCAACAACAATATCGTGCCCGTAAGTTTAGACTACATAGACAAAAGTATGTTAGTCAACACGAAGATCCTAAGATTAGAGAACAACAGGAATATCTAGGTGATCCAGACGAGATCAGTGCCTATGCTGCTAACATTGCCGCAAGATATCATGTTAGAACATATGAACTAAAAGAATCATGCACCATTGGCTGTTCTGATCTAGAACAATACTACAAAGCATTTGACTTAGGTCATGAAGTTATAGTAAAATTACTTAATAAGATAGACGAAAACATTAAATACCTTAAGGAGCATGACGATGGCAAAAATCACAGAAGACGTCACAGAAGATCTGGAAATTAATGAAGTTGACGAGATCAGCCCAGAGGATTTTATTTTTATTATTAAAGCAGATGGAACATTAAAATCAGTAATGTTTCCAGATGATGAGATATTTGAATACAGCGAACGCATCATGGATGTGTTTAGAGTGTTTGATATCGATGATCCAAACGAACTAACTGCCTATACCATTCACTAGAGCCAGTTTAATCTAAACCAAGTGGCATCTTTAGGGTCTTCAAATCTGTAGGCAAATCCTTCTGTACATTTATAACCATGTAAGTGAAAACGACCACCTGGTTGCCTGCGTACCCAATTGTATATGTCGTTTGGATTGTGTGTATTGTGCTCCATGATGTAGGCCCAAAGTACAACTACCTCAGTCCAATTTGGAGGTGGCCA